>Ga0172380_10003704_pt1 | contig 20588 bp, 21 predicted proteins | sample Leawe162metaG_FD_119747 | JGI IMG/M metagenome (GOLD analysis project Ga0172380, IMG submission 119747) | Leachate microbial communities from a municipal landfill in Southern Ontario, Canada - Leachate well 162 metaG | ecosystem: Engineered > Solid waste > Landfill > Unclassified | place... | reverse complement strand
GTGCGCGGAGCCGATCTGCTCGACTCGACGCCACGGCAGATCCTCCTGCAAAAAATTCTTGGCTGGCCTACGCCGAGCTTTGCGCATCTGCCGGTGGCAATCGACAAGGCAGGCGAGAAGCTCTCCAAGCAGACGCATGCCGCGCCGCTCGATGCGCTAAGGCCGATTCCAGCCTTGTTCGCCGTCTTGCACTTTCTCGGTCAGGCACCCCCGTCGGAGTTGGCCGATTCCAACCTCGCCGAGCTCTGGCGCTGGGCGATCGTCCATTGGCAACTTGCCCGCGTGCCTCGTCGGAGATCTATTGTGGTCGGGAAAGATATCGCCAGTTCAGGTTAATGCTCGCGCGTACTGCCGCTAAGTCCGATCATTAGGCGAACCAAGTTATAAGCAAGCCAATTGGCCGTTCGCTTTAGCAGCGGCTTCTTCATCCAGACTTCGTTGCGCACTTCCACGGCACCCAGCTGAATTGCCAAGTTCAGGCTGGCAAGCAGTTGTGAGGAAAAAACTTCATTCCTGACCACGATGTTCGCCTCGCGGGCCAGGAGAAGGCTGAAAGGGTCGATGTTGCTAGACCCTACCGTGGACCAAGTGCCGTCGATCACCGCAACCTTGGCATGGAGAAAACTCTTGCGGTATTCATAAATACGTACACCCGCGGAGAGGAGCGCATCGTAAAGCGCTTGCGTGGCATGGTGCAACAAAATGTATTCGATCCGGCCCTGAAGTAGGATGGTCACTTTGACGCCGCGCCGCGCCGCATCCATCAGGGCATGGCGGAAACGGCGGCCAGGCAGGAAGTAGGCGTTGGCCAGGATAATTTCGTGGCGCGCCTTGGCGATCGAATGAAGATATGCGTTCTCGATGTCACGACGATGGCGCAGGTTGTCGCGGATAAGGAAGGCCGCCGCCATATCTCCGTAGACAGCGGTCGCCGCAAAGTGGCGTTTGTTTGTCACGAATCGATGTCTGAAGCTGGTCCAGCTCACCAGTTTCCAGAGGTGACGCATCGAAGCATAAATAGGCGCCAGCAGCGGCCCTTCGATGCGTACCGCATAGTCATAGCGGGGAGGGCCCTGTTCGGGCGTGTCGTTGTCATCGATGATGTTGATTCCGCCGATGAAAGCGATACGAGCGTCGATGGTCGCAAGTTTTCTGTGCAGGCGGCGCAGACGATGACGGCGAAATGTGAACGGCGACACGTCAGGCCCGTAGATCAAAACTTCGACGCCATCCGCCTTCAATTTGGCGCCCATCTTATCCATGAAACCGCGCGAGCCGAAACCATCGACCAGCAGATGGACACTGACGCCACGCCTGGCCGCGTTGGCCATAGCCTTGGCTACCCGCCTGCCGGTGGCGTCGTCCTCGAATATATAGGTCTCGAGACGGACTTCCTCGGCGGCTTCCTCGATCGCCATGATCAGCGCAGGGAAATACTCGCTGCCGGTCTCGAGCAAATCGAGTCGGTTGCCCGGCAGGAAACCTTCATTCATGCCTTCAGTCGTCGGCAACGATAAGAGCGGAAAGCACGGCGTGGTCAGAAATTCGCGACCATGGGGCGCCGAAATGTACAGTAGCGGATTCGATGCTGAAACCGCGCACGTATATTCGATCAAGGCGAAAGACCGGCAGCGAGCTGGGGAAGCTCTTGGCTGGTCGGCCCGCAGCGCCGCCGAACACTTCGGTCAAGCCAAGCCGGTCGGCGAGCAGGTTGGAAGCGGAGCTGCGCCAGTCATTGAAGTCGCCGGCAATGATCAGCGGTGAATCGGCGGGTACCAGTTCCTCAAGCTGAAACGCCAGGGCTTCCATTTGCCTGCGGCGGGAGCGGCCAAATAGCGAGAGGTGGACGCAGACGCAATGCAGGGGCTGGTCCCAGCCGGCAACTGCGATGGCGCAATGCAGCAGGCCGCGGCGCTCGAAGCGCAGGTGGGTGACGTCCTGATTGTGTGTGGATACTATCGGGAAGCGCGACAGGATGGCGTTGCCATGATGGCCGTGATCGTAAATGACGTTGCGACCGTAAGCGGTGTTCCCCCAGACCGCTTCGGCGAGGAACTCGTGTTGCGGTTCCTGTGGCCACTCACAGTGGCGTTCGACATGGCCCAGGTGCAGACCCTGCACCTCCTGAAGGAATACTAAGTCAGGTGCCAGAACCCGCAAACGATCGCGCAGCTCATGGACCATCATGCGCCGATTGAACTGCGAAAATCCTTTGTGAATATTGTAGGTGGCGACGTGCAGCGTTTGCGTCATTCTGTGGCAGGCGTCACGAAATCGCCAGCATTCGCTCCAGCGCCACCTTCGCCAAGGCGGCTTCGTGCAGCGGCACGCTGATGCGGTTGATCACCCGGCCTTCGGCGAGGTTTTCCAGGCACCAGGCTAGGTGCTGCGGGTCGATGCGCTGCATGGTTGAGCACATGCAGACGGTGGGCGACATGAACTGGACGATCTTGCCCTCCGCCTTCACTTCTTCGGCGAGACGTTCGACCAGATTCAACTCGGTGCCGACTAGCCAGCGCGTGTTCGGCGCGGCTTCCTTGACGGTATTGAGGATGACCTCGGTCGAGCCGACATAGTCGGATTGCATGCAAACCTCGAGACTGCATTCGGGGTGGGAGATGACGAGTCCGTCCGGGTGTTGATTGCGGAAACGCAGGATATGCGCCGGCTGGAACATCTGGTGCACGGAACAGTGGCCCTTCCACAGCAGTATCCTAGCGTTCCTAATCTGTTCTGCGGTGAGGCCGCCGGACTCCAGGTCGGGATCCCACACCTGCATCTCGTCCCGCGGGATGCCCATCTTGTGGCCGCTCCAACGACCCAGATGCTGGTCGGGAAAGAACAGTACTTTCTCGCGCCGGGCAAAAGACCACTCAAGAATCTTGGTCGCGTTCGAGGAAGTGCATACGATCCCGCCATGCTCGCCGCAGAAGGCTTTCAAGTCGGCGGCGGAATTGATATAGGTAACGGGCGTGAAATGTTCGTCAGGATTCAGTACTTCGCCGATCTCGCGCCAGCACCGCTCCACCTTAGCCAAGCTGGCCATGTCGGCCATCGAGCAGCCTGCGGCGAGATCGGGCAGGATGGCGATCTGCTCCGGGCGCGACAGGATATCGGCGACCTCGGCCATGAAATGTACGCCGCAGAACACAATGAACTCGGCGTCTGCCTGCGAGGCCAGCCGAGACAAGCGCAGTGAATCGCCGGTGATGTCGGCATGGCGATAGACGTCGGCCCGCTGATAGTGGTGACAGAGCAACACGGCGCGTTTGCCGAGTCTGGCGCGGGCTTTGATGATGCGTTCCTGAGCCTCATCGTTGGCGAGCATGTTGAACCGGTCAAAGCTGATGGGTGCGACTTGCATGGTGAGTGTCTTGTCGTCTGGACTGAGTTAAAGGGGTGGTCGGGTCAAATTGGTAGTAATTCAACTCTGCTGCCATGGCAGCCCGGCCAAACGCCATCCGCCGACTCGCCCGCGCTGGGAATTGCTGTCCTTGTCACCTTCGAAACCTTCGAGCACATTGTAGCAGTCCGGAAAGCCTGCGTCGGTAGCGGCCTTCGCGGCGCTGTTCGAGCGCCCGCCGCTGCGGCAGATGAAGAGCAGCAGCGACTCGTGATCGATAGCGTGCTTCAATTGCACCAGGAAATGCGGATTGAGATGGTTGCCGGGATAGGTCTGCCACTCAATCTCGATCGCACCGGGAATGCGGCCCACCCAGTCTAGCTCGGCGCGGCTCCGGATGTCGATCAGGCGAGCACCCGGGGCGAGGCGCAATACCTCAAAGGTCTCCTTCGGTGTGAGTGCTCCCTCATAGGACAGGTTAAGCTCACGCGCGCGGTTCTGGGCGAGTTGCAATACTTCGGTGAGTCTTCCCATATCGGCGAGGTGAAATGCAAGAGTTGTATAATCGGAATTATAGGCCTGAACTCTGGCCAGTTAATAGAAGGCAGAGTCATGTCCCGCGAAGAGATCCTACTGTCTCATGAAGCCCTGGATCCCTCACGGTATCAGGAATCCCGGCGGGTCACATGGATCAGCGTCGGCGTCAACCTTGCCCTGACCATCGCGCAGATAATGGTGGGTCTCGTTGCCCATGCCCAGAGCCTGGTCGCCGACGGCTTTCACTCCTTCTCGGATCTGGTGGCGGATATATTGGTGCTCGCCGCCAACGCGCAAAGCCGCCATCCTGCGGACGATGAACATCCCTACGGCCACCATCGCATCGAAACAGCCGCTTCACTGGCGCTGGGCTTGCTGCTCGCCGGCACCGGCGTAGCCATCCTTTGGTCGGCCGGGGTTCGTCTGCAACATCTCGACGAGTTGCCGGCGGTGGCATCGATAGCGCTTTGGACGGCGCTGGCGGCACTGGTGGCGAAAGAGGGACTATTCCGCTACATGTTGATTATCGCAGAGAAATTACGTTCGCCGATGCTGGTGGCCAATGCCTGGCATGCGCGTTCCGATGCGGCCTCTTCACTGGTCGTGGCGGTCGGTATCGGCGGCAGCCTGCTCGGCTATCGCTTTCTTGACCCGGTGGCCGCAGTCATCGTCGGTTTCATGATTCTGCGCATGGGCGCCAAGTTCACCCATGAAGCTATCCAGGAACTGATCGATACCAGTGTGTCCGATGAAGAGGTCAAGCGCATTCGCGCCACGCTGCGCGAAACGCCTGGGGTGCTCGACCTCCATGAACTGCGTACGCGGCGAATGGCGAATCGGGTTTTGGCCGATGCCCACATCCGGGTCGGTGCCCGCATCAGCGTCTCGGAGGGTCACCTCATCGCGGAGACGGCCAGGGTGCGCGTGCTGGCGGGACACCCAGAGGTACTCGATGTGCTGGTGCATGTCGATGCCGAGGATGATCTCGATCCCGGCGTTAGATCTACCGATTTGCCTGAGCGCGCAGTGCTGCTCGCGCATCTGCGTTCAATTCTCGGGGAGGAATTGCCGCAGTTTGAAAAAACACAGTTGCATTACCTCGGTCGGCGCGTAGAGGCCGAGGTTTTCCTTCCGCGCGAAGTCTGCTTCGATGTCGACCACGTTGCCCGCATCGAATTGCGTTTGGCAGAAGGTCTGGTCGGGGACCCGTATTTCAGTGCGGTCAGCATAAACTGTCGTATTGCACCAAAATAGTGCAGTTCTTTAGGCTGCGCACCAGAATAGGACTTTTATTTTCGCAGAACAGCAGTTAATTCCTTTATGGCACAATGACCGGCTTGCCTGTATACCCTGGCACAATTACTGCTAGATTGTCCTTACATTCGGCATCATCTATTTCGTATAAACCCGCTAGGAGAGCATCCAATGTCGCCTCAAGAAGTTCTGAAACTGATCAAGGACAAGGAAGTCAAGTTCATCGATTTCCGCTTTACCGATACCCGCGGCAAGGAGCAACACGTTGGTGTGCCGGTCAAGGCTTTCGGCATGGAAAAGTTCGAAGACGGCCATGCCTTCGACGGCTCGTCGATCGCCGGCTGGAAGGGTATCCAAGCCTCCGACATGTTGCTGATGCCGGACCCCGCGACGGCATACATCGACCCGTTCATGGATGAAGTCACCTTGATTCTGACTTGCGACGTGGTCGAACCGTCGGATGGCAAGGGCTACGACCGCGACCCACGCTCGCTGGCCAAGCGCGCCGAGGCTTACCTCAAGAGCACGGGCATCGGCGACACCTGTTTTTTCGGCCCAGAGCCCGAGTTCTTCATTTTTGACGCGGTCGAGTGGAGCGTGGATATGTCCGGCTCCTATTGCAAGGTATTCTCCGAAGAGGCGGCTTGGTCGTCGGCAGAGAAATTCGAGGGCGGCAACATCGGCCATCGTCCGACCGTCAAGGGCGGTTACTTTCCAGTGCCGCCGGTCGACAGCTTGAACGACATCCGCGCCGCCATGTGTCTGGCGCTGGAAGCCTGCGGCGTCGAAGTCGAAGTCCATCACCACGAAGTCGCCACCGCCGGCCAGTGCGAAATCGGTACCAAGTTCGGTCCCCTGGTACGCCGCGCCGACATGACCCAGGTGCTGAAATATATCGTCCATAACGTCGCCCACAACTACGGCAAGACGGCGACCTTCATGCCCAAGCCTATCGTCGGTGACAACGGTTCGGGCATGCACGTGCATCAGTCGATCTGGAAGGAAGGCAAGAACCTGTTCGCCGGCAACGGCTATGCAGGTCTCTCCGATCTCGCCCTGTACTACATCGGCGGCATCATCAAGCATGCCCGCGCCCTGAATGCCATCACCAACCCGGGAACAAACTCCTACAAGCGGCTGGTCCCGGGCTTCGAAGCCCCGGTGAAGCTGGCCTACTCGGCGCGCAACCGCTCTGCCTCGATCCGTATCCCCTATGTGCAGAGCGACAAGGCACGCCGCATCGAAGTTCGCTTCCCGGATCCGATGGCCAATCCTTACCTGGCGTTCACCGCCATGATGATGGCGGGCCTGGACGGCATCCAGAACAAGATTCACCCTGGCGATCCGGCCGACAAGAACCTCTACGACCTGCCACCCGAAGAGGATGCGAAGATTCCGACCGTTTGTTCCAGCCTGGAGCAGGCGCTCGACTATCTCGACAAGGATCGCGACTTCCTGACGCGTGGCGGGGTGTTCTCGAACGAGATGATCGACGCCTACATCGAACTGAAGATGGAGGAAGTCACTCGATTCAGAATGACCACCCATCCGCTTGAGTACGATATGTATTTCAGCCTGTAAAGGGCCGGGCGTACAATGATTTACTCGCGGTAAGCCGTCTTTCGGCTGAAGCGTTAAGAAAGGATGAGCTTGCTCATCCTTTTTTTTAGCCTGACTTTCGCATACACTTCGCACAGCTTCAGGCTTACCGGTTCGCCAATATGACAGTCCGACTCATTTTTCTAGGCACTCTTTTGCTCGGTAGCGGGTTTGCCAACGCCGACACGCTCTACAAATGCACAGGTGAGTCTGGCGTGGTGCTCTACACGAATCAGAAGGGCAACGCCAAGAACTGCACTGTTTTGTCGCAGGATAAGCCTGTCTCTACCTATTCCGCACCGAAACAGACAACGCGGAGTGCGACGCCGAGTGAGTTCCCCCGTGTTGATGGGGACACCCAGCGAGGTCGCGACAACGACCGCCGCAAGATCCTCGAAAAGGAACTTGCTACCGAACAGCGGAACCTTGAGCAGGCCAAGACCGACTTGACCGAGGGTGAGGCAACGCGCCTGGGTAACGAAAGAAATTACCAGAAATACCTCGATCGCGTGCAGACTCTCAAGGACAATGTGGCGCTGCATGAGCGCAACATAGAGGCCTTAAAGCGCGAGATTGCAAATATCCGGTAAGGACAGCTGGATCATGTCGCCATGGTCAGCTTCTTGCTTATAAACCTGGCATGACTGCGCCGGACACATCTCGACAGAATTTGCATCAGCATTCGCTCTATGCAGGGCTCGATTTGGTGTCGGCGTCGGTGCTTCTGCTTGACGCGGACCTGCTGATTCGTCACGCCAACCCGGCCGCCGAGAACCTCTTCGCGGTCAGCCAGCGGCAGTTGCTCGGACAGCCGTTGACGCGGCTATTGGGCAAGTCCGTGGAATTGTCGGGGGCGATTGCCAGTGCCCTGCATAACAACTGGAGTTACACCAGTCACAATATCTTTGTGATGCAGCCCATGGCGCTGCATCTCGACTGCACGGTGACGCCTATCGATGCCGGCGGCATCCGCCTGCTGCTCGAGTTCCGGCCGATCGAACAGCAACTCAAGGTGGCGCGTGAGGAGCGCTTGCTCGAACAGCAGCAAGCCAACCGCGAACTCATTCGCAACCTCGCCCACGAGATCAAGAACCCGTTGGGCGGCATCCGCGGATCGGCTCAACTGCTTGAGCGGGAACTGTCCAATCCCCTGCTCAAGGAATACACCCAGGTCATCATCGAGGAGTCTGATCGTCTGCAGGACCTGATGCAGCGTCTCTTGTCCTCGCACCGCATGATGCAGCCGGCACAAGTGAATGTTCATGAGATTCTCGAGCGGGTACGCCGACTGATCCACGCCGAGTATGCCGGGGTCAAGGTTCGCCGCGACTATGATACGTCGCTGCCCGACTTGACCGGCGACCGCGAGCAGTTGATCCAAGCCATACTTAACATCGCCCGCAATGCCGCGCAGGCGATGGACGGCCAAGGCGAGATCGTGTTCCGCACCCGGGCACTGCGCCAGGTGACTCTGGCCAAGCGCCGTTATCGCCTGGCGCTGGAATTGCAAGTGATCGACAATGGCCCGGGAATTCACAAGGTGCTGCACGATAAAATATTCTATCCGCTCGTCTCGGGGCGAGAGGGGGGTACCGGTCTCGGACTCACTCTGGCGCAAAGTTTCGTGCACCAGCATCACGGCACCATAGAAGTGGATAGTTACCCTGGGCACACTTGTTTCACCATCTTGTTGCCGCTGAATAACGGCAGCCAAAAAAGTGAGGGGGTAAAATGAATCCAGTCTGGGTTGTCGACGACGATCGCTCGATCCGCTGGGTATTCGAGAAGGCGCTCGCGCGCGAGGATATTCCCTACAAGAGTTTCGTTTCGACCGCAGAGGTTTTGGCAGCGCTCGACGCCGGTGAAGTGCCGCAGGTGCTGGTGTCCGATATACGCATGCCCGGACAGTCCGGTCTGGACCTCTTGAAGCACGTCAAGGCCCATTATCCTGACCTGCCGGTCATCATCATGACTGCTTACTCGGATCTTGACTCTGCGGTCTCTGCCTTTCAAAGAGGTGCTTTCGAATACCTGCCCAAGCCCTTCGATGTCGATCAGGCTGTCGCACTCGTGCGCCGCGCTATCGGGGAGAGCGTGCACCAGGGGGGGGTGGCCGAAGTCTCCAGCATCACGCCGGAAATCCTCGGCAAGGCAGGCTCCATGCAGGAGGTGTTCCGCGCCATCGGTCGACTTTCCCAGTCGCATGCCACGGTACTCATCAATGGCGAATCGGGCACTGGCAAGGAGTTGGTGGCGCGCGCCCTGCATCGCCACAGCCCCCGCGCCGACAAACCCTTCATCGCCATCAACACGGCAGCGATTCCCCGCGATCTGCTGGAGTCGGAGTTGTTCGGTCACGAGCGCGGGGCCTTTACCGGCGCGCAGACGCAGCGCCGTGGTCGCTTCGAGCAGGCTGAAGGCGGCACCTTGTTCCTGGACGAGATCGGCGATATGCCGGCCGAGTTGCAGACGCGTTTGTTACGCGTTCTATCTGACGGCCATTTCTACCGCGTTGGTGGTCACCAGCCGGTCAAGGCCAATGTTCGCGTGATCGCCGCAACCCATCAAAATCTCGATGATCGCGTCAAACGCGGGCTGTTCCGAGAAGACCTTTTCCATCGCTTGAACGTCATCCGCCTGCGTTTGCCAAACTTGCACGAGCGGCAGGAGGACATTCCTATCCTGGTCAGTCATTTTCTGCAGAAGAGCGCGCAGGATCTTGCCGTCGAGCCCAAGCGCGTGTCCGAGGAGACTTTGAAATATCTGGCGGGGCTGGAGTTCCCCGGCAATGTTCGCCAGTTGGAGAATCTCTGTCATTGGCTCACAGTGATGGCGCCGGGACAGACCATAGAGGTCACCGACCTGCCTGGCGAACTGCGTGATCAGGCTGCGCGCGAAGTGCCTCAGAACTGGCTGGACGCACTCGGCATGGAGGCCGACCGTCTCATCGTCTCATTACCCGGCGTTGTCTTCGCGCAGCTTTCCCAGGGTTTCGAGCGCACTCTGATTCGTCGCGCATTGGCCGCCACCGGCGGGCGCCGAATCGAGGCGGCGCACCTGCTCGGCATAGGCCGGAACACCATCACGCGCAAGATCCAGGAACTCGGCCTGGAGGATGCGAAGGCAGAGGAATGAGTGTTTCGCTCAGGCGAATCGTATAATCGAGTCATTGCCATGACTGCGTTTATCGTTTGATTTCCCTGCCCGAACCACCGCTGAATGTCGCCGCCGTCGCAGCTGCCCTGGGCGCGCTGTCCTGTCGATTTGATGTGGATGTGGTCGCCGAATGCGATTCCACCAATGCCCGCTTGCTGGTGCTGGCCGAGGCCGGCGCGCCCTCCGGCAGCGTACTCGCCGCTCTATCCCAGACCGCCGGCCGTGGCCGGCGCGGTCGGCACTGGCTGTCCATGCCGGGAGACAGCCTCACTTTTTCCCTAATCTGGCGTTTCTCGCCTGACACACCGTTGGCAGGCCTCTCGCTGGCTGTCGGTGTCGCCTTGGCGCAAGCGCTGGAGGGCTTGGGAATCCCGGACGTCGCATTGAAGTGGCCGAATGATGTGTTGCTCGGGGCCGAGCAGCGCAAACTCGCCGGTGTGCTGATCGAACTGGCCCACGGGCCTCGCCCGCAGGCGGCGGTGATCGGTGTCGGCGTGAATCTGCGCCTGCCGCGCGAGATGCCGATGGAACTGCAAAAGACAGCGGCAGCACTGGTCGAATCTGAGGTATCCCTGCCTTCGCCGAGTGTCCTTCTCGCTCGACTGCTGGAAGCGCTTTCAGCGACGTTGGGGGTGTTTTGCGCAGCGGGTTTTGCCCCACTGCGCGAGGAATGGCTGTTGCGACATGCCTTCCAGGGCCGTGCAGTGCGCCTGCTCTCGGACTTCGCGGACCCGCTCGATGGCCGCTGTCTGGGTGTCGATGGCGACGGTGCATTGCTGCTGGAAACAGCGGCAGGTACCCAGCGCATCATCAGCGGCGAAGTTTCACTGCGAGCGATCGCCGAAGGTGCGCCATGATTCTTTGCCTGGATTGCGGCAACACCCGTCTCAAGTGGGGACTGAGCGAAAATGGCAAGTGGCTGGAGCGGGGCGCGCTGCCACTCTCCGAGATCGGCATGCTGCAACAGATCGTCGCTTCCCTAGCAAAACCACGGCAGGCCATCGTCTGCAATGTTGCCGGCACCATGATGGCAGAGGCAATCGCGGCGGCCCTGACCATGCCGATCACTTGGGTCGGCAGTCTTGCCGAGCAGTGCGGCGTGAAAAACAATTACGAAGACCCGTCGCAACTTGGCGCCGATCGCTGGGCTGCCTTGATCGGCGCGCGGCGGATTTATCAGGGGGCCTGTCTCGTCGTCAATGCCGGGACCGCTACCACCGTCGATGTGCTCGATGCCGAGGGCATATTCCAGGGGGGGCTTATCCTGCCCGGAATCGAACTGATGCGCAGAGCGCTGGCCGGAAATACTGCTCAATTGCCGCTTGCTGCGGGGGAGTGCAAAGCCCTGCCGCGCAACACTCCGGACGCCATCGCCAGCGGTTGCCTGCTGGCGACTGTAGGGGCAATCGAAGCCATGTTTGCCCGGGTGAGCGGCCAGAGCGGCGCCATCTGTCTGCTCTCAGGGGGCGCTGCGGACAGCTTCGCGGCGTTGCTGGACATCCCGCTCTTGTGCATCGACAATCTCGTACTCGAAGGCATGGCCTACATAGGCGCCGCCTCAGGGGAGTAAAATCACGTACTTTTCGTCAATTAGGGAGTGGTGACAAGCATGGAAAATATCCGCGTACAGCTCGACGAATCAGAGATTCCGACCCACTGGTACAACGTCATCGCCGACATGCCTAATCCGCCGGCGCCACCTCTGGGTGGCGATGGCCAGCCGGTAACGCCGGAAAAAATGCTGGAGATTTTCCCCGGCGCCATTCTCGAGCAGGAGATGAGCGCTGAACGCTGGATCGCCATTCCCGAGGAAGTTCGCGATATCTATCGCATGTGGCGGCCTTCGCCACTGTGCCGCGCGCTGCGGCTGGAGCGCGCGCTAGGCACGCCGGCCAAGATCTACTACAAGTACGAAGGTGTCTCCCCGGCCGGTTCGCACAAGCCCAACACCGCCGTTCCGCAAGCGTATTACAACAAGCAGGCCGGCATCAAGCGCATTGCCACGGAGACCGGGGCAGGGCAGTGGGGATGCTCGATGGCCTTGGCCGGGCAGATGTTCGGCCTCGAAGTGTGCGTGTACATGGTCAAGGTGAGCTACGATCAAAAGCCCTTCCGCCGTTCGATGATGCAGACCTGGGGCGCGGAGGTTGTGGCCTCGCCGAGCAACCTCACCCAGGCCGGTCGCGGCGTGCTGGCCCAGGACGCAAACAGCCCGGGCTCGCTGGGTATTGCCATTTCAGAGGCGGTCGAAGATGCCGGCTCGCGTGCCGATACCAACTATGCCCTGGGGTCCGTGCTGAACCATGTGATCCTGCATCAAACGGTGATCGGCCTGGAAACGAAGAAGCAGTTCGCAAAGATCGGGGCCTATCCGGACATGATCTTCGCCCCCTGCGGCGGCGGCTCCAACTTCGGTGGCATCGCCTTCCCATTCCTCGCCGACAAGGCGGCCGGCAAAAATGTGCGCCTGGTCGCAGTCGAACCGACTTCCTGTCCGACGCTGACCAAAGGCCATTACGCCTATGATTTCGGCGATATGTCGGGCTATACGCCGATGATGCTGATGTATACGCTGGGTCACGACTTCGTTCCCCCCGGCATTCACGCCGGCGGCTTGCGCTACCACGGCGACTCGCCGCTGGTGTCGCAGCTTTACAAGGAGGGCCTGATCGAGGCCGTGGCGGTGGCACAGGTGGCGACTTTCGAGGCCGGCGTGCAGTTTGCGCGCAGCGAGGGCATCATCCCCGCACCGGAGTCCTGTCACGCAATACGCGCTTGCATCGACGAGGCCTTGCGCTGCAAGCAGACCGGTGAGCCCAAGACGCTGTTGTTCAACCTCTCCGGCCACGGCCACTTCGACATGGCTTCCTACGACAAGTACTTCACCGGCCAGCTCGAGGACTACGATTATCCCGAAGCGGACATAGCGTCGGCGCTGTTGCGTCTGCCGAAGGTCGGTTAGTTAGCGGGTCGGCGTTGAAGCTGCTGCGCGCTTCGATCTTAGCCCTGGTTCTTGTGAACCTGCTGTTCTTCGCCTGGGGCCAGGGCTATTTTGGCGATCGCGAGGAAGGCCGGGAGCCGCAGCGGCTGAGCAACCAGTTATTGCCGGAGAAACTGCGCCTGGTTTCCGCCGCAGTGCCGTCTGCCGCACCGCAAGCGTGCCGCATGCTCAGCGGGCTCAGCCCAGAAGACGCGCAGCGACTTAAGACTCAGGCCGGGGAGAAGGCGCCTGGACTGGACCTTGTGGCAAAGCCTGGCCAGCCGACCTCCTATTGGGTGCTTATCCCACCGTTACCTAACAGACAGGCGGCCGAGAAAAAACTTCTGGAATTGAAACGGCTGGGCTTGTCAGATTTCAGCCTGATGCAGGAAGACGATCCAGACCGGCTGGCCATTTCGCTCGGATTGTTCAACAGCGAGCAGGCCGCGCAAGACCGCCTGAACATTCTGCTGAAACGTGGAGTAAGGTCTGCGGAGCTGCGGGCGCGCAAGAAACCCGGGCAATGGCAAGTTCGTGGTCCGGCCGAACTGCTGACCACTAAACTGCCGGAACTGCTCTTGGCGTTTCCGGCAGCCAGCATCGCCGACTGCCCGGCGGAGCAAGGACTGCTGCCTTGATCATTGGCCTGACCGGCGGCATCGGCAGCGGCAAGAGCGCCGCCGCGGCAATGTTCAATGAACTCGGCGCGGGGTTGGTTGACGCCGATGCCATCGCCCACGAGTTGACGGCCCCGGGCGGCGCGGCGATTCCGGCCATTCGCGGCAAGTTCGGCGATACGGCCATTTCCGCGGAAGGAGCGCTCGATCGCGCCGCGATGCGGCGCCGGGTGTTTACCGACGCGGCGGCGAAATTGCGTCTCGAAGCCATTCTCCATCCGCTGATCCGGGCGGAAACACAGCGCCGCTGCGAAGCAGCGCTCGCCGCCGGCGCACCCTATGTCGTCATGGTCGCGCCGCTCTTGATAGAATCTGGTGAGTACCGGCGGCGGGTGTCGCGCGTCGTCGTGGTCGACTGCGCCGAAGAAACCCAGGTGATTCGCGTGATGGCGAGAAGCGGCCTGTCGCGTGAGGAAGTGCTACGGATCATGGCGACTCAGGCGGCGCGTGCGGAGCGTCTGGCAGCGGCGGACGATGTCATTGATAATGACGCCGGCATGGATGCGCTGCGCATGCAGATCGAGACTATGCATCGCCGTTTCCTGGATCTGGCCGGAAAAACCCAATCGCATGGTTGAGATTTGTTCGCGAATCGTTCAGAATTGGATGACTCTACACTCCTGGCGGGCGCGTGATCACCTACGAATATCCTCTCAGCGAGCGCGTTCGCACGCTGCTGCGCCTTGAATACCTGTTCGACAGGGCGGTGCATTTTGTCGCCGGCGACGGTGAAGAGGAGCATCACGTCGCGCTTCTGACCTTGTTCGAGATACTTGAAGTCGCCGGGCGCGCCGACCTCAAGTTCGACCTGGTGCAGGAACTCGAGCGCCAGCGCCAGACCCTCCTGTCTTTTCGCAACAACCCCGAGATCTCCGAAGATGCTCTCTCCGGCGCGCTCTATGAGATAGAGCAGGCGAGCACGCAGATGCTTGCCATGCAGGGAAAGGTCGGCCAAAACTTGCGCGAGAACGAGTGGCTGATGGCCATCAAAAACCGCGCCGCGATTCCCGGCGGCGTCTGCGAGTTCGATCTGCCCGCCTATCACTACTGGCTGCACCGCGATATCGAGCAGCGTCGCGAAGGCATCAATGGCTGGCTGGCGCCTATCATGCCGATACGCGCCGGACTGTCCATCGTGCTTCGCCTGTTGCGCGCCTCCGGCAGGCCTGAGGCGCAACTCGCCGCCCATGGCGCCTACCAACTGATGCTCGCCGGCCGCAGCGCGCAGATGCTGCGCCTCCGTGTGCGCCGCAGCGACCCGTTTATTCCGGAAATTAGCGCCAACAAATACGCGTTGAACATCCGCTTCACCACCCCGGACGGCGATCTGCGCCCGCGTCAGGCGGATGCCGACGTCGCCTTTGAGTTGACCTTCCTAAACTTGTGACGTTTGTGACCCCGGGCAGCGCACCGCCACGCATCGTTAGCTGCCCGATTTGCGGCAAGCCCGTGTCCTGGGTGGCGGAAAACCGTTTCCGGCCTTTCTGTTCGGAGCGCTGCAAGCAAATCGACCTGGGTGCTTGGGCGGCAGAGGACTATCGTGTGCCGGAGCCCCCTCAGCCCGATCCGGACGAGTTGAACTAGCCTAGCGCCCACGCCGAGCGGATCGCGGCGACGCCATGGGCGCCCGCCTGCCAGGCAGCCTCCTTATCCGACTCGTCCAGTCCGCCGAGGGCATACACCGGCAGCGGATAATCTGCGACCAACCGTGCGAAATTGTTCCAGCCCATGCCTGGCTGGCCGGGATGGCTCCTGGTTTCCTTGAGGGGTCCCAGCACCACGAAATCGAGACCGAGGCTTGCCGCCCGGGCGAGTTCTTCGGAGTCATGGCAGGAGGCGGCGACCAACGGCAGGTCCGGACGTTCGGAAATGGCCATCAGTTGCGGCGCGGGCAGGTGGATCCCATCGGCAGCAGCCGCCAATGCCGGGTCGCCGCTGACCAGCACGCGGGCAGAGAAATCGTGGCAAAGCTTGACCGCCGCAGAGACGAAGGCGGTGCGCTCGCGAGCGGCAAGCCTGGTCTCGCGCAACTGCACGAGGCGCAGTCCCCCCTCCAGCGCCTTTGTGAGCGCTTTGAGCTGGCGCTCGCTGCCGATTTCAAAAGCGTGGCTGATGGCATAGAAGTCCGGCAGGGTAAGCGCGGCCAGCACCGGTGAGTTGGCCGGCAGCAGGGGGGAGACGGCGATGCTGTCTGCCCGCTGCCATTCCAGCGCGTCGTGCTGCAGGTCGCGTAATTCACCCTGCCAGCGCAACACGCGATAGAAATGCAAGCGGACATGGGCGTGCGGGTAGACGAACTCGCGGGTGATCCAGGGATAGGCAGTCTCTAACGTGATGCCCAGTTCTTCCTGCAATTCGCGCAGCAGGGCGTCGCGCGGCGATTCGCCCGCCTCCACCTTGCCGCCGGGAAATTCCCAATAGCCGGCATAGAAACCGTCGGGAGGGCGACGGCCGAGCAGAAAACTGCCGTCCGGACGGAGAATGACGGCGGCGGCGACATCAACGACTTTCAAGACTTGCGCGCCTTTCGCGAAACTTTCCCCGCATAGTCGCGGGCGAACTGCCAGGCGACGCGGCCGCTGCGCGAACTGCGCAGCAGCGCCCAGTGCAAGGCTTCGCCGCGCGCCGCCGCGATCTCCTTGTCCATCAAGCCGTATTCGCGCAGCCAGTGGGCGCAGATGGCGAGGTAATGATCCTGGTCGAAGGGGTAGAAGGAGAGCCATAAGCCGAAGCGCTCGGACAGCGATATCTTCTCTTCCACTGTTTCACCGGGATGGATCTCATCGTCAACATGCTTGGCGTCGAGGTTTTCCGACATGTATTCCGGCATCAGGTGGCGACGGTTGGAGGTCGCGTAGAGCAGCAGATTCTCAGGTGTGCCGGCAATCGAGCCGTCGAGCACGCTCTTCAAGGCCTTGTAGCCGGGCTCGCCCGCCTCGAAGGAGAGATCGTCGCAGAATATGATGAAGCGCTCCGGCCGCGCCTCGATGAGATCGACGATTTCCGCCAGATCGACAAGATCGTTCTTGTCCACCTCGATCAGGCGCAAGCCTTTAGCCGCGTGCTGATTGAGCACGGCCTTCACCAGCGATGATTTTCCTGTGCCGCGAGCGCCTGTGAGCAACACGTTGTTCGCACTTCTGCCGGCTATGAACTGCCGCGTGTTCTGCTCGATGCGCGTCTTCTGTTCAGATATCCCTTGCAGATCCTTGAGGCGGATCTGGTGGGGCTTGGCAACACCCTGAAGATAGCCGCGGCCATTGCGCTTTATCCAGCGGAAGGCTACTGCGGCTCTCCAGTCGGGCGCCGTTGGCGGGGCCGGCATCAGTGCTTCGACGCGCGTCAGCAAGGCCTCGGCGCGAATGATGAGACGAGACAGGTCATTCATTGCGTTGCTCCAGTTTATCGTCCTTCGCTGAGTCTTGTGGTGAGGCATCGACGGCACATGACATGACTAAGGTACACTCTTGATTATGAAAACCGGCCACTTTAGCAGATTCATGTTCCGTCCAATCGGCGTCACACTTGCTTTACTGCTTCTCGGCGGCTGCGCCGTGCAGCCGATTTCCCCGCCCGCATTGTCGTGCGCCCCATCCGCCTGCCCTGCGTGCCCGGTGTGTCCCGTGATCGAGGTGCCCAAGCCGCCGGCAAAGCCCTTGGCGAAGGCGGCGTGGGAAGCATTGCCGGGCTGGGACGGAGAGGATCTTGCCCCCGCCTTTTCGGCCTTTCTCGGTTCGTGCCGCACTTTGCAGCGGCGGGAATTATGGCGCGATGTCTGCACTGCCGCGCGCAGCCTGGAACATTCGGACAACGCTGCGCTCAAGGCTTGGTTCGAGACGCAACTCCAACCCTGGCAACTCATCAACCCCGACGGCGGCAGTGAAGGGCTGGTCACCGGATACTACGAGCCCATTCTCAAGGGCAGCCGTGAGCACAAGACGCCCTATCTTAATCCAGTCTTCGGCGTGCCAGGCGACCTGATCGATGTCGAACTCGGGGATCTTTATCCCGAACTGAAACACATGCGTCTTCGCGGCCGAATCGTGGGCCGCAAGCTGGTACCGTATTTCTCCCGCGCCGATTGGGATAAGCAAGAGGCGAAGCGCGGCGACGAAACACTGCTTTGGGTGGACGATGCCATCGACCTCTTTTTCATGCAGATCCAGGGCTCGGGCCAAATCCAGTTCGACGACGGTAGCCGGGTCAGGGTGAGTTATGCGGATCAGAATGGCCATCCCTACCGATCCATCGGTCGTTGGCTGATCGATCAAGGAGAACTCAAGGCTGACCAGGCGTCGATGCAGGGCATCAAGTCGTGGGCCAAGGCGCATCCCCTGCGCTTGCAGGAAATGCTCAACAGCAATCCGAGCGTCGTCTTTTTCCGCGAGCTTCCCGCGACGCGGGAGGGGCCACCGGGGGCTCTCGGTATAGCGCTCACGGCGGAACGCAGCATCGCTGTCGATGCCAGATTCACGCCGCTCGGCAGCCCTGTTTGGCTGAGCACTTCTTATCCGAACAGCGAGCGCACACTTGCTCGCCTGATGCTGGCGCAGGATACTGGCGGCGCCATCCGGGGGCCGGTTCGCGCCGATTTCTTCTGGGGTTCCGGCGCTGCCGCGGGTGCCCAAGCCGGAAAAATGCGTCAGAAGGGTCAGATGTGGATACTGATGCCACACAGCTTCACGCCAAAGTAAAAACAGTTGCGCACTAGAGCGGTGCATTTTGGTGGCGACAGGCACCAACAACGCCCATATTTTCCCGCGTTGTATCAAGGGCAATTTTTAACTAGTTGAAGTTAAATAGCTTGCAACCATGGTGCGGTTATTGCTGCTCGCCACCAATCAGTGCAACCGGTGCCCCAATATGGAAAGTCTCAAAAACGCTAACGACGTCTTGTTCATTCTGCTCGGGGCCATCATGATCCTGGCGATGCATGCCGGGTTCGCCTTTCTCGAACTCGGCACGGTACGCAAGAAGAACCAGATCAATGCGCTGGTGAAAATCCTGGTCGATTTCTCGATGTCCACCCTGGCCTACTTCTTCATCGGCTACACGATTGCCTATGGTGTGAATTTCTTCGCCAGCGCCGATGTCCTGGCGCAGAAGAACGGTTATGAACTGGTCAAGTTCTTCTTCCTGCTCACCTTTGCCGCGGCCATCCCGGCCATCGTCTCAGGCGGCATCGCAGAACGCGCCAAGTTCAATCCGCAACTCGCCGCCACCTTTCTTCTTGTCGGCTTCGTCTACCCATTCTTCGAAGGCATCGCATGGAATCACGCCTACGGTGTGCAGGCAGGGTTGAAAGCCGCTTTCGGCGAGGAGTTCCATGATTTTGCCGGTTCCGTGGTGGTGCATGCGATGGGTGGCTGGATCGGACTGACTGCGGTGCTGCTGCTCGGCTCGAGGCGAGGTCGCTACAGCAAGGACGGCGGGATCGCCGCACATCCGCCGTCCTCCGTTCCCTTTCTCGCCCTCGGTGCTTGGATACTCACCGTCGGCTGGTTCGGCTTCAACGTGATGAGTGCGCAATCGCTGGTGAATGTGTCGGGCCTGGTGGCGATGAATTCGCTGATGGCGATGGTTGGCGGGACGCTGGCGGCCCTGGTGGCGGGAAGGAACGACCCCGGCTTCGTGCACAACGGACCGCTTGCCGGATTGGTGGCGGTATGCGCCGGTTCCGATGTCATGCACCCGCTAGGCGCGCTGATCACCGGCGCCATCGCCGGGGGAATGTTTGTCTGGATGTTTACATTGACCCAGAACCGCTGGAAGATCGACGACGTCCTCGGTGTCTGGCCTCTGCATGGCATGTGCGGCGCCTGGGGCGGCATCGCAGCAGGCATCTTCGGACTCGCCGGTCTGGGTGGCAGGGGTGGCGTCAGCCTGATGGCGCAAATCGCCGGCACCGTCCTCGGCGTGGCGACCGCGCTGATCGGCGGTTTCCTCGTTTATGGCGTGCTGAAGAAACTCGTCGGTCTGCGCCTCGACCCTGAAGATGAGTACAACGGAGCGGACTTGTCGATTCACAAAATCACATCCTCTGCCGAGCGCGAAACCTTGTGGTGATTTGTTGAAGGCGAGTTTTTCAACGGAATAGGATCAGTTACCAGTCGCTCGCTCCATCCTTTCCTTTCGTGGCGCTAGGACTCTTACTGGCCGGAACTTGCCTGTGGTGCGCCGCACCACAAAGCCGCCACTGATATTCTTTTATTGGCTATATGCATTCTGAGGTTGGAACATCCGGATTTCCTAGTTCAAACCGCCCACCTTGGCGATCTCAACCAAGGTTGGATCAACCAGTTTGTAGTCGATTGGCCTAGAACTGCCGCTGGTTGAAAACTAGGCAGAGCTCATATCAGGCGGGGGCATGCACCGGCTGCGCGACTAGGCGCACGCCAAGGGCTGCGCACACACGGTTAATTGTATCGAAACGCGGCTCACTGCCTGGCCGAAGAGCTTTGTACAGGGCTTCCCGCGTAATACCGGAATCCTTCGCAACCTGCGTCATGCCCCGCGAGCGAGCAATATCACCGAGCGCGGCTGCCAGCAGTGCCGAGTCGTTCTCTTCAAGAATGGTAGTGAGGTACGCCGCCATGTCTTCTTCGCTGTTTAGATACTCGGCTGCATCGAACTCGGGGAGTTCGGAAACTTTGATCTTCTTGGTCATGGTTCAATCCTCCAAAGACTTTGCCAGTCCGATTGCCCTATTAATGTCGGCCTGCTGCGTCGACTTATCTCCACCGCCAAGCATCACGATGAGCGTGTCACCCCTCTGGACGTAGTACATGCGCCAGCCTGGCCCGAAGTGTTCGCGCATCTCACTCACACCTTCGCCCACCGGTTCCACGTCGCCCAGGTTGCCGAACTGGACCTTACGCAAGCGCTTGTTGAGGCGCTGCCGGGTCATCCCATCCTTCAGGTGAGCTTGCCCCTGAAAAACGTACTTCTTAACTTGGTGTAGATTACACGGAAAAGGAGATACGAAGTGATGACAGGAAAAGGCAAGAGAGCAGCCTACACGCTGGAGTTCAAGATGGAGGCG
>Ga0172380_10003703_pt1 | contig 20591 bp, 26 predicted proteins | sample Leawe162metaG_FD_119747 | JGI IMG/M metagenome (GOLD analysis project Ga0172380, IMG submission 119747) | Leachate microbial communities from a municipal landfill in Southern Ontario, Canada - Leachate well 162 metaG | ecosystem: Engineered > Solid waste > Landfill > Unclassified | place... | reverse complement strand
CCACCAAGAGTTCGATGAGCGTGAAGGCTTCGGAGTTTTTACGCTTGGATTTCAATTTCCGCCAAAGGCTGAAACCGAGAGAGAGAGAGAGAGAGAGAGAGAGGAATTGAAAAGTTGAGAGATTTTCATATTGGTTTGATTATACAAAGAAGATGGGGAAATGACAATTAAAACAATCCACAGATGCCATGCGCCCCCGCGCAGAAACTAGACCCCTTGAAAGATGGAGACGCCTATGCAGATGATGGTATCCCTCTGTTAAAAAGTTTTTCAAAGAGATCTCAAATATTTGTTTATGTTGCTTAAATGCTCCTGGTAGGTCTTGGCGCAGTGGATCGCGCCGCTGGAATCGTGCAGATAATATAAATAATCGTTTTCCTGCGGAAGCAAAACCGCGTTCAAAGCCGCGATCCCCGGATCGCAGATAGGCGCAACGGGCAAGCCTTTTCTTAAATAAGTATTATAGCCGGAATCGACCGATTTATCGGCCGATGAGATTTGCGGCCACCAATCTTTTGATGTGCCCAGCTGATACTGGAGAGCCGCATCGATATCCAGTTTCATATCCAAACCCAGCCGGTTTAAAATTATTCCGGCCACCAGAGGCATCTCCCTGGCGTTGCGGGATTCTCTCTGGACCAATGAAGCGAGGGTAACGACCTCTTCGAGGGAAAGCCCTCCGCTGTATTTCTCGAACTGATCGCTGAATTCCTCGTTAAATTGATCGGACATTATCCCGGATATCTCTTTTCCGCTCAAACCGGCATCCAGCAAATAAGTTTCCGGGAAAACGTATCCTTCTTTTGAACTGTCCAAAAATTCCTGTCTTCGCCGGTCGTCCCAGCCCAGTTCCTTTTGCAAAATGTCGGCCGATTCCTCTTTTCTCAATCCTTCCGGCAGTGTAACCCATTTTTGGACCGGAGGGGCGGCTAATATTTCGGCCAAAGAAATGGCGGACATCCCTTTGGATATATAATATCCTCCCGGAACGATCTTCCCCCCTCCTCCTTCCTGTTTCAAAGCCCACCTGAAAGCTTCTTCATTTTTTATAAATCCTTTTTTGGCTAGCTGTCCGATGATCTCGGCCTCCGAGAAATTTTTTGACACGACGAACAGCTCCTTGGGAGCCCTTAATTGCATCGGTAAAACTTGCCAAACGGCATATAAAAATACCGCCAAAACGGCTGCCAAAAACAAAATAAAAATTGTCAGAAAACTTTTTTTCATCCGCAATGTTCAAATAATCAAATCTCGAAAGATCAGATCGCAAAAAATTAAAAAGTATAAAAAGCTACGGCCACCATTATTCCCAAAATAAATCCGACAAAAGCCTCGACGCGGGTGTGTCCTATGAGCTCTTTCAAACGATCAAATTGCAATCCTTTGTTCGCATAAACATCGTCGATGATCTGGTTCAGAGCCGCGGCCTGTTTGCCGGCCTCAAGACGAAGGGTAAAGGCATCATAAACGACGATCACCGCCAAAGCGGCCGCGATAGCGAAGTACCCGGAATCGAAACCGAAATTAAGTCCACAGGAGGTGGCCAATGCCGCGACCGTAGCCGAATGAGAACTGGGAAATCCTCCGGTGGTCACAAATTTCTTCAAGGTCTTTTTGGAAAAACCTTCGTTAAAAGAACCGATCACTTTTATAAGCTGGGCGGAGAACCACCCCGTAAAACCAGCCATAAAAGGCTGATTGGCTAATAGTTGTTGCCAAAAATCCATAGGTTATTTGGATTAAAAAATTATTCGTACCTTAATGCTTCTATCGGATTAAGACTGGCGGCTTTGCGCGCCGGATAAATGCCGAACACCAAGCCGATAACCGTAGCCACGACAAACGACGTTACTATCGCATTCAACGGAAGGTCAAATTTCCAAACAATGCTCAACGATAAACTCAAAACCACGCTGGCCAAATAAGAGAAGATTATTCCCATTATTATCCCTATCACCCCGCCGAACAAAGTCAGCATCAACGATTCTATCAAAAATTGCTTCAATATGTCCGATCTCCGTGCCCCCACCGCTTTTCTCAAACCGATCTCCCTGGTTCGCTCCGTTACGGAAACAAGCATAATGTTCATGATCCCGATACCGCCCACCAGTAAAGCAATGGCCGCCACGCTGGATAAGAAGAGAGTGAAGATGCTTGTTACCGTAGTCATAATTTCCGCTGTTTCTTTTTGGCTGACAACTTTAAAATCATCTTTAGCCGGATCTTTCTCCGGATTGTCGATATTATGCCTTTCCCTGATGGTAGAACGCATACTTTCCACCGCTTCATCAACCCTGTTTTCATCGGCCGCTTGGACGAGGATCTGGTTCAGATAATCTTTGCCCAGCAAAACCTTCTGGGCGGTAGTTACCGGAAAGTAAATGACCTCGTCCAAATTCATAAACATCTGCATTCCCTGTTCCTGCATCACTCCGACCACCCTGAAATTATTATTTTTCAGCCTGATGGTCTTTCCGATAGGATTTTCGGAGCCGAAAAGATCTTCTTTCACTTTATATCCCAGCACCGCGACCCTGCTCATCGATTTCACATCTTCAAAAGTGAACTCGTTCCCGATATATATATCTGCTTTTTGTATCTGAAAAATAGTTGGAGTGGTCCCCAGAAAAGTAACCTTTTTATTGTTTCCCTGATAAACAGCCCTGTCCACGCCCATGACCAAAGGTGCCGCCCTGGCAACCAATGGGTCTTTTTCTATCGCCAGCTCGTCTTCATATTTCAAAGTTTTGATCTCCATTTCTTCGAACATCGACTGCATACCCTGGCCGCTTTCCATTCTTTTTGACCATGCTCCCGGTTCTATAAAAATATTGTTCGATCCCAAGGAAGCGAACTGGCCCATGATCAAAGCCTGGGCGCCGTTGCCTATCGAAACCACGGTAACCACGGCCGAAATGCCGATGACGATGCCCAGCATTGTCAAAGCCGAACGAGTTTTGTTGGCCTTAAGGCTTTTGTATGAAGTTTTAACAGCTTCCAGAATTTTCATTTTATCAAACCGTTTTTAGCTGATCTTCGATCCGTCACTTTCTGGTCGGAAATAATTCTTCCGTCCTGCAGTTGGATTATTCTCTGCGCCATTTCCGCGGTGTATTTTTCATGGGTCACCAAAATAACAGTGTGGCCTTCTTCGTTAAGCTTTTGCAATATCTCCAAAACGTTCTGGCCCGAGACGCTGTCCAGATTGCCGGTAGGTTCGTCGGCAAAGATCACCGGCGGATGGTTTATCAAAGCTCTGGCTATCGCCACCCTCTGCTGTTCTCCTCCGGACAATTGGTTTGGGAAATTTCTGATCTTGTTGGCCAAGCCAACGCTCTCAAGAGCTTTTTTTACCATTTCTTCTCCCTTCTTCTCCGAGATGCCGCTGTAAGTAAGGGGGAGTTTTACGTTGTCAAAAATGGAAGTACGAGCCAAAAGATTGAACGATTGGAAAACAAACCCCATTTTTTTATTGCGCAAGCGGGCCAGCTCGTCATCGGTCATAAGGCTGGCATCTTTTCCCTCAAAGCTATAAGTGCCGGAAGTAGGCCTGTCCAGAAGGCCCAAGATATGCATCAAAGTGGATTTGCCGCAACCGGATTGGCCTACGACGGCCACGAATTCTCCCTCGTTTATGTCAAAAGAAACTCCTTTTAAAACGTTGGTTGAAACGAATTCGTTGCAGTATTCTTTTTTTAGATCTCTAATTTCAATTAGCATGTAGCAAGGCCGCTATTCGAAGGTCGAAAGTCGAGCGTCGAGTGTCGCGACGACATTCTATTCTCTATCCTCGACGTTCAAGGTCGCTATTCTCCTTTTATAAAGGTTACGGCTTTTTCTCCTTCTTTCAATCCCGAGATTATTTCCACTTCTCCCTGCACTCCCTTTATCCCTGTCTGCACTTCCGATTCTCTTATTTTGTTATCGCTCTCCAAAACCTTAACGAACTTCTTGCCGTCTTTTTCATAGATAGCTCTTTGAGGAACGGACAGAGCGCCCTCTTTGTAAGCGGTGACTATCGACACGTTGGCGGTCATGCCGGTCCTTATCTTCTCGCTGCCCTCCGACAAGCTTATTTTCGTTCTGTAATAAACCACACTGGCGATGTCCGTTTGAACGGAATCTATTCCTATGACGTTTCCGGAGAATTGTTCGCTGGTGAAAGCGTCCAGATCGATCCTGCAGGCATCCCCCAATTTTACTTTGCCGATATCAACTTCCGGTATATCAACTTCCACCAAAAACGGATCATTCGGGATAAGGGTCACCACCTCCTGGCTTAAAACCTGTTCTCCTTCCCTTTTGCCGATCTTCCCTATCTTGCCGGCAACCGGAGCTTTTATCGCGGAATCGTCTATCTGCGTTCTCAACAGGCCGACCTGGGCCTGGGCTTGAGTTACCTGGGCGTTAGCCAGGTCAATGTCTTCCTGGCGGGGCGCGGCCACCAATTTGTTCAGGTTCTCTTTAGCGACCTTCAATTGCCCCTCCGCGGCGGCAACCGCGGCCAAAGCGGTATTGTTCCTTGATTGATTGCTGGCTTTGGTCGAAGCTATGGCTCCTTGAGCCGATGTGACGGATGCCAAAGCGGTGCTGATATAAGTTCTGTGGCCGTCCAAAGACGTTCTCTGCGCGGCGGTGGCGTTGGAACGAACTTCCCATAGTTCGCTTATCCTGGTCAGAGAACTGCGAGTTGTTTCCAACGCCGATTTCGACTGCACGATCGCATCGTCTATCTTTTGAGATCCGCCATCGGCTTTCGCTTGGGTCAAAGAATTTTTTTCGCTTTGATAAGCCTGCGATATTTTATCTTTTTCCGCTCTCACTGCCTCGACATCCCGGCTGTCGGAAGCATAGATACTCTGGTCCACAAAAACCTGGGCATTGTATATTTTAAGGTCGGCGTCGGTCAGCGTGTTCAAGTAATCCCTATAAAGGTTGTCCAACGTTACGTCCAAAAGATCTTTGCCGTCATTGTAACTCTGCAGGGCGGAATTGTAAGAAGTTTGAGCATTGTCCAAAGCCGTTTGATACAGCTGGATATCTTCGGCTCTCGCTCCGGCTACCAGCTTGTTAAGATTGACCTGGGCTGTTTTAAGCTGGGCTTGAGCGGACTGAAGCTGAAGGGATAATTGGCTGGTGTTCAATTCCGCCAATTTTTCTCCGGCTTCCACTCCCTGGCCCTCGCTGACATAGATATTTTTTATTTGTCCGGCGGTCCTGAAGCTCAAGCTTATTTCGTCGCCCTTTTTTACCGTACCGGAAACAGAAACTTCCTGGCTGATATTTGTTTTTTTGACCTCTTCGCAGCTTATATCCTGCCCTTTTTTGGCGAAAACAATTTGCCAGATTATTGCCGAAACGATCAATAGGGCTGCGGCCGAAATGGCGAGTGTTTGTTTGTTCATAATTAGGGAAATATTGAAATCTTTATGTTTCTAATTCTATACGATTTAAATGCCTATGTAAACAAAGGTTTTTCTTTTATAAGGCGCCCGTATTTGACTTTTCCCCCTCCTTAATTCATAATGAATGAAACTCTTAAAGTCGTATCGCATATTGCTCCCAAATGGGCACTAAGTAAGGCGGCAAAAAGAGAAAGGTCGTTTTAATCTAAAGTAAATTTATTTTCAAAAAACATGTCATTTGGAGGAGACAATAGAAATTACGACAACGGTCCCCGCAGGAGCTTTACCCCGCGCCCTATGATAAAGGGTGAATGGAAATGTTCCGAATGCGGAGCGATCATCACCGAGATGCCTTTTCAACCAGACCCAGAGAGACCGATTTTCTGCAGAGAATGCTGGAGAAAAAAGAGAGCCGAAAGGCCATCCCGCTTCTAATTTCATACTTAGAAACAAAAATCCCGCGAAAGCGGGGTTTTTGTTTGGGCCAAGATCGAATTCCCTCCCGCAGAGATTAGATCTCTGCGGGAAATTCTGCAGAGATATAATTCTGCAGAGATCTAATCTCTGCAGAAAATAAAGGTGCTCCTGCTGCGTGACTTTTAAAATATTTCGTGGTATATATTTAAAACTCTTTTAAATAGTCCTCCTTCCATTTCTTACTGTCTGTTTCGATAAACAGGCTCTGGAAACTATGGCGGGCAAAAATATGACAAGTGGAGATTCATATATGATAATCGAGAAAAAAATAAAGACTTATCGCTCCATAGCTATTACGCTGGCGATAATTGCCACGATCGTTTCCTTTATTGTCGTCGCCCAAGCCTTAGATAGCCTTGGAGCAAGGTGTCAATAAAACAAAAAGCCCTGTTGGTTTACAACAGGGCTTTTAAAATTCAAAAAACTAAATTTTCTTCGCTCCTTTCAAAACTCCCCAAGCCAAGGCCGCCCCGATCATTGCGGTTATCAGTTGCGGATAGCTTAACATCGAAGCCGCCGCCATCGCCGCTTGTTTTTGGGGGATCAAACCGACGACAAGCTGGCTGGAACCGAACAGGAAAATAAATTTGGCCAAACCGGCGGATATCGCGGCCAGCCAGTAACTCTTTTTTCTCAACGCATAGAACACGGCTACCAATATCGCGTTGCTCAACATAATGAAAGGAATGGCCGGAGCCAGAACCGCCGGCAAGAGCCCGGTTGACATCGCGACAACGCTCGGAACCATCGCTATGAAAAGCGCGGCGGCGGAGCCTGTCAAAATAGCGGCCAAAAACAGGGTGGCATTCACTATCGGACCGGTAACGTATTGCGAATGGAAAAGCGGAACGACGATGGCCAAAGCCATCAATAACGAAAATTGGACGGAGACCAGAGACCTTTCCGATAAAGCTGATATTTTTATTTTGTTCATATGCTTTGTTTGGAATCTTTAAGAGTTCTTATTTCGCCTTTCGCCTTTTTATTGTAAGAAGTGTGGCATATCTTATGGATCGTTTCGGGGTTGTTCAAAAATTCGTCATAGACCTTCAAAACGTCTGAATTTTTATGGGCCAATCTTAAAGTTTTATCGCGATCTATCTGATAAAGAGCTTCCGCTCGCTGTTTTCTTATTTCCGGACTGGTCGGTATCGGTTGTCCTCCGCCGCCGATACAGCCGCCTGGACAAGCCATCACCTCGACCGCGTCGTAAGCCTTGGGATTCTCGGCCAATTCGTCGAGTATTTTTTTTGCATTTCCCAAACCGTTAACAGCGGCTACCCTTATTTTTTTGCCTTCGATCTCGATCTCGGCTTTTTTAATTCCCTGCATTCCCCTCACCTGCTCAAAATCGAGCTTCTCCAGATCTTTATTGGTCAATTTGTAATAAGCGGTTCTCAATGCCGATTCAACGACCCCGCCGCTGGCTCCATAAATGACGCCCGCCCCCGAAGGCTCTCCCCACGGAGAATCGGCGGGTTGCGGCTGGATGTCTTTTAAATTGATGCCTTTCTTCCTAAAAAGATACGCCAGCTCGCGGGTGGTCAAAACGTAATCGACCGGCCTCAAACCGTCGATCTCCAATTCCTTCCTCTGTATCTCATACTTTTTCGCGGTACAAGGCATTATCGAAACGACAATGACATCTTTGGGATCTATCTTTTCTTTTTGCGCCCAATAATTCTTGACCAGCCCGCCCATAATAATATGAGGAGAGCGAGTCGTGGCAAAATGGCCTATGAGATCGGGATAATTAAATTCCAAGTATTTCACCCAAGCCGGACAGCACGAAGAGAAGCAAGGGCCTGTTCCGTTCTTAACGTGCTCAACCAATTCTCCGGCCTCTTCGATGGTAGTGAAATCGGCCGCAACGCTGGTGTCGAAAACTTTATCGGCGCCCAAAGCTTTCAACCCGGCCACCAGCTGGCCGGTCATGACAGAACCCGCCGGCAGGCCGAAAGACTCGCCGATAGAAGCTCTGATGGCCGGAGCGAATTGGAATACTTTTATTTTCCCTTCTTGCTTCAAAGGAACCTCCACCCCTTCGAACTCTCCCGCGGCTTCGATCGCTCCTACCGGACAATGCACAATGCATTGCCCGCAATAAACGCAATCGCGGTTCGGTTCTACCGAAGGCCCTATTTCCAGATCATGGCCGCTTCCTTTAACCTCAAGAAAATTGACCGTCTGATCGGCGCAAGCCTCGACGCAGTTGCGGCAATCAATGCATTTGGTCTGATCAAAAACTATCGTGCCGAACTGATAAACATTACGGACGGACTTGCGGTCCAAAAATCTTTTGATGTTGATCTTATATTTGCGCGCCAGCATCAGCAAACGGCAGCTCATTCCTCTGTTGCAATCGTCGCATTCCTCGACATGCTGGGCAAAGATCAATTCCAAATTGATCTTTCTTGCTCTGGCGATCTTTTCCGATTCGCTTATGACTTCCATTCCTCCTTTTACTTGGACGCGGCAAGACGGCACCAGCCCTCTCTCGCCTTTTATTTCCACCAAACACAAACGGCAGTTAGCCTTGATCTTCAGATCCGGATGGTAGCACAAAGCAGGAATATTTATGCCGTTCTCTTTGGCGGCCTGCAAAACCGTCTTTCCTTCAAATGTCTCTATCTCTTTTTGATCGATGAATATCTTGATCTTATTTTCCATAGATTTTGTTTAAGTAACCATAAAAAGGCACGGCCGCTCCCCGTCCTAACGGGCACAAGCTGGTTTCGGCCAAAACAAATAAAATATCTTCGACTAGCGCTCTGTCGAATTCATCATTTTTAAAAATTTCATTCAAACGATAAGTTCCCTCGCGGCAAGGCACGCACTGGCCGCAGCTCTGTTCCATAAAAAAACGCGCCCATTGCCTCATGATCTCGAGAGGGTCGATCGCTCTGTTATAAACGGTGATCGATCCGGCTCCGCCAACGGGAACGTCCAGTTCGGCAGAGGTCAATATCTCTCCGCTCATTCCTCCTCCCGCTTGGACAAAAAAATCAAAATCGGGCCAATTGCCTGTCTTTTCCAAAACCTGTTTGACAGTCAAATTTTCCGGCAACGCAAAGACTCCTTTGTTCTTCGCTTCTCCTCCCAAAGTGTAGAAACGATCCGCTTGATAATCTCCCTCCGCTATTTTGGCAACCTGATAAAATGTCTCTACATTATTTATCAAAGTCGGATATCCCCATAACCCCGCCTGGGTCGGGAAAGGAGGCTTTAGCCTGGGCATTGTTTCTTTACCCTCGATAACATTGAGCAAAGTGCTTTCTTCGCCGCAGATATAACCATGAGGTTTTTTGAACAGAACGATGGGAAGATCGCCTATGGCCGCCTTTAACTTGCCCTCCAAAGCCGGAAAATAATCAGGGTTGAGATAAATATAGGCCTGCTCGCCGCCAATTTCCTTGAGCGCGATCTCCATCCCTTTGATAACTTTTGCGGGGTAATTATCCAGAAGGAAATAATCTTTTAAAACGCCGGGTTCTCCTTCCGAAGCGTTACATACGACATATTTCTTTTCCGCCTGCGCGTTTTTAACGGCTTCCCATTTCAAACCGGTAGGGAAACCGGCTCCGCCCTTTCCCTTCAAACCCGACTGTTTCAGCTGTTCTATGATCATAAGTTTTGAAAATTTATTTTATCTTGCGTCCGGCGCGATAGCCTGTTTTAAATACAGTTTCTCTCAAAATGTTTTTACAATTTAAATATCTCCGAAGCCTCTACCGGGAAAAGACTTGGCCATCAGATCTCCGGCCTGGCCAATCGACAAGCTTAGATCGTTTGCCGCTTTTTGCAAGGCCTCCTTCCTCTCTTTTTGGAGGGCTTTGATCTCTTCTTCCGCGTTCTTGATCGCCTCATTTCCCGAATAAAAACCATCTTTGACGGTTTTCAGATCGCTCAACAATCTCTGGCGCGCCGCTTCGGGATCGGAATTTTCCGCACATTTGTCTTTGGCCCGCCCGAAAGAAACCCTTATCCCTATTTTATAATCCACCAGCGACTGGTCTACCGTTATTTTACGGCTATTTAATATTTTCTCCAAACCTTTGCGCTGGCCGGCTATCGCCTTATCGACTGCCGAGCGAAAAACAAGGATCGCGCCGTCTGCCATTTTTTTAAGATCGGACACAGCCTGCTTTTCCTCCCCGCTCTTTGCCTCCGCCTCAAGCTTGGAATAAAATTCTTTTATTTTCATATCCTGATCTTTTCTGCTGTCGGACAGCTCTTTGTCTCTTTGCTCCCGCGACATATTTATCTTGTTCACCGATCTCGCCCGTTCCTGCGCCAGATAAAATTCCGAACCGGCCGTTTTTTGCTCCACCCCGGAATACTCCCGGTCCAGGCTTTGGCAAAAGTTTGCGGATGATCCGCTGCCATCAGCCGATTTGCCGGCGTCTCTTATCTGTATCTCATCGGAATCCATTAAAAAAATATCGGAGTCTTCCTCGTCTGCGATATCTTGATCGGCTTTCGCCTCTTCTAAAATATTTTCTATTTTCGAAATTCCGCCCAAAACGGTCCTTTCTCGGAATATCTGGAAGCAAACGATTATCACCGTTAAAAACGCGGCTGCGATCAAGACCGCCCGAATTTTCTTATTCAATTTCATATCAATATCAAAAAATTATCTTTGGCCGGCCTGCTAGGGCTGGAATAAAGAATCCGGCTTGAATTGCACGCTTTCCACTCCGGCGAATTGCTTGGCTGTTTTTTCTATCTGCGCCCAAAGCAATCCCGCCCGGCACGAACCGCCTCCGGTTTTGTTCAGTTCATCGTTGAACTCCAAGGTCAGAACGCCGCTGGCCAAATTCGCCCCCCTCAAAGAAAAACCCTGCAAAGGAAACTCCGTTTTAAAACCGGCTGACTTCTCTTCCTCGGTAAGCTTCCCTTCCAACAAAAGATTTATCGCGTCTTGGACGGGCGTTTCGGTCCGGCTGATTTCCCTCTCCACCGGCAGAACAGCGTCCCTGCTGCAACCGATGTTCAAGTCCAAATCCTTGTCTTTTTGCTGATTATAGTAATAAAGATCGATCTCTTCGGCCTTTTGCGAATGCGTCTTGAAATCAGAAAAAATAACAGAAACCGATATTTTATTTTGGCCGCCGCCGTCCTTGGCCGAACTCTCGAATATTTCCACAATCCCTTTCGGCGATGACGGAATTTCATAAAGGACCTCTGCCGTAAAAGGACAAAGCTTGTCCATACAGCCGGCGGCGTTAACCGAGGTATCTGCCAAGATATTTCCGGTTTCGTCCTTTATCCTGATCCGCGTATTGGTTTCAAAAAAATTGGACTTGCCCGAAACGGTCACGGGACTGGTTATTTTTTGGCTTGGCGCGGGACTGTCAACTTCCAAATGATCGTTTTTTAAAATTGCCCGGGCTTCCGGCTGGACGTTTCCGTTTCCGATGTTGGTCCAGCCATTGTTCGGCCCTGCCGAAAACAAACCGTTCCCGCTTAAAAACACCCCTCCCGCGGCCGCCGCAAAAAGCACCAAAACTGTTAAAATGATCTTATTCTTTTTTGACATAAGCCAATGATTTAAAATTATATTGAATTGCCGATCTATTCTCCGGGAATGTTCACCTCGATGATCTTACCGGGCTCGCGAAAACCCTTGATTATTCTTATCCTCCCCTCCGGCACTCCGAAATGTCCGGCCAAAACCCTGATGACCCCTTTATTGGCCTGGCCCATCACCGGCTTCTCTTTGATCCTGACCTCGAAACTGTCCTTGCTCTTCTCTATTATTTCTTCTTCTCTGGCGCAAGGAAAAACTTTGACCTTAATAAGCATTTTCATCGCGTTATTTTATGCCTTTGGCCGATGTCTTCCATCTGCCTCTTAAAAATTCCAAGTCTATGAAATATTTTTCCACTTTGGCGTCTGGAAACTTAGCCAAAACGATCTTTTTGGCATCTTCCAATATTTGCTTGTAATAAGACAGTTCTTCTTTTTTATCTTTAAAGTTGGCCATGCCCCCGAAAGCTCCGCAATCGTGATGAGCGGTCAAGGCGACTGTCTTCGAGCTATGGAGATTCCTTGATATCTCTATCTGCTTGAGAAAAAAATCTTTCGTTCCTCCTTCCAGCAGCCCCTTCACGGAGCCGGCGGTATAGAACATATCATAGGTTTTATATTTTTTTTGAAAATATTTTTCGCAGTCCGGATGCAAACGCCAATCGATACAATTAAAAACTATCGCTTTGCAAGAATGAACCGGATGTTTTTGAATCTTTTTTGCCATATATTTTTTATTTTAATATTTATAAACCTGTAATTTAAGGATTGAGCTGCCAGACGGAAAAATTAAGCAAAGCCGCGAAACTTACCCATAGGATATAAGGGACCAACAGATAAGCGGCTCTCTTGGATATTCTTTTGAAAAAATAAATATTAGCGGCGATTGCCAGCCAAAGAATGACTATTTCTCCGAAAGCCAGCCCCAAAAGTCTTGACCCAAAAAACAAATAGGACCAGACCGCGTTGAGGACCAGCTGAATGCTGTACACCGTCAGCGCCAGATCAACAGCTCTTTCCTTGCCTTCCCGTTCCTTCCAGATCATCCATCCCGACAGAGCTATCAATAGATATAATATCGTCCAAACGGGGGCGAACAGCCAATTGGGAGGATTGAAAAACGGCTTGGCCAAATCGGGATACCAAGTTGTGACCGCTCCCAAAGCGGGAAACGCGCCAAGGAACTGGATGGCTTCAACGATGGCGATAAAAACGAAAAGGCTTATTTTTTGTTTTATTTCCTGCATATTTTTATAAGCTAAAATTATTTAGAATAATTTAACTCTATCCATTTGACCGCCACTGTGTTGGAATTTTCTTCCTGCGTTCCTTCCACTCTCACCCTTTGCCCTATCTCCAGCCTGTCGGGAGAGCATGGATTTTCTCCGGGGATGAAAACGCAAGGGTTGTTCTCATCGAAAACCAAAACCGCTTCGATGGCCGGCTTGCCCGGCTCCTCATAGACCAGGACCCATCCGTCTTTATTTTTATCGGGGCTGTTATTGGCCAGATTTCCAATTTTATTGAAATCAACGGCTATTCCTTCTTCGCATTTTTCTTCCCAAGGCCTAAGGCATTTTTGCTTGGCCTGGCACCAGGAATAGCCCGCTCCAATCAGACATCCGTGAGCATCGGTATCTCCGCCTATCAGGTTATAAGTTTGATTGACCGTTTCGGATATTTCTTTCTGTATCTGGTTGAAATAATAAAGTTCTACGGCGGTGAAAATAATAAACGCCCCTCCGACGATAAGCAGAACAAAAGACGGTATTTTCCGGTTTAATGTTTCTCTAATGCTCATAATGATTAAAACTGTTTTTATTTTATTATTATCTTTACGCTACATTATACTATAAAAATGCGGTCCTTCCCACAAAAGAAGGACCGCGAGACGTTTTTCCTGCCTGGGTTCGGCCGTTTCCCTATCTTTTAGACAAGGATGTAAAAATAACGTAAACAGCCGACAGCCCCACCAGATCGTAAACGACTTTGCTTAGGACGCTTCCCTGGCCGAAAAGCATCGCAACCAGATCAATGCCGAAAAAACCGACCATTCCCCAATTCAAACCTCCGACGATCACCAGCAATAAAGCTATTTTTTCCAGTATGTTCATACTTTTTAGGTTAAAATTAATTGTTGCTTTTTCTTTTTGAATATAAAAAAGAAAAAAAATAATTATTAATTCGACCTTTGGCTTTTGTTGTCGCGAACCTCGAAAGTCTTGGAAAATATCAGATCTTGGCAGAACGATTTTTGTATTTTTATTATACCATGCCGGCGGAAAGGCTGCATAGGGTCCTACATCCGCATCCGGCTTTTTTGCCATTGCGCCAAAAGACCGCCCCGCGGGCGGTCTTTTTGAGGTACGTAATATTTTCCTCCAAGATCAATCTTCCATCCAGGCAAGAACCATGGCGTCCGGACCGGAAACAACGCCAATAACGTCATTGGCCAAGCTCAAAAAAGATATCTCCGCGTTCTTGAAATCCCTCTCTATCATCTCTTTCAGCCTTTTCGCTCCCGAAAGATCGTCTCCGTGGACAATAGCCGCTTTAATTCTTACTCCCTGCGTTTTTTTCTTTTCGATCTCGCTTTTAAGCTGGCCGAAAAGAACATTGGGAAAATCTTTCGTGTTGCTTTTTATTCCCGCGGGAGACAGCTTTCCTTTCTTTATCGTTAGAAGAGGCCTCAAGCCGGACCTGGCCATTCTGTTCAAAATAACGGCGGCCAAATGGGATATCCGGCCGCTGGCTTCTATCCATTTATAATCCTTCATGATCGTAAAGAACTGTATGCGCCTTAAGGCTTCTTTCATTCCGCCCAATATCTCCGCCGTATTCTTCCCTTGCTCGATCAGCTCCTCGGCCTTCAAAACCGCCAGACCCTGTCCGCCGCTGATGGTAAAAGAATCTATGTTGGAGACCCTGATCTGTTCCTCGGGCTTCAAAAAACTTTTAGCCTGCAGAGCCGAATTGTAACTGCCGGAAAATTTAGAGCTTAAGCTTATGCAAATGACTTCTTTGAACTCGGCCAGCTGCCTCCTGTATTGGTCCAAATAATCTTTAGGGCTGGGCTGGGAAGTTTTCCCGAAACTTTTCACTCCCCGCTTCTCGGCCTCCCTCATCCTCTGGAAAGTATTCTCTCCTGGCAAAGATTCGACTTCCGGCCAATCCAATTTGACCGGCGCGATCGCGATCCGGTATTTTTCTATTATATCCGGCGGCAGGTCCGCCGTTGATTCCGTAATAATGCCTATCTCTTGCATAATATTGGTATCAATTTACTGTTTAGGTTTGTCCAGTTTATCCAGCCCTATAACCTTGACTCCGTAATAAACGACCAAGGCAATGACCAAAAAATCTATCGAGACCGAAAGGAAATCGCCCCACATTATTTTGGCCGGACCGATGTTCAAAGAGGCAGTCTTAAGCTCTCCCACTCTGCCCAGAACTATCCCAAGCAATGGGTTGATAATGTCGGTGACAATGGCTGAAACCAATTTGGAAACAGCCCCGCCAAGGATGAACCCGACGGCCAAGCCGACCACGCCCTGTCTGCGAATGAAATCAACAAAATCATTTATCATATTTAACCGAATATTTAAATTATTATCTTGTTTGACGGTATTTTACCACAAAACGCCAAACAAAAAATACCCCGCTCCGGCCGGCCGCGGATGACATTTTTCAGCCGGTGCTTATATGATATGATCGGTCTATGCCCATTATATTTTCAAAAAAAATCAGCGGTTTGGTTTTTCTTTGCGTTTTTGCCGTCTTTTTGGCAATTTGCGCGGCATGGATATACTCTGTTCAGAACAAAGGATCGAACGAAAACCAAACAGCCGGCTCCAAGCAAAAACTACCTGGCGATCCGGCAAACAGCTCGACGGAAAACGAAAATGATCCGGACAATGCCGCCGAAGAAACTCAACCGATAGGCGCGCGAACCGGATCATCCGGCCCGGGCGCGGATGCGGCGGCGGGCGCGGACAAAGAGCTGAAAGAACAGATCGGACAGATGCTCATTGCCGGATTCCGCGGAACAAAGATCGATAAAAATTCAGCCATCGCCAAACAAGTCAAAGATCTTAATTTGGGAGGGGTTATTCTTTTCGATTACGATAACCCTTCGAAAAGCTACCCGCGGAATATAACCGGTCCCGGCCAAACCGAAAAATTGATAAAAGATCTTCAAAGTTTTTCGGCGGTTCCTTTATTCGTATCTGTCGATGCGGAAGGAGGGCTGGTCAACAGGCTGAAAGAAAAATACGGCTTCATTTCCTTCCCGAGCCCCGAGGATATGGGAAAGCTTAACGATCTTGCCAAAACTCAAGCGACAGGCAAGGAGCTTGGAGCCCAGCTTAAAGGGCTGGGATTCAATCTGGACTTCGCTCCCCCGGCCGACGTGAACGTCAACCCAGACAACCCGATCATCGGAAAGCTCGGCAGATCTTTTTCCAGCGATCCCCAGATCGTCGCCTCGCAGGCCATAGCTTTTATAAAAGGACTGCGCGAAAATAATATCATTACGGCCATCAAACATTTTCCCGGCCACGGCAGTTCGCAAAGCGACAGCCATCTCGGCCTCGTGGACGTGACCAAAACCTACCAGCAAAAAGAACTTATTCCCTTTGAAACGATCATCGGACAAAACCAGGCGGATATGGTGATGACCGCGCACATCATCAACGCGAACATCGATCCTCAATATCCGGCGACCCTCTCGCCTCTTTTCCTGCAAAATATTTTAAGAAACCAACTGGGCTTTAAGGGCGTGATAGTCTCCGACGATATGCAGATGGGAGCCATAGCGAAGAACTACGGATTCGAGGACGCGCTTATCAGATCGATCAACGCGGGATGCGATCTGCTCATCTTATCCAACAATAACGACACATACGACGGGAATATCGCGGCCAAAGCGAGAGACGCGATCTTCCAAGCCGTAAAGGACGGGAAAATATCCGAAGAAAGGATCAGCGGATCTTACGACCGCATCACGGAGATCAAAAAGAAATTCGGAATTATAAATTGATCTTTCTCCTAAATAAAAAATGCCGAAGGATAAACCTCCGGCATTTTTATTTCCATATTCTTAAAGATCAATCGCCGATGCGCTCGAATCGCGGCATTTTCTTTTCGCCGATCTCCACGTCTTGGATGAACATTTCAAGCGGCCTCGTCCACAGCTCTTTCTCCCCGTAAAGGGCGCGATAAACCACCATATCTTCAAGCGTTTCGCTGTGCTTGGCCAGCCCGATCGCTTCATATTCTTTTCCTTTATAGTGCCTGTATTTTCCCGTCTGAAACATATTAAAGATCATTTATCGGCGCGTATATTTCGGTTAAAGCCTCTCTCATTCCCGCTATCTTCGGGTCGTTAAGATAAGCTTCCCTCATCGGGCCGATTATTTCTTTTTCATTGGCTTTGGCCCAAGCAATAAGTTTGATATAAGATGATCCGCACTCGCTGTAAAGCCCCCTGTGGATCATCTTAGCCATTGCCCCTCCCGGAAGTTCATAACATTTGATATGGTCGGATTCTTCTATCCTTTGGGCTATAGGCACAACCACTTCGATATCCGCGTTATTAAGATTGTCCGCATCCGGCGCCAGCCTGCGGTCTTGATCATGGCAAATAAAGATCGGCGAGCCCACCATCGCGGCGTCTTTGCTGAAAGCGTATTGGCACAGAGCTCCGATCATATCCGTTATCTCGGAATAGCTTCCTCTTCTGCGCATGCCCAAGACTAATTTGGTCCTCAGGTCCGTGATCTTTATTTCTTCCATAGTTCTGTAGTTTCAACCCGCAAAAATAAACAACGGGCGGATCGCTTCCAGCGCCGGATAATGGCAAAGGAAATTTTTTATCTAAGCTGATATTATTTTATCAGAAAACAGCAACGAACATCATATCGTCTCTGTGGATAACCGGTTGCTCCTATATCCGAGGCTTTTTAAAAAACAACGACGGCACAACGGTTTGTAAATATAAGTTCCATCTTCGGGAATGACCGAAGGCAAACCTTCGAGCACCGGCTCGCCATTTTTATAGACCTGGGTATAAACCGCGTCCGGCGTTTTACACGCTTCGCAAACCGCCCGTTTGTATTCGACCTCTTTGGGCCCCATGGAAAGAAGCCTTTTTATTATCGGAAACATCTCTCCTTTGTAGTCCGTGTCCAAACCGGAAGCGACAACCTTAACCCCTTTTTTCAGCAATTTTTCCAAAATATCGGCATCGCTCTCCGCGAACATATGGACCTCGTCTATCCCCACGACTTTTAAATTTCCCTCCAAAGCTTCGCGCAGATCAGTTGCTTTTTCAGCCTGCAAAAATACGCCGTTACGGGACCAGACGCTTTGGTCCCTGACATTTTTAGCGGACTGAAAAACCTTGAAAGGAATGTCCGCATATTGCAAAGGCATAAAATAGCTTATCAGCTCGAACGACTTGCCGCTTTTCATCGGCCCGAGTATCAAAATAAGTTCCATGAATTTATGATTCGAAAGTCGATCGTCGAAGATCGATCGTCGATTAATTATCATCCCAGCTCGCCCGGCCGTCGCCGGTTATCGGAATGGCCGGGCCTAAAAATTTAGGTTTTGATCCCAAGGCCACATCCAGCCAGGCTTTGTCTCTGGCAAGCATTTCTCTGGCCTGAACCGCGGCGGTATTGCCGTAGAGATGCTTGTCGGCTGAAATTCCATAAGCTTCGATGCCCAAACTTTTGGCGATATAAACGGCTCGCGGCAAATGAAAATCCTGCGTCGAAATTATCAGAGATCTGATCAAAAAAACATCGCGGGCGCGATACATGCTGTCGTAAGTGTCGAAGCCGGCATGGTCCAAAAATATATCCTCCGCCGGCACGCCCTCGTCCAAAAGATAATTTTTAACGGCGTTGGCCTCGTCGTATTCCTCGCGGCCGTGATCGCCGCTCACCAAAATTTTTTTGGCCTTGCCGGCTCGATAAATTTCCAGCGCCGTATCCGCCCGATCTTTGAGCATATCGCTCATCCTGCCGTTTTCATAAACCTTGGCGCCCAAAACCATGACCGCTTCGGCCCCTTCGGGCACCTGATCAACATTTTTGTAAATGCTGTTCTTGCAAGCATTCTCGACAACAATACTGGCCAAGCCGGCCAAAAAAATAAGAAGAAAGAAGGCCGCTGTTCCCCAAAAAAATAATTTCTTTATCAAGGGCCATTTTCCCTTTAGCGCAAAAAACATCTGATATGTCCGATCTTATTTATTATAATTGCACGCGCTTCCCCACAATCCTTTCTCGCCTTCCCTAGCCTGTTTTTCCAACAAGGCGAAGTCGTCCATATATTCGAACGGCTGGTAGGGGTAATAAAGCGCGAAACCCTGGCTTATCAGCTGGGCATTTATGGAACCCTGCCGGTCCGGCAAGAAAACATATCTCAACAAACGGCCGTATTTATCTTTGTCGGGAACCGCCGGGTCGGAAACAAGTTTTACTTCTTTCCCCTCCAACAGCTGTTTGGTGTTCTGCGAAGCCTCCGGCCCGAAACATTCTTCTTTCTCATAAGGGCTCGCGACCTCCGGCGTGTCTATCCCGATCAAGCGGACGCTCTCTTCCCATCCGTTCTTTTTTACTCTAACCGTGTCGCCGTCGATGACCTCGACCACCTCATAAACATCTTCCAACCCCGGACCTTTTACGGCGTGGAATAATTGATCCTGTCCTGCCGCTTGAGGGTCCGGGTACATCGAACTCAAACACGCATAATAGCAACCGATACTGATAAGGAAAAACATCAAGACCAAGATCAGGAGCCTGCTCGATTTTACTTCTAAAGACAACATTTTGGTTTAATAAAAATTCCTTTCCTTTTCCTCTTTTTATACCTTATCTAATATTCTAATATATGGCGGCAAAAAAACAAACCGGCAAAAAAGAGGCTTTGGGCCTCTTTTTTGAATGGTCGCGAATGTTATTCGGCCTTAATGAATTTAACGATTCTGTCTTTGAAGCGGTAGTACAGATAGCCTACCAGTAGCAAAATACAGCCAAGAGTGATGAAAGATATGAAGCGGTAGAAGTCGTTCAAGCTGGCGGTATCGAACAAGAAGACCTTGAGGATGACCAGGCAGAACAAAGCTATCGCCAGAAACCTTTCCCTGTTGGCTTTTCTAAACAAGCCGATAACGAACAGTCCGATGGCATAGAGGGCCCAAGCAACGGAAAGATAAGTGTTCTTCAGATTCTCGATATTGGTTGACTGAACGGACGAAATTTTGCGTCCGAGATTGTATATCTGCTGGTTGAAATAAGCGATTATTTCCGTGCTTATCAAGAACAGCATCAGGAAATTGGAAGCAAGGAACGAAACCAAACCGACGGCCTTTTTTTCTTCCTGTCCGACCCGTTCCCCTGATCTGTCCAGCAAAGAAGAGAAAAGCCTTATCTCTCCGGCAGCGCACAAAAGTATCAAGAATCTTAAATTTAAAATAGGATCATAATTTTTCAGGTCCTTTATTCCGTCAAAGAAGACCAAACGCAAGAACGAAAAGAAGAAAGCAATGTAAGCTACTATCCTCAACGCCCGATCTTTAAGCGCGATCCCCAGCCAGCCGATGAAAAATCCGCCGACGGCCCAGACCAGGCCGAGCCATATATGGTCAAAAAAATCCCACACTTCAAAACTCGATATGAAAAGAAGAACGATCGCCGCTTGAGCCGCAAGAAGGGAAAAACCGAACGAAGAATCGTCCTGATCGGTAATGTTATTTTTGTACCGCCTGTAAAGATAAGCGCCGAAAGACAGCAACCCTATAGCGGCCAAAAATATGAAAAAACGGATGTTTATGATCGGAGAGCTTCCCTCGTCCAAACGCGTCTCGAACATAAACAAACGGAGGACGGAGAGGAAGAACGCGGCATGTCCCAAAAGCCTGGTCGAGAGGAACTTCATCTTAAATCCCAGGAATATCAAAGCCAATCCTTCGGCGCACCAGCTTATGGTTATCCAAGACTCATGGAATTGGACAGGGACGGCTATTATGGCCAAAACACAGCCGATAGACAAAAGGAATTGCTGAAAAAGTTTTGAGATCTTTTCGGAAAAGTTCTTGGAAGCGAGGAATGATAAAAGATAAAAAGCGGCCAAAGAAAAGACGAACGATCCGGTCCAATCAGGGTAAACTTT
>Ga0172380_10003702_pt1 | contig 20595 bp, 9 predicted proteins | sample Leawe162metaG_FD_119747 | JGI IMG/M metagenome (GOLD analysis project Ga0172380, IMG submission 119747) | Leachate microbial communities from a municipal landfill in Southern Ontario, Canada - Leachate well 162 metaG | ecosystem: Engineered > Solid waste > Landfill > Unclassified | place... | reverse complement strand
GAAACGAAAGTTGAAACAGCAACAGAATCTGTTGACACTACAGAGGGACACGTTGAAAAGGGCCGGACTGAACGCCTGGAAAAGCTTGCCAAAAATCATATCCTTGCATCGATGGGAGTGGGGCTGATTCCTATTCCCCTGGTGGATCTGGTCGCTTTGATGGGGGTTCAGCTTGACATGATCAAGAAACTGTCGGTCGAATACGATGTTCCCTTCAGGCAGGACAGGGGGAAATCAATAATTTCCTCACTGGTTGGCGGGTTTCTTCCCGCCTCACTGGGTGGCTCCATTGCAAGTATCATAAAGTTTGTTCCCCTCATCGGGCAGACCACCGGAGCCGTGACCATGCCGGTCATTTCCGGGGCCTCCACCTACGCCATTTACAAGGTGTTCGTACAGCACTATGAGTCAGGCGGCACCATCCTGGATCTGGATCCTGCCAAGGTCAAATCCTATTTTTCAGAACAATTTACCAAGGGTAAAAAAGTTGCAGCCGATCTGAAACCGGAACCAACCGGGAATGCTACTGTTTGATTCTGCCGATATATTCTGATATATGCTGAACGCCAGGGTGGCGCCATGAACTCTGCTCATGTGCGCCACACCCTTCTTGAATGCTCACCCGTATAAACAGGATAAGTACGTTTACGCAGCTGTTTTCTGCCGGAATAACCTACTGACATTATAAAATGTAGCTGACCGAGGTATCCTTGCCAATCCAGACCATACGTCATCTAACCGAGTCAACCCTTCTGGATTTTTTTAGACGCGAATCAGAGAGTCCCTGGCGCTCGATACTGATCATGGCGACCCTCTCCGGTATCGCCAACGGACTGCTCCTGGCGGTAATCAACGCTTCGGCCGGAACCACTTCCCATCTGTATCTCAATCTCCGCTATCTTGTCATTTTTCTGTTGGCGTTTATCCTGTTCTACATTACCAAAAAACAGTCCATGATCCAGTCCACGATCATTGTCGAGCAGGTTTTGCGAGCGGTACGGGTGCGTATCACCGATAAAATCAGGTCGACATCCCTGCTTGCTTTTGAAGGGATCGGTCGAGAGGTGGTCTATAACCGGATTACCCAGGAAACCACCACTATTTCCCAGTCAGCCCCGGTTTTGATCAACGCCTGCCAGTCTGCGATCATGCTTGTTTTTGCCGCAATCTACATTTTCTACCTTTCTGAAGTGGCGCTTTTGATAAGCGTCGTTACCATCGCAGGCGGCATGGTGATGTATCTTGCCCATCACCGCCAGGTATCCCGGGAACTACGGGAGGCCGACCGCAAGGAACGGGAGTTTCTTGCACTGTTGAATCAGGTGATGGAGGGTTTTAAGGAGATAAAGCTGAATCGCCGCAAGAGCGACGATCTCTTTGCCCATTTCAGCGAGATTGCCGATGAGTCGGAGCAGTTGAGGGTCAGAACCGGTACCCTGTTTGTCACGGATTTCATGTTTTCCCAGGTAGCCTTTTATCTGCTGATCGCTGTTCTCATTTTTTTGATGCCACGCTTCAGTCAGACTTCAACGGTAACGATTATCAAGCTGACCGCTTCCATACTGTTTATCATGGGCCCGCTTGAAGTTTTTGTTTCATCTATTCCGTTTTTTGCCAAGGCGAATGTTGCCGCCGGCAATCTGCAGGGGCTTGAAAGCCTGCTGGATACCGCGCATGACATGCCTCCATCACCGGATGTTGTCGATGTGGCGATGCCGTTCAGATCTATTTCCTTTGAAGACGTCATGTTCAGTTACGCCGATACTGAAGAACGCCAGCTTTTCTCGGTCGGGCCTATCAATGAGGAGGTTCGCCACGGTGAAGTGCTGTTTGTCATTGGTGGCAACGGCAGCGGAAAATCAACTTTTTTGAAGCTATTGACCGGGCTGTATGCGCCTCGTTCGGGTTCTATTAAAGTTGATGACATTATGCTGGGCCGGGACAGCATTGCCTCCTATCGTGAAATGTTCTCGATCGTGTTTACCGATTTCCATCTGTTTGAAAGGCTTTACGGAATTCAGGATATTGATTCGGAACGGGTAAACAGTCTGATTTGCGAGATGGAACTGGACAAAAAGACTTCATTTTCGAACGGGAGCTTTACCAACGTAAATCTTTCCACCGGACAAAGGAAGCGGCTCGCTCTTATTGCGGCGTTGATGGATGATAAACCGGTTTATGTGTTCGATGAGGTTGCCGCCGACCAGGATCCGGTTTTCCGGAAATATTTCTATGAAACCTTCCTCGCTACATTGAAGAGCCAGGGAAAAACCGTTATTGCCGTCAGCCATGATGATCGCTATTTCCATGTTGCCGACAGGATTATCAAAATGGATTACGGAAAAGTTATCAGGGAAGGTGCATAGAGGATGAAACTCGATCGAACGGCTTTAAAGAATTTTCTGGCATCGATATGTACACGCTGGCAGGCATTTTCGCTGCATGCACGAATGCATTTTCGGGAAAACGGGACTCGCTGGATCGTATCCGCGCTTGTCTTTCTCCTGATTCTGGCAATTCTCTGGCCAAGCGTTTTTGTAACCATTCACTCCGGGGAAGCAGGAGTCTATTTCAAACGCTTCGGCGGCGGTACTGTTATTGACAAGGTCTATGCAGAAGGGCTTCATGTCGTCGCCCCCTGGGACAGCCTGACGGTTTATAATGTCCGCTTTCAGACGAAGCCTCACGAGATGGATGCCCTGACCAGCAAGGGAATGCAGGTACATGTGAAGCTGGCGGTCAGGTATATGCCCGAATACGCTACCCTTGGTGTTCTGCATCAGAAGGTCGGGCCGGACTACTTCAACAAGATTGTTGTCCCGGATATTGAGACGACTGTTCGTAATCTGGTCGGTAAGTACAATGTCGAGGAGCTGTATTCATCCCCGGAGAATATTATCCAGAAATTCAGCAACGAGGCGTTTTCCGCATCAAATGATAAATATGTTTTGATTGACTCCTTGTTGATAACCAAAATTGAAATGCCACCCAGTATCAAGGCTGCAATCGAGAAGAAGCAGGAAGAACAGCAGTTGTCGGAAGCCTACCTGTACAAACTGGCGAGGGAGAAAAAAGAGGCTGAAAGAAAAATAATCGAGGCCAGGGGTATCCAGGAAGCCAACAGCATCATTGCGTCATCTCTTTCCGAGCAGATTCTCCGTTGGAAAGGAATAGATGCCACCCTGGACGTGGCCAAGTCCCAAAACTCGAAGATTGTCATGTTTGGCTCCGGCAAAACAGGCCTGCCGCTCCTCTTTGACTCCAATACCGCTATTCCTTCAGGGAAAGGCAAGTAATGTTCCCGGTGATGAGAGCGCATAGCTGTATAACCCTGCGAGTTGTTCTCTCTCTCGTTGTTCTCATGCTGCTTGCTTCATGCGGCAAAACATACGATGAGGTCAAGAAACAGCGCGTCAAGGATGTCAACAACTCCGATGCCATTACTATTGCCATTATCTGGGATAAATATGGCGCGGATTCCCTGTTTTTTGAGGGGATTACGCAGGCTGCTGATGAAGTTAACGGCAGGGGAGGAGTATTTGGTCGGAAAGTTAAATTAAAGTTTTTTTACGCTAAAAATGATGCCGACGAGTTGATGCTGGCCAAAAAGGTAGCGCATGACACCTCTTTTGCGGCTGTCATCGGGCACAGAAGTTCCACAAATGCCATACCTGCCACTGTTACATACGAGTATTGCGGACTTTTGTATGTTTCGCCATCCGCATCAAACAAAAATCTCACCGACCATAAATTTGAATACACATTCAGATGCATTCCATCCGACAAACAAGCCAGTAAAAGGATTGCAGCACTCATGATGTCGCATGGTCATAGAAAAATTGCCATGATCGATGACCGTACCATATATGGCAAGGGTATCGCCGATGACGTCATGGGATCCCTTGCCGACTTGAATCTGGAGCCGGTGGTTCGCCGGTATTATACCGCCGGAATGACCGATTTCAAACCGTTGTGCGCTGAATTGCGGCACCATGATTTTGACGCCATATTTCTGGGCGGAATGCTTCCCCGAGCTGCATCTCTCATACGTGAGGCCCGGCAGATGGGAATCTTTCAACCAGTGTACGGAGGGGATGCACTGGATTCACCGGAACTTGAGAAAATTGCCGGCAATGCGGCGCGTGGCACGGTAGCGGTCACCTATTTTGATCCGGGCCGGGATAGCCCGGTAACAAGGGCATTTGTAAGCAACTTTATAAAACGCTACAGGAAATTTCCGGATACTAACGCAGCCCTGTTTTATGATTCATTGATGCTGATAACCGAGGCAATGAAGTTGAGCAACAGTGCCGAACCCTTGGTGGTCGCCTCTCATATGAGGTTCCTTACCAATTATCAAGGAGCGACAGGCAACTTCAGCTTTAATCTCCAAGGAGATCCGGTCCATAAAGAAATATATTTCAAATATCTGAGCCAGACCGGATTTACCTATTTGGATGCTCCAGCCGAGGGTTGGAAAGGGTATGGCGTTATTATTGACAGGTGGTAGCTGAATCCAAAGCTGCTTTATGGGGTAATCATATGATTGTCATTGCATTTGCGTACCTTGGTCTCTGTTTCATAGTCGCCCTGATAGGAACCAACAGAAAGTTTGGCTACTGGGGGTACTTTTTCTGTTCACTATTTTTCACCCCCCCGATCGGCGCCCTTATATTGCTTGGTTCTGACAAACGTCCGGCAAAGCCGAAAAAATGTCCTAAATGTGCGTATCCTCTCTCCGACCGGACCTGACGATGTCTTGTGACGTTACCCTGTTCAGCTTCCCCTTTGCGGGAGGGAACGCGTACTCATACCGGGCGCTTGAACAACGTATGCACCCTTCGATCAAGGTTGTTCCTCTTGAACCTCCCGGCAGAGGCCGCCGATCGCATGAACCCCGCATAACGAGCATGCATGAGATGACGCTGGATTTAGTGGCATGCATGCGCCCCCTGCTGGATAAACCGTTCGCGCTCTTTGGTCACAGCATGGGAGCACTTGCGGCATACCTGATCACCTGCCGGTTGGCAAAGGAACAGCTCCCTCTCCCGCGGCATCTTTTCGTATCAGGCAAAGGACCGCCGCACAGAGCCAGCAGGGAGGCTTCATGGCATACCCTGCCTCCTGACGACTTCAAGCTGAAACTTGCCGGGTTGGGAGGATGCGCGGCAGCAGTGCTCGATGACCCGGAGCTGATGGCGTATTTTGCGCCGATTATCCGGGACGACATGCGGGCTATTGCGGAATATCAGCATACGAAGATTCCCCCACTTGAGGTTCCGATTACGGTCATGATCGGAAGCGCTGAAAGTACAACTTGCGCCGAAGCCTCCGAATGGAACGAGATGACAACATCCGACGTTCGAGTAGTGCAGTACGAGGGGGGACACTTCTTTCTGTTTGACTATCTCGACGATATCAGTGCGCTGCTGAACGCCACACTTATTGATTCGTGATGCTGCGCGTCTATCTGGCATCTTCGGAAAACAGGTTTCCTGACGAGTTGGAACGGGAATATCTGGCGAGAATCCCGGCATCAATGCACGCTGCTATTGTGCGCTATCGTCGCTGGGAGGACCGGCAGGCAACGATAATCGGCAAACTGCTGTTGAAGCGGGCGCTGGGGGGGCTGGCCGTACAGAATACGTCGTTGTCTCTTGAGAATATCGAGGTTACGGAGACAGGAAAACCATATATCAGGGGAGAGGTTGGCTTCAATATCTCCCATTCCGGAGGCGTGGTAGCGTTGGCGCTGGTTGATGAAGGAACAGCCGGGATAGACGTCGAGAAAATACGGCCGATACAGCTGGAGGATTTTTCCCGTTATTTGCCTGAAGTATCAGCTGCTGAAACCTGTGACCCTACGGCTCATCTGAACATGTTCTATCGCTGTTGGACCAGCAAGGAAGCGGTTCTCAAGGCAGAGGGCTCCGGTCTGCTTGCCCCGCTGGAACAGGTGCAGCTTCAGGGTGACACGGCTTTTTTTCAGGAGCAAGTATGGCACCTGCGGGCTATTGATTGTGGCGCCGCGCATTGCTGTCATGTTGCAACCAGTGAATATCAGTCTGACTGCCATATCGAAATGGTCCATTTCTGAAAGGTAGGTATTGCATGAAAAATGATTTGAGGAGTTGTCCGGAAAACGGCGTATCGTCCGAATCCCTCATGGTTCAAGTGAGCAGGAAGGGCATGGGGCGGGTCGCGGTCGTGCTGCTTGCGGCTCTGTGCATTTTCGGTGTTGTGCTGTCCGATGCGCAGGCTGAGGAGCCTGCGCTAACCCCTGAGTCCATTAAACAGTCAAACCCGGAGCTGTATCGTCGGATCCAGGCGGCGCCAAAACTGCCGGAAGAAAATGTCGATCCTGACAAACCATATGATGCCTATCCCGGTTTTTTTGCACAACCGGTGTTAAAACCGGGTCAGATTGAGGAATGGTGGGAAAACAGCTCGTTTGATTATAGCCCGATGTATCCGTATTTGCTTAAACATACGCATATGAAGTTCTCCTTTGCCAGAAGCACGGGAAACGATGACGGCTCCGTCACTAAGGGAGGGCTGTTGTTGGCGCTTCGCAAGGACCGGGTCACGAATGTTATCGGGTATGAAATAGACAAGAAAGATATTACATCGACGGATGGATCATCGACGCACAAGGATATTCAGAGTTTTGAAGAGACGGCTCTCTATGAGTTGAACCGCTATCTTTTCGTTGAGGCGGGGATGTTCTGGCAGCGCCTCAGCCAGCAGTTTATCAAGGACCGTTATCTTCCTTTCGCAGGATTCGGTTCATATAACGTGCTGCAGGATGTTTTGAATAAAAAGAAGGATCGTTTGGGGCTGCGTCTCGGGTATGGCAGGGTGACCGACGTATATGATCCCGTTGTCGTAAATATAATTCATAAGGATTCCGACAGCTTCAACGGTATTTACACCAGAGCCGACTATACCCACAAATTTTCCGACCTGTTAACCTATAAGCAGCATTTCGTCATGAAGCATGCGACCGATGCTACTCCCAGGTACTCGTTAACGACCATTCCCCAGACTCAGGATCAGAAGTCCATCGTGATCGGCACCACCAAGCGCTACGACTGGCGCTGGACCAATTCACTGGAATTCGCGCTTAATCAGTATGTCGGATTTCTGATTTCTTACGAAGTTGCGTTTGACAGCAATCCATGGCCAATAGCGGTCAAACGCGACACAGAGTTTATGACCGGCTTCAAATTTGCCTACTAAGAAAGAAACAGACCGTGTCCAGACCATTTTGTACATATAATCTCAACAATATCGGTTCCATACGGCAGTTGAGCCGCCTGCCTGAAGCCCTTCGTCAGGCCATACCGGTTGTGGGAAGGGTCTTTCCGATCAGAACCAACAATTATCTGGTGGACGAGTTGATTGATTGGGACAATGTGGAGAGTGATCCGATTTACAAGCTGAATTTCCCCTGCCGTGAGATGCTTTTTCCCGAACATTATGAGCGGGTGCATGGACTGCTGCGGAGTGGAGCCTCAAGAGACATCCTTCGTGAGTCGGTGCAGTCGATCCGCTTTGAGTTGAATCCGCACACCGTGCAGACCATGGGCGGCACCCTGCCTGCAATCGGCGGCAGAAAACAGCAGGGGATTGTTCATTCGTATCCTGAAACCGTCCTGTTCTTTCCTGCTGAAGGGCAGATGTGTCATGCGCACTGCACGTTCTGTTTTCGCTGGCTTCAGTTTGTGGGGGATGAAGAGGAGATATTTACCAGTACCGATGTGGAATCCCTGATCAGTTATGTCTCGCACCATGAAGAGGTGCGGGACATTCTCTTCACCGGAGGGGATCCGCTGTTTATGAAGTCCGATATCGTTGCCGGCTACGTTGACAGGATACTGGCGGCGGAGATTCCCCATCTGAAAGCGATCCGGTTCGGAACCAAGGCGATTACCTACTGGCCGTATCGTTTTCTGACCGACCCGGATGCCGATTCACTCCTCATGCTGTTTGAAAAGATCATTGCCAAGGGGAAGCATGTTGCCATCGTGGCCAACATCAATCATCCCCGCGAACTCTCAACGGAAGCCGCACGGCGGGCTGTCGCACGCATCCGGGCAACAGGCGCAGAGATCCGGGCGCAATCGCCGTTGCTACGGCATATCAACGATGATCCGGCGATATGGTCCGATCTCTGGCAGGAAGAGGTCAGGCTTGGCATCATCCCTTACTACCAGTTTGTGGTGCGGGATACCGGCGCACGTCATTACTTTGCACTGCCGCTTGTTCAAACACTGGATATTTTTCGTGAAGCCTACGGCACGGTAAGCGGAATCTGCCGCACGGTACGCGGTCCCTGCATGTCAACTCCGCACGGAAAGGTGCAGGTGCTGGACGTACAGGAACACAAGGGGAAAAAGTCGCTTCTGCTCCGCTATCTTCAGACACCGGATGCCGGGCAGGTCTTGCGCACGTTCTTTGCGGTCTACGATGAAAAGGCGGAATGGTTTACCGATCTGAGACCGCTACGGCCGGAGGATGCTCCCTTTTTCCGGTAGGGGCGCAATGCTTGCGCCCATGCTGCTACGAAGCAGCAAAACTGCCAATGCCACCAGGGCGTATGCAATACGCCCCTACTTGGAAGGAGACTCTATTATGCAGCAGATCCGATCACTAACAAGGCTGTTGGTTCTGTGGGCGTGCAGTGCCGTGCTGCTGTCTGTCTGCGGGTGCAGTGATAGTACGTACATTTCGGGCAATGCCGCGACAGCGCCGCCGGTAACCGGGAAAACATCAGCCGCGCTGGAAAAAACGGTTGATGATTACATGACAAACTACGGAACACCGGCGGGTATTCCGGGCGCGATAGTCGCGGTGAAAATGAATGGCTATCAACTCTGGTACTACGCAACCGGTTCAGCCGAAATTGACGTGACCAACAACAGCCAAAAGAGCGCCATGAAGGCCGATATGCCTTTTCGCATCGCCAGCATCACCAAAATGTTCGTAGCACAGGTGGTGCTTCAGCTGGCCCAGGAAGGGAAGATCGATTTAACCAAAAGTGTTGAATATTACCTGCCGGGGGCATTGACCGGGAAAAACGAAGCCAATAAAGACAAGATAACCATCAATATGCTGCTCAACCATACCAGCGGCCTGTACAGCTACGTCACCTCGGATGCCGGTCTGTTAAATGGCAGAGGTCCTACTGCCGGACTTCCCATGAACACGTTCGTCAAGGATCTTGGCCAGGCACCATGGAACCACTCGATTTCCCCCCAGGACAAGATCCTGACTTTTGCCAACACCTTCAATCCGCCAACGTCCATAAAGGTTCCCGTATTCAACAACGTCAGTTCCATCGGTAACCCGTATGGAACCAACCCCTATTTCGCCCCCGGTTCCAGTTATCACTATTCCAATACCAATTATTATCTGCTTGGTCTGCTTATCGAAAAAATAAGCGGCACCTCCGTCGAATCCGAGATAAAGCGTCTGATTATAGACCCGCTCGGCCTTGCGGATACCTACCTTCCGACAACAAAGACGTTTCGTAATCCAAGCCACGTCCATGGCTATACGGATTATTTCAACAGCGCATCGTACATGGCCCCGGTGGAAGATGCCTTGCTGACCTTCCATTTGACTGCGGCCGGATGGGTGAGCGGTGATGGCATACTCGAAGATTTTACCGATATTGACCCTTCATATCCCTGGACGACCGGCGGCATGATTTCCAGCGCCAAAGACCTGCTCACCTATGCCGAATTCATCATGAAATCCCGGGTGCAGTCAGGGCAGGAGGGGGGTAAATGGATCCAGGCCGCGCCGCTCGACAATGCAACCTCATTCCAGTACGGTCGCGGCATTGCGCGGGTACAAGATGTCATGTTCGGTCATGGCGGCCAGTTTGCGGGATACAATATTGCACTGTACTGGTACGCGCCTCTTGATATCTACATAGTGTGCATGACAAACAAATATTCGTTTGTAGAAAATGACCCCAATAATCTCGTCATAGCAATAGAGTCCGGAATTGACACCCTCTACAAAACGACGGCCGGGAAAAGTGATTCCGTGGCAGATCCCAATACGGCCATCATCAACGGGCTACTTGGCGTTCTTTCTCAAGATGCTGCTGTGACCAGGGCAGTGAAAAAAAATGGCGGGGCTCCTTTCAGGTTTCCCGATGTTACATCGCTGATGAGATAGCCGGGGGGATTACATGACCAGAACATCCTTCATATATTCCGGGATGGGGGCCCAATGGAAGGGCATGGGGCAGAAGCTTTTCAGGAGCAGCGAGCTCTTCCGGAGAACCGTTGAAGAACTCGATCCCGCCATCAAACAGCATACCGGCTTTTCCGTTGTGGAAGAAATCCTCCGGGAAACGGATTCATCGCGTCTTAATACTCCCTGGATTGCCCATCCGGTCACATTCGCCATTCAGATGGGCTTCACTTCCCTGCTGGCATCGTGGGGGATTGTTCCTGACGCGGTGATCGGGCACAGCGGTGGCGAAGTTGCCGCAGCGTATGGTGCGGGCGTACTTTCCCGGGAGGATGCCATGCTTCTTCTGGGAGCCCATGGCCGGGTCATGCGCCAGGTGGAGGGGGCGGGAAGGATGGTTTTTGTTGCCCTTCCGTTCCGGGAGACAGAGGAGCTGATTACGACGCACCACCTGCCGCTCTCTGTCGCGGCGCTCAACGGGCCTCGTTCCACGGTGGTTTCCGGCTCCGGCGGGATGGATGAATTGTTGGCTCTTCTGGAAGCGGGAGGGGTGTTTCACCGCATCCTCAACAGTGACGTAGCGTTTCATAGCTCCCAGGTGGAGCCTGCCCTGGACGAGCTGCGCCGTGCTATCGAAGGTGTCAGGCCCGGCCCGGCATCAATACCGATATATTCTTCCCTGCGTGGCGGGCAGGCGTCATCCGGGGATTTTGACTCAGCGTACTGGGTGAGCCATATCAGGGAACCGGTCCGGTTCGCCCCGGCCATCGCCGCCATGTTGAAGGATGGAACAACACATTTTCTGGAGATTTCTCCTCATCCGCTCCTCCAAACCGCTCTTGCCGAATGTTTTGCGGATGCAGGCACTCTGTCGTATGCCGCAGGCACCATGGAACGGGATTCCGGTACAATCGACGACCTGATGCGGACGCTGCTTTCACTGGAGAAGTGCGGCGTTGCCATTTCCTGGGACCTGCTGAACGATGATGAACGACGCTCTGCCGGGACACTCCGTTCCCTGTCAGGGGCACCGCATCCTGATGCTCCCGTCCCGGATCGCGCTGCAATTGTGCGTTTGATCGGCGCTGCCGTTGCTGCGGCAAGTTCCGGTGCTCTCAGCGTTGCTGACGAACGGAGCGGTTTTTTTGACCTGGGGGTTGATTCCCTGATGAGTATCCGGATTGTCAGGATATTAGAAGCAAACATCGGGATGTCATTGCCGGTTACCCTGCTTTTCGATCACACCTCCCCCGGAGCTCTTGCCGGTCACCTGCTGCGCCTTGTCACCGGCGAAATCACGCCGGTAACCACTTCAAGTAAACGGAACTCCACAGTCGAGGCCAATGAGCCGATTGCGATAGTCGGCATGGGATGCCGTTTCCCCGGCGGAGCCAATTCGCCCGACCAGTTCTGGCGCCTGATTGACAACGGTGAAATGGCCATGTCCGAGGTTCCGGCCACCCGTTGGGATACCGGGGTGTATTACGACCCCGATCCCGAGAGGCCGGGTACCAGCTATGTCAAACGGGGAGGCTTTCTCGTCCCTGACCGGCTCGACCAGTTCGATGCACCGTTTTTCCGCATTCCCCCTCGTGAGGCCAGAGGGCTTGATCCCCAGCAGCGTCTCCTGCTTGAGGTTGCCTGGGAGACCCTGGAGCAGGCCAATATCCCGGTGGAACAGTTCAAGGGAGAGAATGTCGGCGTGTATCTCGGTATCTGCTGCGATGACTACAAGGCCGCCAACATCCATTCCGGCAGCATGGACCGGATCGATGCCTACTCCGGGTCCGGCTCCATGGCCAGCTCCGCCGGCGGGAGAATTTCCTATGTCTTCGATTTTACCGGACCCAATCTTTCGGTCGATACCGCCTGTTCGTCATCGCTGGTAGCGCTGCACCTGGCTTGCCAGGGGCTGCGTCACGGCGAATGCGATGCCGCCATGGCAGCAGGGGTAAACCTGCTGCTGACCCCGCACCATTTTGTGTATTTTTCCAAGCTGGGGGCGCTCTCTCCGGATGGGCGCTGCAAGTCGTTCGATGCATCCGCCAACGGCTACGCACGGGGAGAAGGGTGCGGCGCGGTGCTGCTCAAGCGTCTGTCGGACGCCCGTCGTGACGGCGACACCATCCTGGCGGTCATCAAGGGTAGCGCCATCGGTCAGGACGGCGCCAGCTCCAGCTTTACCGCGCCGAGCGGACTGGCGCAACAGCAGGTCATCCGCAAGGCATTGGCTGACGCAGGGCTTACTCCGGCTGATATACGCTATGTGGAGGCCCACGGCACCGGCACCCCCCTGGGTGACCCGGTGGAAGTCTCCGGCATCAGCGGCGTCTATTGTGATGGGCGCACTCCCGGCAACCCCCTGCTGCTCGGTTCGGTCAAGGCGAACATTGGTCACCTGGAGGGGGCTGCCGGCATGGCCAGCCTGATCAAGGTGATTCAGTCCCTGCGCCACGGACGGATTCCCGCCCAGCCCGGATTCGGCACCCCCAATCCGCACATCCCCTGGGATACGGTTGCGCTGCGGGTGGTCACCGAATCAACCCCCTGGGAAGCATCGTCATCACCCCGCAGGGCCGGTATCAGCGGCTTCGGCTTCAGCGGGACCAACGCCCATCTGATCGTGGAGGAAGCGCCGCTGCCCGCTGTTCAAGATTCAGTCGCATCTCCCCCCTGCCAGCTTCTGGATATCTCTGCCCGCACCCCTGAAGCCCTGCGCGATCTGGCCGACCGCTATATCGATCACCTTGCAACCACCGATGCCGCGCCTGCCGATGTCTGCGCTACCGCAGCCTTTGGCCGCAGCCGTTTTCCCGAGCGCCTGGCGGTTTCGGGGCGGAACAAGAGCGAACTGGCCGATCGTCTGAAAAAACGCCTGGCAAAGGAGCCGGCACCGCAGCCCGCCGCCGGTGGAAAAGGGGTGGTGTTCCTGTTTACCGGTCAGGGGTCCCAATATCCCGGCATGGGGAAGGGGCTCTATGAGGGGTGGCCGGTGTACCGCGAGGCGCTTGACCGGTGCGACCGGCTGTTTGCCCCCCATCTGGGTCGCTCGATACGCGAGATCATGCATGGCGCTGATGCGGAACTGCTGGCTCGCACGCTCTACACCCAGCCTGCCATCTTTTCCCTGCAATATGCGCTCTGCGCCCTCTGGAAGTCGTGGGGGATCATACCTGCCGCCGCTGCCGGCCACAGCATCGGCGAATTTGCCGCTGCCTGCGTCGCCGGTGTACTGGCGCTGGAGGATGCCGTACAGCTGGTGGCCCACAGGGCAGCCCTGATGGATTCCATCCCCTCCGGAGGGGTGATGGCCTCTCTGCCGGCCACCGAGGAGGAGATCGTGCCGCTGGTGGCGGAAATGGCGGACAGCGTTGCGATTGCCGCCCTCAACACGAACCAGAGTGTCGTGATATCCGGCCGGAGCGAGGCGGTGCAGCAGATAGTCGCCCGGATGGAACAGCAGGGGAGGCAGGCCCGCTATCTCCAGGTTTCCCACCCGTTCCATTCTCCGGTGATGGATCCGATCCTTGACGCGTTTGAGCAGGCAGCCGCCGCTGTCACACCATCTTTTGCCTCAATCCCCATGGTATCCGGGCTTACCGGCAGGATTGCCGCCGGCGACGATTTCCGCTCCCCCGGCTACTGGCGGCGCCAGTTGCGGGAACCGGTCCGGTTCGGCGCTGCCCTGGAGACCCTGCTGCAACAGGGATACTCCACTTTTGTGGAAATCGGTTCGACCCCGATCCTGTGCGGCTTCGGCAAGTCGCTCTCCGCGGATCCGCGCATTGCCTGGCTTCCAAGCCTTCGTTCCGGTCAGGATGATCTGCTGCACATCTCCGGCAGCGTGTGCACCCTGGTGGAACAGGGGGCTGCCTCTGCCCGCGATTATTACCGTGGCCATGGCAATCGCCAGGCCCAGCTTCCTGTCTATCCGTTCCAGCGCACCTCATACTGGACCGAGCCGCAGCCGCCTGCCGTTTGCGCCGGTTCATCCTCCGGTTTATCCGCTCAGCGAGGTGGCGACCCGCTGCTCGGCAACCGTATTGACTCTCCGGCCCTTGGCGGGGGCGTACTCTTTTCGACCACCTTCACCCCCGGCACCCCCCGCTTCCTGGCCGAGCATGTCATTTTCGACCGGGTCCTGTCACCGGCGGCCGCCCATCTCTGCATGATCGCTGCCGCGGCTCGCCAGGCGGCCGATGATGCCGGAACGATGGTCGTGTTGCGGGATGTCCACTTTATCCGTCCCCTGCTGGTCGGTGAAGAGGGGCGGGAGGTGCAAGTCATCCTGGGGGCTCCTTCCGACGGAGGGCGCTCCGCACGTATTGTCAGCCGCGCAGGCGGGGAGACCGGCGCGCCCTGGCAGGAACATTGCCTTGGTACGGTCGCTGCGACCGCTGCACCCTTTGCCGGCGAACCGCTTGACCTCATCAGGCAGCGCTGCACAGAAGCCCTTGAGCCGGAGGCGTTCTATGATGCCTTTATCGCGGCCGGGTACAAGGTGGGCCCATCCTATCAACGGATTCGTGAAATCCTGGCCGGCAGCGAAGAATCGCTCTGCCGTCTGGAAGGGGTGAGCCGTCCGGGTGATCCGGACCCGGGTCTCATGGATGCCATCCTGCACAGCATGGGAGCCGCCTCGAAAGAATTCCGCCAGGCAATTGAAGGGGGCGAACGTATCTACATCCCGATGGGGGCGCAGGAAATAATTTTTGCCGCGCCACTCGGACCGGAACTATGGTGCCATTCCCGCTCCCGCACTACCGGTGACGCCATTGAAGCGGAGGTGCGGGTCTATTCGCCCGAAGGGGCGCTGCTGATGAATGTGGGGGGCTTCAGCCTGCGGCGTACCGACCGCAGGACCATGTTCGCCGCCGAGAACACGGCAGAGCTGCTTTATCAGGTGGTCTGGCGCACTCTGGAACAGCCGTTACATGGAATTGCACAACTTCCCTCCCCCCCGGCGGGGGAGGGTCAGGGTGGGGGGGAAGTTGCCATGGTATCTGGTGATGGCGCCTTCACCCACCCCCCAACCCCCTCCCGTCAAGGGAGGGGGAGTGTAACTCAGGAACCAGGAACCGCCGGCCACTATCTGGTTATCGGTGCTTCCGCCGAGGCAAACTCTCTGGCCTCCGCCATCAGCGCACTGGGGTGTTCCTGCACACAGGTTTCCCCCAAAGCTGCCGTGAGCGAATCTGTTGTGCATTCCCGGAACAGCGCCGGGGTAACGATCCTGCTCGTTGCGCCGTCTGCCGAACCGGAAACAGGCGTTGAAAGCCTGCCGGAACAGCTCCTCGGCATCTCGGCCCTGATTTCCGGGGTTGGGGAAGAACTCGCGCTCTCCGGGAGGGTGAAACTCTGGCTGGTGACCAGCGGGGCGGCCGCCCTGGAAGGAAGCCGGTCCAATCCGCTCCAGAGCGCTTTTCAGGGGCTTGGCAGGGTTGCCGCCCTTGAGTATCCGCAGATATGGGGGGGGATGGCTGACCTGGACGTTCTTCCCGGCGGCCGGGCGCTCGAACAGCTGCTAACCTTCATGGCGGCGCCGGGTGATGAGAGGGAAGTTGCCCTGAATGATGACAGGCTGTTTGCCCCACGATTGGAACGGCTGCCGGTGAAGAACGGGCAGAGTGCGCCGCTGTTCCGGGACGATGCCTCGTACCTTGTTACCGGCGGCACCGGTGCTCTGGGGTTGACCCTGGCCGAGTCGCTCTGCCGGGCGGGGGCGCGTCATCTCTGCCTGGCCGGTCGCAACGAGCCGGCCGGAGAGCCGGCCGAACGCATCGCGGCCATGGCCTCCAACGGCGTAACCGTTGTCTTCATGAAGGCTGATGCAGCCTCGGCTGACGATCTCGAACGCCTGCTCAGTGCCATCGGCGCAACCATGCCTCCCCTGGCCGGTGTCTTCCACCTGGCCGGTCTGCTCGATGACGCGCCGCTCTCATCCCTCGACAAAACGCGGCTTCAGAAGTCGCTGGGGGCGAAGGCGTCTGGCGCATGGCATCTGCACCGGCTCTGCGCCGGCTTGAACCTTGACCATTTCGTCCTCTTTTCGTCGGCGGCAGCCCTGCTCGGCAACCGGGGGCAGGGTGGCTACTGCGCGGCCAACGCATTTCTGGACGGCCTGGCCCAGTTGCGCCGCAGTCAGGGGCTTCCCGCGCTCAGCATAGCCTGGGGGCCGCTCTCCGGCGGCGGTATGGCCGAATCATCCGACACGGTACGGCGGTTGGTGGAACGGCAGGGGTTCGGTTTCATCCCCGCGGATACCCTTTTCCCGCTTCTGGAGCAATTATTGTTGTACAGCGACGTTTCCTGCGGCGCCGCAATTCAGTGCGACTGGAACCGCTACCGGGAGGCCGGAAAACTTCCGGCGGGCGGATTCCTGTCCGGGGTCACGTCGCGGGAACAGCAGCATACGGCAGCGGCCGACGATCGCTCCCGCATCCTGCTTGAACTGCAGGATGCGGTCCCCGCGCAGCGCATGGCGTTGCTGACAAAGCATCTGCAGCAGCGGGCCGGCGAGGTGATCGGCCTGGCCGGGGAACGTCTGGATACCGCAACTCCGCTGGTGGAACTGGGGCTGGATTCCCTGATGGCGGTTGACCTGCGCAATACGGTAGTCAAGGATCTCGGCGTCAATCTGACCGTGGCCACCCTGTTCAACATCCCCACGCTTTCCGGTCTGGCCGGCCATCTGCTTGACGAGCACCTGGCGTTATCGCCGGAACCGCTCCCGGTTGCTGCACTTTCCGATATTACGGATTCCGCCCGGGATCTGCTGGCGGAGCTTAAGGGGCTGATAGGATAGTCAGTAACCACCCCCAACCCCCTCCTTAACAGGAAGGAGGGAGCTTTTCTCCCCTCCTGTTTTAGGAGGGGTCGGGGGTGGTAAGGTTTGAGTGATATTGCCGCCGATTCTGTTGGGCACGCTTCGCTTTGCCCAACCTACGTGGAAGCATCTATTTATTGATAACTCCGGGAAATATAATGTCAGACCTTGCCATGTATCAGGAGGCGTTGAAAAAAGCCTCCTCCACCATAGAACAACTGGTGGGCGAGATTGATCGCCTCAATAAAAATGAACCGGTGGCCATTATTGGCATGGGGTGCCGTCTGCCGGGGGGAGCCAACTCTCCGGATGAGTACTGGCGGCTGTTGTCGGAAGGTCGTGACGCCGTATCCCCGATACCTTCGGAGCGCTGGCCCGCCTCCCGCTATTTTGACGAAAATGCCGAGACTCCCGGCATGATGTATATCCGCGAGGCCGGTTTCCTGGACTGCTCCCCCTACGATTTCGACCCCCGTTTTTTCGGCATTTCGCCGAAAGAGGCCAGGGCGCTCGATCCGCAGCAGCGACTGCTGCTGGAGGTCGCCTGGGAGGCGCTGGAACATGCCGGAATCAACCCGGCCTCACTCCAGGGGAGCCGCACCGGCGTGTTCATCGGCATCTCCAGCAGCGACTACGAATGCGCCCACCTCAATTCAGGCGATCCCTCCCTGATAGACCCCTATTCGATGACCGGCATCACCTTCAGCACCGCTGCCGGGCGGATCTCCTACACCCTGGGGCTCGAAGGCCCCTGCATCCCGGTGGATACCGCCTGTTCCTCCTCGCTCGTGGCCCTGCACCTGGCCTGCAGCTCGCTCAAGGCCGGCGAGTGCGATATGGCGCTGGTGGGAGGAGTAAACCTGATGCTGGCGCCGGAGCCGCTGATCGCCTTCTGCAAGCTGCGGGCCCTCTCCCCGGAGGGGCGCTGCAAGACCTTTGACGCCAGCGCCAACGGCTACGGCAGGGGGGAAGGGTGCGGCATGATCGTCGTGAAACGGCTGGAAACGGCCCGGCGGGATGATGACCGGATCCTGGCGCTGGTAAAGGGGAGCGCTCTCAACAACGACGGCCGGAGCAATGGCTTTACCACCCCCAACGGCCTGGCTCAACGGCGGGTCATCTGCGCCGCCCTGGAGGCTGCCGCCCTGCAACCGGGTGATATCGACTATGTCGAGGCCCATGGCACCGGCACCCCGCTGGGTGATCCGATCGAGGTGGAGGCGCTTGCCGCTGCCTTCGGGAAAGGGCGTGACGCGTCTCACCCGCTCTTGATCGGTTCGGCCAAGACCAATATCGGCCACCTTGAGGCTGCCGCCGGAGTTGCCGGCCTTATCAAGCTGGTGCTGGCCCTGAACCGGGAGATGATCCCGCCCCATCTCCACTTCTCCACTCCCAATCCCCATGTCGCCTGGGGCGATATGCCGCTCAAGGTGGTTTCCGGCGGCGCGTCCTGGCAGCGTTCGGCGCGTCCCCGGCGGGCAGGCATCAGCGGCTTCGGTTTCAGCGGCACCAATGCCCATGTCATAGTTGAGGAAGCGCCGCTGCCCGAGAAACCGCGGCTCACGGACGGGCGCACCGGCCATCTGCTGATCATGAGCGCTGCCGATGAAACTGCGCTGCGTGCCGTTGCCGGGCGTTACGCCGAATACCTGGCGGGTCCCGATCTCCCTTCGCTTGCCGCCATCTGTAACAGCGCCGCCACTGGCAGGAACCGGTTCCCAGCCGCCCTGGCCGTTGCCGGAACAACGCCGCACGAGTTGGCGCACCGGTTGTCGCTCTTTGCCGGTCAGGGGACAACAGCAGGTCTGTACCACCGTTCAGCCCCGGTGGCTGACGCACGGGGCCCGGTTTTTCTTTTCACCGGCCAGGGGTCCCAGTACCCGGAAATGGGGAAGGAACTGTACGAAACGTCGCCGCTCTACCGCGAGTCCCTTGACCGGTGCGACGCGCTCTTTGCCCCGCTGCTCGGCCTGTCCAGCCGCGATCTGATGCATGGCGGCAGCGAGGAGGAACTGGCCCGCACCATCTACACCCAACCGGCCATCTTCAGCCTGGAATATTCCCTGGCCCAACTCTGGCAATCATGGGGCGTTGTGCCGTCGGCGGTACTGGGGCACAGCATCGGCGAATTCGTTGCCGCCTGCATTGCCGGTGTGCTCTCCCTGGAGGATGCTGTTACCCTGGTGGCTCACCGGGGCCGCCTGATGAACGCCCTCCCTGCCGGAGGCGTCATGGCCGCGGTACTCTGTCCCGAGGCGAAGGCGCTGCCGCTGCTTGTGCCGTATGCGGGGCGCGTCTCGGTGGCGGCGGTCAACTCCCCCGGAACGGTGGTAATCTCGGGAGAACAGGAGGGCGTTGCCGCAGCGCTGGAGGCGCTCAAGCAGCAGGGCGTTTCCTCCCAGTATCTGACCGTCTCCCACGCCTTCCATTCCCATCTGATGGAGCCGGCGCTCGATGAATTTGAACGGGTTGCCGCCACCCTGGCCTTTCATGAACCACGCGTGCCGGTCATCTCCAATGTCACCGGCAGAGCGGCCGAGGGGGGCGATCTCCGGACAGCCGCCTACTGGCGGCAGCATCTGCGCGGCGCGGTCCGCTTCAGCGATTCGATCGAATACCTGAAACAGCTGGGGCACGACCTGTTTCTGGAGGTCGGTGCAAGCGCAACCCTCTCCTCATTCGTGCGCCAGGGCGCCGGAACGGTCTGCCGCTCCGTCGCTTCACTCAAGCGGGGAGTTTCCCCCTGGTCAACCCTGACCGGAGCGCTTGGCGAACTGTTTGCCGCCGGTGCCGCCATCGACTGGAAGGGGTATGACGCACCGTACCGTGCGGGGGTGGCTTCAATCCCGACCTATCCGTTTCAGCGCGAGCGCTACATCATGAATCCGGTGCGTGAGCCGGGTGGCGGTGGAACACCTGACCGGTTATCCGTTGCCGGTGACGATCCGGTGGCGTCCGGAACCCATTCAGCCCTCTCGACGCTTCTGTATCGCCAGCTCTGGCGGGAACTCCCCCTTGGCGGCGCTCTTGCCTCCCCACGCGGCAGATGGCTGGTGTTGACGGACCAGTCCCCCTTCTGTTCAGCCCTGGTTGCGGCGATAAAGGGGAGCGGGGTCGAGTTGACAGAGGTGGCGGCATCAACCGGAAACCTCTCAAGTGAAGAACTGCGAAGGGTTCTGGAAAAACCGCACGAGAGCGGTTCCCCTCTGACCGGAGTCATCTCGCTCTTGGGCGATTCCCTGAACGTCAATCTCAACCTGGTGCGGGCGCTTCTGGCGGCGCGGATCACCCCGCGGCTTTTCCTTGTTACCGCTGCCGTCCATGATCCCACCGGCATGGAGAAAGAGATCCATCCGGAGGGGGCGGCCCAGTGGGGCTTTGGCGCCAGCGTTGCTGCCGAGGTGCCGGAGCTTTGCTGCACGCTGCTGGATCTCTCTCCCCGGCCGGGCGCTGACGAGTTGGCCGCCCTGCTGCGGGAACTGGCGGCAGCAGACGCTGAAGAGCGGATTGCGCTGCGGGGAGGACACCGCTTTGTCGCCCGTCTCGTGCGGGGTGGAGCG
>Ga0172380_10003701_pt1 | contig 20606 bp, 16 predicted proteins | sample Leawe162metaG_FD_119747 | JGI IMG/M metagenome (GOLD analysis project Ga0172380, IMG submission 119747) | Leachate microbial communities from a municipal landfill in Southern Ontario, Canada - Leachate well 162 metaG | ecosystem: Engineered > Solid waste > Landfill > Unclassified | place... | reverse complement strand
TTTTCGCAGTTTCACATGCTTGCATTAATGCTTCTTGTGCACTTTTACCAAGCGCCGGAGTAATTCCCGTCCAGTGAAACCAATCAGCATTCTCAAAAACCTTATCCCAATCAACTTCTTCTTTTTTCATTTGAGAAACAGCAGAGTTAGCTCTATCATAAATAACCTTGCTGGCTCTTTGGCTAGCACCGGTTTCTAAAAAATAAATTCCAACTCGATCGCCGCCGCGAACTACAAAATCATCTTTAACACCAAATCTTCTTAGGTGATTTACAGCAGACTGACCAATTTCATGTTTTGGCAATTTTGTTACAAAGTAGGAATCAAATCCATAATTGGAAAGTGCAACAGCCACGTTGGCTTCTCCTCCACCGTAAGTAACATCTAAATTTTGTGATTGTACAAATCTTGTAAAGCCCGGTGTTGAAAGCCGAAGCATAATTTCGCCAAAGGTTACTACTTTTTTCTTCATCTTCACTTCCTAAAATATTTTTATTATTAACGTCCCATCCAGCCGCCATCAACAGTTACAACACTTCCGTTGAGGTAGCTTGATGCATCAGAGCAAAGAAACACAACCGTTCCCATTAAATCTTCCGGCGTTCCCCATCGTCCGGCTGGAATTCTTGCTAGTATTGATTTATTTCTTTCTTCATCCTCTCGTAATGCTTTTGTATTATCAGTAGCAATGTAGCCGGGTGCTATTGCATTTATTGTTACACCTTTGCCAGCCCACTCATTTGAAAAGGCCATGGTCAGTTGTTTAACTCCGCCCTTGCTTGCAGCATAACCGGGAACGGTTATACCGCCTTGAAACGAGAGCAAAGAAGCTATGAACACAATTTTTCCATATCCACGCGCAACCATTTCTTTTCCAAACTCCCGAGTTAAAATGAATTGAGCAGATAAATTTATCTCAATCACTTTATCCCAATATTCATCGGAGTGTTCTGCAATCGGTTGACGAAGAATTGTTCCAGCATTGTTTACTAAAATATCAACGCGTGGAAAATCTTCTTTCACTTTTTTAATAAATTCATACAGAGCATTTCGGTCGGAGAAATCGCAAACGTAACCTTTGAATTTACTGCCTCGATCTGTAATTAACTTTTCTGTCTCGGAAAAATCTTGTTCATACGATGCACTAATTATTACATCTGCACCGGCCTCAGCTAACGCTAAAGCATAGTATTGACCAATGCCTTTGTTAGCACCAGTTACAATTGCAGTTTTACCTTTTAAGCTAAATTTATCAAGTACCATGTTCACCTCTAATTCTAAAGTTTAATTTCGTCCCTACGGGACTATAATTCTGTAACAAATTCATTTTTATAAAAATCTGATCCCTACGGGATCAAAACTTTATTTATTCTCTACTAATACTTAGTCCTATAGGGACAAAATTCTTAAAACAAAATACCGTTTGAAAAATCAAATCACTTTACTACTATGTCCCGTAGGGACAATATCTTTATAACTTTAGAACCGGAAATGAAGTGAATCCCTTTAGGGATGATATTACCCAACATCAGTAAAGAGATAATCTTCATTATAGCCAATCTCAAACGCCTTCAAAAAACCAGTATACTCTTCTTTGAATGTACTTTTCCTATGATGCACTTCTTGGTTTTGAATATACTCAATCACCCTTGAAATTTGAGAATGTGAATAAGTAAACGCACCATATCCAGCTTGCCATTCAAATTTGCCACGAACAAACTTCTTATCATTAATCCATTTAGAAGAACTACCTTTAATATCTTGCATAAGATCGGATAAACATTGAGTAGGTTTCATTCCAATCAGTATATGAACATGGTCTCCAACGCCGTTGATCGCCAACAGTTTATGCTCGTTATTTTTGATGATACCACTTATATATTTGTATAACTCTTGTTTCCATTCTTCACTGATTAGAGCTAGTCTATTCTTTACAACAAAAATAACTTGTACATATAGTTGTGTATAAGTGTTTGCCATTGCATTTATTTTAGTTCAGTCATTGCAATTGCGTCCATATCATCAAACACTTGGTTCTCTCCGCCCATAGCCCAGATGAAAGAATAACTTTGTGTTCCGCATCCGGAATGAAGGGACCAGCTAGTTGAAAGAACTGCTTGTCTATCGCGGATAATTATGTGACGTGTTTCTTTTGCTTCACCCATCAAGTGCACAACAAACGCATCTGGATTCAAATTGAAGTACATATAAACTTCACTTCTGCGCTGATGAGTATGACATGGCATTGTATTCCAAACGCTTCCATCTTCAAGCTCTGTCAATCCCATTACAAGTTGGCAAGTAGGAAGTATGTCGGGCAAAATATATTGATTGATTGTTCTTTTGTTGGAAGTCTCGGTCGAACCAAGGTGGCGATGAATAGCTTGATCGTAAGTAACATGCTTTGTTGGATAAGCTGTATGAGCCGGATAACTAACAAAATAAAAATGAGCTGGAGTTTCTGCATTATCACTTTTAAACTCTACATTTTGGGAACCTCTGCCGATATAAAGCGCATCGCGGTAACCTATTTTGTAATCAATTCCATCAATAGTTATAACACCAGTAGAGCCAATATTAATTACCCCAACTTCACGACGATCGCAAAAATGCTCAGCAGCCATTTCCTTTTTAGTTGCCACAAGCTGAAGTGTTTTTCCAACCGGAACAGCCGAACCGGTAATAGACCTATCAACATCTGAATAGACCATTGGAATTTCGTTTGGTGTAAATAGCGTTTCAACTAAAAATGAATTACGTAGTTCAGTTGTGTCCATCTTCTTGAATCCATTTTGATCCGGCGAATATCTTACTTCCATTTTGTCCTCTTTCTCTAATAAGAGATTTTATAACCAGCTTTTAATTTTTTCTGCCACGCTCGCGCCAGTAAAACCAAATTTTTCAGCAAGTGTTTGATATGGAGCAGAAGCGCCAAAAGATTTCATTCCAATCAGCAATAATTTTTGACGGAACAAATCTCCCCATCCAGTCATTGTTGCGGCTTCAACTACAACAACCGGAACATCTGCCGGAAATAATTTCGTTTTGTAATCTTCAGCTTGCTTTTCAAAAATTTCTCTCGAAGGAATTGAAACAACTCTAATATTTAATTTATCGCTGAGCAATTTCTTTGCTGAATCAGCAACCGGAACTTCTGAACCGCTTGCAACAATTACTAAGTCCAGCTTCCCATCTTTTTCTTTGCTTGTAATGTAAGCACCCTTTAATACTTCGCTAGGAATAAAATCTTCTGCTCTGTCAAATGCATCAATTTTTTGTCTAGTTAAAATTAATGAAACCGGTCCATCAGTTTTTCTTAAAGCATAAGCCCAAGCCATTGCTGTTTCAATTCCATCTGCCGGGCGAAGTACAGTTGAGTTTGGAATAGCTCTAAGCACAGCCAAATGCTCAACCGGCTGATGAGTTGGTCCATCTTCTCCAACAAAAATTGAATCGTGAGTGAAAACATAAATTGTAGGAATTTGCATCAAAGCAGCTAATCGAATTGTCGGACGCATATAATCCGAGAACACAAAGAACGTCGCACCAAAAGCTTTATATCCACCGAAAAGAGTTATTCCATTTAGAATTGCGCCCATTCCATGTTCACGAATTCCAAAATGGAAGTTTCTTCCGCCAAATTTATCTGCAAAGATCGCATCAAATCCATTCATGTAAGTATTTGTTGAAGGAGCTAAATCAGCAGAACCGCCGACAAAGTATGGAATAAGTTGTGCTATTTTCTGAATTACCTTACTTGATAAAGTTCTCGTAGCGCTTGGTTCTTTTGGAACTGCATTTACCAATTCCTCTTCAAGATTTTCCGGCAGCCAGCCACTTATTGCTTTTTCATACTGATCGGCTTTTTCTACTTCGCTATTTTTCCATGAAGCGTAATCGTTCTTCCAAGTATCATATACTTTTTTCATTTCACTTTTACGAGATGCAAATAAATCTGCAACTTCTTGCGGAACGTAAAATTCTTTATCAACCGGCCAGCCTAAATTTTCTTTTGTCTTAATCATCTCATCTTTGCCAAGGGGTGAGCCGTGAACATCATGTGTGTTTGCTTTATTTGGAGAGCCAAATCCAATCGTAGATTTTGTAATGACTAACGTTGGTTTTTCTGTTTCGGCTTGTCCGGCAATAATTGCTTTTCTAATTCCTTCATGATCATAAGCATTAGTGTGTAATACTTGCCAGCCGTAACTTTCAAATCTTTTTTGTATATCTTCCGAAAAAGTTAAATAAGTGTGTCCTTCAATTGTGATAGTATTATCATCGTAGAAATAAATGACATTGCCAAGTTTTAAATGTCCGGCAGTAGAAGCAGTTTCGTGAGAAACGCCTTCCATCAAATCACCATCGCCGCAAAACCCATAGATGTAATTTCCACCAAAGAGTTTTCCGTAACGAGCTTCTGTCATCTTTGCGGCAATCGCCATTCCGATTCCATTTCCAAAACCTTGTCCAAGAGGACCGGTTGTAGTTTCAACGCCGGGAACGTGACCATATTCCGGATGCCCAGCAGTTTTGCTTCCCCACTGTCTAAATGATTTTAGATCATCCATCGTAACATCGTAACCGCTTAAATGAAGCATGGAATAGATTAACATAGAGCCATGACCACCGGAAAGAACAAATCTGTCGCGGCCCGCCCACTTTGGATCGTCGGGATTATGTTTGATGAATTCTGTCCATAAAATTGCTGCAACATCAGCCATTCCCATTGGCATTCCAGGGTGACCCGAGTTAGCCTTTTGCACGCCTTCAGCTGCTAAAATTCTTATCGTATTCGCAGTTAGTTTCTTAATATCCAATTTCATCTCCAAATGTTTTTTGTAATACACGAAAATATAAAATATTTCACTCTACACTCTTCGTTCTACTTTCTTAACTCTACATTATACATTATAAGTCGTTGAAGCAGTATCTCCGCCTCGTCCGGTCCAGTTAGTATGGAAGAACTCGCCGCGAGGTTTGTCGACTCTTTCATAAGTATGTGCACCAAAATAATCGCGCTGAGCTTGCAATAAGTTAGCAGGTAATCTTCCGTTGCGGAAACCATCAAAATAATTTAATGCCGTAGATAGAACCGGAATCCAAATACCATTTTCAACAGCAGTAGAGATAACTTTTCTCCACGAAGCTTGAGCATCTAAAATCTTTTCTGCAAAGAAAGGATCAAGTAAAAGATTTGTGAGATTTGGGTTCTTATCAAAAGCCTCTTTAATCTTTCCTAAGAATGCGGAACGAATAATACAACCGCCGCGCCACATTAATGCGATTCCGCCATTGTTCAAGTTCCATCCATATTCTTGAGCTGCGTAACGCATTAAAACATAACCTTGTGCATAAGAAACCAACTTTGAAGCGTAAACTGCTTTTCTAATATCTTCAATGAATTGCTTTTTGTCGCCATTGAATTTTGGAGTTGGACCGCTTAAAACTTTTGAAGCCTCAACGCGGTCATTTTTCAAAGCAGAAAGAGCGCGTGCATAAACTGCTTCACCAATCAAAGTAAGAGGAGTTCCGGTATCAAGAGAAGCAACTACAGTCCACTTTCCGGTTCCTTTTTGTCCGGCTGTGTCTAGTATTTTATCAACTAGCGGAGCGCCATCTGCATCTTTGAAAGCAAGAATATCGCGAGTGATTTCGATAAGATAACTTTCGAGCTCACCTTCATTCCACTCTTTGAAAACTTCGTGCATCTCATCCGCAGACATTCCTAAAAGATCTTTCATTATTTGATATGCTTCGCAAATCAATTGCATGTCACCATATTCAATTCCATTGTGAACCATCTTAACAAAATGGCCAGCTCCGTTTTCACCGACCCAATCGCAGCAAGGAGTTCCATCTGCAACTTTAGCGGAAATTGATTGAAAAATTTCTTTTACGTGAGGCCATGCTGCAATAGATCCGCCCGGCATAATTGATGGGCCTTTGAGCGCTCCTTCTTCACCGCCGCTAACGCCGGTGCCAATGTAAAGCAAGCCTTTCTCTTCCAAATACTTTGTTCTTCTAATAGTGTCAGGAAAGTGTGAGTTACCTCCATCAATAATTATATCTCCTTTTTCTAAATGAGGAATCAGTAATTCAATGAAATCATCAACCGGTTTTCCGGCCTTAACCATCAGCATAACTTTGCGCGGAGATTTTAAGTTTGCTGTCAAATCTTCCAAAGTGTGAGCGCCAATTACATTCTTCCCTTTACCTCGTCCGTTTATAAAGCTATCAACTTTGTCAATTGTGCGGTTATAAACTGCAACAGTATAACCGTGGCTTTCCATATTCAACACTAAATTTTCGCCCATTACGGCAAGACCAACTAAACCAATATCAGCTTTACTCATTTTGTTTCCTCTATTTTTTAATTTCTCTTAAATCCCAATTGATACAATTTGTTTTGTACACTCTCTCTACAATTTTGAAGATCAAGTGTATAAAAAGTGAATTCTCTTCTAACCGGATAATCGCCGCGTTGTTTTTCAAAAGTATCCACAGAAGTTCGAAGTCGCTGATCATCTTCTTCAATATTATAAGTATGTGAAATTATTTTACTAATAATTTCTTGTTCATCCAATCCGTTACAATCAAGCTTGATAATTTCAGAACTTTTCGGATTAGGAATTTCATTTGGATACCAGTCTTTATCAAGCGGAAGACCAAAATACTCAGCCAACCCATTCACACACATAGCTGTACCGTTCGCTTTTCCATCTGCTGAATAACCGGCAATGTGAGGTGTTGCAATATCAGCAAGTTCCAGCAATTCCAAATCAATAGTAGGTTCGTTTTCCCAAACATCAAGAACTAAATCAGAGACACTTCCATTTTTCACGGCATCCTTCAAAGCATTTGTGTCAATCACTTCACCGCGAGAACTGTTAAAGACAATTTTACTTTCCGAGAAACTTTCAAAAAATTGTTCATCTGCCATATGAAATGTTTTGTCTTCACCGCTTCGGTTTAACGGAACGTGAAAAGTGATTATGTCACTTTTCTTAACAAGTTCATCCAGCGAAATAAATTGATTGTTCGCTTCAGCTCTTTCTCTAGGCGGATCGCAAAGCAGAACATTCATTCCAAATGCTTTAGCAATTTTTTCTACTTTACTGCCAACATTTCCAACTCCAACAATTCCAATAGTCTGTTCCGTCAGTTTGATTTTGTTTCTATCTGAGATAGTAACAAGTGCAGAGGCAATATATTGCTGAACAGAACTTGAGTTACAACCGGGCGCGCTAATCCATTTTATATTCTTGGAATCGCAATATGCGCCATCAATGTGATCGTAACCTATTGTAGCAGTCGCAATAAATTTTACGTTTGAGCCTTCCAGCAATTCAGCATTACATTTTGTTCTAGTTCTTACGAGAAGTGCATCGGTATCATTAACCGCTTCTTTAGTTATTTGTTTCGGCGATAGATAAATGACGTCTGCAAATGGTTCCAGCACTCCCTTTAAGAAGGGAATCTTATCATCAGCTATTATCTTAATTCGGTTATTCATCTGGTTAGTCTTTGAATCTATCCTTGTAAGCCCATAAGCCAAGCGCCGGATTTGAAATGTAGAATATTTCTTCGCCATCGGGCATTACGTTAAAACCATCTTTCAAAATCTGTGGATTGTACTTATTCATCATCTTAGTCAAATCAGAGTATGAGAAATTTACACTTTCAATTTCTTCTTTAGTCAAATTTCCGGGACAGTAAGTTATCTTAAATCTATTTTCCGAAGAACCATGTATCAAATGAGCAGCAGCGCTTAGATTATTTTTCAGCTCATCATTCTCTTCAACTGCTTTCAAGACTTCCGGTGTTGTAACATATCCATATTTTCTGATCAAGCGGTCAATCTCTTTATCTTCGCCGAACTCTTTTAAGCCGGGAGCGAGAACAATTAGTTCGCCTTCATCAGCTATTGCCATTCTTGTTCTGTAAATACTTTTGTTGCCAAGCCAAGTGCTTTTGAACTCTGAAGGATCGAGATAGACAACGACTTTCTTCAAAGGCTCATCGAGCATTTCAAAATTAACTTTGAGAGATAAGTCTGCGGCTAGTTTGAAGGTTTCGTTATCATCGCCGACAAACAAACCTTTAACAGCTAAACGACCGAACATGTCTTTTCCAACAACAGTTAGCACGTAAACGATCGGCAAATGCTTAGCAAAGTTATCAGCAGCATAATTTAGAACTTTACGAACCGGAGTATCGGCACGACCCATCATTCTTTCCATCCCGTAAACAGCACCAAGGTAATGGCTCTTGTTAATTCCCTCTTTCCCGCCAGTGCCAACAAAAATATTTTTTGTGTAGTTAGCCATTCCAACAACTTCGTGAGGGACTACTTGACCGACGGAAAGAATTAGATCATAATTTCCATCAACTAACAGTTTATTTACTTGTGCCGGCCAAGAATAATTTAATCTACCTTCACTTACTTCACTTATGAACTCAGATGGAACTTCTCCAAGTGTTTGTAGATCGCTCCGCCAGTTATGAACACGAAAAATATTTTTAGGTACATCTCCAAACATCGTTTCAAGTTCTTTTTCATTCATAGCAACGTGCGTACCAAGTGCCGGAAGAATGTCGGTCATCTTTTCGCCATAGTATTTGTACGCAAAGCGGGTTAGAATTCCCGCATGAGAATGAAAGCGTGTAAAGTCCGGCGGAATTGCAAGAACTTTTTCCTTTAGCCCAAGTTTCCCTAGTGCAGTAAACAATCCTTCGCGTAAATCATCTTCATTCAGAATATCGCTTTCACTTCCGCGTGCATAATAAACCATCGTTACACTTTTCCTTTCTAAATTTATCTTTGAATTCTTGCCGAGCCGCCTTTAGCAAAGGCTCTAACTTCTTCAACTGTTGCCATTGTAGTATCACCCGGAGTTGTTGTTAACAGCGCACCGTGTGCCCAGCCAAGTTTTACAGCTTCTTCTGCAGATTCACCATTTAACAAGCCGTAAATAAATCCGGCAGCAAAACCATCTCCTCCGCCAACTCTATCCAAAACATCAAGTTCGCATGTTGGCGCTGAATATGTTTTTCCATTTATCCAGGCAACCGCACTCCAGCTATGATGATTGGTGGATTGAACTTCGCGCAATGTTGTTGCAACAACTTTAACTTGCGGATATTTCGCAATCACATTATCAATCATTCCAAAGAAAACGCTCGGATCTAATTTCGATTTAGCATGAACATCCGGTCCCGTGATTCCTAATCCTTTTTGTAAATCTTCTTCATTTCCAACAAGAACATCAACATGTTTTACAATACCATCAATAATTTCGGCAGCTTTTTGCTCTCCGCCCCAAATATTCCAAAGCTTAGCGCGGAAGTTCAAATCGAAGCTTGTAATGGCGCCGGCGGCTTTTGCTTCTTTCATTGCTTCTATTATCAATTGACCAGTTGTTTCAGAAAGCGAAGCAAAAATTCCTCCGCTATGAAACCATTTTACTCCATTTGCAAAAATTTCTTTCCAGTTAAAATCGCCAGGCTTAAGATACGAAGCGCCTTCATTACATCTATTGTAAAATACAACTGGCGCGCGTGAACCCAAACCTCTATCGCTGTATACAGTTGCCATGTTGGGACCATTAACACCATTATGTTTCATTTTTTTATAGAATGGTTTTACACCCATAGCACGAACACGTTCTGCAATTAAATCTCCAATTGGATATTCAACCATTGCTGAAGCAATTGCAGTGTTCATTCTAAAACAATCTGCTAAGTTTGCTGCAACATTAAACTCACCGCCGCTAACATGAATTTGGCATTGAGTAGCTTTTCTGAATGGAATTATTCCGGGATCTAAACGGTGAACAAGTGCACCAAGTGAGAGTAAATCAATAGCAGCATCTTTTTTAATATTTAGTACTTCGCTCATTTTATATTTTCCTTAATAATTATACACCACTGTAAGCATTAAAACCGCCGTCAACCGGAACAATTACACCGGTAACAAATTTTGAAACGTCAGAAATCAGATAGAAAAGAGTTCCGAGTAATTCTTCCGGCTCACCAAATCTTCCCATAGGAGTTCCGGATATAATTTTATGTCCTCTCGCAGTCAATTCGCCGGTCTTTTCGTCGGTTAATAAAAATCTATTTTGGTTGGTTAAGAAGAAACCGGGGGCAATTGCATTAACGCGAACGTTTGCTTTGGCAAAGTGTACCGCCATCCATTCTGTTAAATTATTTACAGAAGCTTTTGCCGCAGAGTAAGCTGGAATTTTTGTAAGAGGTCTGAATGCATTCATAGAAGAAATGTTAATTACGCTTCCGCCTCTACCTAACATATCTTCAGCAAAAACCATTGTCGGTAAAACCGTTCCAAGAAAATTCAAATCGAATACACTTCTAAATCCTTCAAGGTCCATTCCGAAAAAGGATTTGGAAAGATCATTCATATTTTCAGTTGTTAAAAATTCATTTGCACAAGTTGCTTTAGGAGAATTCCCACCGGCACCATTTAACAACACATCAACTTTACCAAGTTGTTCATTAATTTGTTTCTTTGCTTCAATCAAACTTTCTTTATCTAGAACATTACCAACAACACACAATACCGGTTTGCCGGCTTGAACAGCCATTCCACGCGCGCAATCTTCACATCTTCCCTTTTTGTAATCAAGGATTGCTACTTTAGCGCCGGCATCAATCAACGCTTGAGAGAAAACTCCTCCGAACACTCCGCAACCACCGGTAATTACACAAACTTTATCTTTAACATCTGTGAATGATAAATCCATTTTAATCTCCTACTTCTTAATAGCGTTATTTATGCTTTGAGTTATTAGCTTAGCATTTTCAGTCAACTTAGAATAGTTTTCAGAATCAATAGCCTCTTTATCTAAAAGTGCGGAACCAATTCCAACAGCAACTGCACCAGCTTTAATCCATTCGCCAGCATTTGTTAAAGATACTCCACCGGTAGGCATCAATTTCAAGTGTGGCATTGGTGCTAGAATTCCTTTGAAGAAAGCCATTCCTAAAACATCAGCCGGAAATACTTTTACAACATCTGCGCCATATTCGTATGCTGTTAAAACTTCAGTTGGGGTAAAGCAGCCGGGCATTGCCGGAACATCATATTCATGTGCCGCATCAATTATTTCTTTTTTGAAAATCGGGCTGACAACATATTTAGCTCCGGCTTCAATTGCTTGCTTTGCTGTTTCAGCATTAAGAACTGAGCCAACACCAACAATAATTTCGTCGCTAAGTTCTTGTGTAATTTGTTTGATCAAGCCAATCGCATTTGGAACCGTCATAGTTACTTCTGCTACAGAAACTCCGCCGAGCGCAAGTGCTTCAATTACTTTTTTGAGTTTGTCGGCTTCCTTTAATCTGATTACCGCGACAGATTTTCTTTTTAGAATTTCCTCTAAGATTTTTTCTTTTTTCATATTAGCAAAATGGTTCTATATGTTTAATAAAATGATTAGTTAAAAAAGTATAATGAGTTTTCTCATTTTCTTTCAAGCAATTCAGAATTTTATCCTTGAATAAATATCCGGTCGATGTTTTCTCGGTTAATACTTTTCCGAAAGTTACATGAAGAACTTGGCGTGCATCTTCAGAGCTGAAAAGATCAAGCAGTTCTTTATCTGAGTAACCCGAAGAAGGTTTTAAATTGCTTAGTACTGCAGAAACGTGATAGCTAAGTTTTTCCGTTTCGTATAAATCGAAACAGAAATCGTAAATCTCTCTAAACAGTTTTGAATCTTCAGCAGCAACAACACGAAGTGCTTCAAGATAACTTGTTCCGGCTGTTTTAACGTGTGTATGCGCGCCGCGAAGTGAACCAATTACTTTGTAAACAGAAAATTTATCGCTGCCGGAGTGTAGACTGATTTTATAATTGCCAAAGTATTTTGTAATTGCCAAGTGTTTAACGTATTCACTCTTGAACAAATTCAGATCGCCTTTATAATCAATTCCTTTTTCGAATGAACCAATGAAACGCGGAGCTAAACTTACAAACTCAACTTTCAACCGATGAAGTTCGTTCGCGAAAAAGAAATGTTCGAATGTTGATGTAACAGATTCCGTTTCATCAACGGAAACTTCAACTTCAAATGGACGACCGTTACTTATTGCTTTCAAATGCTCAAACATTTTCTTGATGTGAGCTATCGCTTTACCATATTTTGCATAAGCACGCAAGAAATCTTGTTCGTTAACTTCAAGAACAAAATCGTCAGTAATCTTAAACTCCTTTTTTGAGTAACGTCTTTCTGCCGCTGGGAAAGTATCGCTAAGTTCACTCCAAGGTAAATTAGCTACAACACTGAAAAGTTTTTGTTCATCGTAATTATCAGCATCGTTATCAACATGTTCACCCGGATCGAATGTAAACATTGTGAAACCGGCATTAAGCATCATTGTTGCATCTTCTGGAGTTTTCAAGTGGTCTGCATCGGAGCCAAAACCATTTTTGTATCCTTCTTGAAAAACTGCCCAAACAGCGGCATCCATAACTTCGTCGGCAGTTCTTTGTGTCCTAGTTAATTCACGAATTGACTGCTGAGCAAGAATCGGTTTGAAATTTCCAATTGTTAGAGAACGAATGTGTCCACCGTTTGCCAACCCAAGTCTGTCTCCAAACCCGAATGAATCATCAACTCCAAGAACTTTAGGTACTGTAAAACTGAAGAGTGATTGAAGCTGGATTCTGTTCTTGTTTGTAAGAGAACATTTCTTGATCATTCGTCCTTCACTTTCAACTATCGCTCCTTCAAATCCAGCAAGTATTTCATCAGTTGCACTTGATGAAACTAAGTATAAAGATTTTTCAATTCCTTCTTTTCCAATAAAAAATAAAACATCGTTTAATTTGTTGATCGAGTTTGGGTAAACTTGAACAGAATAGCCGTCATTTATTTTCATCTCAAATAAATCGTTTGTAACTGATTTCGATTCAGAGAATTTTTCCAATAATTTTTGTGAATCCATTTCTTTCCTTTTCTTAAAGTTTGTAAGCTTCTTTTGCTAAGTTATAAGTAAGATCTTTTGCAATGATGAGCGCTTCGTCAATTGAAATTATATGACGTGCAACTAAACCAGCCAAGAAATTAGAATCTATTCTGCGAGCAACATCGTGACGTGCTGGAATTGAAACAAAAGCACGAGTATCATCAATAAAACCAACGGTGTTATAAAAGCCGGCTGTTTCTGTTACCTGCTGTCTAAATCGAGTCATCCCCTCGATGCTGTCATGGAACCACCATGATGGCCCTAGTTTCATTGCCGGATAATGCCCCGCAAGCGGAGCTAATTCGCGAGAGTAGTTTGTTTCGTCCATCGTGAAAACAATTACTGTAAACCGAGGATCGTTTCCATATTTATTTAACAACTCTTGCATGTTCTTTGTGTACTCGCAAGTTGTTGGAATATCAGCGCCTTTATCAGCTCCGAATTTTGCAAATATATCTCTGTTATGATTTCTGTAAGCGCCGGCGTGAATTTGCATTACTAATCCATCTTCAACGCTCATACGTGCCATTTGCATCAGCATGTGTGCTGTAAATGCTTCAGCATCCGCTTGATTGCTAGTTCCATTAAGACCTTTCTGAAAAAGTTTTTCAGCTTCAGTATCACCTAGATCATGCGCATAGGCAGAAACAACTCCATGATCTGTTGAAGTAGCACCCATTTCCTTAAAGAACTTTCTTCTTTCTTCCAGCGCTTGGGCTAATTTTTTGTAAGAGGAAATTTCATAACCAACAACTTGTTCTAGCTTTTTCAGATTAGAATTCCAAGCAAAGTTGGAAAGATCAGTTACGCCATCGGGACGAAAAGCCGGAACAACTTTTCCTTTCCATCCGCTCTCAATAATTTTTTTGTGAGGATCAAGTGTATCAAAAGGCGCATCTGTTGTTGATAATACTTCTATTCTGAATTTTTCGAACAATGTTCTCGGAAGAAATTCCGGTGAACTGATTTTCTCATTCAGCTCATCGTAAATTTTTAGAGCGTTCTCACCATTTAACTTTTCTTTTATCCCAAAAACAATGTTGAATTCATAATCTAGCCAAACGCCGCTAGGTGTGCCGTTAAACAAAAAATATTTTTCAGCAAACAATTTCCAAATCTTTTTCGGGTCGGTTTCAACTGGAGTTCCATTTACACTTGGAACACCGAGAGATTCCATTGAAATACCCTTTGAATAGAGCATTCTAAAAACATAATGATCTGGTATGAGGAATAGCTGTGTAGGATTTGGAAACGGTTTGTTATCAACAAAAATCTGCGGGTCAACATGTCCGTGAGGAGAAATTATTGGTAAATCTTTTATCGTTAAATAGATCTCTTGCGCATAATTTCTAATTATAGGGTTAGGATCAAAAAATCTATCTTCATGTAAATTATAGAGAGCCATTAAAACCTCAAATCAATATTCTATCGTTAATGGATTATTCAGTTCTTCAACAACTGTTAATAAGTATTTATTAAACTCCTCTTGGGTTTTAATTCCACCCGGTTCTTGTTCCCATGCAGCGCAGAAATAATATTCAAGTTTCCCATTATTAGGTTTGAGTTTTACAATTTGACTTACAGTGTCTTCAGTTATTTCAATCAAATCTTTTTTCTTGAAAAGAATTGCAATACCAAGATTATCACCGGAAAGAGATTGTTTACCATACAAAGCCAAATAGCCCCATCCTTTTTTAGGATCGAGTTTGGTGAGATTTGTTCCGGCATATTTTGCTAATCCGGTTACAAGATTTTCTGCTTCACCATTAATTGTAACAGCATTCTTGGTTAATCTGCTGCCTGCCGTAATTGAAAATCTTGATTCCAAATTGTATTTCTTATCACCAACTAACCAACCAAAGTAATTTGTTCTGATCTCTGATTTAACCGGACCATTCTTTGAAACTTGGCAGAGAATACTGTCGGTTTTCGAAACCATATTCACTTTTCCATCGGCAAACATTCCAAGCGCACCAATACCGAGAGAAGTTCCGACTTTGAAGATGTCCATTCCCCAATCTTGCATTGTATGATAGGAATCCTCATTCAAACCAAGAGTATCTGTATTACCAACCTTTGAGAGTACTAATTCATTTACTTTTTTGCCCCATATATCAGTTGCGTTACGCCAGTCTAAATAAAAGCGGTAACCGACTTTTTCACTTTCCCAACCCGGACCTTCATACTTAAAAAGTGCATCATGATCTGTATGAATTGCCGGAACTTTAACCTTATTTACATTAGTAAATTTTGTTCCGCGAAACTTCTTTCCATCATGCTGAAGATTTTTCTTCATAGCAATTTCGGCGTAGGTTTTATAAGGGAACTCAGAAGGTTTCTTTCCTATAACAAACTTCAACTCTTTTGTTTCAGTTGGTTTCATGTTTAATGTAACCAGAATTTGCTCACCTTTGGTTTTGTTTTTTTCTATTTGGTAGTCAACTTCAGTTGAACCATCAAAGACTGAGAAAGCATCGAGATTGAAATCAGAGTGTGCAGAAATAATATCCTTAGAAGAAAGACTAATAGTGGCATCAATTCTTTCTTTAGCAATTGGATTTTTCACTTTGATAATAAATGACTTTTCTTGTGCAATGTTGGTTGAAACAAGAAGAAGCATTAATGCAAAAAATATTTTTAATGATTTCATAGCCGTTCGTTTTTCAAATGAAAAAATTCAGATGGCAACAAGAATTTCGGAGTTTGTCGCCATCTGCTCTTTTATAGGAGGCACTATAAAAAGAAACTTTTATATAATCTTTACTTCATCTAATGTCGGTATCATAAAATTGTAAACAGCAAAGGCTATCAAGTACATACTTCCGGCAATAACAAATAGAATTAAGTAACTACCGGTAAGTTGTAAAATGAATCCAGCAGCAGTTGCTATCAGCATTCCACCAATTGCACCAGCCATTCCGCCAAAACCTACAACTGAACCAACAGCTTTTCTTGGGAAAACATCTGATGCGGTGGTAAACAAGTTAGCTGACCAACCTTGATGAGCTGCTGTTGCTAAGCTTAGTAGAGCAACTGCTACCCAGATGTTATCTGTCTGAGACACAAATACTATTGGAGTTACTAGAATTGCGCAAATAAGCATAGCGGCTTTTCTTCCCTTATTAACGCTCCAACCTCTTTTGATAAGGAATGATGAAAGCCAGCCGCCGCCAATACTTCCAACATCTGCCATCACGTAAATTATGATTAGAGGAAGGCCAATCTTATCCAATGTTATGCTGTAGTTTTTATATAAGAATTTCGGAATCCAATAAAGATAGAACCACCAAACCGGATCAGTTAAGAATTTAGCTATTGCAAATGCCCATACTTGTTTGTGCTTCATTAATGCAAGCCAAGGTATAGCAACTTGAGGATCCGGCGGATCCGATTGAATATATTCCAGTTCTTCTTTAGTTAATCTTTTTTGTTTTTCCGGTCTTTCGTAGTAAATGTACCAGAATACCAACCATATTAATCCAATCAAACCGGTAATTATAAACGCTTCTTGCCAACCCCATGTAATTGCTATCCAAGGAACTACAAGAGGAGCAACGATAGCGCCCACGTTTGAACCGGCATTAAAAATTCCGGTAGCAAAAGCTCTTTCTTTTTTAGGGAACCATTCTGCAACCGTTTTTACTGCGGCCGGAAAGTTGCCTGCTTCAAAAAGACCTAGAAAAAACCGGGCTACTGAAAAACCCATAACTGTTGAAGCTAGTGCATGACCAGCAGCGGCCAAACTCCATCCTGTTAATGATGCAGCATAACCCTTTTTTGTTCCAATTCGATCAACTAACCTACCTACCAGTAATAATCCTAAAGCATATGCGGCTTGAAATGCTAAAACTATTGAAGCATACTCCATTTCATTCCAGCCGATTTCCTTTTCTAATGTAGGTGCAAGTATTCCAATAATCTGTCGATCCATATAATTGATAGTAGTAGCAAAGAAGAGTAAGGCGATTATTGTCCATCTGTATTTACCAATACGAACCTTTTGTTCCATCTTAACTCCATTTGATAGATTAGTTGATAAAGCTTGTTTTTTGTTTATTTAATCGTTTACTTTATCGCTGAAATAAAAATCTAAAAAAAATACCTATAAGTCAACTGCTAACTAAGAATTTTTTCTTAAAACATTAACCTCTAAAGACAGAAAATGAGGAATTTCTTATAATTATTATAGTTTGCTATTTTAGCAACGGAGACTCTAATGAATTCTGCTAAAAAAACTTTTCTTCCTCTTGCAATTGCCTTGGTTCTAGGACATGGTTTTTTCTTTTTTGATTTAACAAAACCAATAACTCTTTATTCTGCTATATGGATTGGCTTATCGATTCTTTATTTATGCTTTTCATATTCCATAATGAAATGGGAACCTACTACAAAGCTTTTTTACTTTTTAGTTTATGCTGGAGTTTTAGTTCGTCTCTTTTTCATTATTAGTCAGCCAATAGGTTCCGACGATGTTTATCGCTACATGTGGGATGGAAAAATTCAAGATGCGGGGATTAATCCCTACTTATATAAACCGGTTGACGAAGGGCTAAATTCTCTTCATTCCGATATTCTCCCTTCAAAAATGAATTTTCAGAATATGAAAACCATTTACTTCCCATTAAGTCAGTGGCTTTTCTATTTGGGCTATAAGGTGAGCGGTGAAGCTGTTTGGGCTTACAAATTGTTGCTTTTGCTTTCTGAGATTCTCACAATATTTCTTTTATTTAAAATTTTGGTAAAGCTTAAGATAGAAACCAAATTCATCCTACTCTATGTTTTAGCACCGCTACCAATTATTCAATTTGCATTAGATGCACACCTTGATGGTTTTGGACTGCCTCTACTTCTGGCATTTATTTATTACTATCTAAATGATCGCAAAATTATCTCGGCGATTTTTCTCGGTCTCTCCTTCTCAATTAAACCGGTTGGAGTTTTAATTCTTCCAATTTTGTTTCTTCGGGAGAAGAAAATAACCGACAAGTTATATATGTGTGCTATTCCTTTTATCGCTTTCGCTGTTCAGTTCTTACCTTATATTTTTACTTCAAATCCATTTGAAGCATTTATAATCTACACAAGAAATTGGTTCTATAACGGATTGGTTTTCAATCTGCTGAACTCTTTTATTCACAACAATCAAATAAGCAGACTTTGGTGCAGTATATTACTATGCATTTCTCTTTCACCAGTTTATTTCATAAAAAAGAATTTTATAGATAAGATTTATTTCGCGGTATTGCTGCTGATGATTTTCTCCCCGGTTGTGCATCCTTGGTACATAGCGTGGACTTTGATACTAGCAATAGTTGCGCAAAAATGGAGTGGAATTTATTTTGCCGCAGCGGCAAGTTTAACATCACTTACGGTATTAAACTATCAGTTAAATGGAGTTTGGAAAGATTATCAGCTTGTTCAAATTGCAGAATACGTACCGGTAATGTTTTTGATAGTATATGAGTTTCTAAAATCCAAGAAAGAGAATACTCTTAATACAACTAGTTAAGTTCATCCAAACAAAGCACGCCGTAATTTCTGATACTCAACTTTTTTATAGCATCTTTCTGGAACAACGGGAAAATTGCAGAGACAAACTTCTCTACTTTATCTTTAGGAATATATACTTGAATCGTTCCCGCAAAACCTCCGCCGTGAACACGACAAACGCCTTTCATTTTTTGAGCTACTCTTTCTGCAATAGCCAGCGCAACGGAAACATTTTGCTCTTGAACATTTTTAGGGCTGTAGATATTCTGCAGCAATTTATAAGAAGAGTTTCCCGATTCATTTACAAGTTTTAGAAACTCTTGAAAATTATTTTTCTTAAGTGCATTAACTTGATTCATAACTCGTTCGTTTTCAAAAATGAAATGAAATGCACGCAAGAAAGAACGATCTCCTAACTTTTTCTTAATCTTTAGCGCGTTAGCTAATAACTCATCAGACGAAATTTCTCTACAGACATTTTTGCCAAGAAATTTAGCAACATTTTTCATTTCTGCCGGGACTGAGGCATAATCTTCCGTTAGATCGGCATGTGAACCGCCAGCATCTACAATTATTAAATTATAACCAGACTTATTAAAATCAACTTTCAACTTTTCGTGTTTTGGCGTTGAGGGATTCTCAAAATCGATTGTAATTATTCCGCCAATCGCGCAAGCCATCTGGTCCATCAATCCGCAAGGTTTGCCAAAGTATTCATTCTCAGCAAACTGACCTATTATTGCGAGTGTCTCCGCGTCCACCTTATTGTTGTTGTATAGAAAACTGAATATTTTTCCAATCAACACTTCAACAGAAGCAGAAGAACTTAAACCACTTCCAACAAGCACGTTGCTTGTTATATAAGCACGAAATCCGCCTACATGAAATTTACGTTCTACAAAGCCTTTTGCAATTCCGCGAATTAATGAAGCTGTTGTTCCAACTTCGTCCTCAAAAGGAGTTAATCTAGATAAATCAACTATGAATGGTTCTGCAAATCCATCCGAGTAAATACTCACTTTCATATCATCCGTTTTCGAAACGGCACTTATCGTATCAAGATTAATGCTTGCAGCAATTACTCTACCGTGATTATGATCGGTGTGATTACCTCCAATTTCAGTTCTTCCAGGTGAACTAAAAAATAATTCCGGAGAACTCATAAATTTTTTATTGAATAGGGATACTAATTTTTCGTACCTCTTCTTTTGAAATTGGAGTTCGGTTTTTCCATATAGTTTTGTTAATACTGAAGAGTTAAAAGTGCCGGAATTATTTGATTTCATTTGAGTTCGTTTTATTGTTAGCAGAATTCTTAGCTTTTGATATGCAAAATAAGAAAAGCCCCGACTAGTCGGGGCTTTTTAACCAAATTAATTCATCTTTTTTAGATCGACGTACCAACTGCTGGATTGCTCCATCATCTCGTTTAATCTCTTAATAAGCTTGTGAGGATCTTCTAGATTGCCTTCTTGAAGCAAAGCAGAATCCATTAGCTGTTCAGTAACTTTGAGAATAAATTCGTCGTTGCTGTCTGTCTTAAAAACTTTCACAAGATTTCTAACTAATGCATGATCGGGATTAACTTCCAGCACTTTCTTTTCAATACCAACATCTTGTTTGGTCATCTTCAGAATCTTTTTCATCTGTGCAGACATGCTATCATCCTTCGAAACTAAACATGCCGGGCTATCTACCAAACGCTTAGATTCAACAACATCTTCAACGCGGTCGCTCAAAATGCTTTTCATCTTTGTGAGTAAACTGAAGAATTGTTTCTGATCATCTTTTGCCAGAGGTTCAACTTCGTTTTTCTTCTCTTCAACATCTTTCAAATCTTTCAGATTCTTCATGTCAGCATTATCAACCGACTTCAATTCAAAATCTTTGTATTTGCGGATTGATTGAATTACAAACTCATCAACCGGATCATAGAGATATAAAACTTCCAATCCCTTATTCTTAAAGATTTCTATGTGAGGATCGACTGCCAGCGCTTCACGGTTAGTTCCGCTTATATAATAAATTTCCTTTTGTCCTTCTTTCATGCGAGTTGCATACTCAGAAAATGAAACAAGTTCTTTCTGATCTTGAGCCGATGAAGAATTGAAGCGAAGAAGGTC
>Ga0172380_10003700_pt1 | contig 20610 bp, 20 predicted proteins | sample Leawe162metaG_FD_119747 | JGI IMG/M metagenome (GOLD analysis project Ga0172380, IMG submission 119747) | Leachate microbial communities from a municipal landfill in Southern Ontario, Canada - Leachate well 162 metaG | ecosystem: Engineered > Solid waste > Landfill > Unclassified | place... | reverse complement strand
TGTAACAGTCATTCTGTAGATAACGTTCTCTCCAGGAGCTGCGTTAGTCTGAGTCGTGTAGTTTACTTCATTCTTTGAAGCATTGTATACATACGAGTTGAGAGTAAGAGCAGTTGATGGAGCCGTAGTACCACTAGTAGTTACCGTCGTTGTAGAGGTAACTGGAGTAGTAACTACTGGAGTTGCCGCTGTAACATTGAGTACTCCGCCGTTGGTTGAGATGTTTAGTCCCCCATTAGCAGTTACCTGGTTACTTGGCGCAAATGAACCAACCTGAGGTGTGTTCACTTTATATGAAACCAATACATAGTGGCTTCCTGGGATGTCTGAAATCTGAGCACCAGTCGTTGCAATCGAGTCAGCAATAGCAGCAGTTTTAGTTGCGCTAGCTTCATCAAGATAAGTCAAACGAGCAGAACCAGATACAAGAGTCAAACCAGTTGGCATGTTCGCACGAACCATTACGCCAGTTAGTGGAGTAATAGCATTGTTGGTGATTCTCACGCTGTAGTAACCCTGTTCACCCTGCTTGACTGTTGCAGTAGTACCAAGAGCTGCGCCCGAGATCATCGGTGCAACCTTTGCTGAGATTTCAGCAGGTACTGCCGCAGAAGCAGCCATAGGAGCAAGTGTGCTAGCTACGATAGAGAGAACCGCCAAGGACTGAAGAATTTTCTTAAACATATGAATCTCCTTGTTGGTTTGAGGATAAATCCTCTATTATTATATTTTTTTAAATTAAAAATAACGAGACAAAGCGCATCCATCTATATATCTAGGTAACGACTACAAAAAAGTGTAAGAGAGAGTTGGGTTGTGTCTTGCGACACAACCCAACTTGATTCTCTTCGTTGGGGAATGCGGCTCCTCTTGTGGGGGCAAGAGAGCCCGCGTTGGGCACGCGGCGTCCTTCCCAGAGGAGCCGCGAGTTTAGGGACCGACTTGCGCCGGGCCGACCGGAACGACCGGAACAAGTCCGGGCTGAGAGATCGGCGGTGCTGTCGGTGGATCCATGACAGGGTTGGTCACCGGCGTGATGGTCTGGAAGACCGGCACCACCGGAACCTGATTGCCAGGTGTTGTCGGGGTGACACCACCAACGGTGGTGTCATTGGGAACCGTGAGGTCGTTACCTGGTCCGACGACCGGGACGGCAACTTGGCCGGGCTGGGTATGTTGCTGATTCCACTGGCGAAGCGCCTTTTGCAACTTGTGGTTGCGGCGATCCTCGCGGAAGTCAGAGATACCCTGCTGGATCAAGTACATGCAGATGGTCTGACCCATCTGGGTCTTTTTGCAATTTCCCAGAAGATTTTCAACCGTCTTGCCTGCCTTGATGACTAACGGTCCAACAAGAGGAATCTTTTCAAGGAGGTTCTTCTTATGAGCCTTACCTTGACCAGGACACTGATTCTGAACTGACGCCAGATTGGCGTTTAGCGGAAGCAGTTTTTTCAGTCTGGCATATTCGCCGCAAATGGCGTCGACGTCATTTGCATTGAACCTCTGGTTGAACCAGTTCAACCACTCATCACGGGTCTTTTCATGAGCTTTGGGCGCTGTGCCCTTCTTCTTTAAGCACTCGATGTTGAGCCCGTTGGCAATTGCTTGGAAGCCTTCTTGGCAAATAAGTTTCTTTTTGCGCTCAGGCTTCGGCACCACAGCAACCGGGTTACCTGGACCTGGGGGCGTTACCGCCGCTCGTCCTGGATCCACCGGGGTGATGTAGTTCGGCGTCACCGCTGCGCCAGATCCACCGGGGAGCTTGCCTTTGCGGGGCGGAGCTTTCGGGGCGGGTTTGGCGGGTGCGGAAGGTTTCGCTCCGCCACCACCGCTTGCGCGAGGTGCCGGTTTGCGGGACGGGGTTTGCGTGGCAATGCGGTTCACCGTATTGAGAATCGCATTGAGGGTCGGTTTGTATTCCTTCCAGTCTTTGCGGTTCTTCCAGACCAGCAAGGCGCATGCCGTTTTGCTTGGGTCCTTCGCGCAGGGCTTTTTGGTCACCGCGATAAACAGGTCGGCATAGCGCTTGGCCTGATCATTGGTGGAAAGCAATGCGTTGGGGTGGGCCTTGCCGTAATCGTAAGCGTTGCGCAGCTCGGTAGCGCAGGCTTCGCCAACTTCAGGATCCTTGAAACAAGCGCTCAAGGCGGTTGCCAAAAAGTCTGAAGGCTCAGGCGCAGGTGCGGCTGTCGGTGCGGAATCGCTTTCTGTTGCTGCAGGTGCCGCAACTTCTTGGACAGGGCAACCAGTTTGGAACTTGTTGTCCTGGGAAACTCCTGCCACTTTGGGACAGGCGTCGTCAGCGTTGGGGACTCCGTCTCCGTCGCTGTCCAGGTTTGCCTCAGCCTTTTCAGGGAGAGGAGTGGATGCTTGAGGAGTGCTCTTGTCATCCGGCTTCAGCTCGTTGTTGCCTTTGTTGCAACCAACGAGAGTGACCGTGGACACGAGACTCAACAGCATAAGATACTGTGGGAAACGCTTCATGGCGTATCCTCGCTTTCTTTGGATTTTTCCTGCTCCTCCCCCAAGGTTGGCAGGGTCTAACATTCTCTCACTTTCCCTGGAGAGAAATCAGGGTCAAAACAAATGAACAAATACGAAGACACAAAAAAACCAAGTGCATGATTGTAAGTAATCAAAATTACTCAAATCTGCTTTCCTTGATGTGTGTCTTTGTTGGTAACGGTTTTGTCACCGTTACCTAGATATATGATGTTCTCTGTGCTCAATTGTCAAAGGACAAAGCGTGTGTGATACACACAAAAAACCTGGAACAACACTTGTTCAGGGTTTTTTATAGATATCGAGATGCGCGGTGAGTTAGCATAGTGCGGTTACCTGTGATCTGATATTGATGGATCTACAGGCATAATAACACATTTTAAAAATACTGTCAACAGATTTGTATGAGAAACTGCAATTCTACTCTATTTTACCAACAATAAAAGGGCATCCCTGCCCTCCTTCAGTTCAGACCTTCATGTATTGTTCCCTGTATTATATGTGTTTTATCTGATCGAGTCAATATTTAGTACCCTATCCCATATTGCATGCATATATAGGTATCTATGGACATAAAGTAGGGGCACTCACATTGCTGTGGCGCCCCTATAAAAGTTCTTCGTTTTTTCAAAAGTGAATTGCAATCCGCGAGCGGTAGAAGTGCTTGACCCAAGATCTGAACCGCTCTTCTGTAGCGTTGTTCTCGATGGTGTAGCCAGCGTTTTGCCCGATGATGGGAATGAACTTTTCGTTTTTGGCGTCGTCTTCTTCAAGGAACTGAGCCCAAGTCTTGATGTCGTCACCGGCATTTTCTGCCTGAAGACGCATCCGCTCGTAGCGAACCTCTGGGTTGGCCTTGATGTAGACAATGATGTTTACATCACAACAGTAGTTTCTTACCATGTCCTCATCGGTGAACCAGCGCACGCCGTCAACGATGACAAGGTCATGGCCTCCGCCTGAGTCAAAGGCTTTATCCACGCGGTTTTTGATCTCCTGGGTTAAAGCTCCCTCTTTTCCCGTCTCCCATTCTTGAGCAAGACGCTGCATGTTGTCTCGGTTAACAGGAATTCCTGCTCGTTCAAGCGCTTCACGCAGTGGCGCGGAAAAGTTGAAGAAACTGTTCTTGTAGGGCGGGAGGTTATACCCCTCTTCCTCCAAAAGATCCTGGATGATTTTGCAAAAACTGCCCTTGCCAGCTTTGGGTCTTGCTGTAAGACCTACGAGTATTCGACTCATGGCTTGCCTCCTGAAGTTGGTTTGGTTTTGTAGTCCACCACTGCGCGGTCATCCTCTTCCCCGACCACCGTGGTTGATGAGGGTTGGGTAGTTGCCTCCACTTTGGGTGGCTTGTATTTGATCTTGTCGTAGTTGAGGTACTCAAATACCCCAATTAAGCCAAGGACAACGAGGAGAATAAGGAGAATGATTTTTGATGTCCTCTTGCCTGCAGCTTTTTCTTCTTCAGTCTGGACGAGAGGCTTTGACCCGTCGTTCTCTTCGACTGGAGCCAGTCGAGAGTTTGGTGTGTTATCGTCTTTCATGAACCGTCTCCTTCCGTATGTCTGGTGCGCTTTCTCGTTTACAAGTAGCACACGGTTGTTCGGTGTCATTGTTTAAAAACGCAATGAAGTCGCATCGATACGCTACTTCAAGCGTAAATAAAAAGACCATGCCAGCCAAGAATGCAATACACAGGAGAAACCTGTGCCACCACATATCTTGCCAGTCGCTTCTGGGAGGGAGCTTAACCCCACCAGTATTGTGGTTGTCGAATCGTGGGTGGGACATTTCTCCTCCTCTGTTGTGTGTGTTTCAAATGTTAAGGTCGTCACAATACATGAAAAACTATACTGTAAAAAGTATAGTTTGTCAATTAATAGCTTGTACAATTAATCTTCCTCTCGCGGTTTTTCAATTGCAGTAATCTCAAGCGAGTCTGTCTTGTTCCCCGTCACCCGCACCACATCTTTATCTATTTTTTTGAGTTCTGAGCTTGATTTATTGTAGTGGTTCACTACTGTTCCAATAGCGTTACCCATCTTTGAGTGATAGTCCTCGTATGTTCTGATGTGGCGACCTAAGTCCTCTACTCGTTTTATGATATCTTTGGCCGTCTCCTCTATTTGCAGAGCTTTGAGCCCCTGGAGTACGGTTTGAAGGTAGGCTAAGAAAGAAGTTGGTGAGATGATAATAACCTTATGTTTGTTAGCAGCTCTTTGAATAAGGTTTTCTGTATCTTCAGATACTGCTCCGATCTTGTTAATGAGTAGGTCGTAGTAAATTGCTTCATGTGGAATAAACATAAAGGCAAAATCCATCGTCCCCTCGCTCGGCCGTATATATTTAGCTGTCTCGTTGATACGCTTTTTAAGATCTTCAACAAAAACTTTCTCCAAACGCACTTTCTCTGCTTCGTTTTTCTCCTCTGCCAAACGGTTATAGTTTTCTAGAGAAAACTTTGAGTCAATCGGAATGATCTTGTCTTTGACAAATACTACAGCGTCCACAATCTCGCCATTGCCAAAAGTGTACTGCATTTGGAAGCTTCCTGGAGGTAATACATTTTTGAGCAGTGTTTCTAAATAGTACTCACCCAGTATTCCGCGTTGTTTTGGGTTTTTTAAAATATCTTGTAGGTTTTGCAACTGGTCGGCAAAGCCAATCACCTGTTTATTGGTCTCATCGAGTTTAGTTAGCTTCTCGGTAACTTCAGATATTATTTTTGCTGACTGACCGTGCTGGATCTGCATCATCTTGGTTGAGTCGGACATTTTCGCATCTACCACACGAGAGAGCTCCTGGAGCTGGCTCTGCAGTAACTGTAGCCCCTGCGTATTGTCTGGAATAGTAGGCGCAACGGGTTTGCGCAAAAGAAACACTGCCAGTACAGCGACGACAAGGATAATTAAGATAACAAGAAGAATAATTTCAATCATATCGGTATTATATATGGATAAACAGTAAAAAACTATACCGCCGCATCATCACAGTAAAGTGAAAACGGACAATATGAACAGGTCATCTTATCGGGCTTAGCAGTAAAGTCCTGAGACCTGATCCCCTCACCTGCTTTCACTATATCCTCCTTGGCTTTTTCCAGCATCTTGTCTGTTACTTTGGCTGTTCCCAAGATTCCAGAACCTAAGAAAAATAATCCGACTTCATCAGGAACTTTTCCAGATTCCATTTCAAGCGCTAATGCATAGACTGCTAGCTGAACGGACTTTTTTGCCCGGTCATCGGCTTTTGTTTGGTCATCTACATCCGAAGTCTTAAAGTCGATAATACGCGTCATACCTCCCACTCGCTCCTCTACCATGTCGATTCGTCCCTCTACCTTGCTGTCACCCCAGACGAAAGCAAAAGGATGTTCTATAGCAGACGGTTCAAACATCGTAGAGTATGTATGGTAAAAGCGCGTGATAATAGTAACTCCCTCGTCAAAGCGACGCATCTCATGCTCTTGAGATAGAAATCCTTCACTAGACCAGTTGTCTTTATATATCGTAATAAGGTCTTCAAGTGTGGGTACCACTTCCCCTCGTAGTTGGATTTTGTAATACTCTTCAATTACTGCATGCACCGCTCGTCCAAAGATTACTCTCGGGTCAGTCATGAGTTTAATAGGGGTAATGTGGATAAACTTGTACTTTCTCGGACACGTATTGTAGTCGTCCACTTGGGCCCGCGTTAAGCGCAATACGCCATCTTTCATATGGATGCGCGTCGCATAGAGCGGTTCTTTATCTTGTCTTTCAAAATGACGAATTCGCTCCAGTGGACTCGACTTCATCATCTCTGGCTGTAGTTTTTCCTGGCCAATTGCCTCACCTACAAAGATAGATAGCTTCATAGATTTCTTGTTACCATAGTCTCGTCCAGCAGACAAAAAGAGTTGCTTGCGGGCTCTGGTCATCCCTACATAGAACAATCGGCGCTCTTCTTGAAGCTGGAGCTTGGTGGTGTCACTATCTACCTCAACTTCTTTTTTAGCCAGCTTAAGACCTTCCGGTATTTCAAATGCATCACTCCTGCCTCGTGCTGGAATCCGACCGTCCACTAGTCCCACCATAAAAACATACTCGAACTCCAGTCCCTTGGCCTTATGCATGGTAAGAACTCTTACGCCGTCAAAGTCCATATCATCTAACATCTCATCCTGATCTTCTCCTAGTTCGAGTAAGATCTCAAGGTACTCCATAAAGCGCTGGAGGCCAAAGTCGAGTGATGTTTCTTGAAACGCCTTAACCCGGTCAAAAAAGTTTGCAATTGAAGTAATTTTCTCAGCAGCAAGCGCTGAACCCGCTTTTTCTTCGGTAGCCAGGCGCTTTAAGTACTCACTATCTTTTAGAAAGTCATAGATAATTTCACCGGCTGTTTTTTTAACAGAAGTAAGTCGTATCTGTTGTAAAAGCGTTAGAACCTGGTCTATCTTGGTGATAGTTTCATGTGGAACTTTTTTCTCCCAGGTGTCCCGCCGTGAGCGTAAAAATTCCTCCAAAGGTATGTTGACCGACTTAGCCTGGTGAAGTACTACAGATAGCTGGTCGAAATCTGCTCCTATAATTTCTGAGGTCATAATATTAAACAGCGCGAGATTTTCGGCCGGGTTGGAGAGCACCTTCAAAAAAGACACCAGGTCACGAATAACCGTCTTGCGAAACAACCCCTCAGAACCTGAGAAGACATATGGGATCTTAGCAGTAGTTAACGCATTAATAAAGGGAGCAGCTTGGTTGTTTGAGCGCGTTAAAATAGCAAAGGTACTGTATCGTACTCCCTCTTCCTGGTTTTTTAGACTTATAATTTTTTCAACAACTGCCTGTGCCTCGTCGGTGATGGTCTCTGAATAGATAAGCTGTGGCACTGGTCCACTTCCTTGATGGGCTACTAGTTTCTTATCTATTCCGTATTTTGTTTCCAGACGATCAGGGTTATTGTTTTGTATTAGGCGGTAACTTGCATCCAGGATTTCTTGGGTATTGCGATAGTTTTCTTTGAGTACAATTTGTTTTACACTACTCCACGTTTCCGTAAAGTCCATCATATTGGCTACATTGGCTCCCCGAAACCGGTAGATAGACTGGTCATCGTCCCCTACTACCGTCAACTGCGGAAGAGTACTACTCCCTTCTTTGATAGTCAGGATTTTAAGAAGTTCATTTTGTGCTACATTCGTATCTTGAAACTCATCTACGACGATGTATTTAAATCTCGCCTGCAAATCTGCAAGCATCTTTGGTTTCGCCTTCAAGGCCTCAATCAGGCGCATAGTGAGGTCTGAGAAGTCCATCCGGTCATTCATGGCCAAAAGCTCCTGGTATTTTGCATACGACCTCGCAAGCTCCATGTGATCTGTAGCTTCATCTTGTTCGGTATCACTGTCTGCCTTATCCAGCAACCCCTGTGCATACTCTAAATACATAGATGAAGAGATCAGCTCCTCCTTACACTTAGAGAAAAGCTTTAACAAATCCCGGATAAAATGCATCGGGTCTGAGAGTGGCGCAAACTTCTTGAGTCCAAAGTCAAAGATATGGTCACGCACCAGCATGATCTGCTGTGGCTCCATCAGAAGTTTGAAATTTGTGGAAAACCCAAGATGGTAGGCATAGTCGCGCAAGATCTGCTCAGCAAACGAGTGAAAAGTAGCTACCATCACCTGGTTGTACCCATATGGAAGGAGAATATCTACCCGCTCCTCCATCTCTGCGGCTGCTTTTTTGGTAAAGGTAAGAGCTAAAATCTGTTCCGGTTTAGCCAGTTTTTCCGTTACCAAATAGGCGATCTTTTTCGTGATCACTGCCGTCTTACCGGTTCCTGCTCCGGCTATCAAAAGGAGCGGTCCATTATTATATGTCACCGCTTCCCTTTGCTGGTCATTGAGTCCTTGCACTATCTCTTCTGTAGTCATAGCAAGCATCATAGCATGAAGACATGAAAAAGGGCACCCCGTAGGGTGCCCGATGTGCTTATGCGTGTGTTATTTCTTCTTTCTCATATCTCCGACCAGCGCAACAACTTCCTCGCCGGTCATGTATGGATCGTCGATGAGATGAGTTGCGAGTAGGTCAAGCTCTCTTTTATGGCGAATGAGAATCTGAATTGAAGTCCTTGAACCTTTAATAATTAGACGATGAACTTTTGATTTCAAGAATTCCTTCATCTTCTTGTCTGCCGCAAGGTAGATTTCCTTGTCTGCTTTCGGATCCATTGCCATGCTTGGCCTATCACCTCTCAGGCTAGGTCTTTTGTTAAGATAGTTGTGAGCAGTCTCCTCGGCTATCTCGATATCTTCTCCTGCTCCAGTTGCTTCCTGCTGGATACCGCTAAAGTGTTCGGATGCGACAAGCCCGGCCATATCTACCGCCATCTTTTCAAAAGCAAACTTTGAATCAAGAAAGTCACCACGCTTCCACCTTACACATCCATTACTTCCTTCGTCACAGTCGTTGTATATGGATGTGTTAGCATTGATACTCTTGATGACCCCTGAGCCAAATAACTTAAGGACGACTATTGCATGCCCGGCTTCATGGTAGGCAACATAGCGCCTTTCACTGTCTGACATTGGATCGGTCTTTTCTATTGGAGATATTTTAAGCATCGCCGTTATCACCAGCAATAAGATCCAAATTGATGCAAGACCTGCAAATTGCAGTATAACTCGCTTGCCAAACGCCAACACTGACTTTGTGCGTGAAACGGGGAGGTTAATTTTTCCCGCTTTTACTCCCACAAGCACCGTGAACGCCGATAATAGCCCGATCATTACGATCCACCAGGTCGGTGGGACGATAGGCATCCGATTAGGAGCCTCAGTTAAATAAAACCAGAATTCTTTCATGGTACCATCCTGCCTTTCGGGGTTTTTGATTCGCAAATTTTCAAAGATCGCAGTTCTCTGGAAACGTAAAAACACTATACCATTAATAAAGTATAGTGTCAATATTTTTACGAGATAACGGCCTATATAAGAACCTTACTTAACAACCTCTATCTTCTCTACTTCCATGATAGATCCATCCCCTTCTACTGTCTGGCGAGAAGTTCCTGACACCTTAACATTCTTGCCTTCATATTGCTTAAGATCTATACCATTAGTACCTTCTAGTAGAGACACCGTAACACCAGCCACAGAGAGTATGTGGGTTCCTTCTTGGTAGATAGAAGAACCGAGTGGTTTGACCACTCCCTCGATACTGATCTGGCGGGTAGTCTTACCGGTAATGTTGTCTGGCTCGTTGGTGAGTACATCGGTATCTAGATCCTGGTTCCTTGAATCTATTTGGTCCGTTACCCGATCAGGGTTAGGTGTGGTAAATGACGAAACAAGTGCAAACCCAATGGTTGAACCGATAAATACAAGGATGACAAGTATAAAAATGGTTTTTTTGAACATATAGTTACCGTTTAGTTGCTAAGTGATGATCTAACGCCTCGTTTACCATTGCATCTGCTACTGTATTTTTCTCCCGCCTCACATGGGTATAGGTGACATGATCAAACTCGGATGCAATTTCTTTAGCGAGGTGGAAAAGCGGTATTAGCTTACTGTCTTTTACTCTATACTCCCCTTTCATCTGCTTTATAATCAGTTCGCTATCCATACAAACTGAGAGTTCAGATATCCTGTGATGTCGAGCAGCCCGCAGTCCTTCTACGAGCGCAGTGTATTCCGCCTGGTTATTGGTTATAACCCCTAGGTACTCACCTTTTTTCTCAACTACTTCATCGCCGTTATATATCACAAAACCGAGGGCACTCGGGCCTGGGTTACCACGGGAACCACCATCGGTATAAAGAGAGTATTGCATAGTAGTAGTATACCTAATAACTGCGAGGAGTGGCAGAGGAAGTAAGAGAGATCTTTGCTCGCATAGAATCACGGTCAGCGTCAATTCCCTCGCCCGACTCAGCATCGATAGTAAGTCTGAGATACGGAGGAAGCGAAAGAGTATTCACTGAAACAGACCTGGCAAAACTAATTTTTTTAATCTTAACCTGCTTTGGGTCGTTAAGCGCTATGGTATCTACTCCCACAAAGCTACCAGTACTGCCAAGTGGCTTGGTGTACGTTGTAACATACATAATGTCATTATTTGTGCCCAGGTAATATTCTCTCTTATATACCACACTTGCCTGCATATCTGTTCTGTATAGAGTAACCTTGGTCGGTATAGAAGGTGGTGCAGGGTCAAAGACATAGGCTTGCGTTACTCTTTGACCTCCAATCTTGGTATCACTGGTGAATTCCCCGTTGGCATTCTTTGCCTCCCGCATAATATTCTCCATAATATTCCTGGTATCTGTTTGCGTCTTGCGCAAGACATTAGCTTTTTGCTCGAGGTTCATCACATCTACCAACGACTTTGAAGCCGCGGTGATAAAAATAGCAAAAATAGCTACTGCTACCAGGAGCTCTACCAAAGTAAACCCTTTTTGTTTAGTCTTTGTATTTATCATTAGTATTTACTCTTCCAGTCAGTAAAATAGGTACTCGCCGAAAGTGTTTTTATGCCAGTTCTCTCAGGCCAAGAAATAACAACCATGACTTTCTTTTTGCGACCAGAAGCCTCATCAGTGATGGTCACGGTTCGCTTAAAACGAGTATCCAGTACTGGGTTGTCTCGGTCTAGCGTTGCTTGATCAATTCCTGTAAACCACGTAGTACCAGCTGATCCAATATTCGTATCTCGTTCGTTACGAATATTCTCCATGGTATCCTGGATGATGTTGTAGGCAATAGAACGGTTCCTGGCGTTCTCAAAGCTACCATAGGCTGCACGCCCGAGCGTTACGAGCCCTAGCATGACCAACGCTAATATCGAGAGGCTTACCATGACCTCAACCAAACCAAAACCTTTTTGATATTTAGTATTCTTTTTCATTATGGCATCTTCCTCATATCTACGGTATTGTTTCCTGAATCGAGCACCACTTCATACTGAAGAGGGCTCGCTGGAGATTTTAGTCGGATAACAAGGCTGGTATATTGGGTGCCACCCGCACTAATCTTCATCTTTCCGCCATCTGCATTCCCAGTATTAAAGTCTATAGAGACACTGGGTACTGTTGTAGTTGCACTGCCCGGTTTACTGGCAAAAATTGCCTCAACGACAACTGGGCTCTTTGGCTTCCAGGGGACAATCTTTCCTTCATCCACAGTTGGTGTTGAGCTATCTGTTAAAACTTTGCGTGCTAGTGCTCCTGAAATCCCAGACCCTACCGTAGCGTAGTAACGAGTAACATCAGTTGATTCAGGAGACAGGGACAACGCTTGTACTGACCAGAAAAAAGACCGCAGCTCCTTTGCCCCTACTCGTACCGCTGCATTTCTCTCATAGGTGCGAAAAGCAGGAATTGCCATCGCAAATAAGATCCCCATAATAGAGATCACAACCAGCAATTCAATAAGGGTAAAACCTTTTTGTTTGTGTGTTAGTATCATTACCTTAATACTATCATGAACTGTAAGAACTACAATATAGAAGTACTCTGTATCATCTTTTGATACGCTCTAGTTATAGAGAAACGGAAAGATATATCTCACAAGCATATCTCCAAAAAGCAGTGCGGTAAGCGCTCCTAGTACCATAAAAGGTCCAAACGGTACTAAGTCCCCTTTTTTGTACTTTTTAAGTATGAGCATGACAATACCGTACAGTCCTCCAGCTACAATTGCTATATATAAAGCTAGGCCAGCAAGGACGGGTCCTAAAGTAAGGCCTAGCAACAAGCCAAGCTTCACATCTCCCCATCCCATCCACTTCCCTTTAGATACAAGTGCAATTATTCCAAAGATCCCACCCCCAACCAAAAGGCCGGTTACTATAGTTAACAGATCTACATTATGGTACGCCGGAACAAACACCAGTGGTCCACCGCCAAGAAGAAAAACACCATCTAGTAAGAGTAGGAGTACAAAAAGAGCCGCAATAGGATACACTATGATATCTGGGATATACAGTGTTCTTCGGTCTATTTCAAAGATGGCAATAAGCCCGGCAATTAAAGTAAGGTAGAACACGGTGGTTGTTACAAACAGTGTACCGAGTATATCCCCATTAAGTGGAAGTATCTTGTAGGTAAACACTACAAACAACAATCCCGTTACCATTTCAAGCAAGGGATAATGGAAACTAATCTTGTTTCTACAAAACGCACAACAACCACGCTGAAAAACCCATGAAACAACAGGAATCATCTGCCAGGGCTTGAGAGTATTTTTACATTCAGTACAGCGACTCCTTCCTGTTAAAAACCCTTCTTCGCTATCCCAACGAGCAATAACCACAGAAATAAAGCTCCCGATAAGAGTCCCAAAGATAAAGATTGCAAGATAAAAAAATATGTTGTGCTCGATGATATATGTCATGCCTACAGTGTCTCAAAAATACTCACATACAACAATACCCCGCTTTCGCGGGGTATTGAATAGTGTTTCATAATTACTGTGCGCAACCAGATACTTTGTTTACCAGATTAGTTCCTGTTGCGGTTCCTACTTCGTAGAGTGCAGTACCACCTGTTGTTGCGTTAAACGCTCCTCCATCAGTCTGTGGCGCTTTGTCAGTTGTTGACTCAAGCTTTGCTCCAAGACGGTAGTAAAGGCCTACTTCACCAGTTCCTTGTGAATACTGGTAACAATAGTGACGAGAAGTTAAAGGATCATCAATTGGCTTATTCAAATAGTTTCCAGGAATCAAGTAGTTGTTAACCAATGTTGCAAAACCATTTGCTGGTGGATATGCAGTGTTGTCTGAGTAATACGATTCAAGAGCAAGCGAGAGTGACTGTAGGTCTGCCTTACGCTTTGAGTCACGTGCTTTTTCACGAGCAGAGTTTAATGCTGACAAACCAATTGCTGACAAGATACCAATGATAGCGATAACTACCAAAAGCTCTATGAGCGTGAAACCTTTTTGTTTACTGTTTCTTTGCATTGAGAGTATTCTCCATTTCCTCTGATGAGGAATAATTATATTGCTATATGTGTTTACAAAACATTTGATAACTGGAATATAGGAAGAAGAATAGATATTACCAAAAACGCTACTCCTAACCCTATTACTAGCATAATAACCGGTTCAAGTAATGATGTCAAACCTTTGAGTGTAGTATTTGTTTCTTCCTCGTAAATATGCGCGATCTTGATCAAAATTTCATCTAGTTTTCCAGTCTGTTCACCTACCGCTACCATCGAAGAAACTAAACTAGGAAACTCTTTAATACGCGAAAGTGGTACAGAAAGCGGCACCCCTTTTTCTACTTCAACGATAGCATCCTTTATTTTCTCTTCAAGATAGATGTTCCCTACTGCTTCTGCCACCATCGAAAGAGATCGGATAATCGGTACGCCCGATGCAAGGAGTAACCCTAAGGTCTTAGAGAAGTTTGTGACATAGATGCCGCCATTAATCTTTTTAAAGATCGGCGCACGAAGCGCTATGTAGCCAGCCAATCTTTTTCCAGTAAAGGTCATCATAAAGTACCGGAAAAGAATTGCTATACCGATTAATACCAGTAAGGCCAGATACCAGTAGCTGGCCATAAAATGAGAAAGCCAGATAAGCATCCTAGTTGTTACAGGTAGTTGTGACCCTGCACTCGCAAATACATCCTCTAGCGATGGGATGATATATATAAGTGCAAAGGTCGCCACCGCTACAAGAGCAGTCAAGATAAAAGCTGGGTACATCAGAGCTGACTTAATCTTGGAACGCATGGCATAGTCACTTTCCAGCTGATCTGCAAGTTCCACTAGTACTTTATCCATTTTTCCACTCGCCTCACCCGATTTGACCATGTTTACAAAAACAGGAGAAAATACATTCGGGAACTGTGAAACAGCGTACGAGAAACTCTTTCCCTTTTCGATCAAGGCAATAATCTTAAGCGTAACTAAGACCAAGTTCTTGTTCGGCGTTTGGCGGATAATTGAGCGCAGTGCCTCCATAAGGGGCAGTCCGGCGTTAATCATAGTTGCTAATTGCCGTGCAAAAACTGCCTTATCCCCTGGCTTAATTTTTCCAAACATACTCTTAAAGAACCCGAGAATACGCTGCTCAGTAGTTAAAAAAGATTTAACTGAGATAACAGAGAGCTTATTGTACTTCAAGATATCCTCAACTGCTTCTGGTGAGTCCGCTTCAACGAGTCCTTTTACGACTCGTCCTCCTACATCTCTGGCTTCGTATTGATATTGGTCCATAGGTGAAATTTATGTATTCCTTACATCATTGTCTTAACAGTCTGTTCGGTAATCTTCCCTTCCTCAAGCATGGTAGTAAGGGTTTGCTCAAATGTTATCATACCCTCGGATCTACTTGTCTCCATGACCGTTTTAATTTGATTGGTCTTATCTTCACGAATTAAATTACGAACTGCATTATTGGCAATTACTATTTCTGTAACAGGGATGAGACCTCCTGCAACTGACGGCAATAGTCTCTGCGCTACTACTCCAGCAAGCACTTGAGATAATTGGTTGCGAATTTGAGTCTGATAGTATGGTGGAAAGATATTCACAATTCTATCTGGCGCCTGGGCAGCACTCCCTGCGTGCATCGTAGCAAACACCAAATGCCCTGCCTCAGCAATGGTAAGCGCTGCCTCGATAGATTCGAGGTCTCGCAACTCCCCTATCATAATCACATCAAAGTCTTCACGTAGCGATGAGCGCAATGCGTTCTTGAAAGAAAGAGTATCATGGCGCACTTCTCGCTGGTTAATAATACTTTGACGAGGAGAAAACACATACTCGATCGGATCCTCAATAGTTAAAATGTGCGCTACTCTGGTGCGGTTAATCTCCTCAATCATAGTAGCAAGAGTTGTTGACTTACCAGATCCAGATGGACCAGTAACCAGCACTAACCCGTGATGGAGTTTCGCAAACTGGTTGATCGACTCCGGTAAATGGAGCGATTCTCGTGGTTTGACATGCGCTGGAATAAGACGAATCACGCATGAGAGTGAGTTCTTCTGGTAAAACGCGTTAGCACGCAAAAATGCTTGGTCTTTAAAGATGTATGAAAAGTCGAGCTCTTTTGTGTCGCGTAAGATCTGCTGTTGTTCTTCAGTAATTAAGAAGTAAATAAGCTTCTCGATATATCCAGGAGTAAGGCGCGGTCTCTCAGTTAACGGGAAAAGCTTTCCTTCAACACGAATAAAAGGATACATACCCATAGATAAGTGAAGGTCAGAAGCCCCTCGGCTCATAGCTAATTCAATCAACGAGTACACCTCTGACTTATCGTTGATAAGATGCGGAATCTCGAGCGCATCAAAGTACGTGCCTGAATTGTTGTTGGTATTTTCTTCCATAATTTATGTGTTGGTAACTCTATATACTTCTTCCATAGTTGTAACTCCTTTAAGAACCTTTAAGATTCCGTCTTGCTTCATAGTTATCATACCCTCAGACAGAGCCTGATGTAAGATATCATTTGCAGATGCACGAGCAATAAGGAGCTTTTGGATCGCTTCAGATACCGGTAGTAACTCATAGATACCAATACGACCCTTGTAGCCACTCATTGAGCAAACCTTACAACCCTCGCCTTTTACTACGGTCTGTAAGTCAAAAGGAATATCTTTTTTGTATTCTTCTGGCACTTTCTCATATTCACGCTTCATGTCTTCCAGAACTGTTGCCGGTAGTTCAAAAACTTTCTTACAGTTTTGACATACTTTTCTTACTAACCGCTGTGCAATAATAGTATGGAGAGATGACGCGATTAAGAACGGCTCTATACCCATGTCGATTAGACGAGGGATAGCGCCAGCCGCATCGTTAGTGTGTAGCGTCGAGAGTACGAGGTGACCAGTGAGGGCCGACTGTACTGCCATTTCAGCCGTTTCTTTGTCACGAATTTCACCCACCATGATAATATTTGGATCCTGGCGCAAGATTGAACGCAGTCCCTGCGCAAAGGTGTAGCCAATGTATGGCTTAACTTGTGACTGCGCGATACCGTTGATTTGGTACTCCACAGGATCTTCAAGTGTTACTATATTTACTCCCTCTTTATTGAGCCGTCCAATGATCGCATACAGCGTAGTAGATTTACCAGAACCAGTTGGTCCTGTAACTAACAGTACTCCATGTGGGATTTGGATAGCAGACATTAAGTAATCAAAAGACTTACCGGTAAGCCCTAGCTGCTCCATTTGGATAATCCCGCCCCCTTTATCTAGAATTCTCATCACCACCTTTTCTCCGTTGATAGTTGGGAACGTTGAAATACGAAGGTCAATCTCTCGGTCACCAAAAGTCACATCAATACGACCATCCTGTGGGACGCGCTGTTCATCTATTTTAAGTTTGGCAAGAATTTTAACGCGAGAGACAAAAGCCGCATGGTCTCGCCCCGGAAACGTTGCTATGGTTTGCAACACTCCGTCCACACGAAAACGCACTCTCGTATCTGCCTCACTGTTTGGCTCTACGTGAATGTCTGAAGTTTTAGAAGTTACCGCGAATTTAATAATGGCAGCTACAATCCTTGGAATGGCAGATGAGTTCATCAAGTCTTGCAACTGTTCCTTAGAAGTTACTTCCTCTTGAACTAAATTAGCGAGATCATTTTCTGCTAGGTCAGACACCACTGGCTTTGCTTCTTTTTCAGTTTTTAGCGTGTCTATTTTTACAGGTGTTTCTTTTGTGTCTTGTAAAGTCGGCGCCTTTACTTCTCCGGCTTCTTTAACTGGCTCTACTTTTGGAGCTCCTGTATCTTTCATAACTAAAACGGGGTTAGCGTATTGATCAAGAATCGCTACTATCCCCTTTTGACTCGTAATATAGGGGTCAATAGTGACATTATTTTTGTTGCGAATAAAGTCGAGTGCTTTACGCGTAACCGGATCCCATGGCTTACTGACTGCAACTTTTATCATCGAGTCCCCTGTTGTTTCAAAAACCACCATGTTGTACTTGCGAGCAATGTCTTCTGGGAATTTATTAAGTATTTCAAAAGGAACCTTACGAGTCGTAAGATCCATATATGGCATGGCATAGACCTCTCCTGCAACCCGTGCTACTGCCTCAGCGTCTACGCCAGACAGCGAAAGGAGTGCGTCTTCAGGTAATACTTTTTGAGACACGACAATTGTCTGTGCTTGAGTAACAAAATCCTGCGAGAGCAACCCTCGTTCTCGCATCAAGTCTAAAACAGATTTTGATGGCACAGCATTCTCCATGAAAAGTATCTCTATTTGTATGGGTTTTCTTTACCGAGATCATCAGGATTAATCTTGAGAGGGAGACCATCTACTTTGCGCAAGTTCTGAAGCTGGTCTTCAAGTTTGGTGTTATCTATTTTTGGTACTGTCACCTGTTGAACAGGCTTAAGGTCTGACTCTACTGGTATAGTAGTGTAAAATGCGTAACCAAAATATAACACTAGTACAAGTAGTATGCCTGAGCCTATAAGCGTAATAGGACTTGATGAAATAGCGAGATTCATTTTCATATTACTTTCCTACTTCTTGATAATAGGTAAACGCTGTTACTCCAAACCGTAAAGGTTGAGGAGTCTTGTCAGGGTTGAGCTCCCCTCCTCCGTTGATCGTAATGGTTTGCACATCAATCGGACGAATATTAGATTCAAGGTCATGTAAGAACTGCTTGAGGTCAGCGTAACTTCCCGTTAAGTTAAATTCTAGCTGAACAGTCTTCCAGGCAGCAACAGTATTACGAGGCGCTACTTCACCAGGAATCACTACCCGCTCTTCTTCTTTGTTCTTTGGTGTGAAGTCAGTGATATATAAGTTGTTCTTTTGAGCGAGTTGTTCCAAGGTAAACAATACCTCAGGCACTTGCTGTGTATCAGGCAAAACATCCAAGACCTCGCTTACAAAGGCTGCACGTTGCTCGATATTTTTCTCGAGACTCCCAAGACGAACTCTCTTCTCTTGCAGTGCAGCCACATCTCGCTTTAAGTTCTCTATCTGAATTTTTGTATCATGAAGGTTAGCTTTGGTTGGTAGAAAAGAAAAGTACCAGAGGGAAAAGACTACAATTAACACCAAAACAATCACCATATTTACTTGGTTTTCATGCCCTGAGATAAAGCTTCCGAGTTGTGAGGTTTTTTTTGTATTTTCCATATGTATGTTACAGTACTGGCAAACTACTTCCACCTGAGCTTGCTGGTGTCTCCGGTTTCGGTGTCGGGGTTACTGGTACCTGCTCCACTGGTTTTGGTGTTAGCGTACTTTCAACGGGAACTGTACCGGTATTCTCTGGAGCTTTCAAGAGTGGATTATTAGCTTTTAGAGTCAAGTCTTTTGAAACACCAAATGAAATAGCAAATTCTACTACCGCTCCGCTCTCACGGGTAGTTAGTGACGAGTTATTTAACGTCACATTCTTGAAAGAGGGAGAAGACGCAAGGCTTATCATAAAACGCGAGACAGTCTGGTAGTCAGGACTTTGTCCGGTCATCTTCAAGCTATCTGCTTTTTCTACATCGAAACGGTTAAAGACAATGCCTTTTGGCGTTATCTTCTCTAGCTCCGCCAAAACATTCGTCCAAGCCGGACTGTTATTGAGAATTTGCAACGCATTCTTGTTGCGTTGAGCAATTGTTGCTCCGTGTTGTTCTACTTGGAGCAGGGCATCATTTTGTTTTTGAAGATTTACGACATCGTTTTGCAATCCATCAGCTGTAGCCACTGCTCCTTTTCCGAGCAATGAAAATACTAACCAGCCAACTAAAAACAAAACCAAAAAAGCACCAGTGAAGCCAAAAATCATTTGGCGCTGGCGTTTTTCCTCTGCACTTTCTACAAAACGGGCGGTCGGCTCTCCGATCTCGCTCGCAAGTTTCGATATATCTAAATTAATCATTTTTTTGTGTGTGGAAAAGCTTATCTCTATTCTACAGGATCAGATAAAACTAGCAATATGTTTTTATACTTTTTTATCTAGTTCTTTATATGCTTTTGAATTACTGTCTTCCTCTAAATACATCTCGAGTAAATCCTGGCGGTGGCGTCGCGATTATTCGCGCGTCATATTGAAAGTCTTCTGCTGGTGGAATATTACCTTTTGCCGGTGAAATAGCGCCACTCTCTACCTGGTCAAGTGGTCCTACATAATTGCGATTCAAAGTGAACGCATCCTGACGCGTTTTTGTTGCGCTATTATAGAAACCACTCGAGACTACCGACCCGCGCAAAACCAATTGGTCGTCGTACGCTGACCCACCCTTCGTTTCTACTATAAACTTACCCTTCGTAGCTTTCTGGGTATCTGAGAATAGATAGAAGAAGCCTGAGACAGATCGCACATTCGGACCAATAATAATATTTCCGTTTCTCACAATAAAGCCTGCAATATCTTTTAGGCCACCATCGCTATATACCAGATCACTGTTAATAACAAGGTCACCATCTACAATTACTGTCCCGCGACCCTGCATGCGTAGTGGTGGAATATTTGTACCTCCAATAGTCAACCCTCGCGTATAGTAGAGCGACCCACCCTCAGGAACACTATTTGGATTAAGCTTTCCGTCAAACGCACTGGTACTGCTTGTTTTGGCACCATTTAAAAGACGTTCGATATTAGTCTGCATAATGCAATACCCTGACTGTGTTACTGCAGTGTCTTTTGAACCTTTACAATCGAGTTGTTCTGTTTGGGTATTTTTATCGTAGTTAATAAGTTGCCCGTCATGACGCAACTGGTATCCGTTTACCTTCCAGTTGCTTGCTGAGTCAGCATTTACCGTACTTCCTGAGCCAATCGTATATAGTACGTTGTTCTTGTTGATATCGTTCGGGTTTGAAAGTGTTATACCGCCTCGTGCAAAGACATTTCCTCCAACAACCTTAGATGCTACAAAAGGCACAAGGATTACCGTTTCATCTGAGACAGTATCGGTATATGCTCCGTTTTCTATATTAAGCGTTGCGGTGTTAATAATTCTCGTACCCGTCTTGATATCCGCATCTATTTTTATACCGAGTTTAATATTTTGTGCAATGCCTTTCGTAAGAGCAGGATACCCATAGCGTACTTGGTGATCATTATCTACCGTACCACCAGCCACAGTAGCCGTATCTATATGCACTTTGTTAATTTCAGTAGCA
>Ga0172380_10003699_pt1 | contig 20614 bp, 35 predicted proteins | sample Leawe162metaG_FD_119747 | JGI IMG/M metagenome (GOLD analysis project Ga0172380, IMG submission 119747) | Leachate microbial communities from a municipal landfill in Southern Ontario, Canada - Leachate well 162 metaG | ecosystem: Engineered > Solid waste > Landfill > Unclassified | place... | reverse complement strand
TCTTTGAGACAAATGAAGTAGCGATGGAAGATATTAAAAGATGTGCGGAATTAGAAAAAAATAATAGGAGAGTAGGAGAATGATAAACTTTTTTGATGTAAACTTTGATAGAATAGCGGTACATAAGATATTACCGAAATCCAAAGGTACGGACTCAGGGCAGGTAATACACACTAACGAGCTGATGGATGTATCGCCAAACACAGTGCAAATAATCCAAGATAGGCTATATGATGCGGCTATGTCTTCAAAGTATTTTCAACTAGCAATAGACGATCACACGGAATCTAGTTTCTACGGCTATGCTAAAGATTTGCACGGCTCAGATGATAAAAAATACATAGACTACACTGGCAAAATAGCAGAGCTATTGGCAGATAGTATGGTTACTGGGACTATACCGGGCGGTTATCTGATGATAGTCCAAGGGCTGACAGACCGCACAGGAAAACGAGTAATAGTAGCTATCAAAGCAGACGTACACGATGTAATTACAGTCAATGGCAATGCTATTGATATAATCGAAGAGGTATTCTTAAGCCCGTCTAAGAAATTCTTAAAATTTGGGGTTCTTTTCGAATATAACGAGCCACAAAAAGAGGATTTCCAAGATTTCGAAATTCCTAATAATGATTGGGGCGTGTTTATCTTTGACCAGCAGTTTAGACCCGAATCTACGCTTGCTGAGTACTTTTATAGTGACTTCCTAGGGCTAACTGCCGAATACAACGGAAAAATCCAATCTAGCCGCTTTTACAAGGAAACTGAAAACTTTATTTTGAAAAATGTACTAGACCTGGGCGACAAAACGGACTTACTCAATCTACTGGACTATGAGTTCACACAAAACACAAATGAGAATGACCTCTCTCCTCGTGTTTTCGCTGACGCTTATATCCACGATGAGGCATTAAACCAAGAATATAAAGGCCATGTCGCCGATTATCTGCCAATGGCATTTGAGAAAGATAGCAGCTTGATAAAATCTAAGCTATTCAACAAAAAAGTAGAATTCCCGAACGGAATAAAGCTAGCAGGTAGCAAAGACGCAATAGACGCTAATGTAGAGTTTATAACTACTCAAGAGCAGTTCAAAGAGCTTGCAGTTAACCAAGACGGCTATACTATAATCAAAATCAAGGGTAAGCCTTATGGGTAGCATTATTAAGCACATGGCTGTAAATATAGAGGGCCTTCTGCAGCACCACAAAGGAAGGAAAATAACTATTATGATGGATAATAAGGGGGTAATAATGTCCGACAAAGCGGCTAGATTAGAGTTAGCTAGACTTCAGCAGTTAGGACATACATTATTGCCAACCGCAGATTGTGAGGGCTTTGATCCTTTTAAAAATGGTTGCCCTGGACATAGAAAAGATGAGGCAGACAATGACTAAAAAAATATTCACGATGCAAGATATACTAGAGACGGTAACTGAAGAGAATGTAGATCGATTTATGAAAGATTTAGACCGCTTCGTAAGAGACTTACCAGCTATCAAAAAAGCTATACCCGATGTTAAAACAGATGGGTTCGAGTGGATAGATGACGGTAAAGATGATGTTTCTATAGTCTTCGAGGGCCACGGAGTAAAAGTTGAAGTAAATACACACGGAATTAATTTTAATAGTATGTTCCGATGAGAAACTAAAAACCCTCCCCTCAGCTAGATAGACATAAGCTCTCTAAATAGCACTGACACACACAGAGGGGAGGTATTTATAAGAAATAGGAGGTTAGCGTGATGACTGTATATGAGAGAGTACTAGAGGAGTTAAGAAATAATAACCCAGAGCTATGTTCCAAGTTGACAATCAAGGATTTAGATGATCTATTTATCATATTTAACAAAGTTTTAGCGAGGTAAGTAATGAACGAATCTACTATAAACCATCCACCGCACTACGGAGGAGGCGAAAACACCTACGAAGCGATAAAAGTAATAGAAGCATGGGGTTTGGGCTTTTGTTTGGGAAATACACTGAAATACGTAAACAGAGCTGGTAAGAAAGATATTAACTCTGAAATACAAGACTTAGAAAAAGCAAAATGGTATTTGGATAGAAGAATAACGCAATTGAAACTTGGAAAACCAAACGGATAAACCATGACACTATTACCTAAAATATGGAAAGATGGAAATAGTATAAAGCTCAGAAACCAGTACGGTATGGAAGTTTTGGCTAAGTGTATTGATAAAGAAGATTTCAAAATCAATCGATTAGATAAGCCTTGCGTTCTCTTCCACACCTCCAGCAAGCCCGAATTTATGCAATATATTAGATCTATGATAAAAGATTATAATCTAGAAATGATTGGAGTGAATCAATGAATGACGCAAAAAAAAACAACCGCAGGTACTATCTCCACCGGAAGATAAGAGAACAAGGGTTCCGACTAAACACTAAATCGAGAACTATATTAGTCCAGGCTAACAAACCCGACTCATTGAGTAAGCAAGTAGAACGCCTAAAAAGTGAGTTCGGGTATTGCGAACAGCTAACACTATAAGACAAACAAGGGAATAGTCCCATTTATTAATTAATTATACAGAGGTATAAGATGTCAGCATCAAAAAAAGAATCGCCGTCAGTAGAAACTGCGGATAAAGCACCAAAAACTACAGCAGCTAAGCCGAAAACTGAAGCTAAGCCAAAAGCAGCTAAAAAAACTACTGTCCGTGAGGATCTAATTAGTTTGATTGATAAAGCTCAAGGCGAACAGGACACTAACCCAACAGAAGCGAACGGCAACGCTATCGCTAGTTTACGTAACGCATTGCACTGTCTAGGAGAGTAAAAATGGCTAAGAAAGCAAAAAAAGACGCAAATATCTTGAGTCTGCCAAAACCTCCAGCTAAAGAAGAAGTGGAGAAAAAGCAAGAACTGAGATTGCAACTGAGCAAATTGGAAAAAGCTCAAAATGAGCGATTGCAGAAAGGACAAAAGGAGTTTACCCAATTTCTGAAAGATGAAAACCATAAAGTGATAGCGTTTATCGCAAGGGAAGACATGGGTAAGCTGGTACATGAATTTCTGATGAACAACGAAAAAGGACACCACGAAGTAATGGTACATATACTTCCAATTAACTAATATTCTAATCCCTCGCTTCGTTTCCTCCAAAGAGTGTGTTTCGAGTGAGAATAATACAAGACCGGAGCGAGGGAGTTTTTTAAAAGGAGAATTAATATGAGTGAAGCTACGATAGAAATAGCATTGAAAGATATAGAAAAAGCGTTTGCAAGGCATCTAGCCACATTATACTTTAAAGAGGGTAATTACTTCGGTGGTTTTGATATAAAGGATTATCAGCCAATTAGTTTAAGAAGCGGAGAAAGGGAGCTAGACCATATAAAAAGAATGGCTAAGATAGAAGTATTGGAAAAATTGCAGGAAGAAATCCATCCCTCGTTGGGTCATTAGAAATAGGAGAATTTATGAAAGACAAAATAACATACAGATTTAGCCCACAAATAGGGTTTTGTGTTCATTATGGCTTTTTGTGGTGGACTATTAGCCTGCCATTCGTAGAAATTCGGATAAGGAGGGATTAAGAGTGAAGCCGAGAGGAAACAAATACACTAACGATTGGGCGACGCCTGCTTATCTATATAACAAGCTAAACGAAGAGTTTAATTTTAATTTCGATCCTTGTCCCTTTCTGCACGATAAAAAGGAGTGGGACGGGCTTTTAATAGATTGGGGAAGTCGAAATTTTGTTAATCCGCCATACAGTTTGAAAGAGAAAGTAGCTTTTGTTGAAAAGGCGGTGTCAGAAGCAAATAAAAAAAAACTTTGCGTCTGTCTTCTTCCAGTAAGTACAAGTACAAAATTATTCCACGGCACAATCTTACCTAACGCTAAAGAAATACGTTTTTTGGAAAAGAGGGTTAAATTTTCAGGGTATAACTCTAATAACGTATGGGTTACGGATAAAACTGGAATGCACGATTCAATGATTGTTATTTTTGACAAGAGGTAGAAAATGCCAACATACATATATAAATTTAAAGATACTGGAGAAACGGTAGAAGTGAACCACAGCATAAACAAACAAGCACTACACGAAATAGGCGGCCGCCCAGTAAAACGAGTAATCGGAAAAACCGATTTTCTACTCAAAGGCAAAGGATTTTTTAAAACAGATTACCCAAAAGAAGGAAAAACGTAATGATAAAGAAAAAAGATTTAATAGAGTTTGGTTTTATTGAAGAGGTAGGAGCCGCTAGAGTGATTTACCCCTATGCAAAAGTATTATTAGCCGATGAAGACACAGGGGAGCCGGTCTTATCGTTGGTGGTTGAAAACTTTAATCAAGGGTTAACGTTCGGTATAATCTCTCAAGAAGGGCATACCATTTACCTATCAATAACATCTATGGATGAACTAAGGATTATCGAAAAGTCAATAGTTGCTTATAAACCAAATTACTAAAGGATCAACAATGACAAAAAAATTTATTGGAATAGAGCAACGAAGAGACAAAATAGGGAGATTGTATCACGTTAAAGTAATTGATACTATGACTGAATGCGTAGTAAGGTCGTCAAATGGCGTTAAAATAAGCAAAGACGAATATAATGACATATTAGAAAAAGGACACCGTGAGGGCTTCGTCTGGTACAGATTAGATGAAGAGACTGGACTAGTTTCATTTAAAATAAAGGAATGATATGAGTAAAGAAATAAATATAGAATTTGATGTAGTATTTAAAGGGCAGGAAATGTATATTTCTGCTGATACTGTTAAAAGAATATTGAAGGTCGGTGAAGATGTTTATGGGGAGATTATACCCCTTTTTTACCACTGCTATAAAAAGTATAGAGCAAATAGAAATTATGCGACCAGATAGCCCTAAAAATATGAACTAATAAACTTTTTCGTATATTTGAAAAACAAAATGAGTAATCCAAAATGATAACACTAGAAGAAATAAAACAACTATTCGAAAATTATGTACCAGCTGCACATGGATTAATAAGTAGTAATCTAGTATTGGAGTTGTACGAAAACTTCAAAAAAGATGAACAATTTATTAATCAAAACATAGTAGTAGCGTCTAATTTTCACGATAATAAACAAGACGCACTAAATTATATATGGCTCGAATATCTGAACGTTCAGAAATACAAAATACTAGATGAGTTGAGGAAACCTATTAACCTAAACCCGGTTTAAATATTTGTTAATTCACTTTGATTTATAACTAAGTTATTATAATCAGTTCGCTTTGCACTAAGTATCGATTTTGCAGCACCTAACTGTAAGTTTGTATCGTTGTTTGTAGGGTACTGCTGGTAACGTGCCTTGAAGCATTCTGTTTTAAGGTAATCGTAATATTGATGAATATAATCATCAAGATAGTTTTCTACTAACCTTGCCCTAAATCCATGAACAGATTGCGGACGTTCTTTGTTGGATTTGTAAAGTGTGTAGAGAGATTCAATAGATTTGTAAGTAAAAACTTTACCACTTGTCAATTGAACCTTTACAGGGAAGAGTAAATAATCAACAAAATGAAGAGTTCAATAAAATGAAATTGTAACAATCCAATCGCTACAGTCAGTCTTGGAACTATCTAATAGTTTCGCTACATTAAGATTGTGCTCTGCTTTTTGCTTCTTCAAATTGCTATTACTACTCATTTTAATTTAGAATATCCGTCATCATTTAACAATGTTAAATTTAATGTTTCTTCGTTCTCAAAGACACTAATGTTAATACGGACACTTGATAAGTCAGTCAAGAATCGATTAAAAAGCTTTTTTAAAGTAGCTATTTGTAATTTTTTTTTGAAAGGTATTTCACCTTTAGATATAAAAATCGCCTCAAACAAATCGAGACTTAATATTTTTACATATAAGTGTATAGTCTCTACTTCAAAATTCTTCTTAAGTAGATTATCAAACATACCTATCTGCTTCAGTGAAATTTCTGTATTCTTTTTAAAGTAGCTTTTTAATTCATTAAATCTCGCCTTTTTACCAGCTTCTACGCCGTCTAAATAAGCGTCTATAACATAATCTGCTGAATATGTATTCTCTTTGTTCTCAGGGTTAGCAACAAAGTCAGTGAATGAAAAATTAATTGAGTAAGTGCTATCCTTAGTAGCGAATTTCTCTTTCATTTCCGGAAGTCTCCATTATTATAGATGCAATTTATAAAAAATACACGAGGCAGCATACAAATTTGTTGCAAAAATGTGCAAAATCGTTACAATTGTATACATATTTGTTACAATCAATTACAATCTGTGTTTCTAATTAAACCCGATCTAATATTTTATCAAGTACGACGGAAAGTATCAAAGAAGAACCTTTTTTGATACTTTTTTTTTGTCTATTGGTGAGTTTTGGTACCCGTTTGATGATTTGGTTTACTAGCTCTTCTTCTATCTCTTCTTTTTCTATGTTTACCGTTGGCTCATCGGGTTTTATTGGCTCATATTTGGGGTTCTGTAGCCTTTTTAGATGTTCTTTGTATTGTTTGCTCAATTCCGCAAACATTTCTCCTGACGGCTCTTTGCCTATGTCTGGATGATATATTTTAGAAAGCTGGTTGTATCGTTCTTTGGCTTTCTCTTTTGTATCTGCATTTTTGAATAGATTCATTATGGACGTTTTATTATTAACCAAGTCAATAGAGCTGCACCACCCAATCCGAACGCTATTTTTTGCGATTTGGTGAACCCAGACGAACTATAACTACGTTTTTTAGTTGCTTTTCGTTTATGCGTTTTTTTAGCAGAATGTGCGGCTTTTTTCTTAGCAACATTTGTATAGTTTCCAGATTTACTACGTGATTTCCGTTTCGGCTTTACTCTAACACCATTTTTATTCTTTGGCCATAGTTCGTGGTCGCTCTGTATATTACCCATTGCTGCTCTTTGTGAGCGTGGAGGCAAATTATTAAAATCCGCCAAAGTATCGGCGTTTAGCGTCTCAAATTCTTGTATATCTTCCATTTTATGCCTCTCTTACTATTTTTGAATGAATGAAATCTAAATATTTATACTTTTCGGGATTGTCTTTGTATCGGTTCTTACGCTCCATCCGAGCAATTGGTAAACCTGCTGCATTCTTTTTGCATTCTATAGCAAATTCGGATAAGTGGATCATGTCCGATTCTCCCTTGAACGTCAGCTCGTCTTTTGTGCTAAATAGTACGTCAATAAATGAAATCTCTGGAAAGTCTCTAAATTCCATCCACAGACTCAATACCTTTACATCGTTCCATTTGGCAAAAGCATGTATCGAATCACGAACACAATACTTATAATCACCACTTTTTAGCAACTTGCGTATTTCGTCTAAGTCCGTTGTATCAGCAAAATCGAATCTATAACCCTTAGATTTGATATTATTTTGTCTTAGCTTATTCTGCAAAGTTCCCTTCGCCGTATCTTCCTCAGCGTTGACATAAAGCACGTTGCCGAACTGTGAGCATTGCATACCAAAATACATAGCACAAGTTGATTTTCCGTTGAACGAAGCTCCGAAAAGTGTACAATTCCAACCTTTGTCAATTGGTAATCCACCCAAAAATTTAAACCAGCTCTTTTCAAATGGAGTAGGTTTTATCTTGATTTTCTTTGCGTCTTCGAGTGATACTGGCATTACTTTATACTTCCTAATCCGTAACCTACTATTATACTACCGGCAATGATTGACGGCTTAATCCACCATTCTTCTTCATCGCTTTTATTGGGTACAAATACGGTTCGGATTTCATTTTTTATTACTTCCCTTGCGGCAAGTTTTATTTCCAATTCTATTATACTATCTCTTATACTTTCATAATGAATACTAACGGTATCATTGGTATTCGTGATTTTACTGTAGTATTTCATTCGAGCAAACGAAAGCGAAACCAAGCTATTGGTTATCCTGTCGTACTCTGCTATCAGATTAATAGGAGTAGGAATACTATCGTTATATGTAGTGTCTTTTATTGATATTATTACTATTTTTTGTACTTTTATCGTTTCAAAATAGGCAGTATCTTTAACTTTTACAGTATCCCTAATCCAAGGATATTCGGTCGAGTTCAGCCCTGGTATTTCGACTATTTTATTTGGCAATAAATACCACATAATCAAAGCACCAAGCCCCAAATAAAGCAAAACTTCTATTAGTGTAGTCCGCATTATTTCCTCCTGAAGAAATTCTTCCAAGTCACTAACGCCGTAGCGATACCAGTAACAGCCAATAGGGCATAATGAGGTGCTTTATTGAAAATCAGCGTTTTGTTAGTAAGCTCTTCTACATGGATGAAACTAAAAGGATGTTGATTGAGTGGACGTTTACCCAACCGTACGGCATCGGAGACGTTACCCTCTACGGTTATTAGGTTATTCCCTTCGATACTAGAAATAATCCCGACATGACCACCACCAGAACGAGGATAATAAAATATAGCACCCGGTGCAGGTTTTTTATCAACTCTAATACCAGCATTTACTGCTCGTTGTTTCATTATCGTAGTGCTTTTTGTCTGAGGTAGCTTGTTTTCTACATTGAATAGCTTACAAGTCTCATTAACCATAGTCCAAACAAAAATAGCACACCAAGGCTCATCGGTTGGTTCGCTTCCGTATAGATTATGTAGTTCGGTTAGACAAGCTGAACGATTCGGAGTTTTTGGGTCTTCTTTGCATTGTACCCAACCGAACGCCAGCTCAACTAACTTTCCTGTAAATGTTGTAATCATGATGTAACTCCGAAGAATCTATCTAAAAAAGTAAGTCGAACCTTCTTTTAGATGATTTTCTAGTTGATTTTGCTTTTCTAGTTTTCTTTGGCTTGTCGCTCAATCCATTTTCTTTTTTGGCGGCATAAAAATAATCCGATGAAATTATTTTACTTAATGGGGTATAATTATCGCCGCTATGGATTGAAGGTTCTCCCCACATAATATGAACATTATCAAATTGCTTCATATACCTTTCTAATCGCTTCCACGCTTCACGTCCAGTAGATCCACTCTGTTTTATAGATAATGCTTGTGCCTTTATGTCTTTTTGAGTGGTTCTAGTTTTCTTTGGCTTGTCGCTCAATTTTTCGACTTCATATTTAGTCGTAGTTCGCTTTTTACGTGGTTTAGCGTGTGTTGAGCTTCCTTTTTTGGAAGCCCTCTTATTTCGCTTGTATTTGTCTGATAAACCCTTTGTCTTCTTTAGATTCTCTAAAACATCAACTGGAGTGGCATTTCCACCTCCAAACATAGCATTTTCACTATTTTCGTTATCATGAGTACGAATATAGGAAGTTAAGGCCTCTTTGAATTTCAAAACTCCACTATCTAATAAAGACCATACTAATTTTTCTTTTTCTGAAACAGTTGGGTTTTTACCTTTTTTGAAAATATCATCTTGATTCAGATAATCAGTTTTAGTTTGTCCAGTTGATCGTCTGGAATTTTCCAACTCAATTACTTTTTGAATATCTGGTATTAAATTCCATTGGCCTTTGAACTGTTTTATTTTTACCAGGAGTGGAAGAGCTTTTACAATTTTATTCGTGTAAACTTTCGCTTTTTCTATCAATTTTTTATCTGGTAAAATATAAGCTAGTAGCACATTTTCTAATGTCTCTTTTCCTTTGCTGCTTAGTCCGTTACCATCTAGCCAAACATCACGATTAGAAGTATTGATAAACTTCTTATCAGTTAGTAGATCGATAATCTTTTTTGATGCAGTAGAAACGGATAACACTTGTGAGAATGTTTCGCCTTCAGTATCTTCAAATATATTGGCAATACGCTCAAAAGTAGCCGTATCCATTGACTTAGCAATAGAAATTGACTTAGTAACTGGGTCAAAATCTTGCATAGTATTCGAGTTCAAAGTATCAGAGTAATAACTACATTTTGAAATACTTACATTTTCTATTACCCTAACTAATACTGGTTTTTTGAATTTGCTTAATTCATCTTGAGAAATGCCAAAATCATTAACCTTTTGGGTTAATAGTTTTTCGTATTTATCCCAATTGTCATTTTTCAAACGCTTCAAAATCATAGTTCGACCATTACCACCTAATACTATGCCTTGCCCTGTTACTATTGGGCTACCAGTAGTAGCATCAGGAGAGTTGTTAATCAAGTGATTTGGCTTGAAATTGCTACTATACTTGATAACCTTTTCTTGTTCGCCTTTTATCTCATTATAATTCCGAGTTTGGCAAGAAGCCGGATAATCCGGATTTGGCTTGAAAGTAATAGGGTCGTTCGATTGTATCAAACTTCCCAACTCAACTAGAGCATATTTTGCTTTTATATTTTCAGTCTGTGTATCAATTTCGGTGCTGTTACCAAGATTAATCTTTATTTTTTTACCACTTACGGCACTCTTTTTTTTATCATTTTTGGTGTGATTTTCTACAAAAGCCGTTTTATTGAACTCCGACATAAACACGCTATCATTTTTGTGCCTTACTGCAAACTCTGAAAAGTACCAAGCACCAGCAGCACCAAAGGCGAAGAGTAAATCATCATAAATACTTTTTAATGATTGCCCATTTTTATATTTATATGCTGATTGACTTACTATTTGGTGGACTTTTAAGTGTAATTTTTTCTCGTCACTCGCTGTCTCTAAAGCTGGGTTTTTTTGGGTTTTTTCTGGGTCTTTTTGGGTTTTTTCTTCTTTTGGCTCTTTCTCCGCTACTCTCTTCAACTTGATTTTCTTCTTTTTTGGCTCTTCTTTGTCAGTTTTCGGAGTTGGCATATCTACAGAAAATTTATACGAAGTTTTACCATTCAAAAAGTTAAGCGAAACAGTATAAAACTGCTTAAACTCATCGAATAAATTACTTATTACGTTATGTGGAGGGTAAACTACTTTTTCATACTTTTGCTGTACTAGCATCTTGTTTGAAGTATTTATCTTATCTGCTACTTGATGACACCAAACTTCTGAGAACCTAGCGAACATTTCGGCTCTACGGTTATAATAATCAGAGTTACCGTCGCTACTCTTTAGAAAATCAATAAGCCATTTCTTTTTAGTTCCATCTATATTCCAAAAAGTTGAAGCAAATATATTTTCCATTAGTCCGATTAGATCATTACGCTGTAATCTATCTAAATCGATTCCCTTTGCTCTCGTCATACCACCAGAGGCAAAACCTAGATTTAGCAAAGTTGGTTCGTGTTTTTGCCTTATAGTCTGGTAAACTATATTATCGACTGCATGGGCGTATTCGTGGAACAAAGCCCCGACTTCCCCATGAGGTTTAGTTATGTTAATTGCCCTGCTCCAAGGCTCGTAATGTGCTAGAGCAAACCCAGTACCCCTAGCACCAAAGGCAATAGCTAATTCACCACCAAGGCCGATATAGTGAGCTGGCACACCTAAAAACTTACGCATTTCTTCGAAAGCATGAGCCGCGCCATATAAAAACTCTAGCCTATCAACTTGTGACATCCAGTTACCAAATTCAACGCCCTTTATCCCGAAATACTTAATAAACTCCTCGGAAGAAGTTTGTACTTTCTGATTGAAGGTTGCGGCTTTCGTGAATTTGATTAGTTCAGTTTCAACATCAGCCCATTTACTAGCAACACGCCCAAAAGGGGCGATGTTTCCAGCGTCTTCAATCTTAATTCCTCTATTATTTACTGCCGTTGTTTTTGTCATGGTTAGCTTATTTATCCTTTCACAACTTCTTCTTCATCAACGATTGCTGGATTATCGAGAACTGCCTTAATTCGCTCCTCTATCAGCGTTTGTATTTCGGCTGGTATTGTCTTCCAAAGTACCAAAGTTTCGGGTAACTCTTCGATTATCGCAAGAACGCCGTCAGATTCGCTTGCCTCTATTCTCCATACCGTTACCTCTTCCAACTGTTCCGTTTTCTTCGATACTGTCTTTTGTGTTACCACTGGTACTATTTTTCCTAATTGTACTTTTCTCATTTTTTTACCTATTATTAATATTATTCATTTCTTATGGTGCTGACCAACTAAGATTTCCCGCCCCATCAGTTTTTAAAACTTGCCCTGCTGTTCCATCTGTTGCTGGTAGCGTATAAGCTCCAATTTTTAATGTACCTTGTAATTCAGCGTTTCCGTTTTTGAAAATAACGAAAGCGTCTGAACGTGAACCCGTATTTGTACCATTCCCGACAACAAAAACCCTATCAGTAGCACTGTATCCTATTGTACTTGTCGGTGTGTAAATTGTGTTACACGTCCCGACTACGGTCTCAGCAAAGGATGGGGCTATTAGTTGGAAACCTCCGACTATTGCGGCATATGTCCCGCTTGCTGTATTGTGGTCGCCACTACCTATGAATGAACCCGGACCGCTTGCGGTTTGGTAACTACCAGCGAAGACACCCGAACGTAAACCACTTGCTGTACTTTGGAAACCTCCAGCAACAATTGACTGCTGTGCACTTGCCACATGTTGTTGTCCTCCCATTACAATAGAGAACGTACCACTAGCAGTATTAGCACTCCCACCAAATAATGCCGAATAAGTACCACTAGCAACTTGTGACGCTGAAGTTCTACCAAGCTGTAAGTCAATGGAGTTATTACCACGAACATTACCACCAGCCGTAGTACCATCGGGTTGACGTGCAATAATCCCGCCCGTACCTTTTGGAGAAAGTACGATACTTTGATCTGTATTTACTGAGTTTGGAATAAATTTTGTACCAGTTGCACCTGAATAAGTGTATTCACTTTCAGTCCAATAGTCTAGCCCCCCTCCTGCAACGGCTTCTGAATAGACTAATCCAGTAGCAGAATCCACATACAAGGCGTGGTAGCTTGCAGGGTGTGTTGTTATTGTTTTCAGAGGATTAGATAATATATTGCCTAAAAAATCTATTCTGAAAATATCTTTGTATCCACCAACATTTTGATTAACTACAAAGTGATCTCCAGCGGATTCATTACTATTGATAAGGATTGATTTACCAGTACCAGCGTTTTCCATTGCTATTTGAAGTCCGTTCCCTGCTCCTACAACCCCTTGATTGATTTGAACAGTAGCACCTAAGTTATTACTAGCAAAAATAGCAGAATATCCTGTACCCGTATTTACAGCTCTAAATATCCCATTTGTACTTGCATCTTCTACATTAAAAGTAATTAAAGAATTTAAAGCCCCAACGCCAACCTTTGTACCGTCATTTGTTAGAAAGTCGCTTTCTGCCCATTTCGTGCCGTCCCAACGTGTAGTATTATTAACAGCCGTGCCGTCAGCTATATTACCGCTCCCTGGAGTTCCACCTGTATTAAAACTTGGTTCGTAAGGAAAACTTATAGTTTTGCAATTATTCATATTTCCATCCTACCAACCCTCTGACAAACATTCTGCCGACTGGATGGTATATATTTCTTCTTCTTATAAAAACGCCGTTTCCTTCTCTCTGGCTTCCAGTTTTTCCGTTGCTTGTGTTAGCTCCGACTGTTAGCACCCAACCGGCTTTATGTATTTCGTATATTCTTTCTATGTGGCCACTCCACGAATTAGAGTATTTCCAAGTTATCAGATCATCTATTGCCGGTGCATAGTTAGCTAATACGCCCTTTTTTCGGGCATAATTATAAATATTATTAGCCACTGCTGTTCTAGGGATTGGTATTTGTGTTATATCGCAAGCTACCTCGGCAAAGCAGAAATAGACAAATGCGGCACAATAAGGAGCTGGTACGTAGATTTTGACCGAACCAAGATACTTTTCTATCTGTACGCCGTCATTTCGTCCTGTGGCTTCTTTTGTTCCAACCTGGGATAACATAACTTTTCGGCTATCATCAACAATCTGCAAAGAGGATGGCAACAAATACCTTTTAGGCATCATCGCCAACCCAGTTACAGTTATGGTAATCCAAATAACCAAAGCATAAAACAATATGGAGATTAATTTTTTCATCGTGGGTATATGATGTCTGGTGCTGCAGAAACTACATATATACTATAAGCTAAGATACCTACTAAGATATGAGCTGATAGCAAGGCGTACGCTTGAAATTGTGAGAATCCAGTAGTTTCCATAATAGAAAATTTGCTGTCTTCACCATCGAATTTATCTAGCAACTCTTTATCTCTAATAGTAAAGTAGATTATTCCTTTGTAAATTTGCCAAGCTAATATTTCAAGATTAAGTACTATTAGTACAGTCTGAACTAATGCGTTGGGGTCGTCCAAAACGAAATATGACACAATGCCAAATAGTAAGATTTGCCATTTTGCTATTATATAGTCTGCTAATTTGTCTAACATATCAATCTCTTAATTTTTTAATAATTTTTTGTCTTTCAAAAACTTCTTGATAAATTTTAAGCCCATAGATTTTTTGACCGCACCCACTTTATTGAAATCAAACTGACTTACTATAATGGCCAATCGTTGAGGACAACCAGGTAAATCTATTTCCATTGCTTTAACTTTTTCGGTACGAATAGGTATATATTGTTCTGCTATTGACTTTAAGCTGTCTATTATCCTGTCATGCTCAGCAGTCGGGATTTTTGACAAATCAATTTGTTTGAATATATCGATCAATTCTTTGGGTGTATCTACTGCTATTCTTATCATTCGAATACCTGCGATTCGTCTTCAGTTATTTTCGGTTCTGCGTGAGCTGGCGGACTGTCTTGTAATTGTCCGCCGTTTCGTCTCGATTTTAACCATTCTATGCCATAAACCAACCCATCTTTTGCCATTCCCATTATTTCGGGGTCTGCTAATGCTGAGCCTATTCTATCTCCCAAACTAGGGGGTGCAGGATTACGAGCTTCTTTTATCAGATCGCCGAATTCCTTCCAGAGTTTGTCGTATTCTTCAGTTTTTTGGGTTAGCTTATCCAGTGCTTGCTGTAAGTCTAGTTCTAATTCTGATTTTTCTCTACTTAAGTTGAGTATTTTAGTATTATACTCATTATTCTGTTTTTGTAATTCTAAACTTTGCTTTTGTAGATAGTCTATTTGTCCTTGGTATGACTTAACAAGATCCTTATTCTCTGAAGATTGATTTTGTTGATGCAATGGTGTTACATCATCGCTCAATCCTTGTCTGTAGGTTTCGCCTACTGGTGCAAGTATTGTTTTAGTCATCTTATCTTCTAAAGTATCATGTTCATTTTTTACGCATATACTTATATTATCCCCTTCTTTGAAATTACAAGGGTTCTTTTCATAAAATTCTTCGAAAGTTCTGATACCTCTCTTTTTTAGGTCTCTACCTGTATATATTTGAGGTTTAGGAGTGCGAACAAATGTTTTTGAACCACCTTCTTGAAGTTTACCTATATGGTATTGCTCATCTAATTTAAAATTTGGCATTTTGGATTTCCTTTGTTTTTAATAATAATCGAAATAGTATAAATTTTCTCCGCCCGAAGCCACTAAAATTCTAACTGGTACTTTCTTGATAGTTGATTTTTTTAGCGGTTCGCCTAGATTTAATTCACTAAACGCTTTTAGAACTTTGTTTTTGTAGATTATTCCGTCTTGGCTACTGCTCTTATAGCTCCCTAAGTGGTAAGCTGTGATTGCTTTGTGCCAATTGTTGTATCTCTTGTAGTTATATGCTAAATACCAACCGCCGATTAATAGGGCATAGTCAGGATTAAACATTTTATCGTCTTCAGAATAAGGCGTAACTGGTGCTTTTGGATATTTACTAGCTTTATGCATCGCAGGAACTTGAGGTATTTTTAATTTATCCTCTATCCACCTTTGTGAATTAATAAGAACTTGCGTCAATCCTCTAGCTGTAGATGATTTGTTTTTAGCCTTTGGGTCAAATGTACTTTCAACGAATGAAATAGCAACTAAATATTTAGTTAGCTCCTCAGCTGGTACGCTTGTAATTTGACTTACAATACTTGCGGCATCTATTGCCTTATCAATTATTGTTGCTTTTTCCATATCCTTTCCCTACCCAAAATTCGGCAACGGCCTTTATGATGTAATTTTGAAACTTAGCTTCTGTACTGTTGTATTGTGCCAATGCAGCTTGAATATCGATAGTCGCAATATTATTAGTGTCTAGTTCTTTTTCTATGCTGAAACAGCTTGGTAACTCTATCCCAATAGCACTATTGATAATAGTATTGTCATTTTCCACAGTATTTAAACCAGGTAGATAGTTAGTACCATCTATCCTAAAAACAGGATTGCAATAGTTATCAAGCCAATTGATAGGTAACATACCGTTTTGAAATTGACTTTGTGCGAGGATTTTATTAGTAGCTTTACTAGCATAAATATCATCTACTACATCACTGTCTTGCGGACTAGCTGGTGTAAGCATAAGAGGATCATAACCATAAAAACTAATAGTATTCAGATATAATCTCTCCGATTCTTTCAAATAATTGATATTTGTTATTGGTCTAAGAACCCTTTTAACTGGCTCTAGTGTTGCCGTTCCTAATGCCTCTATCTCAGCTCTAATTCCAGCGTGAGTATTGGCAATTGGATTACCGGTAGAAGATACAAATATAGCGTGTACAGTATCGGGGTATAGTTTACGCATTTCACAACTTGAGCAGCCCATTAGTTACCTCACTTCGTCTAGCTTATAACCTTGCAAGGTTAATTGTGCATTAATAGGATAAAGACAAGCTCCATCAGAAGTAATACCGTCTGCTGTAGCAGAACTACTGCTAATAGTACCTGTTATAGTTTCGTTGTCTTGGAATGTCCCTGTTGCGTCTGTTAATATCAACGTTCCCGTTGTGCCGTCTTCGACAATCCCTACTATTATTCCAGTATCTGCAGATGTACCACCTGTTATAGTATCACCGATTGTGAAATTTGCAGTTTTTGCATCAAATTTCAAAGTAACTATACCGCTTGGGAAGTTTTGACCCTTGATTGTAAACCAATAATCCGTTCTTTCCTTCAGTACAAGCCCTCTCCATTGTTTTGATTGCCAAAGATTGTTGCATGCTCTTAAACTCATTCCATCAAACATAACCCAGTCATCCGAGCCTTTTAGTTTGATAGTGAAAGCGTCCGTTATTCTTTCGTCAAGCATAACGTCCCTACCTTCTGAATCTGTGAACGTAACATTCATCTCATTTACCCACATCTCATCGATGCCGATAGTGATTTTCTCCACTTCCTCACTTACATTAGAACTAATTGAAAAAGATTTATCAATAGTATAAGCTCGCTCTGGTCTAACTCTATTCATAACACTTTCGATAGAATATTTCGGTTGTGTTTTTGATAGGCTATAACCTATAAAGTGAAATTCGGAGCGGACAGGAAATTTATTTATGTCTTTATTTGGAAAGTTTGTACCATTTAGCGTAACTCTGTATCTATCTGAATCAGTTAGATAAGCACCTGCATATCTTTCGTTTTTATGAAGTCGGTTTAGAGCTTGCACCGTGATTGGCGTATCAAAATAATTATGTCCTTTTTCATTTCTGAATACTACCTTCATTTCATTATGTCTATTTACTCCATTTTCAAGCGGTTTTCCGTTCGAATCAAGAATAGTACAATAAGGCATAATCATGAAAAAATCTGAATCATTTAAAGAAAATGATTTAGTATCATCGCTGTTTCTGTCAGTCAATGTCAAATTTTCTACATAAGCGTATATTCTGCTTAAGTCTATTTGTTGTAATGCTTTTTTTATTAGTTCCATTTTATTACCTATGTTTTAAATAAAAGCTAAAGCCGTGAATTGAATAGGAGTACAACCACGGCTCCAACTTGATAAAAGATTAACCTCTTTCTTTCACGTTCGTAGTGATCAAATCAAAAAGAACCGCATAGCCTTTTTCACTTGCTAGGCCAGAGTTTGGCAATGTCATGTCATTTGCTCAAGTCACTTCAGTTTGATATTTAAGAGGCTTAAATTCAAACTTAAATGTTGCACCAGCTGGTATCGTAACACCAATTGGCAATTTGAAGAAATTAGAGAATTTATCTCTAGTTGTTAGATATTGCTTCGCAGCTGCTACTGGTACAGATGGCTTCATATCAAAGTTTGTAAACGTTGATATATGCTCATCAAATACATCGTTACCCTCTAATCTGAATGAGAATTTAGAGAATTCCAAGAACGCCGCTAATCTTTGTGCTTGTGCTTCTGCATTAGCAGCTGAAGCTCCCAAGTGGAAGAATACAAGCGGTGTTACTCTAATACCGATTATTTTGAACGCTTGGGAAGTCGAAGGAAATCCAGGTGTTTTGTAATATTCGTGTTTAGAACTACTGTCAAACAGTACCTTGTCTGCGAATGTGTCGCCCGGCGCTAATAGTACCGAGTCTCTGAGAGTTTTATACAGTCTCTCGTATTTGTCTGTGGGATTTGCTTTCCCTACTTCTGTTAGTGCACTCATTATGAATACTCCTTTAAATAATTAAAAAAAAATAAAATTGTTTATATTCCCATCGTTTCATCAAACATCGGATCGCCTAGCATAGCCAAAGGATCTGCGTATCTGTCTGATAAGCTTTCATTCAAACTTGCTTCCGAAATAAATTCAGAAAGTGCATCACTTCTACCACCTGTGTCATAGTTTACAGTTGGGTTTTCGTCTCTGTTAACAGCTTCAATCACTCTACCATTAGGTAAAGTTAGCCTCTGTACTCCACCAATAGGCATATCATCGCCCATAAAGTCATTAGTGCCTGCATTGGGGCTTATCATTTGTGCATTATTGGGATCAACTGTAACCGTAAATCCGTCCCTTGTGCTTGGTAAAGCGATTGGTACAGATGTCAGTTTAACCGCTACTGGGTTTCCGTAAGTGATAATAGCCTTGATAGACTTAGTCGCTACTACTCCAGCAGCCATGGCCGGCTGATTCATAGCTAGTAGCATTACGGTTGCTATTGCACCCGATGCCGCATTGCCTATTACTCCACTTGACTGGATACCTGTTACTCTTTGGAAGACTGAAGGTAAAATCTCACCAATCAATCCACCGCCTACTACTTTTCCAACCGTCTTGAAATTGGAATTGTTCATTGATTTTCCAACCCTTGAAAAATCTAATAGTTTTTTCTTAGACATTTTATGCTCCCTGCTTTTTATCTACTAAATAATGTTTTGCTGCTCCGGTACCAGCCCCAATAGCTAAGGATGTTATCCAGCCAAGTTTGAAACCGAATTTCGCAACTACTGTTCCTGTTGCACCTACCACCACTGGAGGAATTTTTTTAATAAAAGATTCCTTTTGTTCGGGTTGTTGCGTTGGTACTGGTGGCCCTTGATATTGTTCGTCATAAGTGGCTGGATTACCTGTTTCAAAATAGTTGTCAATTTTTTTATTGACAGACTCTTTTATAGCTTCCGTACCGTTGCCGACTATGCCATCCCATACATCAGTTCCGGCTCCCTTGACGCCCTCCCAAATGTCCTCGAAAACACCATCTTCGAGCGTAGGACTGTTTGTCGTCCTTGTGCTTTGTAATTCTGCTAGAATACTTTGATCATTCATTGTATTTAGCTCCTATAATAGTTTATAATTAATAATCTTATTCATCGCAACCACAGTCATCACAATCATTATCACAGTTATTTTGACTTCGTCTATAGTGATTACCATATTCGGTAATAACTCTACTAGGAAGCCTTGCAAGGTCGCAATCAGTACATTGCTCGACTGCTTTTTGCACCTGTGGAGCTGATTGGGTAATATTAGTTGATTTCTGTTTTTCTAGTTCTATTTGTTTTTTTAACAACGCTACCTCATTCACTAATTCGGCATTAGGGGATGCAGTCTCTTTGTTTCGCTCATTTACCAGCTTTGTTAGTTCTACAATCTGATTTTGTGATTGCTCTAACTGTCTTATTAACTCAGGTGATGTTTCTTGTTTTGCGTTGCTAATCTGCTTTATCTGCTCCAACAAAAGATTTTCTTTTTGTTGATTTTGCAGATTTATCTGGTCTAGCTGTTTTTGCAACACTATAACTCTTTCGTCAGGTTGATTATTCTGAGTTTTCAGAGCTTCTTGTTGCAAGCGTATTTTTGCTTCCAGTTCTTTTATCTCTTGCTGTTGCTTAGCATTTATTTTTTCTGCTTCAGATGATTCTTTTGGAATATCAACTATTTTATCAGGGACTACTATATCAACTTTTTTGTCAGGATTATAGCCGATTATTTGGCAATTCCAAACATCAAACTCATACATAACGCCGTCAATTCGCACATACCAAGCCTCTTTGTCCGTACCAGTGTTAACCCTATAAACTCTTATTCTATCTGGTAATACAGAATCACTAAGAGTAATAGGTAAAGGTAAACCGTCTGGAGTTCTTAAAGTAGGAGGTACTGATACCATTCCACCCGGTAAGCTCACATAATTATTCTGTGGTAATTCCACCCTTACTAATTGCGTTGCGGTGCTTGCAGGTACGCTTGATATCATGCTAGGCGATACTTCAAATACAGTTTTTACATTCGGGGTTTTTGCTTTGTTCGGGTAATAGTAATATTCGCCACTCTCAACCACTACGCAAGGTGGTAGCACCTCTTTTATAGGAGTTGGGTTAATTGGATTCGTAGTTTTAATCGGATCGATTGTCTTGATTGGCGTATAACCAGTTTCAGTTGGTAATTCATACTTCACATTCCAATCATTATAAATAATTCCAGTATCTTTTGTGAAAATAGGATTACT
>Ga0172380_10003698_pt1 | contig 20617 bp, 18 predicted proteins | sample Leawe162metaG_FD_119747 | JGI IMG/M metagenome (GOLD analysis project Ga0172380, IMG submission 119747) | Leachate microbial communities from a municipal landfill in Southern Ontario, Canada - Leachate well 162 metaG | ecosystem: Engineered > Solid waste > Landfill > Unclassified | place... | reverse complement strand
TCTTGCCGTTCTGCGTACCATCGCGTGGGTCGCTCCACATAATCCCGGCCCGGCTGTATGAACAGGCCCTCGTCGTTTCTGCGATCGAGTCTTGGACCTTGGACCAAGCAAGGGAACCATTTATGTCGAGCCCGGATTCGAACACCACGACAGGCGAGCCAGTGCCGCGACAGTCGAGCTGAATACGACGTCCCCCGATATCAACCATTTTGCCGGGTGGTGGAAATTCCCGGGCGGCATTCCGGCGGCCAATCGCCTCGTAGATGCTGCCGACTATGGCAGCGAGCACAATGAGGCCTGAGAGGGCGAGGGCGATTTTGCGTATCCACTTCTTCATAATTTTTTCCCAATTTCCACTTGATCAGGCTCGCTCCTCTGAGACCTGTACCTGCTATTCCGGATTACTGAGTTAGTGGCGCTGCCCGGTGTTCACGTTCGCTGCGGAAGTGAAAAAACGCCAGGGCCAGCGCTGCGGCCTGGAGCAAGGCGCAAAAATAGAACGGCGCGCCAATGCGCCAGTCGCCGTGCGGCAAATGGGAAACCATCGCCAGCAGCGGCGCGCCGAACAATGGGGCCAAAACCGCCATCAGGCTGTTCAAAGAATTCACCGCACCCAAGGTCTGCCCCTGGCTTTGGGGGTCGGCGGCGCCCGAAATGATGCTCTGCAGCGAGGCGGTAACCGTATTGCCGAGCACATTCACGAAGATCACCGCGTACAGCATCCAGCCCTGGGTGGCTGCGCCCCACAACACGTAGGCCAGCGTCGATGACATCAGCCCGGCAACCGCCAGGCGGCGCGGAGTAAAGCGCTTCAGCAGGCGACCGAGCAGAAAACCCTGCACGACCAGCGACATAATGCCGACCGCAGCGAGCGACCAGCCGTTTTCCCGCGGTCCCCAGCCGAACTTGAAGGTCGTGTACAACACCCAACTGGTGAACAGCACGAATTGGGCAAGCCCGCTCAACGCAACCACGGCCACCAAGCGGCCAACACCGCTCAGTTGGGTCAGCGTGCGCAGCGACACGAGCGGGTTAGCCATTCGCCAGTGGAACGGGCGCCGGCGTTCGACAGGAAGCGACTCGGGCAAAACAAAATAGCCGTAGAGCCAGTTGATCATTGCAAAGGCGCCGGCGACGAAAAACGGGAGCTGTATATTGATCGCGCCCAGCAGCCCACCCATGACCGGTCCGACGATGAAGCCAACGCCGAACATCGCGCCCAACAAGCCGAAACGTTTGGCACGCTCCTCGGGAGGAGTGATATCCGCCACATAGGCGTTCGCCACGGCCGCATTTGCCTGCATCGCCCCTCCCGCCAGCCGCACCGCGATCAGCATCCACAACGCGGTGGCGAGCCCGGTTACGAAGAAACTGAGACCGAGCCCGCAAAATCCTAGTAAGAGCAACGGACGGCGGCCGTAAGCGTCGGACAGCGCACCGAGGATCGGCGAGCCGATAAAATTCGCGATGCCGAAGGCGAACACCACGACGCCATACCAGAACGCCTGATCTGCCTGTGAGCCGGTGAAACTTCCGACCAACGTCGGCAACACGGGAATGATCAGGCCGATGGACACCATGTCGATCAGCACGGTCAACATGATGAAAGGCATGGCCGCTGTGCGGTCACGGCGTGGCGAAAAAAGTTTGAAGTTAATCATGTAAAAATACTCGGTTGAACTGTCCACAGGATAGGGAACAGCTTTTTCACTTTTATTTCACCGCGAAAACCCGCCAACCGTGCCGCCGGTCAGCCGCGCAAGATCAGCGGGCGCGATCTCCAGGGTCCGGTCTGCTCGGCCGATACCGCAGTAGATGGTTGGCAGGATCGGCAACACGTCATCATCGATGAAAACAGCGGCATCCTCCCGGAGTAACAGCGGCGAGACGCTCCCCGGCTCGACCCCCAGGAGTTCCCGCACCTCCTCCGGTGAGAGCGGTGCAAGGTCGCGGCGGTTGACACCCGCAAGGGCCGCGAGCCGCGCGTAATCGACGCGCCGGATGCCGCGAAGCGCGGCCAGTACCAAGCCGCCGGTCCTGGTGCGAAAGGCAATGGTCTTTACTATCCGCGCCACATCGAAGGCAAGGGTTTGCGCGGCATCCGCCATTGTCCGCGAAGGAGTATGGTCATGGAGTGTGAATGGAAGACCGCTCTGCCGGCAAATCTCCAGCAGGCGGTCAAAGATAGAGCCTGGCATCACTGCTTCCGCAGGTAGCGGCTCTTCACGTTGAAGGCGATCATCCATTCGGCCAGCGAGCGCTTGGGCAGCACCTTTTTCATCTCGGCGGCAATGGCGTCGGCATCCTGCGACTTGACCGCCAGTTCGCGCGCCTTGGCGTCGAACAGCAGCAGGTATTCCTTCATCTCGGTCAGGTCCTTCTTGGTGGAGAGCGGTCCGTGGCCGGGGACGATCCGCTCCACGTCCATGGCCTGGAGAACGTCGAGGGTCCTGGTCCAGCCGGGGAGATCACCATCGGCCAGGTAGGGATGGAAGTCGGTGAAAAGGATATCGCCAGTGAAAAGAAGCTTCTGCGCCGGCAGGTAGACGGCCACGCTCCCCTCGGTGTGAGAGGGGGCCACATGGATCAGTTCCACCTTCTCATCTCCCAGGTCGATGGTCATCCGCTCGCTGAAGGTAAGCTGCGGATAGACGATTTCCGTTCCGGTCATATCCTCCGGCTTCAGGCCGTAGTTGGCGATGTTCTTCAGGGTCTCCTCGCCCATTTTCTCCAGCAGCCTGCGATCCGCGTCGTGGGAGATGATAATGGCGCCCTGCTTGGCGAACACACAGTTGCCAAAGGCGTGGTCCAGGTGACCGTGGGTATCGACCACGTATTTGATCGGCTTTGCGGACACCTTGCGGATGTCGGCCAGGAAGCGCCGCGCTTCCTTGGCGGAGATGAGGGTATCGACCACCAGGATGCCGTCCCGGCCGATCACGATGCCGGCATTGGCGGCAAAACTGGTGGCTGGAGAGGACTCCTTTACACCGACATAGGAGTAGACATTGTCGGCAATCCTGGTCAAACCTTCCTGGGCGAACGCCGCGCCGCCGCAGATAGCAGTTACCACAAAAATACAAACAGCAATGATCCGTTTCATTCCTTCCTCCATGATTTGAATGATATGAAGACGTTACAGATTTGTGTCGCGTCAACATTTCTGAGATAAGTTTTCAATTATCGTGATCTCTTCTTCTTCGCTTTTGGAGATTTTATCCCATCCTCGAAGGCAAAACTGAAATTACCGTCCTTCCCCACGCCCAACAGGACTTTTGCAGGCAATTTACCAGTGCCCATCTGCAGCAGAATCTTTTCCGAAAGTTGCGGCAGGATGGTGCCGCGCATGATGTGGTCAATATTTCGGGCTCCGGTCTCCACTTCAGTGCAACGGTTCGCTATGCACTCCACCACCTCTCCGGCATAGGTTAGCTGCATTTTGTTGCTCTCGAACAGACGAGCCGCAAGCTTTTCCAGCCTGAGTGTGACAATTTCCTTCATAAAACTCGGATCGAGCAGGAAAAATGGGGTGACGGTCATGCGTGCCAGCAGGGCCGGCTTGAAATGACGGGAAAGAATGGGTCTGATAGCCGCGGTCAATGCCCCTGCTGTCGGCCTTTCAGCACCTGAGCATAACTGGCTGACAACATCGGAGGCCAGGTTGCTGGTCAGAAAAAGCACAGTATTTTTGAAATCGATTTCACGCCCCTCGCCATCGGAGAGGCTTCCCTTGTCAAACACCTGGTAGAACAGGTTGACCACGTCCAGATGGGCCTTTTCCACCTCATCCATCAACACCACGGAATAAGGCTGTCTGCGAACGGCCTCGGTCAGCACGCCACCCTCGCCAAAGCCGACATAGCCGGGCGGTGATCCGATCAGGCGGCTGACGGTATGCGCCTCCTGAAACTCGCTCATGTTGATTGTCGTCAGAAAACGGTCGCCGCCGAACAAAAGGTCGGCCACTGCCAGGGCGGTCTCGGTCTTGCCGACGCCAGAAGGCCCGACAAGCAGGAAGATGCCCTGGGGACGGCTGGGATCGTTCAGGCCGGCCTTGGCGGCACGAATCGTCTCGCCGATCATCCGTATGGCCTCGTCCTGTCCCTTGATCCGTTTCTTCAGGTCGTTCTCCAGATTCATGACGTTGTTTGCCTGATCGCGCAGCACCTTTCCCAACGGGATGCCGGTCCAGTCGGATACCACCTTGGCAACAACGTCGGGATCAACCTCGATCCGGATCAGCGGAGAACCGGCCTGAAGCTCCGTCAATCGGGCGGTCAGGGCGGCAATTTCACTCTTTAGCTCCTTGGTCCGTTCTTCCGCACTGCCCTGGGCAGCTAGAAGGCACAACTCCTTGCGACATTCCACCAGACGGTGAGCCAGTTCCTGCTCGTTTTTCCAGCGCACAGTCAAATCGTTCAATGCCGCACTCAGTTTGTCGAGCTGTTTCTCCAGCCCCTGTTTACGCTCTGGCTCAATCAATGCCCCGTGCAGGCCGTCTCTTTCCAGTGCCTTTTTCTCCCGTTCCAGCGCTTGAATGGATCGCTCCAGGTCTTCGACTGCAGACGGCTTGGAGGTCAACAGGATTTTTATGCGGGCAGCGCTGGTATCCAGCAAATCCACAGCCTTGTCCGGCAATTGCCGTCCGGAGATGTATCTGCCGGCAAGCTCGGCAGCGGCGATAATGGCATCATCACGCACAACCACCCCATGCGCTTCTTCATATTTATCCTTCAAACCGCGCAGAATCAGTACTGCTGTCTCCACCGACGGCTCATCCAGTTTGACCGGCTGAAAACGGCGGGCCAGGGCAGCATCTTTTTCAAAGTATTTTTTGTATTCCGACCAGGTTGTGGCAGCAATTGTGCGCAGTTCCCCCCGTGCCAGGGCCGGCTTCAGCAGATTGGCGGCATCACCGCTGCCTGCCTGGGCCCCGGCGCCGATCATGGTGTGGGCCTCGTCGATAAAGAGGATAATCGGCTTGGGCGAAGCCTTTATTTCACTGATCACCGACTTGAGGCGATTCTCGAATTCGCCCTTCACCCCGGCACCGGCCTGTAGCAGTCCCATATCGAGCCCAAGGATGGAAACGTCACGCAGAAGATCCGGGACATCACCCTGAACAATACGCAGGGCCAGTCCTTCCACCACTGCGGTTTTCCCGACCCCGGCTTCGCCGACCACGATGGGATTGTTCTTGCGCCGTCTTGCCAGGATGTCGATCATCTGGGAGATTTCAAGGTCCCGTCCAAAAACCGGATCGATCTCTCCGGCTGCGGCCTTGCCGGTGAAATCGGTGCAGAACTTTGTCAAAGCGCTGGTGCCGGCGGGTGCCGCTTCTTTAGCAGCCGGCCTTTTCCCGGCAGCGGCATTCTCGACGGAATCCCGCACAATCCCGCCAAACTGCTGCAACAGCGAATCCCGGCTGATGGCACGCAGGGTATCCACGTAGTTTCCTTCGGCCAACTGGAGCGGCTTAGCCAGCAACGCCCCTAGCAAAGCCCCGGAACGGATGCGGTCGTCCGCAAGATCAATGGAGGAGATCAGCCAGGCATCCTGGAACCATTGGATCAGCACCGGCGAGAACACCGGCTTGCCGCCGTTGCCGGTATGCAGCCGCTCGATGGTCTGCTCAACACCCCGCTGCACCGTGGCCGGATCGATGCCGAACTGGCGCAGGATCAGCGGCAGGTCTCCCTGCGGTTCTTCAATGAGTTTGGCCAGCAGGTGTTCCACCGTTACCTCATAGTGGGTGCGGGAAACGCAGAGGCCGGCGGCCCCTTCCAAGGCGCGGGTACAGTGGGGGGTCAGACGATTGAGCAGGCTTTTGATGTCAACGGTGAGCATGCAGGGTCTTTCCTTTGTATGTGGTTTGTTTTGTATCCAGGTATCAGCAATCCCGAACCTTAGGAGTTGTAAATGGATAACTTGGTCAAAATTGCGCTCAGATTTAGGTCGGATTTAGCCGAACTGATTGAGACAAACCGCAGACGTAGCAGGGCTACGTTGAGGATTTGGTGATTGAAGTTCGGTTAAAGATGGCCTGAAGATGAGATACAAGCTGATCATGTTATTCATTTGCAGCTCCTTGGCTGTTGTGCTACTTCTCGTCCGAGCTCTCCACGAATCTTTTCTTCAGCCACCCCTGCTTCACAACATTACCTTTCAGCCATTTGACCTTTACCCAAACATTTTTTTTGTCCAGTATCTCGACCTGCTGACCACCCACCAGCACGGCCAGGCGCCTGCTTTTTAGCGAAGGGGCGGTCCTGACGTTTACGAACGGTTCTTTCGATTTGATTCTGGAGGTGATCGCTTTGGGTGGTTGGGCAGTACCCGTAATCGCTTCATCTGCGGATTTGACCGGTTCAGTGGCTATTGGTGAGTCTGGTTGTTGCAAGGCAGGATGCGTTTCAACACCCGCTTTTTCTATTGCGACGCGGGCTGTCTCATCGGTTTTGGCAGCGACAGTTTCTGTGGTCTTGACGTTTGCGCATGCCGATATCATCAGCACTGAGCCGATGAACAGTGCTGAGAGGGTGATCCTGTTGACTTTAGTTATCATCTATTTTCTCCCCTTCAAAGAATTTAGTGCGGGGAATAATAACATAAGATGATATAAAATAAGAGAAAATTAACATTAAAGTTCCCGCCTGATAAGGAAACCATTGGGACGGCGGGCACCTCCAGGAAGCCGGGACTCGCCTCCGGTGGGCCTATTGCCTATTGACATAGAATCTCAACCCGCTCATAGTATTCTTGATTATTTTGAAAACTGAATACTATCACCGAAAAGGCAAAATCCGGGGAATCGGATGACGCAAAGCCACCTGCCCAGGACGGGAAGAGGGGTTGTCGAAGCGGTAATCGATATGTTGCGGATTCGCGGCATTGGTCCAACCTGCCTTTTCGAATGAAAAGCAGGTTTTTTTGTTTGTGACGGACTTATCCCATGAATACGGACGATATATCTCAGACCAAGGGAGGTAAACAGCATATGCAATTGTCACTAATCGACGTGCCAAAAGATGCGGAAGTCATCAGCCAGATCATTGAAAAAACATTGACCAACGGGATGCTGGTCGAGGTTTATCTGGTCAAATACCCTCGCCAGTACGAGGCTGCCCTTTTTATCGAAGGCCATTACAAGCCCGGCCCTCCAATTCCGCGCCCGGTGGAAAATCCCACCGCAACGGCGGCCTACTGGATGGGAGTGCGCCCGAAAGTGGGACTGAGCCAGGAAGAGGGGGATGAAATCCTGGGAGCGGTGAATGTCCAGAACAAGCTGCATCACTGCTTTTTCTCGGATAAATGGGGCGTTTTGGAAGACTGATTCCGATTTCAAATCAACGATGAAATCAAAGCGGCGGGATTGAGGCGACAAAAGCGTACACATGAGTACGTTGCGGGACCGAAGAACGAGCCAAGCAGATAGCGCCTTGATTTGGAATTGCTATAAACGGGTTACGCACCGGCATTGCAAGACAAACAACACCAGGTGGTGTGATATGAAATCCCTACATACATCCATTCAGGCCCTGCGCAGGGAGCTGAGGGCTTCCATGGGAGATCGCGGCAAACTGAGCAAATTGCACACTGTGGTCACTGACAGCATCAACAACGCTTATGGCGAAGAAAAGGAAATTCTTCTCAAGTTCAGACAGGAAATAAAGGATGCCCTCAACTGCAGGGTTCCTGGCAACTGGTGAACAGCGGGAGGCCCCACGGAAGCGCGGAAGGATAAGATAAACAATGAGTAATGACCGTTACTGGCGTGCGATAAGCATCGACAGTATCATGCCGGACCATTTTCCCAGTGTGGCCCTGTACATCAGGAGCGGCGGCAATTACGTGCTGTACAAGGATCCGGACCGGATGTTCACCATGAATGATCGGCACCGTCTGGAGAGAAGTTTCACCGAATTCATTTATGTCCGCAGCGGCGACATGGAGCTGCTGAACGACTTCATGGAGAATAACATGACGGAAATGCTCGCCAGGGACGACCTTGGCAGCGCCGCCAAGGGAAAGATACTCTACCAGACCTCGGTAAACTGCGTCATCGACATGTTCGAAGCACCGGAAACAGCTGCCAACCTGCTGCGCTGCCGCAACATGGTGCAAAATATCCTGCAGTACGTCGTCACCGATCCGTTGGCCTTAAAATCGTTCCAGTCGGTCATTGACCACAATTTTTATATCTTTGCCCATTCGGTCCAGGTCACGGCCCTGACCTTGCTGGTTCACGAAAGGCTGTTTGATCTGGCCCCTGACGAGGTGATCGATGTGGGGATCGGTTCGCTGATTCACGATTACGGCATGACCTTCATCACCAGCGAAGTGCTGGAAAAAAACAATGCCCTTTCGGAGATCGAGTATTACAAGATCAAGCAGCATACCCAGAAAGGGTACGAGTACCTGAAGCGGTACGGGAATTACAGCGAGGTTGTGCTCAACATTGTCCGCTACCATCACGAGCGCTATGACGGCAACGGCTATCCGACCGGGGCCACGGGCGATGAAATCCCCAGGAGCGCACAGGTAGCGGCAATCTGCGACGTTTATAGCGCCTTGATCATGGACCGGGCGCACCGCAAGGCAAATTCCCATGGCGATGCCATCAAGATCATGTGCGCGGAGGCCAGGAACGGGGCCTTCAACCCGGAGCTGTTCGATCGCTTTGCAGAGATTGTCAACGAAAAAAGCCCCAATTAGGGGCTTGCGCGCTTCTGGCCAAACTCACCTCCCGCTATCCAGGTCCACACTTGAAGCAGGGAAGCACTTGAGAACCTCAATGAACGCCGTCATCCCCTTTACTTTGCCCCCCTTCAGACCTGAATATCCTTGTCCTCGTTACGATTTCCTTAATCCGACTTGACTAGCGCCGCACCACCAGCGCGGCCCCGGCCACCAGGAGGCAGATGCCGAACAGGCGTAGCGGCGTGAGCGGGATCTGGCGCAGGCCAAAGGCGCCGAACTGGTCCAGCAGGGCCGCCGTGGCCAACTGCCCGGTGATGATCGCGGTCATCACGGCCACCGTGCCGATGCGAGGGACGACAATGATAGTCAGGGTGACAAAGAAGGCACCCAGCAGGCCGCCGGTAAGCTCCCACCAGCTGGCATCGGTAATGCCCCGCAGGTTGCCCCTGCCGGTAAACATGACCACCAGCATTAACGCCAACGTCCCCACCGCGAACGAGATCAGCGAGCTTTCATAGGGCCCGACCCGTTGCGCCAGGCGGGCATTGATCGAAGGTTGCACCGCAATCACGACCCCGCCGCAGGCCATGAGCAAAAACAACATGAGTTGAGTCATTGATCCACCTCGGCATTGGTTTGGTAACAGGTTGGAGTTGTGCTGTCAGGCGGACATCCGGGGAGGCTGTTTACCTATCGGTAGGTATAGGAAGATTTGTTTGTTCTGTCAAATATTTTTTGTGGCGATGGGTCGCCAACTTTTGGCAGGGCAAGAATTAACAGGTTGTTGGAAAACGTCATGAGGAAGGCCGGATGCAAGGCGCACGGAACGGAGCAGCCGAGGCATAACATATAGTTAGCCGAGGTTGCGAGTACCGCGCAACGCCGCAGACGGCCTCCGCAGTAGATTTTCAACAGCCTGTTAAAGCTTCGGCGGCATTCTCACCCCAGCTTGTCGAGCAGCCTCAGCAGGCCGTCGAGGATGGTGACCGGATGTGGCGGACAACCCGGGATGTAGAGATCCACCGGCAGGATGCCGTCGATACCGTTGCGGCATTCGGGCGAATCCAGGAACGGACCGCCATTGATGGCGCAGGCACCGCAGGCGATCACGATCTTGGGGGCCGGGATCGCCTCGTAGGTCAACAGCAGCGCCTGGTACATATGTTCCGAAACCGGCCCGGTAACCCACAGACCGTCGGCATGGCGCGGGCTGGCCACGAACTGGATGCCGAACCGCCCCAAGTCCCAGCCGATGGTGGAGAGGACGTTGGTGTCGGCCTCGCAAGCGTTGCAGCCGGCAGCGCTCACCTCGCGCAACTTGAGCGAACGGCCGAACAGGGTCAGCATCTTCTTGTCCAGGGCGCGCGCCATACGGCGTTCGTCGCCATCCCTGACAATCAGTTCCTCACGCGTGTTTGCCGCCAGCACCGCATCGCTGGTCAATTCAATGGCACCATGGCTACAGGCTTGGCTGCAGGCGGTACAAAAGAGGCATTTACCCATGTCGATGGCCAAGGCGGGCGTGCGGGAAATGGCGCCATACGGGCAGGCAGCGATGCACTCCCGGCAATTGTCGGGACAGACGGCGCTGTTCAGACGGGGATAGCCCCTCAGGAGTTCGGGGAGCTGGGCCGGTTCCTTGGGGTATTTTATCGTGCGATGCCCCTGCTTGGCACGGGCAAGTATGGCGCGAATCATAGGTGGCTCCAAAATAAGCTTAGTAAAGCGTCCGACAAGTCTGACAGGTCGGACCAGTCAGACTTCTAAAGATCAAACCCGCAATAAGACAGGTTGAAGCTCTTGTTGCACAAGGGGAAGTCCGAAATCTGCTGTCCCCTCAGGGCCATGGCCAGGCCCTGCCAGTTATGGAACGACGGGTCAACGACCTTGTAGCGATCGAACCGGCCGGTGTCGTCCGTGACGGCGACATGGCACACCTCTCCCCGCCACCCTTCGGTCAGGGCCACCGCCACCTGGCCCCCGGCGATTGCCTCCGGGTTGTTGCGATAAACGCCGGCCGGCAGCTGCCGCAACTGTTCCTCGATGAAGTCCAGCGATTTTTCCGCCTCCAGCCAGCGCAAAAGCGTCCTGGCGTGGACATCCCCGGTTGTAGCGGTAACGACCGGGATCTGGCTCATGCGATAGATGCCGAAGGGGTGGTCCCGGCGGATGTCCCGGTTCAGGCCGCAGCCGCGGGCGGGCGGTCCCACCAGGCCCAATTCCCGGGCCGCTTCCTCGCTGACTGTGCCGGTGTTTTCAAGCCGCGCCAAAACAGATGGCGTGTTCCAGAGCAGATCAATGGCATTGGTAAGCTCTTCCCTGGCCGTGGCAATGCGGCTGCCAAGCAAAGCGGCCTGCATGGGGTTGCAATCAAAGCCAACGCCGCCGGGGACGATCAGTCCGCGGCCGAACCTGCTCCCGCACAGCACGGCGGACATATTCAGGAAATCGCCCCTGATTCGCCCGCAAAAGGACGAGGTGGGCAAGTAACCCACATCCCCCGCGATTGCGCCCAGGTCGCCGGTATGGTTGGCAAGCCGCTCCAGTTCCAGGGCAATGCCGCGGATCGCTTCGGCCCGTGCCGGCACCCTGGTTCCGGACAACGCCTCGATGATCATGGCATAGGCCTGGCCATGGCCGATGGTGGTGTCGCCGCCAATGGCCTCCATCTGGTACAGGGAACGTGGCTGGGGCCCGCCGATCATGAATTTCTCGATACCGCGATGCTGATAGCCCAGGGAAATCTCCAGGTGGAACACCTGTTCGCCGTAGCACTGGAACCGGAAATGGCCCGGCTCGATGATCCCGGCATGGACCGGGCCGACCGCCACCTCATGGATCTCGTCGCCCTGGACCTGATAGAAGTCCATGACACCGGGCTCTTTGTCTTCCGGCACCCCTTCCCCCGGTCGGCTGAACAGCGGCCTCTGGAATCGGACCGGCTTGAGCCAGGGATGCCCATCGATCGCAAGGCCGCACTGTTCGGCGATCTCCCGCTCAAACAGGGCCACCTGCGGGCAGAGGGAGGCGATGGAGGGCAGCGTATCATCCGCGGGCACCCTGGTTCCGGTCAGGCCGAGGACCCCTTCGGCCTTGGATGCCAGCAGGCAATACAGGTGACAGCCGTCCCCGTCCTGCATGCCAAAGTAGGCGGAGACCCGCCAGCCATGGTCCGTGGCCTCCAGGATATGCCGCAGGAAACCATCCACGGGCAGTTCGGGGATATCCCGGCGCGGCACGGAGGTGCCGTTATACAGTCTGATTATCGAGGCACTCATTGTTTTTCACCCAATAATTTGGCGCCTTCATGCAACAACTCCTGCATGGGGGTCGGTATCCAGAGGCCCAGTACGAGGATGATCCCCATCAGCGCCAGCAACGGCAGGACCGTGCCGGGGGTGTCGCGATAGGTCGTGGTTTCGATGCCATCCGGCACGTTTCCCATCACCACCGGCAATACGGTGGAAGCCATGCCGATGAAGATGATTGCCAGAAACAGGAGGAACAATATTCCCGTCCAGGTGTTGCCCTGGGTGAAGGCGCTGCTGACGATGGTAAATTCGCTGATGAACGGCGCAAAGGGGGGCGAGCCGGTGATCGCCAGGAACGAGGCCAGGAAGAGCGCCCCCGACCAGGGGGTCAGCCTGAGGGCGCCCCTGACAAAGGCCGTGCTCTTGCTGTTGTAGGCCCGGTGGATGTTGCCCGACGACAGGAACAACACCCCTTTTGTGAGCGCGTTGTTGATCATATGCAGCAAGGCGCCGAACAGGGCTGCCTTGCCAAGGCCCAGGGCCACAGCCATGATGCCCACATGCTCGACGCTGGAATAGGCCAGCATCCGTTTGAAGTCGCTCTGGCGGGCCATGAAGATCGCGGCGAACGCCATGGAAACCAGCCCCATGCCGAGGAGCGCGCCTTGGAAAGAAGCGGCTTCGGTCGTGGCAATGGCGATCTGGTAGACCCTGAGCAGGGCCAGGAAGGCGCAGTTGACCAGGCCGCCGGCCAGGAGCGCGCCCACCAGGCCAGGGGCCTCGCCATAGGCATCCGGTTTCCAGGTATGCAACGGCGCCAGTCCCATCTTGGAACCGAAGCCGACCAGCAAGAAGATGAAGGCCGAATGCCGCCACCCCGCATGGAGCCTGGGGGCGTCCTCGATCAGCGAACTGAGCAGCAGCGTGACATCCTGCTTGGCAACGATGGTGGAATACGCCAGGAAGAACAGCCCCAGCAGGGCGATGGCAATCCCCACGGAACAGATCAGCAGATATTTCCAGGTCGCCTCGATGGAGCGGGCATTGTGGTTGAAGTAGATCAGTGGCGCCATGGCAACGGTGGTGGTTTCCAGCGCCACCCAGAGAAGCCCGAGATTCTGGGAGATGGAGACCAGGGTCATGGCCGAGAGACAGACCAGGAGCGCCATGCAGAGAATGCGGTTGGAGCGTTCCTGCCGGTAGCGCAGATAACCGACCGCATAGAAGGCGCACACGGTAAAGAGGATAGTGATGCTGATCAAAACCAGCTTACCCAGCGCATCGAGGAAGATCCAGCCGTCGTGGGAAGCGGGCGGCGATATGCTCAGCACGACAAAGGTCATGACCAGGTGCAGCAGGGCAAAGACCGGCAAAACCAGCGGACGCATCCGGTTGTCGGGAATCAGCCAGGCGATCAGCGCCCCGATGAGCGGTATGGCAACGAAAACCCACATCATGATCTAATCCTCTCGCAAGGCGGTCAGCCGTGAGGTGTCGAGCGACGAAAACTCGCGGCTGATATGGTTCATCACAATACCCATGACAAAGACCCCCACCAGCAGGTCCAGCAACGCCCCGGCCTCGACCATCAACGGCATGGCCTCCGCCAGGATCAAGCCGAAGATGAAGATGCCGTTTTCCATCACCAGATAGCCGATAACCTGGGAAATCGCCTTGCGGCGGGCCATCAGGATCAGGAAGCCGCACATGATGGTCGCCATGGAGGCCGGCACAAAGAGCAAACCCTCGTGTTCGGGGGCAAGGGGCAGTTTTGCGGCAAAGACAAAGGCCAAGGCCGTGAACAGCGCCCCCAGGACCAGGGAGGGGATGAAGCCGATGAACGGCTCGATCTCGCGCCTGATCTCGGCCTGACGAATGGCATTCATGATCATCCAGGGGATCACCAGCCCCTTTGCCAACAGCGTGCCGACGATAATCCCCACCAGATGCCAGGAAAACGGGTGGATCAGCGCGGGGAGCACCCCCAGGACCACGCCCTGCAAAGCCACGGCGCGGACCGAGAAGGCCAGCCGGCTTGTGCCCAGCACAATGAAGTTGACCAGCAGCGACAGGACCAGCAATCGGTCCGCGAAAGCCTTCATACCATCACCTCACTACCAGTATCAGGGAAAACGCGGTCAGGATGATCGCCGCCACAAGCAGTTGGGGCACCCGGATCAGCCTCAGCCGCGCCATGACCGATTCGACCATGCCGATTGCCATCGCCAGGATAAGCATGGAGAGGACGAAAATCGCCCAATCGAGATAACTGTTGCCGCTGCTGAGGGGAAGGGCGATGTGCAGGAAAAATGCCCCCAGCAGATAGAGTTTGAGGCTGGCGCCGTACAGGATGCAGCCGAAGTAGGGGCCGCTGTGATCCAGCACCATCACCTCATGGATCATGGTCAGTTCCAGGTGGGTGTTGGGGTCGTCAAAGGGGATCCGGCAGTTTTCCGCCAGCAGCACCACGAACAACCCGGTCATCATCAGCAGCAGGGCCGCGCCGGTGTCCCACCAGACGAACAGTGTGACATGATTGAGCATCGGGGTGAGGGAGAGGGAACCGCTGAGCCTGGTCAGGGTGATCAGGGCAAAGAAGAGCGCCGGTTCGGCCAGGCAGGAGAAGGTGACCTCGCGGGCCGCGCCCATCCCCTCGAAGCTGGAGCCGGTGTCAAGGGCGGCAATCGTGGTGAAGAAACGCCCCAAGGCAAACAGGTAGGCAAACAGAATCATGTCGCCGGTAAAGGAGATCGGCGCGGCATGCCTGCCCAGCGGCACCAGCAGCGCCGCCAGAAGGGTGGCGGCCAGCGTGATGATCGGCCCGGCCTTGAAGAGCCAGGTAGTGGTGTCGCTGATGACAACGCCTTTGCGCATCAACCGCGCCAGATCATAGTACGGTTGCAGGTAGGGCGCCCCGACCCGGCCGGCAAAGGCCGCCTTGGTCTTGCCGATCACCCCCAGCAACAGGGGAGGCATGGTGAGGACCAAAACGATATGCAGGATGGTATCAACCATAAGCCATTTCCTTTTCGTTTCTGATTCGGAAAGGAGGAATTTTTCGTCCTGGCCGGGAAACCAAGGGATTGCACGGAGGCGTACACCGGTACGCCGCACACGCAAACCCGAAGGTTGGCGCCGCCAGGGCGGAAAAGGACCCTTTACGGGCAGAAACTAGTGTGTCCACAACATAAGCAGCAGCAGCGTGGCAAAGATATACAGCATATAGATATGCGCCTGGCCATGCTGGAGACGCCGGCAAAATGCGAAGCCGATGCCGACGATATCGAACAGCGGCAGGAGCAGGCGCTCAAGGATGGTCTCTTCGGGTGCGTAGCAAAAGGTGGCCGGCCTCGGCGCATAGCCGCTGACCGCGGCCTTGGCGATCCTGGTGCGCACGAGGCCGCCCATGAGCGAGGTCAGGATCTCGCTGAACGCGGTGCCGGTATACTCCATGCGTGCCGATGGCCTCAGGTAGCCGCAGCCCCAGGTAGAGGAGGCCGCCGTGGGCAGGGCGCGCACCCGGTGCCGGAACGAGAAGGCCAGCAGGGCAGCGAGGCCGAGGATGGCAAGCCCGGCACAGGTGACCCAGCCAAGGGGCACCGGCTGGCTTGCGGTCCCGCTGACAACCGGTGTCAGCGTTGCCAGCAGGGGGGTCGCCAATGGCAGCAGCAACTGCGGAAAGATCCCACCCAGCAGGCAGAGCCCCAGCAATGCCCCCATGGGGACAAGCATGGAAACCGGGGCCTCATGGCAATGGGCGGCCTGTTCCGTGCGCGGGTTGCCCAGAAAGGTGGCGCCGTACAGCTTGACGAAACTGATCAGGGCCACCCCTCCCACCAGCGCCAGGACCGGCGCCCCCAGCACGACATAGGGGATATCGGCCCGGGCCTCGCCGAAAAAGCCGAGATACAGGAATAATTCGCTGACAAAGCCGTTAAAGGGGGGCAAGCCGCTGATGGCGATGGCACCGCCCAAGGTCAGCAGGGCGCTCCAGCGCATCCGCTTGCCCAGGCCACCCATCCGGTCCAGTTCCCGGGTTCCGGTGGCATGGATGATGGAGCCGGCACAGAAAAAGAGCAGCGGCTTGAACAGGCTGTGATTGAGAATATGCAGCAGGGCGCCGATCATCCCCAGCAGGGCGAGGCGGGGGTTTCCCGTGGCCTGCCCGATCAGGGCCACGCCGATGCCGGCCGCAATGATTCCGAGGTTCTCGATGCTGCTGTAGGCCAGCAGGCGCTTGATATCCCGCTGTGATGCCGCCAGGCAGATGCCGAGAAAGGCGGAGACAAGCCCGGCCACGGCCAGTAGCCCCCCCCACCAGAGCGGCCGCTCGGGGATGAAGGAGAGGAATCTCAGCAAGCCGTAGATTCCCATCTTCAGCATGACCCCCGACAGCATGGCCGAGACGTGGCTGGGCGCATTGGCATGGGCCGAGGGGAGCCAGATGTGCAGCGGCATCAGGCCGGCCTTGGAGCCGAATCCGATCAGGGCCGCGACAAAGAGCCAGGTTGCCGGTCCGGCGGCGATGTGCAGCCCCCCCTGGCCGGGGAAGAGGAAGGACGAGCAATGCAGCCGCAGCAGGGAAAAGAAGACGAACAGGGCTGCGCCGCCGATATGGGCGGCGACCAGGTACACGGTGCCGGCCCGACGCACCTCTTCCTTGTCATGCTCGGTCACCATCAGGAAATAGCCGGCCAGGGCCATGATCTCCCAGGCAATCAGGAACAGCACCCCGTTGCGGGCCACCACCACCAGGGCCATGCCGGCTGCCAGCAACCCGTAAAAAAAGGTCAGGCCGGGCTCGCTGGAGCGGTGTGTGGCTGCCGGCCAGTAACCGTTGGCATAGAGGGAGCCGCAGAGGAAGACAACGAAGATGGGAATGAGAAAAAAGAGGGAGAGGGGATCGAGCCCGATCTCGCAGGCGTCAAAAGGGAGATTCCAGGCAATGACAAAGTTTGTCGTGCGTTGCGCCAGCAACAACGAGATGGCGGAGGGAAGCCCCAGAAACGCGGCAAGCACAGCGCCCAGGGTAGCCAGCCTCTGCCCCGCGGCTCCGCCCCTGAACAGCAATCCCGGAACTCCGGAAAATGCGGTCACGAGTATGGCGATCAGCACCAGCACGGCTGGATCCCGCAATACATCCGAATGCATTTAATAAACCTTTCAAAAGCCGCTGGACACGGCATCAGGACACAGAACACCAATCGAACACGCAAAAAATAACAACGTATTAGAAAATATATGTTGTAATTTTTTACATGTCAATTATATTTTATGTGTATTACATCTCTGTTCCAGACATCAACGCCCCGAGAAACACCGCACGAGGTTGAAATGCCAAACACCCGCCTGAATGTTTCCCTGCCCACGCCGATAGTTGACGACATCAAGGCCCTGTACGGCCCCCGCGGCATCAGCCAGTTCCTGGAAGAAGCGGCCCAGGAGAAGCTGGCCATCCTGAAGAAGGAAAAGTACAAAAACCTGATCGAAGGCTACCAGGCAACCGCCGAGGCCACGGTCGAGGTACTCAAGAAGTTCGACTCCGCGGTGACGGAGGAGCGGGATGTTTAAGCGCGGCGGGATCTACCAGGTCAACCTGGGGCACAAGGGCGAGGCCTCTGCAGATATCTGCCACTGCCTGGTGGTCAGCAACAACATCAGCAACGAATTTTCCCCGGTGGTCACGATCATCCCACTGGAATTCACACACCTGGACCGGATCTACGATTTCGAGACCCTGCTGCCGGCCAATCAGACCGGCCTGGCCCAGAACGCCAAGATCAGCTCCCACATCCTGATCACCATCGACAAGACCACCGTGGTGAGCGACCGGCTCGGCTTCGTTGGCAAGACCCTCATGGCAAAGGTGAACAAAGCACTGAGGTTTCAATTGGATTTGTAGTATAACAGCGAAAGGTCTTGTCGGACTTGTCCGACTTAAAAAACAGGGGGCCTTGCGATGTCACCGCTCGACCTAGCCGGTTTTTCCATCATGCTGCTGCTAGTCACCGCAGCACTCTCCCCGTTTCTCTCCCGCTGGGAGCGGTTCCTGATCCGTTTTGCGTTCCCTCTTGCCGCCCTGGCCGCGTTCGCGGTGGCCCTGGCCGGTTTCCTGACCATCGAGCAGGGGCTGAACTCCGCCGCCACCATCCCCCTGGGACTCCCGGGGCTCCCCTTCAACCTCAGGCTCGACCCCCTGGCCGGCTTTTTCCTGATCGTCATCGGCCTGCTGTCCGGTTATGTCTCGATCTACTCGATCGGTTATCTGCTCGCCTATCCCGGCCACCGGCCGATCACCCCGCTGGTGCTGTTCTACCTCCTTTTCCTGGCCGGCATGCTGATGGTGGTCCTGGCCGACGATGCCTACTTCTTCCTCCTGTCCTGGGAACTGATGGCGGCCGCTTCCTATTTCCTGGTCATGTACGAGGATGAAAAGGCCGAGAACCGGCGGGCCGCCTATATCTATCTGCTGGTGGCCCATGTGGGCGCCATTGCCATCCTGCTCTCCTTTGGTCTCATGGCAGGCCTGGGCTCGGGCTTTGACCGTTTTGACGGCTACACCTTCGATGCCATGCGCACTGCCCGGCTCTCCCCCGGCTGGTCTGCCGCCGCCTTCTTCCTGGCCTTTTTCGGCTTCAGCGCCAAGGCCGGGGTGATCCCGCTCCACGTCTGGCTGCCCGAGGCGCACCCGGTGGCCCCTTCCAATGTGTCGGCCCTGATGAGCGGCGTGATGCTGAAGACCTCGATCTACGGCATGATCCGGGTGGCCTTTGACCTGATTCGCGACTTCCCCTGGTGGTGGGGCGGGGTCGTGCTGGTCTTCGGCCTGCTCTCGGCCGTGCTGGGGGTGCTGTACGCCCTGATGCAGCACGACCTGAAACGGCTGCTGGCCTACCATTCGGTGGAGAACATCGGCATCATCCTCATCGGCCTCGGCTTGGCCATGATCTTCACCTCCTTCCACTTCCCGGCCCTGGCGGCCCTGGCCCTGGTGGCGGCACTCTACCACACCCTCAACCACGCCCTGTTCAAGGGGCTGCTCTTCATGGGGGCAGGCGCCGTGATCCACGCCACCCATGAGCGCAACATGGAGGAGATGGGCGGCCTGATCCACAAGCTTCCCTGGACAGCGGCCCTCTTCCTGGTCGGCTGCGTCTCCATCTCCGGCCTCCCACCCTTCAACGGCTTTGTCTCGGAATGGCTCACCTTCCAAGCCTTCCTGCTCTCTCCGGCGCTCCCCCACCCGCTGCTCAAGCTGCTGGTGCCCCTGGGCGCCGCCCTGCTGGCCCTGACCGGCGCCCTGGCCGCTGCCTGTTTCGTCAAGGCCTTTGGCGTAACCTTTCTCGGCACCTGGCGCGGCCACCGCAAGGCTACACAGATCCACGAGGTCGGAATATCGATGCGGCTGGGCATGACCATGGCCGCTGTCTCCTGCCTGGGCCTGGGGGTATTGCCTACCTATGTCATCGGCTGGATGGACATCATCCCCGAGCGGCTTTTTGGCGGGCAGATCGCGGCCTCGGCCGGGAAATTCGGCTGGATGTGGCTGACCCCCTACTCCTACGAGCGGGCCTCCTATTCCGGACCGGTGGTCTTTGGCGGCATCCTGGCGGTGGTGGCCATTACCTATCTCCTGCTGCACGTCCGCAGGGCCGCCATCCGGCGGGCGCCGCTCTGGGACTGCGGTTTCGAGCGGATCACGCCGCGCATGCAGTACACGGCCACCGCCTTTGCCATGCCGCTCCGCAGGGTGTTCGGCTTCCTCTTCGCCATCCGCGAGCAGATTGAGATCATCAGCCCCCAAAACCATCCGGTCATGGCGGACCGCATCAACTACCGGCTGCGGGTCCGCGACCGCTTCTGGAACTGGCTCTATACCCCGTTGGCCGACGGCGCCTTCATAGTCGCCCGCCTGGTCGGAAAACTCCAGCAGGGGCGCATCCAGGTCTATCTGCTCTACTCGTTCATCACCCTGATCGTGCTGCTGGTGTTCCTGGGATGACAGTGCACCCATTTGCCATAGAGCTGTTGCAGCTCCTGTTGCTGATCGGCCTGTCGCCCGCCTTTGCCGGCTGGGTCAAGGTCGTCAAGTGCCGCCTCCAGGGGCGGAGCGCGCCGGGGATCTTGCAGCCGTACCGCGATATCAGGCGGCTGTTCATCAAGGACGTGGTGCTGGCGGAAAACGCCTCCTGGATCTTCCGCTTCACCCCCTACCTGGCCTTCGGGGTCACGGTGCTGGCCGGCGGGATCATACCGCTGGTTTCGGTGGATCTGCCCCTGGCCGCCACCGCCGACATCATTGCCCTGGTCATGCTCTTCGCCATCATCCGCTTCTTCACCGCCCTGGCCGGGATGGACATCGGCACTGCTTTCGGCGGCATGGGCGCCAGCCGCGAGATGTTGATCTCCTCCCTGGCCGAGCCGGCCATGCTGATGGCGGTCTTTACCGTGTCCCTGGCAAGCAGCTCTACTTCCCTGACCCAGATGGTCACAACCATGGGCCAGGGGCAGTTCATGATCCGCCCCTCCCTGGCCTTTGCCCTGATCGCCTTCATCATGATCGCCCTGGCCGAAACCGGGCGGATTCCGGTGGACAACCCGGCCACGCACCTGGAGCTGACCATGATCCACGAGGCCATGATCCTGGAGTATTCGGGCCGCTACCT
>Ga0172380_10003697_pt1 | contig 20631 bp, 27 predicted proteins | sample Leawe162metaG_FD_119747 | JGI IMG/M metagenome (GOLD analysis project Ga0172380, IMG submission 119747) | Leachate microbial communities from a municipal landfill in Southern Ontario, Canada - Leachate well 162 metaG | ecosystem: Engineered > Solid waste > Landfill > Unclassified | place... | reverse complement strand
TAGCGCGTGGTGTTGGCAATGCCGCCCGCGAGCTTGATGGGCGGGTTCTGGAGGGAAGATGCTGCGGTTGTTCCACTGTACGACATGATGGTTCTCCTTTAACTCGTTGGCTCTCAACCGTAGACGCTGCCGTCCGTGGTGAAAACTACCACGCCGCTGTTCTGGAGCAACTTGCTGCCCATGTAACAGCTCGTCCGCGCCCAGGAATAGTCCTGTTCCTCGTTGTAGCCGGTCATCGCCTGCAGGCCGGCCTTGTCGGCACCTTGGCCGATTGCCGTCTTGTGGTAGAGGAACGACTTCTCGGAGGTTGTGGCCTTGCCGGGCAGGTTCGGATGCTCGATGATCAGAGCATTGCGCCAGCGATAGACCATCGGCTTGTCACGCCAGGAGGGGTTGTTGTCTCCGGCGTAGGGCTTGATGTCCACCAGTTGCGCATTGGCGAATTCCGTTGCCTGTTCGAGGAAGGCCAGGAACGACGGCTGGCACAGGAACGTGATGTTCGAGTCCCACGGCACCGAGGCATTGGACAGCTTGACGCGGCCATTCTGGAACAGCGAAACGGTCGGGGTTGCCGACGCGGCGCCGACGGTCACGGTGCCGGTGTTCAGTTCCGTGATGATCTGGCTGTCGATCTTGCGGTTGAGCACGCCCATGCTGGTCATCTGCATGGCGGCACGCTGGTTACCCTGCGAGGCGAAGACGTTGAAGCCGGTCTTGCGGACCAGATCATGCCATTCGCTGAGGGTGCAGGTGTTCTGCGTGTTGTTGTCGGCACGGGCGGGGATCAGGCCATTGACGCCGCGAGTTACCGCGGCAGCCGAGCCGGAATCGATCACGTCGAAAACGATCTGATTGCCCTTGATGACGCCTTCGGTCGTGACTGTCTCGCGCAGCAAAGACACGCGCTGCTCGAAGCCGTTGATGAACTCTTGGCGGTATTGCGTTTGGTAGGCAGTGTCTGCCATGATGGCTCTCCTTGACAACGATTTGAGATTAACCGTCGATCTGGGGTGACCGCTTCAGCCTTGGCGCCGGGGTGTCTCTTGCGAGGGCCGACTAAAAGCATGTGACGGGGCCGATCTACCTGGTGTTCGGGTACTTCGGCAGCGCCGGCAACCTTTCGATTGCCGGGGTGTCTGCATGTGCAGCGAACTTTTACACGCTGTTCGCCGCAATTTCAAGCGAATTATGCGGCCTTTTTCTTGGCCCTTTCTCTGGCATCGAGCAAGTCGCGATAGCGCGCTTGGGCTTTCTCGTCCTCCCAATAGGCCTTGTATTCCTTCGAGCCCTTGGGTGCGCCCATGTTGCCTTCGTGTTTCTTGATCTCGTCTTCGATGGCACCGGAGATATTGGCTCCTGCATTCGGGATCAGCGTGGTGACCGGGTTGATCTCGCGCGCCAGCGTGTTGAGCCAGCGAATTGCCTCGGGGTGCGCCATGATCGGCGTGCCGTCGGAGAGCCTGCCGAACTTGATCAAGTCGCCGACGCCGGCCGGCGCACTGGACAGCAGGTTCTCGACCATGTTCATGTTCGGGCGGAACTCCGGACCCCATTCGGCGTGCATAGCATCCGATGCCTTGGCCGCGGCTTCCTTGTCGGCCTGATGGCGATTGGCTTCCTCGGCTTCCTTCTGCTCGTAGTAGAAATTCACGACTTGACTGGCCACACCGCTGTTCGCATTCACGGCATGCAAGGACTTGAGCAAGTTGTCGATCAGCGGCTTGTCTTCGGCACCGACCACCAGGCCGCCGGCCAGCTTCAGGTCGTACTTGTCGGGCGAGTCGGGGATGCCGTTCTCTATGCGCCAGGCCTTGACCTGATCTTCGGTCGCGTTCTTTGGCAGGGTTGAACGAAGTTCTCCGGCACTGATCTTGGCCTGCATTGACGCAAGAGCATTGGCGACATCCTTCGGCGAGCTGTAGCGGCTCAGGCGGGCAGCCAGTTTCTCGTCGGTTCCGGCAATGTTCGCGCGCCAGTCGGCAGGCCAGTAGCCGTCCTTGTCTGCTGCCTTGCCGTCACCCGCACCCTTGCCGGAATCGCCGGCAGCGCCTTGTGCGCCCGCGCCATCAGCAGCGCCTTTACCAGCATCGCCCGCGGCGCCCTTATCGTCGCCCGCGCCAGCATCGCCACCGGCGCCATCAGCGCCAGCACCATCTCCGGCACCGCCGTCGCCTGTTCCGCCACCAGCCCCCTTGTCATCCTCGGGCGCCATCAGTTGATACCATTTCCCTCGTACTTTCATGGCCTACTCCTCTCCTCGTGAAAATCTTCAACCCTCATGCGGGTCAGCATTCGGTTCGCGCCGTCGGATGCTGCCGAGCGGAGCCTGTACCAGCTTCATGATCTGATGGCCGACGAACTGCCGGCCGAGATTGATATGGGTCTGCTCGATGTCGCTCGGCACGTAGGGCCAATCCGGAAGGGCGCAGGCGGATCGCAAGATCCATTGCATAGCGCGCTGCTGCTGTTCCGGGCTTGCGGTTCCGCCATGTACGGCCTTGATCGCGCTGGCGTCTGCCAATTCGTAGGCATTGGCCGCCTGCTCGAGCCGGCTTTCGCTGCGCGGCGCCTTGCGCCTTTGTGGGGGCTGTTCGCTCATTTATGCCGCTGCTTTTTGCAGTGTGGCAACGGTCCTTACTTCGATATACGCCGTTCCTTTCCGATAAAGAAGCTCGTGCCGATTCTCGATTACTTCGATCACGCTTATATGGTCGATTACTACATCACCAACAAGCGAAAACCCTTGTGCCAGCCTTTTACGTAGCATGGCCCCCGCTACCTCTTTCATCACCTTGACGGCTGTATCAAGAGAAGCAATAGCTTCATCGCGAGCATCAAAGTGCTTCCGGCAAGTGTCATACCACGGTTCTTCCATGATTCATCCTCCTGTTATGCCGCCACCGGCAATCCACCCGGAGGCTGTGCCGCCGCCAGGTTCTTTGCCACAACGGAGCCCTGTTCCATGCCGGCCAGAAGTTGTGCCGCCTGGTCCTGCTGCTGTTTCTGCTCGATCATGGCTTTGACCTCGGAATCCGGGCGCACCCAGATGGCCGGAACACCAATACCGTCCATCACGTCACGCAGGATGACCGGTGTATCGGGCAGCGCGGCCGCGCTCGGGTCAAGCTGAATTGCGGCAGCAATGAGTTGCGACATCTCGAGGAACTTCTGACCCTTCTGGGCTTCGATGGCCTCATGCAAGGGGCTCTGGAACTGGAAGCCAATCTCCTTGCCTGACAGCGATTTCGGCATGTCCTGCGGAGAACCGAAGGCGCCGTTACGGAACAGGAGCTCGAAGGTCAGATCACAGACCTGGCCATTACGTTCTGATTCCATGGGCTCGAACAGCGGCAGGGCGCCGCGGATGTATTCTTGAATCCGTTGCCCTACCTCGTAGGCCGTCATCTCGGCGGTCCGCTGCGGCAGGGAGAGCTTGTTCAGGTAGAAGCACTGCATCAGCAGGGCGCGGCTGTCCTTGGCCTGCTCGATTCCGAATGGCAGTCCCTTGGCATCGATGTTCAGGGTGCGCAGGGCGTCGCCGAGGCGCTCGTCATAGTCGCGATCGACCCACGTCGTGCCGCCTGCATAGATCGCCATGTCGGAGCGAACGACGTCCTTGGTCGCCACCATCGGCGGATTCGTGACCTTCTCGCCGGCTTCCAGCAGGGTGTAGGTCATGGACTGCAACAGACGGGCCTCGGGCAATGCCGCGATCGTGGAAGGGCTGAATGCGTACTGACTTCCCGAAACGGTCTGCCACCGCTCGACGTTGTATTCCCGATTCCAAGTCGCCACCTGTTCCATGGTGAATTTGTGCTGGACGTCGTAGTGAATCGACCAGTACGGCATATTCCGCTTGTTGTCGCCGTCGAACATGTCCGACTCGACAACCATGTGCATGCACTCGACTTCCTCAAGGCTGCGGTTGCCATTCACCATGTCGGTGACCTTCTGATCGACCTTGCCCTTGAACAGGGTCACCAGTTCGCGGGCCGGCATCTTGTACTTGCGGAACACGGCGCAAATCTTGCCGTCGGCATTCTCCATCCATGCGCAGTCTCGAAGATGGTAGCAGCGGTACAGCAGGCCATTCCTCATGCGGTTCAGTCGGACCGATGTCACGGTCTGGCCGAAGCAGGAATAGTCGCCGTCGCCTTCCTTCATCGCCTTGTTGAACTGGCTATTCGGCGCATACATGGCGCGGCGCATGACTTTCGTCGCCCACTCGAGCCACCTCTTCCCTTCGTTGTCGGGCTCCATGCCGTGCTGCAGGGTAGTCTCGAACCACTCTTTGGCCGTCGGGCGAAGCATGGTGCTCAACTGATCCTGCAAGTCGCGCTGGCACAGCAGCGGGTAGCTGGTCATCAGATTAGCTGCAAAGTCCGTGCCAAGCGTTCGGCTGACAGTGAAGTCGGCACGTTGTGGGTAGAAGTTCTCGGCCTGTTCTTGCCAAAGCAGCAGGAGGCTCGACCGCTTCGAGAACAAGCCCTCGCCAGTTTCGCAAAGCTGCTTGATGTCCATGATCAGGCACCCAGACTGCTATCGTCGTTGGCCGAAAGGATGGTGCTTGCCCTGCCCTGCCGGGCAGTGATGGCGGCAATCGACTTCTTCTTTGCTTCTTTCACAGCGGCATCATCGGCAGTCGGCATCGGCGTGACTGGTGCGACGGTAGGCGCCGGAGCGGGCGCCGGGGTGTCCTTCTCGCCGAAGATGGTCGAAAGGACACCGGTAAAAAGCTGCATTATTCCACTCATGGCTATCTCCTATTGGGCCTTCCCATCAAGACTTGAGGGTTTCGACCGTTCAAACCGCGCTCCTCGATTCGTGCCGCCCACATCGATCCATCAGTGATATGGGTAGGGCCGGCAGACCACGCCATCACGACAGCGTCGCCGCGGTCTGTCGATCGGCCAAGCCTGGCGCAGACATCTTCCTTGGATTCTATGATGATCTCGCCGCGCTCGATCTTGAATGTCGGCGTGCAAAGGTCGGCCAATAGCATCTGATCGTCGGGAAGCATGATCGGGCTGCCGCCTGGCTGCGACGGGTCAAGGGCTTCTCTGAACCGCCATATGGCCGCGCTGCGCTTGTTCTTGAACTTCAACTGGCCGTCGGCGGTTCGCAGAACGCTGGCCTCGGAACCCTTGTAGGACTGGCATTCAATGCCGTTTTCCTTCAACTGCTCATAGGTTGGACCACCATAGCCGCCGCCCATATCCACGATCACGATGGCGCGGTCCCGGCGGTAGCTCACTACTTGTCCTGCCGCAAACTTTCCGGGGCGATCGAGAGGAATGTCCTTGCCTGGGATCTCAATGATCGGCGCGAACCATCCATCGTACCGGCTGGCAATGGTCATCGGGTCTGACCCGCCGCCAGACGCATCGACGCCCATGGCGCACATCGGGACACCGTTCGGAGATGATTGATCCCATCGACCCATGGCCATCCTGACCCATTCGGTCGGCACCGCTTGGAATGGCTGGTCACGCAGCGAGGCATCGAACTTCCCCTCGCGGTAGGCTTCGCGCAGTTCCTGCGGCAATGCGTCAAGCCGCGCGGCGTAGTCCGGCGTCCGGGTCAGGTCAGGATTGTCATCGAGGCGGGCACGAATGAATGTTCGGCTCTTGGCGATCACGTCGCGGCCATCGATCCAGTGCGGTCCGCGCCCTTCGACTTCGACCTCGACGCCATCGACGGTCGTGTACCATCGCAGTTCGCCGGACTTCGCCGGCTTGTGGTGCTTCGGATCAAGCCACGCCGCCCACCGCTTGACGACCCACATACCCTCCGGGCTGGTCGGCGGATTGGTAGTTGCCACGATTCGGCACCGCTGGCCGGGCTCGACCGATCGGTTCCATGCGATGATGAACTCGTACTGCGACTGCGTGAAATCCACCAGTTCATCGAAGGCTTTCAGGTCATGCGGGATGCCCTTGCGCTTCTGCTTGTCTTTCTCCTGCTCGCATCCGCCGATGTCGATGATCTTGGCGTTGATCCGCCAACCCTTCTGTCGGTTGCAGCCTTCCTCATGGCCGATGATCTTGGCGTAATCATCGAACAACTTTTCGGCTTCCTTGTTCGTGCGGCGCAGCACCAAACTCCGGCTGTGAGCGGTCAAGGATAGGCCGACGACGAGCGCCGTCTTCCCGCCGCCGGCCTCACCGCCATAGAGCAGTTCGTCGGCATCCGAGAAGTAGGCTTCAGTCTGCGGGCCCGGATTCGGAATCCACATCTGATCCTTCACCCGGGCGAGCGCATCGGCGACGACCTTATCTGCCTGTTCCTTCGGCAGCGCGGTCAGTCGTTCGATGTACTCGTCCAAGGCGCCCATGATCTAGCCGATCTTCATTACTCTGCGGCCGGGCTGCTGCTGTTGCATGAGCTCGGTAGGCGAGAGTTTGCCTCCATCGAGTTGCTCGGTAGCCATATCGACAACCGGCTTCGCTTCCCTTGCCATCGAATCCAGCACCGCCTGCCGCAGAACCGGGCTGCACGCCAGAATGTCCGGGTTGATGACGCGGGGCTCACGTTCTCCGACCCACGTGTTCTGCATGTAGTTCAGGTCGTCGAGCGCGCCTTCGAGGAAAGCAACCTCGCGGGCAAACCCGGCTTGTTGCGCCCGGGCATTGTCCAGCCGGCGCGTCAGTTCGCCACGGCGCGCGGTCAGCTTGATCATCCATGGCTCGGACTCGTCGATGCCGTACCGCGGGGAAGGCCGCATCAGGTCGGACTCGGGCGGAATCTCGATCTTGATTCCCATCGTCGCGGCCAGTTCGATGAAGTGCTGGCAGCCGGCGCGCTGATATCCCCATTCCTCGTTCGCCGCCATATCGACGCCGTAGAGAGCGATCACGTCTTCGACCGGAGGAAGCCCTTGGCTGGCCAGTTGCTCGCGCTCCTCGAGAATGTCCTCCATCGCGCAGGCCATCATCCACGCCATCGAGGACGTGAAAAAGAATGTGCCGTACTTGGATTCCAGATCGGCCACCGGCAGCGCCATCGAATTCGGAATCTCGGGCACCGGCTGATACATCCAGACGCGAACCTGCTGGCCCATCCATGCGACGTATTCGGGCGAGAACCACTGCTTCTGCGTGTGCGGCTTGCCGACGATGCCAGGCTCCCATCGGTGAAGCTCGAAGAAGGCATCGCACCTCGGCAGAACCGAATACGTGCCGGGCGAGCACGCCCATATCTTGTACCGCAGATCGCCGAATGGCGCGAGCTGTAGCGATGACGGGGCGGAGCCCAGAATGGCGATACGCATAAAAATCCCTCCTCAGGGTGTTGAAAAACTCAGGTCGTCGCCTGGAAGGCAACCGTATTGACGGCGGTCGATGAGATGTTGAGCGCACCCCATATGGCCGTGGTCAGGCCGATCAGTTCGATGTTGCCGCCGCCGGAACTGCGGATCACGGTCGCGCTGGAGCCCATTGATGCGCCGTAGATGTATTCGCCGTTCGCGGTCTTGACGTACAGCGCCGAGGCGGTCGAACCGAAGAAGATGTTCTTGCGGACACCGGGGATCGGAGGCGCCAGGGTATAGACCGGCGTCGATGCGGCCGAGGTGCCGACGAGATACGAAATGCCGTGCGCCTTCAGGTTCGTCGAAGTGGTTTCGGCGGTCGAGACAGCGGATCGCTGACCGTCAGGCCCGACGATGAACTCGCAATTGCCAGGGCTGCCCGACTGTGCCGATGACATCGGCTGAAGTCCAAGACGACGGCCGTAGATGCTGGTGATGATGTTGCTCGCGAATGCACTCATGATGTTGCTCCTTTAGAATTTCTCGCCTATTCGGCTGCTGCGGAGGCCGGTCGTCGGGCCGGTACGGTTTCCCCCTCAAAAATCATCGATCCACCGCCCCAAGCTCAGACTGCGACAGGTTGCGAGTCCAGAAATAGAGGTCGGTGACGGGGCCGTTGAATACAAATGATCCAGCGACATGACCAACACTAATTTGTGTAATCGCTGGAACGGCTGCGGAAGTATCTGGTGTTTGCGCCGTTCCGTTGTAATCGCCCTTGATGTCGTTCGCGGCAAATGAGCAGGACACTTTCCCCGTAGCGCCCGCGACATAAGCAGCAGGAGACATTGAAAACTGAGTAGCCCCTCCGACGCCGCCCTGAATTACATGAGCGGTGCCTGAGAGAAATGCGTGTTCAACATAGTTGTTCGCCGTTCCATCACTCAACGCAACACTCTCTCCAACACTAGTCACCCCCACCCCACGCGAGAACGTGCAAGCCATCGCCTTGTAACCAGAGGCTCCGGTGTAGGTCAGGATGTCGGCGTCGCGCGCGACGGCTGCGCCTGCAGTGATGATATACGGCGTAGCAAATGCGCCATTCTCGGCCTGCGCTTTGGTCGGCGATCCGCTGACGGTGTAGGTGACAGTTCCCGCGACAGTGACGACGAACGTGACCGGAGTTCCTGCAATAGCCGTCCCTGCACCCGTGATCGTCGCGGTAGTCCCTGCGACGGCAATGCTTCCCGTGCCGGTCATCCAGAGCGTATAGGTGCCTGTTCCAAGTGATGCGCTGGTCTGCGTGGCAGGCGTGCCGGAGTTCAGGAAGTGATTGGTTCGCGCCTCCCACGGCACATAGCCCACCAACGGATAGCTTCCAGTGCGCGGGATGGGATTTCCACTGAGGTCAGTCGGGAAGCATTTCACGCCATCGACGCAGGAGCCGTGGTAGCTGACATTGCGAATGACAGAAGATGCACCGTTCAGGGTCCAGACTTCGCCAGTAGTAGAACTGGTGATCGTTCCCGTGGGCGTTGTTGCGTCGCGGTGGGGGTTGAAGTCGAATTTCAGTGTTTCACCGCCAGCACCGCTTAGGAACGTAGGTATTCCCGCATACATCTGCACTGAATGAATGCTACCAGCAAACGGACCACCAATCCCGTAGTTGCCGAGATAGTATGTCGCCGCTGTGTCACGGACGTTGGTAACTCCAGCTGTGGTTACTGTCGCACCAAGCTGTGTCCATGTCGTGCCGTTCGTTGAAGTCCAGAACTTGACATCGTTACCTGCGGCACCGTTGTCGACATCTAGCGTGACAGCAACGTAAAGCACTCCGCCATCAAGAGTAGAAGGGGCTACTGTTGATGTTATTATCTTTACTGCACCACCGGATTCCCACCAGTAAAACACCAGTGCTTTGATACCAGCGGAATCTTGATACAGCCCCCAATCTCGATTGCCTGCGCTAGTATCTTTCGCCACCAACATCTGCAAGGCCGCCGGTGTCCAGTCAGTCGCCGCAAACTTTCCGGCGAGTGCCATATCTCCTGTCGACAACGTCTTGGCCGGACTACCGGCATAATGTTCTGCCGTTCCCGGCGTCGAGTAATACAGCGGGTCTTGCGTGTTGCGCACCAGTGCGCCAACGCTGACATACGGCCTGAGCGTGGTCTGGTCGGTTTCTCCGGTGCTGTTGCAAACCTGCAAGTCGGCGAGGTCGGCAACGGAAGCCGTGATTACGAGCGTTCCGGCAGTGATCGTTTTGGCGACGCCGACGCGAGCAAACAGAGAGGCATCGAGCGTTCCTGTCGCGCCACCCGTTCCGCTGAAGGTTGCCGTACCAGTCCCGATTCCCATGCTGAACTGATACGTCCCTGCGGCCAGCGTCAGAGACTTGTTCGCCCCGCTTGCCAGCGATACGGACGAGGTAGTCCACTCGTTGTAAATCCGCATCGCCCCCTTGAAGATGACCTCCCCGGCCAATGCGGTGAAATCGAAATAGCCGGCTGAGTCGTACTTCTGGCCGGTTTCTGTGGTGGCGCGGGTGAAGGAAGGGGTGAGGGAGCCGCGATTAGGGATGACGGTATGGGTGAGCTCGATAATACCGTCCGCCGTCAGGAGTCCCGCCCCTGGCGAGTTGAGCATTCCACCGCGGCCATTATGGCGCGACTGTCGGCCGTTGTAGTCCAGACCGACGATTCGACCACTAATGCGGCCGTATGTCATCCCGCTTTGTACCATGACATCGAACCGTTGCAGGCGTAGGCGCTGACGATCGAGATGCCCGATGTCGTCGCCGTGCTGCCGACGAAGCGGGTTGTCGGGTTCAGTTCGGCGTTCGTGGTTCCCGATGTCGTCGAGGACGAGGGCACTGCGGCAGCCGTCGAACCGTACCGCACCCAGAAGTCCGTATCCATCGAGAAGGCTACGAAGGCCATGCCGGTCGGGACATCAAACGCCTGACCAGTGCCGGCCGCGAGGACTACGGCCTGAGTGAAGTCCGGCCTCGTCAGGATGGCTTGCATCGAAAGTCCGGTTCCTTTTGCCATGATGGTGACTCCTTAATCTTCGACGATGGATCGGGCTTGACTGAGCGGCTTGTAGGCGCCGCGCGGTTTTTTGGTTTCGGATTCCTTTTCGCCCGGCGCGTCAGGCGCTTCTGCCTGCAGGTCAAGGCAGCAGATTTGCACGGACATGCTGGAATCCTCCATGCCGTCGGCAGCTTCCATCCGGGTCGAGGTGACCATGCCGGTGAAGGTGCCCATGATTTCCGTACCGACAGCCGGCAACGCCTTGATGCCGAGCTTGGCGAGTTCAGGCGTGCCGAGATTGATCTGCAAGCCGTAGGGGTATTGCTCGCCGCTAGACTCGGCAGGCATAGCCATCGGGCCGCTGTTCTCGTCGGGTTTATCCCGCTTCATGTCGATCAGCTTGGGCTCCATGCGCGCACTCCTTATGAACTGAGGCGCACTTTTACACGCTGTCGGCGGGAATTACAATACGGAGAAACGGGCTATTTCTTGCCTTCCATCATCTTCCCTGCGCTGGCAAGGACGAAGGCGATGGCGCGGGCGCCTTCGATGATATCGTGGGTCACGCTTCCCACGTCAGGAGCCTCGGGTTCCTTCTCCTTGTACATGCCGAGAATCTTGATCAACTGCTCCCGTGCCTGTGACTTGGTGCTCCACTTCACCTTTCTGGTAATGACGGGCATTTCATCGCCACCCGCGCTTTCCTGAACCTCGATCCCAGACAACGCCATAGCCGTATCATCGTCCAGTTCCGTGATCTTCTTGAGTGACCCGTCTTCGTTGTAGAGCCTGGCCGGATGGAAATGCAGTTCTTGGGCGATCGACCGGAACACGTCTTCAGCGGTCAGGCGGTACTTCTGCAGGACTTCCTTCTGCGCTTGTCCGATCATGGACATAATTTGGGGGTCCTTGGACTTGCGATACCCCTGTTTTGCTGCCCCGCCCTTGCTGTAACCCGCTGCCAGAGCGGATTGCGTGAGATTGCCGTTGTTGGACAAATACGCCTCAACGAATAGACGCTTCTTGTCCTCGGCGGATCGTTTCGCCGTTCCGGCTTTTGTTCGCTTTGCCTTCGGCTTCGTCATACGGCTGCCCTCACGGCTTCAATCCCCTCAATTCCTTCACCTTCGCATTCCCGCATTTGCTGGCGCTGTCTTGATGTACCCGGTTGCTGGTGCCGTAGTTATGTGAGTGCTCACAATGCCAAATCGCCCGCCCCGAGACTTCCTGCACCAAGGCCTGAAAACTGCCGTCTTTCCGCCTGCGTACCCGGGCGATGATCTTCATTCGCCGCGCTTCCCGCCAGGCTTGCGCCGAAAGGGCAGGCTTGACGCTTCCGATTCGGCCGGCCCGAACGTGACTTCGCCCAAGGCCGCTGCTGCGTCCCGGCACCCCTGAACCATAGCACGGAATTCGCCGGGGTCAAGGCTGAATGCAGCATCCGGTCCGCCTTCGCTGCGGTCCATGATCAGGTGCGCCTCGATCACGCTGGCACCCAAGGCGGTCGCTGCGATGGCGATGGCTGGCCGGCGGGAATGGTCGGAGAGGCCTACGTCGCTACCCGTGATGTATTTCAGGTGCGCCATGTTTCCGAGGTTTGCATCTGCCGGCATGGACGGATAGGCACTAGTGCATTTCAGCAGTGTCGGCATGACCGTATGTTCCTCATTAGCCACGACAACAGCATTACATATCTCGTCTTCCGTCGCCATCCCCGTACTGATGATGATCTGCTTCCCAGTCTTGGCTGCGTACCGAATCAGCGGCAAGTCGGTAATCTCGAAGCTGCTGATCTTGTAGATCGGGCAATCCAGCGTTTCAAGGAAATCGACGTCATCGGGATGGAAGACGCTGGCGAATGGCGTCAGGCCGAAGCCTCGCGCCACGCGGAACAAGTCGGCGAACCAGTCCCGCGGCGTATGGGTTTCCTCGTACAGTTGCCGGAGGGTATGGCCTTCCCATGGCCCGGACTCGATAACGACGCCTTCCGGTGCCATCTGTTCCGGACTGAAGCACTGGAACTTGACGGCATCGGCGCCGGCTTCCTTTGCCGCGAAGACCAGATCGAGCGCCTTCTGGAATGATCCGTGATGGTTTCCGCCGATTTCGGCAACGATGAACGGCTTGGGTTGCATGCCCTACCCCTTCGCCAGGGCTTCCAGCGCCCGGCAGGCTTCCTCGATCGTCGCATCCGAGAACACGCCCCGGCTCATGTCGCCGCGCAGTTGGAAGGCGAGATTCGGCGCGTTCTGCCGGATGGACCGCAGGGCCGCCGCCGCTTGAGCCTTGTCCAAGTCGGCCTCGTTGTTCTCGGTGAAGACGATCTGGTCGCCGCTTTCCGGGTCGGTCAGGTGGATCAGGGTCGTGCCGTTGCGGTCTTCGGCATTGACCTTGACCGTCTGGCCGTTGTAGTCGAGCGACTGCTTGAAGGCTTCGCGGTCCTTTTCGGTGATCTGGATCAGCGGGCCGGTCAGGTAGTGGCGGGTCTTCCAGATCATCAGGGCCATCAGGTCGCGCAGTTCTGGGGCCATCATGTTCTTTTGGGTTGCTTCGTCCATGGTCAGTCCTTTTCGAGAGTGATTTGCTTCTGGGAGAATCCGAGCTTGCGGAACAGGTCAATGCTCGGGGTGTTGAGCGGGTTGATGTTGGCCAGCCACCGGCCGCCACGAATGCCGGCGACCGCCGGCAGCGGCTGGATGGTATCGAGCGCGCACTGGATGGCGGCCCGGGCATAGCCTTGGCGCTGGTAGCGGTTCAGGATGAAGATGCCGATCTCGTTGTTCTTGGTCAGGTAGAGCGCGCCGACTTGGATATTTTGCGCCGGATCGACGATCACGAACCAGTCGCGATAGGGGTGATACCGGACGAATTCCTCATGCTCGCGGTAGCTCGGCAACGCCGTATGGCTGATGTTCTGCTCGGCGGTGCGCTGCGCCATGAGTTCGTACATCAGGGCTGTCGAGTCCGGGACTTCGCGGATGCTGACGAGATTGACGGTCATAGCCTTACCTCGATGCCCTTGGATGAAAGATATTCCGCCGCGCCCCTCGGCGTCTGGTCGGTGAATTGGAACATGGCCCCGGCCGCAACTGCGCTGGCGCCGGATTGGATGGCTTCGAGCATGTGAAGGTATGTACCGCAGCCGCCATGGGCAATGACCGGGATGGAGACGGCTTCTGATACGGCCTTGATCATTTCCAGGTCATAGCCTTCCATCATTCCTTCGCGAAGAATGCTGGTCAGCAGTATCTCGCCGGCGCCGTACATTTCGAACTCGCAAGCAAGCATAACGGGATCCACGGCTGCATATTTGGTTGAGTGGTCAAGGGATGCCACTACCGCCTGGCTTCCAACGGCATCGGCCACACGCGGGATGAGGTCCAAGGCTTTCGTCTTGATGGCCACCTTGTCGGCGCCGGCACGCAGCAGCAGCTTGACATCCTCCACCGTTCGAACGCCGCCGCCCACCGTCACCGGGCAGAAGTTTCCATCTGTCAGCTTTTCGACAAGCGCGAAATTCGGGCCGCGACCTTCCGGGGTTGCGCCGATGTCGAGACAGCAGAGTTCATCCACTCCGCGCATGGCGTGAATCCGGGCAGCCTGTTGAACGTGGCCGACGGAGCGCCAGGATTGAAACTGCTTGCCCTTGACGAGAGTTTCGCCACGATAAAGCAATGTCGGTATGACGCGGACCGCCAACATCATGCGCCCCAATCGATCAGGATCGGTGCCGCAGCTTGATCGTCCTCGACGCGCCGGAACAAATCCCAATTCGTAAAGCGGTCCATGATCGGGTAAAGCCTGTTCAGGGTCAGGCCGATGCGGTCAAGCATTTCCCCGGCCGATATCCCTGCGTACTCGAGCGGGAATCGCCAGTCGTGCATCCGCAGCCAATCCATTGCAGATTGCCGGTCGATCAGGCCGGCGCGGATATCGACGCTGATCTGCGAACAGCCTCGGCCGAAGCCGTACTTACGGAACATCATGTAGTCGTGCAGGCCGGTCTGGGCATTGTCCAGGTTCTCGGATCGCCACCAATTTGCCCGGCACGGGTACTCGCCGACCATTCCGGCCAACCGGGCAGTTTCGGCATTCTTGTGGCTGTCCCACGGCAGGTATTGGCCGAGGAAGTGGGCCTCAAGCCGACCAGCCGTTGCCATCATCCAATCACGAGGCAACTCGTAATCCCGCATGTCGCGCTTGGTGATGCCCTCCATACCCACGAAGTCGGACGGCCTGAGCCCAAGGAATCCGCCGAATTCTGACCGCCAGCGCTCGGTCATCTGCATGGCCTGCTCGGAGCCCATCGGCCCGCCGTACTCCTGCTGCGGGCACTCGCCGTACATGATCAGTGGAATCCGGAGATCCACCGCGGCACGAAAAGGCGTTGAGAAAATGGCAGCGTGTTCCGGCCAACTGATGTCACCCACCAGTTCCAGCCCAAGCCGGTTCAGTTTCGCTCGGACGGTCATGTTCGGCACGTACTCCACCGTTCGCGCGTGTCGCGCCAGGTTGTCGATGTTCGCCCGGCCAGTCGGCGTCAGATGGCAGGTTCGCGCGGTGACCACAGTCACATCGGCGCCGATCGCCATCAGGGTCATGACTTGGTAGGTGCTGTCCTTCCCGCCCGACGAAGGCACGATCACGCGCCCGTCGAAGCGATCAAGCAGGGCCAGCAGCGCCGCCTTGCGCGCATCCCAATCGATCGCCGGCCGGTTCTGGTAGTTCGTGCAGGCTTGGCATTGTCCAGATTCATCGAACGGAACATCCGGGCGGGTATTCGGCATGCAGCAGGTTCGGCATCGGATCATGATTTCCTCGCAAATCCAATGGGGATCAAGTAGGCCACCCAAAAATACCCGTCGTCACACGGGCCAACAATTCCTGCATCATCAAGCGACGGATCCCACGCAATCTCTCCGCCGCAGCCGACAACAGTATGGTTGCACCCCGTCCTGCTTGTTCCGCCAAGCAGGTAATAGACGTTCCGATTTACCCAACGCTGATGCGCCAGAAGCTCGTCGAGCGATATGCCTTGCTGAAATACAACATTGACGCGATACAACCCCTTACTGCCAAGCCACGCATCCTCCATTTCGTAAAAAGCATCCGAATCGTTCCAATACTTTTCTCCGAAATGCGGAACTTGGTCAGGAGGAAGGTCAAGCAGGCACCCTATAGCCGTGCGCTCGCAATCTCCAATAATGCCATCTTCGGGCTTGTGCCTGAATAGTTGCTTGTACGGGGTCATGACGCCACCTTCTGCAACAGCCATGCCGTGCAGCCATCGCCAAATCCCTCTGCCGGCCCGACGTCGGCGGTGTAGATCAGTTTCAAGCCCCTGTCCCGATACATCTTGCCGTAGGGCCGGCGCCAGAGCTTGCCGTCATGGCCGCGGTATTCGACCTCCTCCGCGGTCGGGTAGTCATACTCGATGGCGAGAATCCAGTCGTTCGCCGTGCGGATGATGGACTGCATGACGCCTTCCAGGTCTTCCGGTGGAATATGGATCAGGACGCCAGCCGTCATCACGAGGTCATAGCCAAAGCCGCCGATGGTGAAGACGCTTTCGATTTCCTTGGCCAGGCAGATTTCGAGTTCAGCCAGCGGCAGGCTCTTTTGGGCTTCGTCGAGCGCGCCTTCGTTGATATCGCAGCCTGCAATACCTATGGTCGGGTCGGCCATCTTGATCGCCATCAGGTTATGGCCGCGATTGCAGCCGACCTCCAGAACGTCTTCCGGCGTGGCAAGTTGGATGATCTTGCGGAAAAACGGCACCCTGGCGACGGGATCGATTTGGTTGCGCGCGGTATATGAATTTCCAAATTCGCCAGCCCAGAACTGCTCAGTGCTATCGGTCATGGTTTTCTCCTTGGTGAAGTTCGGCATACATGCGTTCGGCTTCGAGCCAGTCGGCTTCCGTGTTTATGTCGATGGCGGTGCGCGGGTCGATCTGGAATAGTTGCGAACGTATCAGCGAAACGCCTGTCTTGAAGGCCCAAGACCACCCGATATAGAACTGCCCAGGATCAGACAGCCAATGTCCAACAGGAACGACATACGGCGCATTGACTTTTTGCCACAGTTCAAAGGCGTCGCACAGGGTACGTCCGGTCAACATGGGGGCCGTCGCATAAACGACGCCGCACATGCCAACAATATCCATCGCGTCAATCACCTCCTTTGCAACCTCCTGCGTCCCGCGCGTTCCATCATCGGGCGCGCGCAGCATCACTTCTGCGCCGTGCTCCAATGCAATATCGGCAATCTGCATGTCGTCGGTGCTGACGAGGATGACGTCGAACAACCCGGAATCCTGCGCCGCCTTGATCGAATAGGCGATGATCGGCTTGCCGAAAAACGGGCGGATGTTCTTGTTCGGAATCCTGACGCTGCCCGATCGCGCCGGAATTATTGCGATACGGGTCATTGCTTTCCCTCCTTGAGTTGCTTCTGAGCGATCCGGCGGCGCCGATGGTTCTCGATGCTGCCGACGTGGTACTTCTGGCAGACCTTGCAGTGATACGGCCTGACCAGATGCTTGAGCTTGTTCGTGATGCCCTGCATGGCCTGATCGAATGAATCGAACGGGTCTTTACCTTGGCACTGCGACTGCTGGCGATGGAAGTTGCTCATAGGTCGTGCATGTTCAGGATGGTATCGACCAGCCGGCGAGCGAGCACCGGGTCTTTTTCGGTATGCTCGCGCTTGTTCTTAAGGATCATCAGGCACCGCGCTTCCATCCGAATCCGCAGGCCTTCGCTGATTTGCGGCTTGGGCGCCTGGAGGCGGACATCGACACCAAGATCCACGGCAGCATCGATCATGGCCTTGCCCATCAGCGCGGCATTCTGCGGGTCCATGGCAAGCCATTGCTTCGGGCTCGGGAACTGCATGATCACCTTGCCGTCGCGCGTGCCGATGGCTGCCGTCGTGTTGCCGTCGCCGATCAGCGGTTCGCGGTTGTTGAGTTCGGTCATTTGAAGGCCTCGATAAGAGAGAGATCGGGATAGTCGGATAAAGGAAGGTCGGCATTGTGTTTCGGCAGCAGCGACAATTTCATCAGGCCATGCGCTGCAACTTCTGGCGAAAGGTAGGCATGCCAGCTTGGGTATTGAACCTGATCGGCCCTGGCGTCGACGCCCTCAGTGCGCCCGTCGAAACGAGCTCGGCGCAGAAAAACATCGGCCATCGGATCGTCATGCAGAATGCACCCTCCCTGCGACAGCCCGAGAATTTTCGACCAGTGATGACTTGTGCATTGCATCTGTCCGGGCCGGTACATGCCGGAAGTGAATCGCCTCGCGGAATCCCAGAGCGGAAACGGATTAAGTTGGTATTCTCCGGTCCATTCGATATCCTTGAACATCGGTCGAAACCCTGCATTTAGAATGCTTGCAGGCACTCCAATGTAGGAGTATTTCGGCATCAGCACAAACCCGAGGTTCGAATGGCCGGAATGACGGAACCATGCGAGCGCCATTAGGATAGCTTGGGTGCAGCTTGTCGTCGAAACAACGAACGGAGCTCCAGTGTATTCGCCGACGGCGCGCTCGAAGTCTCGAACGATGGAAAACGGATTAGACATTCTTCAGCGCCTCCCTGAGTTCATCGACCGACATGCGCCGCGCCACGTCGCTGCTATTCCCTTCGCTCATGGATTCGTGCCGCTTCTCCCATTTAGGCAAGCCTATGATGTTCATCTTCGCGCCCATGGCTTCAGCGAGGTCGCCGACGGTGAAGGCGGGCAGTTCCGGTATCGACAAATCCATCGCCAACTCGAACACGGACCGCAGCACGAATTCGACGGCCTGCTGTGCGGTCATCCAGAACCGAGTGCATTCCGGATCGGTGACCGGGACGGTATCGGAGGTCTTAAGGATCTCGCGCCACAACGGAATGATTGACCCTGTCGATCCGCAAACATTTCCATAACGAACGGCCCGGTAGGTCGGCCCATGTTCGCCATAGACGTGATTGGCATTCAGCGTCAGGGATTCGGCAAGCGCCTTGCTCTGCCCGTACGGGCTCACCGGCTGGAAGGCTTTGTCGCTGGACACGAAGACGAACATCTTGACGAAGTTCTCTGCCGCCGCGTCGATCGCATTCTGCGTGCCGATGATGTTTGTAGCCACCATCTCTGAAGGATTGTAGTGGCCGGTTTCTATCCGCTTGAGCGCCGCGGCATGTATCACAGCATCACATCCGCGCATTGCGCGCGACAGCCTGGCGGCATCCCGGACATCCCCGAGGAACCAGCGCAGATTCGGATCGTTCTCGAATTCGCGCATCATCGCCGCATGCTTTACTTCGTCGCGGCTGTAGATGCAGACGGTATGCCCGCGTTCGATGAGTTCTCTTGCTAGATGACGCCCCAGGAAACCCGATCCACCTGAAATAAGAATCCTCATTTCACCATCCTCGTTCCCATTATTCTTCCATCACATCCCCGGATGATGATGCGTTTTCCAGTGGAGAACTCTTGTTTTCTAAGCTCGGATAGTTTTAGTCTCGCTGCATCATTGTTTTCCCAGTGCCGCCCCATATTCCAAAGCGACCGATCATTCGCAAGGCGATTTTTTCCCTTGACCGTCCAGTCCTGCATATTATCTTTCTGGGTTCCTAGGAATAAATGATCCGGCCTAACACAAAGCTTATTGTCGCAATGGTGGCAGATATAAAGCCCTTCCGGGATATCACCAAATGCAAGATGAAATGACACGCGGTGGGCGGCCTGCCTTTTGCCCATGTAATGCACTCTTCCGTAACCATCGCTAAATCGATTTCCTGCCCAAGTCCAGCAGGATTCTGATTTATTTACCAATGACCAGAAGTACGGCTCAAATGGTGACCATCTAGGCATGATCATCTTCGCCAGCAATCAGGATTCGCATTCATTCCCCCTCAAGATGTCCTGCTGTTTCCTGCGGATGATTGTGCCACACTTTGGCTTCATTTAGTTCCTTCAGTTTCGCCCGGTAGGTATCCCGGATGGCCCGCAGCTCTTCGATTGACCACTTGCGCGGCTCTTGGTCTGCTTCTAGGGCTTCAACGGCTTGAAGGCCGATTCTTTGAATAAGTCCGATGCGGTAATCGACCGCGCGTCCCGATCCCCATCGGTTGCATTGCTTGTCTTGTAAATGACAGTTCCGCTCGTCAAATCGAAGATGAGGCGCTGAGCCGACTGAGCGATAATGCCCCGCATCACCTGATCCGCCTGTTTCTGCAAGTGGGATAGCTTTCCCGCAGCAGATGCACGGTTTGCCAGAATCCCGAACACGGATAAATTTATTGAAAGCGGCTTGCGCTTCATTGATGTAGTCCCTCCGTGTCTTGATTTTCTCTTTCCGGGCCCTGAATTCCGCCCGATCGGCCTTTGCCTTCTTTGCGGCTTCCTTGGCCTTCCTTGCCTGGCCGGCCTTGATTGCGCACTCGACCGACTCACAGCACTTCTGCGTCATCCGTTTGCGCTCGTAGGTCTGTCGACAGTATCTGCAACGCGCCATCAGTGCGAATCCCCTGTTTGTTTCTTGGTCACAATCTTCCCACACCTGCACCGATACCGCACGCAGTAACTCTTGGTGCGCTTCGCATAGTGATGTTGTAGCACCTGCATCGGTGATCCGCAATGGTAGGGCCGTGAAACGTCATTTACTTCCCGGTGATCCTGGTGCGCGACAAGTTCGCCAGAATCATCGAACGACATCGGCAGAATCTTTCCGCATCTGCATCGATACCTGACCACATGCACCCCTATGCCCGGAATGTGATGGTACTGGTGCGGGCTCATTGGCTTGGCGCAGTGCATGGGGCGGCCGTGGTAGATGGGTGCCATGACGTATTTGCGTTTTATTTGGACAAGTGTCGTCTATATCACGTTGGCCGTCACAACAATGACCCACAGCGCCCGCACTGATCGCGCAGCTTCATCGGGTTTTCGTCGTGCAGGCCGCGTATGCCTTTGCGCTTCCCTTCTTCCGTTTCAAATCCGTAGCAGTGCCCCTTGGCGCTCTGCCGCGTCTCCCGCTTGTGGTAGCCAAGCAGGCACAGCACGCGCTGCCAAAGTGGCATCTTTGCCGGGAACCACGGCAGGCTTGTGTTGGCGTTTCTGATGTCGTCTCCGTTCATCGCTTTACCTCTAAAAAGTCGGTGCTGGCGGCACGGTGCCGGCCAACCCATCATTCGAGGCGAACTGCGCGAAAAGCCGCGCAGTCGCCTCAATTCAGCCGTTCGGCGTCTTCAATGGTGCGGCTCTGCTATCAGCAATTCGCAGCCGGTTTCGAGTGGCGCGTCAGTCGGTGCCTCGAAGTGCAGCGTCAGTGGCCCAGCGATCTCGCGCTCGGTGAAGCG
>Ga0172380_10003696_pt1 | contig 20636 bp, 20 predicted proteins | sample Leawe162metaG_FD_119747 | JGI IMG/M metagenome (GOLD analysis project Ga0172380, IMG submission 119747) | Leachate microbial communities from a municipal landfill in Southern Ontario, Canada - Leachate well 162 metaG | ecosystem: Engineered > Solid waste > Landfill > Unclassified | place... | reverse complement strand
GAATGCGGCCGTACCATGGCCAGGATGAAAAAAACCATGGGCCGTTCCGATGATATGTTGATCATAAAAGGGGTCAATGTATTTCCATCGCAAATTGAAGAGGTCCTTGTTGCCATCGAGGGGTGCAAGCCCCATTACCAGCTGGTGGTAGACCGCAAGGGGGCTCTGGATGTACTTGAGGTCTGCATCGAGGTGACCGAGAATATCTTCTTCGACGAGATGAAGAAACAACGGGCCTTCCTGGAAATGGTCGAGCACAAGATCGATTCGGTTCTCGGAGTCGGCGTAATCGTCAAGCTGGTCGAACCAAACAGCATCCCCAGACACGAGGGCAAGGCTGACCGGGTGATCGACAGAAGGATTTTGTAGCATCCAAACCACATGAATCGCGTAACTCAACCGCCTGTTCAGCCCTGATGCTGACGGGCGGTTTTTTTTTGTGAGGCCGGCATCCGCTTATGCCATCGGCATGTCCCAATCCGTCCGCATCAGCAGGTGGGCCGCTTGCTTGTCAACCAGCCAACGCTGTTCACCATGCTCCGGCCTGATCATCCCGGCAGGGTATTGGCTGGGGGCTGGTTCTTCATCCAGCACCTCATGGAGGATCGCTGCCTTGTCATCGCCCGACACAAGGAATAGGATCAGCTCCGCCTGGTTAATGACCGGCACCGTCAGTGTTACCCTGTCGATATCTTCGCCGGAGCGCCTGGTAACCGCTGTCCAGCGCTCCTGTTCCTCCAGGGCCGCTGAGCCGGGAAAGAGGGATGCCGTGTGCCCATCGATTCCGAGCCCAAGCAGTGCCACATCGAACCGGGGCAGGGCTCTGGCGAAAAACATGCGCAGCAACTCCTCGTACTCTTCCGCGGCTCGGCAAGGATTGGGGCCACAGGAAATGGGATGAACCTGGGCGGCCCGGACCGGCACCCGATTGAGCAGCACCCGACAGACCATGCCGGCGTTGTTCCGTGGGTCGTCAGGCAACACGCAGCGCTCATCCCCCCAGAAGAAGTGCAGGCGATCCCATGGCACTAGCTTTCGCCACTGTTCGCCAGCCAGCAGCTCATATGTGAGGCGCGGTGTTTCCCCTCCTGCGAGGAGCACGGCACAGCGGCCCTGAGCGGCAACGGCCCGCACCGCCTGTTCGACAAACAAAGCAGCAGCTGCTTGGCTCATGGCTTCATGGTCAGGATAGACAGAGATCATCTGTGTTTCTCCGGCAGTGCCGGCTGAAGCCAATTGTGTCCATCCCGGGCGATGAGGATGTCAGCTGCCTCCGGTCCCCATCTCAATGCTGTGTAATTGGTAAAACCGACCAGCGGCACCGATTCCCACGTTTCGAGCACCGCTCCATCGGCACCGAAGATCACCATCACGGTCTGTTCAAGCAGCATGGTGTGCGGCATGGATTCTTCATCTCCAATTTCACTGTTCTACTCCCGGTGGCCGTTAAACGCCGCTGCTGCACAGGGCGATATCACATACCAAATTCCCAGAGGCCGCAGCACGGCCAAGCGGAATAACGAAGTCAGTAAAATCATTATTTATCAGTCTGCTCCTCTGTTCGTTGCGAATCGATTTATTGTACTACCAGGCGGTAGTGGAGCAAGCCTGGGAAAGAAATAAAAGGCCAGGCATACGTGCCATCCCATATTACGTACTTAACATAATATAGCTTATGGGACATTTTTGGTGTAGTAATGTATTTTGTGAAATTCAGTCTGATCCGCTCACCGCGAATTTCGGTGAAACCAGGCGACGGCCATTGACACAAATTCATACAATACCGCTATTCATCCACAACTCCACAAATCAATCGCTCCAAAAATACAACAATACGATCTGTGATACCATTTGATACGATCTGGCATAAAATGGAAATATTTGACAATGTACTGTGAATAAATTATTCTGACACCATTTAATACTGTTTGACTATGAAGGGAGCTGCATAATTATGCCTGACAACGGTTCGTTGCGCAGAACTACACAAATTGAAAATGAAACATCCTTAGACGACAATAGTGATCAGACCCTGACAGACCTTTCCGATCTCCCATTGTTTGGCGGTTTTGCGCCTACACCCTCTCACGTAGAGGTAAGCAGGAAGAGTACAAATGTAATTTCAGAGATCACGGCCAACCCAAAGGAAAAGGCACCTCGTTCAAAGTTGTTGAAAACGAGTGTTAAAGAGCCAGCAGGACCGGTGCCCAAAGCGCCTCTTGAGCCCAAGCCACCCAGAGTAAATGTCGATAAAGAATCTGTTGCTATTAAGCCAGAGTTGCTCTCTGTGAATGATGTGTGCAAATTGCTCAAGATTTCCAGGTCCACCCTGATCAGAATGGAAAAGGCCGGACTTGTGCCCGGACGCCTTGTCTTGGGAGGTTCGGTTCGCTATCATCTGGACACAATCAAAAATTGGCTGCAAAATCTTGCCAAACACAATTCCTGACTTATCTATTAAGGATAGATATGTAATTAAACTTGCTTTTTTAAGTGACTACCGATAATGTATCAGAGTTTAGAATATCAAGACCAATGAGGAGCCTCCTTAGGTATGAGTAAAGAAGAAGCTATAGAAGTAGAAGGTACGGTCATTGAGCCTTTGCCCAATGCTATGTTCCGCGTCAAGCTGGAAAATGATCATGTTGTATTGGCTCATATTTCCGGTAAGATGCGAAAGTATTTCATCAAGATCCTTCCTGGCGACAAAGTGACGGTTGAGCTTTCCCCTTATGACCTGAGCCGCGGACGCATTACGTATCGCGCCAAATAATTTTTCATTTATGAAAAGCTTGTAAACGGGCCCATCATTTTTGGTGGGCTTGTCGCTTTTCAAAAATCCCTATTTTGTGAGGATCCAATGTACAGCGTAGCAGACTTGAAAAAAGGGCTTAAAATCACCCTGGACGGCGACCCATATCTGGTCATTGCCTTTGATTTTACCAAACCGGGCAAGGGTCAGGCACTCTATCGCACCAAGATGCGCAACATGATCAATGGCACGATTCTGGACAGGACCTATCGTTCCGGCGAAACCTTTGAACCTGCCAGCCTAGATGAGCGCCAAATGGAGTATCTTTATAAAGAAGGCAGTCATTATCACTTCATGGACCAGCAGACCTACGACCAGGTGATCATGGAAGAGGAAACCCTTGGTGATTCCAAAAACTACCTGCTTGAGAACCTCAAGGTTGACGTCCTGCTGTTTGGTGAAAAGGCCATTGGGGTCACGCTTCCAAATTTTGTAAACCTGAGAGTCACTCAGACCGACCCTTGGGCCAAGGGAGACACCAGCGGTAACGATTCCAAGCCCGCCACAGTCGAGACCGGATACGTCCTGCGTGTACCCCCTTTTATAGAGGAAGGCGAGCTGATTACTATTGATACCCGGACCGGCGAGTACTCCACAAGGGTTAAAGGATAGGTTTACACGGTGGTGGACAACTGGTTGATTTACAAGAAATAGCCCGCCTGGAGCGGGCATTTTTTGTTTTTTGGTGTTCAAGGGATTAATATTGTCTTTCATGCGTCTCACAAATCTCCGTTTGCGAGCCAAGATCATGCTGGCCGTCAGATCGTTTTTCGATGACCGCGGATTCCTGGAGGTGGAAACACCGCTACGGATTCCCGCCAATGCCCCGGAAGAACACATCAATCCGTTCGAGTCCGAGAAATGGTTTTTGCACACTTCGCCGGAAATGTGCATGAAACGGCTGCTAAGTCGTGGCTATGGCAATATTTACCAAATCTGCCATTGTTGGCGGAGCAGTGAGCGCGGCACCAGGCATCTGCCCGAGTTCACCATGCTGGAATGGTACCGGGCCAAGGGTGATTATCACGATTTGATGAGGGATTGTGAAGAACTGTTAAAATGGCTTGCCAAAGGCGACTGGACCGAAGCTGGAAATGAATTACCAAACAATATACGCGCCGCTTTTGGCAATGTCGCTGAACAGATCTCTGTCGAAGAGGCCTTTGATCGTTACGCCTCAATGGGGATGCAGACGGCTATGCACAGAGGTGTTTTTGACGAGATCATGGTTACTCTGATCGAGCCTTCCCTGCCGCGGAACAGGCCGGTGATACTGAAGGACTATCCTGCTGAAATGGCGGCTCTGGCCCGCCTAAAGCAGGGTGACCCCACAGTAGCAGAAAGATTTGAACTTTATGTGAACGGCCTGGAACTTGCCAACGGTTTCAGTGAACTTATAGACCCGACAGAGCAGCGTGAACGCTTTATGGAGGCCAATTGCAGGCGCAGTCAGGCTGGAGTCCCCACCCTACCCCTTCCGGAACCGTTTCTTGGGGATCTTGCTACCATGCAGCCGGCGGCTGGGATTGCCCTCGGCGTTGACCGCCTGGTAATGCTTTTGTGCGGCGCCGAACGGATTGACGAAGTAGTCAGCTTTACCCCGGAGGAGTTGTAGCAACATCACGATAGGCTATCCGCTCGCCACGATAATTGGTCAAATACAACATATCCCCATCCCTCTCCATCGCATCCGGCATTATCGGCACCTTTCCTTTCCCGCCCGGCAGGTCAATAACATAGTGTGGCACTGCCATTCCCGACGAATGCCCTCTCAAGGCCCTGATGATATCCAAGCCGGTGGCTACTGGCGTACGAAAATGGGCTGTGCCTCTGACAAGGTCCATTTGATGTAAATAATAGGGCCTTACCCGAATCTCCAGCAGGCTGGTCATCAGTCGGCGCATTGTTTCGATTTCGTCATTCACGCCACGCAGGAGGACTGTCTGGTTTCCCAATGGTATCCCATAATCAGCCAATAGATTGCAGGCCCGGGCTGACTCCGGTGTAATTTCTACAGGGTGATTGAAATGGGTGTTGATGAAAACGGGATGGAATTGCTTGAGCATGCTGCACAATTCCGTGGATATACGCTCCGGAAGAGTCACGGGAACACGTGTGCCGATTCGGATGACGGCAACGTGCCTGATAGCCCGCAGCTTGCCGAGAACATAATGCAAGGAGGCGTCATCCAGCATGAGTGGGTCGCCGCCGGACAGGATCACATCCCGAATGGTCGGATTGGCATCGATGTAAGCCAGGGCGGCATCAAGCGCTTGGCGGCTGGGCGGCGAATCTCCTTCACCTACATGGCGCTTACGCATACAAAACCGGCAGTATACCGGACAGCAATTTGAAACCAGCAACACTGCCCGGTCCGGATAGCGATGGATCAGGCCGGGCACCGGGCTAAGCGATGTTTCGGCCAGGGGATCGGGTGACTGGCCATCATCGTGGAGTTCTCGAACATCAGGGATGCATTGCCTCCAGATTGCATCGTCAGGTTGGCGGATCAAATTTGCATAGGCCAATGAAACCCTGGCAGGATAAACCTTGACAACAGACAGCAAATCAGCCGTGTCGTGCCGGTTTGTTATTAAATCTTGAATAGATATTGACTTGCATGTTATGTATCGCATAAAGTTTTAGCTGTTATTATTGTTTAAGTGGCCCAACTTGAAACATCCTGAAATTGACTTGTAAATAAATGGATTGTATGAAATATACACCATATTGCACTTAACAATCCGTATCAAAATTGGAAATCATGTATACTAAATACTTCGGATTCGACGAAAAACCATTTACCCTGACTCCCAATCCCCGTTTCATCTTTCTCAGCCAAAATCACAAGGAAGCCTTTGCCCACCTTTTGTACGGTATTAATAATCACTATGGTTTCATAGAACTGGTCGGCGAGGTGGGAACCGGGAAAACAACTGTATTGCGCACCTTGATGGAGCAACTCCATGATGACAGCTATCGCACGGCGCTGATCTTCAACCCCTGCTTGACCGGGGTTGAACTACTGCGCAGCATCAACCAGGAATTCGGCATCGAAGCGGGCAGCGAATATGTCAACGAACTGCTGGCCGAATTGAACCGGTTCCTCTTATCCGAGAATACCGAAGGCAGGACCGTGGTGCTGGTTATCGACGAAGCACAGAATCTGCAACCGGATGTTTTGGAACAGATCAGGCTCATCTCCAACCTGGAAACCGAAAACGATAAACTGATCCAGATCATCCTGGCAGGCCAACCAGAACTGGATGCCCTGCTTGAACGGCCGGATTTGCGGCAACTCAATCAAAGGATCGCGGTCCGCTATCGACTCAAGTCCATGAACCTTGATGAAACCTGGGCGTATATAAAGCACCGGATGGAGGTTGCCGGTGAAACAGGTGGCGTCTCCTTCAGTCGCAACGCTGTCAAATGGATCTATATATATACCCGTGGCGTCCCCCGCATGATCAACATCCTTTGTGACCGGTCACTCTTGTTCGCCTATGGTGATGAGCGACGCCGGATAAGCTTTGGCATCGTCGCACGCGCCATAAGGGAGATACTCAACCAGCCACAAAGCCGCCTGTTGGCTCACGCGGTCAGATATCTTGTCGTTGTGGCGCTGGTAGTAGCCCTGCTGATGTTGGGAGCTGTCAGCTGGACCAAGCTGCGCACCAATGGCCCGTTGCGTAGCAGAACAGCAGGAACGGCAATCGACACCCCATTACCTGCAACTACGGCCACGGCCAAAACTGCGGCAATGAACCAGCCAAGCGGGCTGGAAGAAGCAATAATCTCCCATGATCAGAACGATACCCACATCCAGGCATTTAACGCAATCGCCCAAGCTTGGGAGAAAAATCCCATCAGGATCTTCAACATCCAGTTGACCATCCCGGGTATGTTCTCACGCCTCGCGGCAAAAAGGAACCTGAAACTAACCACTTTTCATGGCACGCTTGACCGTGCGCTTGGTTTTGACTTGCCTTTCCTGGTTGTTACCAAGGTCAGCGGTCCGATGGGGAAATACTGCTATGCCGTCGTCACATCTGCCAGAAATGGCGACATTTCCATCTCCCCCCCCCTGTTGGGCAGCAGTACAATCCGCAAGAATGATCTAGCCGCACTTGCCAACGGCACATTCCACCTTGTATGGCAAAATTCCGGAAAAATCCCCGAAAATATCACTCCAGGCGACAAAGAGTACGAAATCAAAATGTTACAGGGACAACTCAAACAGGCCGGTTTTTACCATGGGACCATTAATGGCGCCTACAACAGTGCAACCATCAAGGCAGTCAACGATTTTCAGCGTTCAGCAGGGATAACGGTGAATGACTCAGTGGGTGCGCTTACGCTGGCGGCCCTTTCCAAATACGACAGATCCCACACCACCCCCACCCTACTCAAAAACTGAAACGGACGTTAACATGAGCTCTATCCTCAAGGCATTGAAAAAACTGGAAAATGACAATACAAGCCGCAAGTACGGTTCTTTTAAGGTTGACGCGGAAATTTTGCGCGATGGCGTACCGCACCACTTCCCACTCATCGGTACCTCCCTGATTGCGGCGCTTCTTTTCATCGGAGGAGCCGGAGCCACCTATTTCTACCTGAGACCGGTTATCATGGCCGGTCCGCAAGCAAAACCGTTACCGGCTCTGACAGCCAACCTATCCGGCAGATCCCCGGCACAAGAAACGACCGTGGATGCCGCAACGCAGACAGAGAAAAGGATTGATCGGACAGAATCCGCACCTATTGAAAAAACTGGCGCTCAATCCAGATCACAGGCAAAGTTCGTTATCACCGCTCCGCTCCCCTTCCCAAAACCCCATGACAACTCATTGGACCGTCATGCCAACACCGTAAAAACCCCGGAGACGGCCCATCCTAATTCCATAGCAACTAAGCTTGCAGGAACCGCAGGCAACCAACGCGAACTTGATCCGAGGCCGCTTCTCAGGGTGAATGGCATTGCCTATCAGGACAAGAATGAGGATAGCATGGCGGTTGTCAATGGCGTCACGGTTTCCAGTGGTTCTGTAATAGCGGGAGCCAAGGTAGAGGGTGTTCTGCAGGATCGTGTTCAGTTCAGTTTCAATGGCGAGAAATTTGACGTTTTTCTTGGCAAATCAAATCAATGACAAGATCATTTGACGATAACTCTAACAAACCTGACCAAATAATCTATTCCTGACCATACGGTAAGCAAAGTTGCAATCCAGAGAAAAAACATCCCGACATTGTGCATGTTGACATGCAGCGAGGGAAGATCGATCCCAAAAAACCAGTTGTAATCGTAATGCAGCAACAATCCGATGATAGCGACGATCTGAAAGATCGTTTTGAACTTCCCGAGGTCGCTTGCCTGGATGACAATCCCCTCGCTTGAGGCAATGCCACGTAATCCGGTAATAATGATTTCCCGCCCCAAGATCAGCAACACCATCCAGGCCGGCACTCGCCCAAATGGCAGTATCATGATTAGTGCAGCCATGACTATCAGCTTGTCTGCGATCGGATCAAGAAACTTACCAAAAACCGTGACAACGCCCATGCGTCTGGCAAGATACCCGTCGAGCCAATCGGTAATCGAAGCCAGGGAAAAAACCGCTGCTGCCCAGAAACCGGCAGGTTTCGAGGGGGACATGAGTAAGGATGCCAGCAGAGGAATTGCTGCGATTCTCATCATGGTGAGAATGTTTGGCAGATTCAAAATGGGGTGACCGGCGCGAATAGCGAACATAACCCTAGTTGGCCTGGTAAGATTGCATGTAGGATAGTACACGGTTTACATAGTTTTGCGTTTCAGTATAGGGAGGAATGCCGCCGAATTTGGCAACTTTGTTAAGCCCGGCGTTGTAAGCCGCCAAGGCCAGGGACACATCGCCACGGAAGGTGTCCAACAGGAAACGCAGATACTTGACACCACCCTCGACGTTATCCTTTGGATCAAAACTGTTACTTACTTTCAGGGAACGGGCCGTGCCGGGCATAAGCTGCATCAGGCCGCTGGCACCGGCGCGCGAGACCGCCTTGGGGTTATATCCTGACTCAGCCTGGATGACCGCCTTGATTAGAGAAGGGCTGACACCGTATTTACCGGCACAGGTCTTGATGATGCTTTCATATTCAGCTGGATTGGTTGCGGCAGAGAACTGAAGCTTGCTTCGCAACTGTTTATCTTTTTTTAGATCCCGCATAAAGATTTTAAAGCGTTTGTCCGTAGGGGCATCGGTAAAGTGTACAATGCCTTCCGAATCCTCGTAACGATAGATATCGGCGTTAACCTGCAGTACCTGGGTCAAAACGATCAGGCCGGCCGTTAGCAGTATACGGATTATGTCGTAGCGCGTCTCTTTTATACCCATGGTACCCAATAATCGCAAAACGTCGTGTTTTGTCAAGCTTAATCATCCATAAACCATGTTGAGGTCAAAATTGTCCAGTTTGAAATTGACTTTTAACGGTCCTTGTTTTACAAAAGATTCCTTGTTCTAGGAGGTATGCGCTTGAGTGATCAAAAAATAACCTACAAAGATGCAGGGGTTGATATCGAGGCTGGCAACAGCTTCGTCAACATGATCAAACCGTTGGTCAAATCGACCTTCAGGCCAGGGGTGATGACCGATATAGGTGGTTTTGGAGGGCTGTTTTCCTTGAATACCGCCAAATATCAGAACCCGGTTCTTGTCTCGGGTACCGACGGGGTAGGTACCAAGCTCAAGATCGCCTTCATGACCGATCGTCATGATACGGTTGGGATCGATCTGGTTGCCATGTGCGTCAACGATATTGTGGTACAAGGCGCCGAGCCTCTTTTTTTCCTCGATTACCTGGCAACCGGCAAGCTTCTTCCCGAAAAAGCCGCCTCGATTGTTAAAGGGATTGCGGAGGGATGCAGGCAGGCTGGTTGCGCCCTGATAGGTGGCGAAACCGCTGAGATGCCGGGGTTTTATGCCGATGGCGAGTACGATGTCGCCGGTTTTGCCGTTGGTGTGGTCGAGCGGGACAAAATCATCGACGGCTCAGGTATTGCCGTCGGCAACCGCCTGATCGGTATTGCCTCCAGCGGTCTGCACAGCAATGGCTACTCACTGGCACGCAAACTCATCTTCGAGCAGATGGGGCTTTCGATCGACTCGGAATTACCTGGAACCGGCAAAACTGTTGGCGATATTTTGCTAACTCCTACCCGGATCTACATCCGAGCGATTATGAATCTACTCAAAGATTTCAGTATCAACGGCATCGCCCACATCACCGGAGGGGGCCTGATCGAAAACATTCCCCGCATCCTGCCACGCGGCTGCCGGGCCACCATACATCTGAACAGCTGGGAACGCCCGGCGTTGTTCGATATCCTGCGCGATGCAGGTAATGTCGAACGCAATGAAATGTACCGGACCTTCAATATGGGTATTGGGATGGTTCTGGCTGTGGCTGAACAGGAAGCCGAGGATATGCTCTACCGCCTGAACGGTCTTGACGAACGGGCCTGGGTCATCGGTGAAGTCACTACGTGTCCCGAGGGCTGTGAATGTGTCGAATTGATGGAGGGGTGATGGAAAACAAACAGCCCATCGTTCTTGGGGTACTTGTTTCCGGCAACGGTTCCAACCTGCAGGCGATCATAGACAGGATCGAGGCGGGTGAGCTCAATGCCCGCGTAGCCTGTGTCATCAGCAACAATCCGGAGGCATATGCCCTCACCAGGGCTGCCAGACACAACATCCCGGTTGTGATTCACGAGAACAGCCGTTTTCCCAACCGCAGGGAATACGATGCGTCATTGGTCAAAATCCTCAACGACTACAGTGTTAATTTGGTCATTCTGGCTGGATTCATGCGGATACTGTCCGAGGTAATGGTCTCGGCCTTCCCCAATGCCATCCTCAACATCCACCCCGCCCTGTTGCCGGCCTTCCCAGGCCTGCATGCCCAACAACAGGCCCTTGATTACGGAGTCAGGTTTACGGGGTGTACCGTGCATATTGTGGACTGCGGTACTGACACCGGCCCGATCATTTTGCAGGCTGTCGTTCCGGTCGATCAGGACGATACCGAGAAATCCCTTTCCGAGCGCATTCAAAGGGAGGAGCACCGCACTTTTCCGGAAGCCATCAGGCTCTTCTCGGAGGGCAAGGTCACTGTAGATGGCAGGCGGGTCCACATTTTACCATAATTTAACTTGACACCAAGACTGAAATAGTGATAGTTATTTTACTTTATTCCACTCAATCTCGTATGCAACGTTTTATGGAGGTGCAGTTTGGCTCATCACAAATCAGCAATTAAAAGGATAAAACAGAATGCGAAGAGAAACGCCCGCAATCGGCATGTCTCATCGACTCTGAAAACTCATATCAAGCGGGTCCGCGAGGCAGTGGCAGCCAAGAACAAGGATGCCGCCACAGCCGCTCTAAAGGCCGCGATTCCGGTCATTGACGTCTCTGCTTCCAAGGGTGTTATCCACAGTTCCAATGCATCCAGAAATGTGTCGCGGCTGACCAGGCTCGTCAATACCCTAGGCTAAAACAGCTTCGAGTAAAACAACATTAAGGGAGCAATCGCCATGCGGTTGCCCCCTTTTTTAGTTCCGTATAATACCCTTCACATTGTGGCGGGCAGCCGACTCCGAAGCCAACAAACGTCGCGCTTGCTTGCTACCAGAATCACTTCAGCGTAACTCACCCGAACAGATCGCTACCATAAGAGCGTGCATCAATGTATATGGATGCACGCCGGTTTTGGATGCGACATCGCACCGGTATAGCTCGGTAAAAAGCCGCCTCAGTTCACTCCGATCAAAGTTTCGGGCCTGCTGTATCATTTCTCCCAGGAAGAACGGGATAATACCGACTTCCCTGCTGATATCCGCCTGGGGCGCCTTGCGATCCAGCATCTCTCTGATACGCCACAATTGGCGAAAGTGCCGGCTTAAAGCGCCGATCATCTGGAAGGTCTCCTCACCATTGCGAAAGAGCGTGTCCAAGCATCTCAAAGCATTTTGCAGATCCCTGACACCAAGGTAACGGGCAAGCTCAAATGCCGTGAATGCCTTTGAACTGCTGGCCACCGCGCGCACGTCGTCAACGCTGACCCTTTTCCTCTCGCCGGCATATGCAACCAGTTTTTCCACCTGCGATGATAATTCCTGAAGATTGTTGCCTATGAGAAACGTCAGCAGTTCTGCCGCTGCCGGTTCGATTGAACCGCCATGAGTCGCGATCTCGCCCTGAATAAAACCATTCAGTTTGTTGTCGTAAAGTCGTTTAAACTCGACTAGCGCCCCATGTTTCTTGAGTTCAAGGAAGAATTTTTTACGCTGATCGATCTTGGTACCGGTGAATATCAGACAGGTGGTTTCGGACGGGTTCTGGATGTAACCGAACAGGGCATCCAGGGCTTCGGCCTTGAGCGCCTCAGCGCGCTTTACCAGGATAGCCCGTCGGTCAGCGAACATGGGAAGTGTCAAGGAGGCATCAACGATGTCCATCCCTTTGGACTCATTGCCGTAGAAGACGTTGAAGTTGAAATCCTTGAGCGAAGGGTCGATAGCCCGGTCCAGCAGCATGTTGGCGGCCCGGTCCACCAGAAACGACTCTTCGCCGTAAAGATAGCTGATGGCATGGATCTTTCCCTTTTGCAGGGACAATTCAAATTCCTGGGCAGTCATAATCAGTACGATTGTTCCACTGCAGTCAGAAATTTCTGGGCAAGCAGGCGTGATGCGGCGGCCAAGGCAGCTTCTTCTGCAGAGTGTTGCAGCGAGAGGTTGTTGTTGGCCGGGTAAGCCTGGGAAGCAACGACAGAACCTTTCCAGAGAGTTGCCCCCGTATCCTTGCGCTGCAGTTCGAGCTCGACATCAATGGTCAAGCGGTATTCCCTGACCTGGTCTATGGCAGTATAGGATATGGCCTGGTTCGAGTATGATCGCAACTTGCCGCTGACGCGGAGATCAGCCTCCGCCTCATTGCCTGCACTCAACAGGCCACGCATGGCATGGCTTTCATCAAGCAGGGCGCGCCTGATTACGGTCTGGGCAGTGGAACTGGTGGATTCGTTGGCGATAAAACCCACCCAAACCCTCTGACCCGGAGCCATGATACTATTATTGGCTGATCCGGCCAGACGGTAACCACAACCCAACTGGGTCAGGAGAACAATGGCACATGGGATGAGTACCCATGTCCGGAATCGAATCTTATGGCAACGGCTTGGCATGGCTACCCTACCCCACCACGATATTTACCAGTTTGTCAGGCACACAGATGACCTTGCGTACCTGTTTGCCCTCGGTAAACGGCAATACCTTCTCATCCGCCAGTGCCATGGATTTCAGGATATCCTCAGTAGTTCCGGCCGGCACGGTAATCTTGGAGCGCAGCTTGCCGTTGACCTGCACGACAATCAGCCGTTCCTCGTCCACCACCGCTTCCTGGTCGTATGTGGGCCAGGGGGTTGCCGATAATGGGGTACTATGCCCCATTCGCTGCCAGAGTTCCTCGGTGATATGCGGTACAAAAGGAGCCAGCAGCTGCACCATGCTCTCCAGTGCTTCCCGGATCACGGCGCCATATTGGGGGGAGGCAAGCTCAGTGGCCTGGAGCACGTTCAATAGCTCCATAACGGCTGCAATAGCGGTATTGAAATGGAAACGCTCCTCGATATCCTCGGTTACCTTCTTAATGGTCTTATGGACGGCGCGGCGCAATGTACGTTCTTCCTGAGTTAGCGAAGATTGATCCAGCACTCGGGCATTACTGACCAGGTCGAGCCGGTCATGAACCAGTTTCCAGACACGGTTCAGAAAGCGGAACGAGCCGTCCACTCCCTGGTCGCTCCAGTCCAGATCCTTCTCGGGCGGTGCGGCAAAGAGCGAGAACAGGCGGGCCGTGTCGGCGCCGTAGCGATCAATAAGGGCATTGGGGTCAACCACGTTGCCTTTTGACTTGCTCATTTTAGCGCCGTCTTTGATGACCATCCCCTGGGTCAGCAGGTTGGAAAACGGTTCGTCGCAGCTGATATAGCCCAAGTCGCGCATAACCTTGGTAAAGAATCTGGCATAGAGCAGATGCAGGACAGCGTGCTCGATGCCGCCAATGTACTGGTCCACCGACATCCAGTAATCAACCCGTTTGCGATCCAGCGGGGAATCCTGGGTGTCCGGGCAGCAGTAACGGAGGAAATACCAGGACGATTGCACAAAGGTGTCCATGGTGTCTGCTTCGCGGCGCGCCGGTTGCCCGCACAAGGGGCAGGTGCAATTGATGAAGGAATCGAGCTTTGCCAGCGGACTCCCCCCTTCCCCCGTAAATTCAACATCCATCGGCAGTTTTACCGGCAGATCCTGGTCCGGGACCGGAACAACACCACAGGTGTTACAGTAAATGATCGGAATGGGGTTACCCCAATAGCGTTGTCTGGATATGCCCCAGTCACGAAGGCGGAAATTTACGGTCTTGTGGCCGATGCCCTCGGTCTGCAGGTAATCGGCAATGGCCTCCTTGGCCGCATCGCTGCGCATGCCGTTGAACTGCCCGGAGTTAGCCAGGATGCCGGCATCGCAAAAGGCTGCTGTCATGGTATTGGGGGCAATGGTTTCATTCTCCGGCTGGATGACGACCTGGAGCGACAACGAATATTTCCGGGCAAACTCGAAATCCCGCTGGTCGTGGGTCGGAACCGCCATAACGGCGCCGGTGCCATAGTCCATCAGGACAAAATTGGCCAGATAGACCGGCATGCGCACTTTGGTAAGGGGGTTTACGCAGTATGACCCTGTAAAGACCCCTTCCTTCTCGAAGTCGTCAGCGGTCCGCTTGATGCGGTCGGTCTTCTTCACCTTTTCGATGAAGGCGTCCACCTCATCTTTTCTCTCCGGGGTGGTGAGCTTCTGAGCCATGGGATGTTCCGGCGCCAAAGACATGAAAGTGGCACCAAAGACCGTGTCCTGACGGGTAGTGAACACCCGGACCACCTCATTGCTCCCTTCGAGGGGGAAATCGATCTCGCAGCCGAAACTTTTGCCGATCCAGTTACGTTGCATCACCAGAACCCGCTCCGGCCATCCGGTAAGGCGATAGGTCCAATCCAGCAGTTCCTCGGCGTAATCGGTTATGCGAAAAAACCACTGATCGAGCTCCTTCTGCTTCACCTCACTGTCGCAGCGCCAGCAGCTGCCGTCCTCCACCTGCTCGTTGGCCAGCACGGTCTCGCACTTCGGGCACCAGTTGACAAAGGAGGTTTTCTTGTAGGCCAGCCCCTTTTCATACATCTGCAGAAAAATTTTCTGTTCCCAACGGTAGTATTCGACGTCACAGGTTGCCAGTTCGCGGCCCCAGTCATAGGACAACCCCATCTTCTTGAGTTGGCCGCGCATGTAGTCGATGTTTTCGTAGGTCCATTTGGCCGGATGACTCTTGTTCTGAATAGCCGCATTCTCAGCCGGCATCCCGAAGGCATCCCAGCCCATGGGATGCAGCACGTTGAAACCGCGCATCCGCTTGAATCTGCCGACCACGTCGCCGATGGAGTAATTGCGTACGTGCCCCATATGGATCCTGCCGGATGGATACGGAAACATCTCCAGCAGGTAATATTTTTGTTTGGCGGGATCTTCGGTCACCGCAAAGGTCTTGGCCTGCTCCCACTGCTCTTGCCATTTTTGTTCGATATCTTTGGGATTATACTTCTGGTCCACAGTCTGTTCCTTTCTCATATGAATCTGATTTTCAATAGGTTAACGTCGTTTCATTGCAGTTGCGGGTGCGGCGGCTGCCAGTTCGATTCCTTCTGGTGACAGCGCTCACAGGCCTTGGGGTCTTTCACGCTGAATGCCATACTGAAGCCATGGCACTTCCCACAGAACAGCCCCTGATCCATCTCTTTCATCTGCCAGCGCTTATTGCTGTAACCCGATGCGATCACGGCATAGTGGCAATCGGTGCAATTGTAACCCTTTTCCTTGTGCACCTTGTGGTTGAAATCGACATTGCCGGTATTGGCGGGCAATTCGTAACGAATGATTTTCTGATTGGCGGAGTGGCATTTCTGACAATTGCCTTTAACCCCGAATGCGGTCTTGTCGTCATGGCATCCTCCGCACGATTTCCCGTCCTCCATCAGTGCCATGGAGTTGCGCTTGTTGTCGGGACCGGGAATGTAGGGAGACGGATGGCATTCACGGCAACCATATGCGGCTATATGAACCTTGTGGTTGAATACAGCCGTGCCCGGATTGAAATTGATCTGCTTTACCGGGTGGCAACGGATGCAGCCATCCTTGACGCCAAAGGCGGTCTTGCTGTCGTGGCAGGCGCCGCACGACTGGCCTTTTTCCATATCCGACATGGTGAAATGCTTGCGATCCTTGCCTGCCGCAAAGATACCGTTATGGCAATCAGTGCATTTAAACAGGGTCACATGGTTTTTATGACTGAAAAAGGTCCGACCGGTTTCCTTGGAGTCAAAAATCACGTTTACCGTGGACATGTGGCATTTGTCGCAGTCTCCACCAACGCTGAAGGCTGTTTTGCCGTCGTGGCAGGCGCCACAGGATGCACCTTGCCTCATCTGGGACATGGAAAAACGTTTGTTATTCGGGCCGGCAGTATACAACTGGTTATGGCAATCAGTGCAGGAAAAGGCGCCAAGATGGCGCTCGTGGCTGAAGCGGGCATCATCGCTGAAACGGATCTCCTTGACCGGATGGCACTTGCCGCAATTTTTTACGCCAAAGGCGGTCTTGCCGTCATGGCAGGCACCACATGACTTGCCTTTTTGCATGTCGGCCATCGTAAAACGGGCGGCGGAAACACCGGTGCCAAAGATGGTGTTATGGCAATCACCGCAGGCAAAGCTGTTTTTGTGTCTGGCGTGACTGAAACTGACGATTCCGGCATCCTTGATCCGAAAGGTAATATCGGCCGGTGTGCCCAGGTGGCATTTACCGCAGTTCGTTGTCACTCCGAAAGCGGTCTTGCCATCGTGGCAGGTGCCGCAGGACTGGCCCTTGGCCATCTGGGGCATGGTATAACGCACACTGCGGGCGCCACCGATAAAAACAGAGCTGTGACAATCTGCGCACTTGAACAGCGCCGTATGGGACGGGTGGCTGAAAACGGCATTGAATGCCTTGAACTTGATCAGGTTGACGTTTTTATGGCATTTTTGACAGTCGCCCTTGACCGAAAAGGCGGTTTTGCCATCGTGACAGGCGCCGCAGGATCTGCCATTCTCCATATCGCGCATGGTCGCAATGGCACGCCCAGGCCCTGCCACAAAAATCTTGCTGTGGCAATCGGTACAGCCGTAAGACAGGTCAAGATGCAGCTTGTGACTGAATACGGATTCGCCTGTCATGCTCACATCTTTCACTAGGTGGCACTTGCTGCAATCTTTTTTTACCGAAAAAGCGGTTGTGCCATCGTGACAGGCGCCACACCCTTTACCTCGTTCCATTTGAGCCATGCTGTAGTGCTCGTTGTTTCTGCTGGTGCTGAACAGGGTGTTGTGACAGTCGCCGCAGGTGAACGTCCCAAGGTGCTTGTCATGACTGAAGATCAGAGTGCCGAAATCAGGTACGGTAATGGGGACGTCACCGACCTGGTGGCATCTGATGCAATTATTCAGCTGTGGGGCACGGGGATTTGACTTGTTGTGACAGGCACCGCACGATTTACCCTGCGCCATGTCGGCCATGGTGTAAACCGGATTCTTCTTGACGATTATATGGAATATCGAATTGTGGCAGCCGGAACAGTTATTCTGCAGCTTCTGAAGATGGATTTCGTGATCAAACGGCACTTTCCCGGCAATTTGCGTGGTGAAGTAAAACATATCCATTTTCTCAGCGTGAAGCTGCGCCACCGGAAACGCCAGAAGGGATGCCACAAGCAACAACACTGTCCGGTACATGTTCATATCCCGTTCTCTCCAGTAATGCTTTTAAGATATCCGTCCAGGGCGGCAACAGTCATGGACGAATGCATGGGTTTTGGTCAGATAAATGCGCCCTTGATCAGGATTTCCCTGACCACTCTCTGCAAAGGCACGATACGATCGACAAGACCTGTTGCCACCGCTTCCCTTGGCATGCCGTAGACTATTGCGGTTTCGTCGGATTCAGCAATAATGTAGCCGCCCTGCTCCTTCACCGCCCTGATGCCTCTGCTGCCGTCATTTCCCATGCCGGTGAGGATTACCGCAATCATCCGCTTCCGGTAAACGGCCGCACATGATTCAAGCATGACATCCACTGAAGGAACATAACGGTCGGCTGATGTTGGTTCGACAGTTCTGGCGATCACCTTGCCCGCCACGGTTTCGAAAATAATATTCATTCCTCCGGGTGCTATAAGTATCCTGCCCGGAAGGACAACATCCCCGTCCACAACCTCTTTCACTTCAAACTGCGACGACCGGTTCAGCCGTTCGGCAAAAGCACGGGTAAAGCCGGACGGCATATGCTGCGAAACCACAACGGCAAAAGGAAATTTTTTTTCAAAGGACGAGAAAATATTCTGCAGCGCCGGCGGTCCCCCGGTAGAAGCACCAATGGCAACGATATCAATAGGATGCTGGAGCGTTTTCATCGCATTGCCAATCGGTTGCTGCTCGGCCGTTTGCTCTGCCGGCTCATTGCCGGCATTACGATTCAGGCGCTGGATCCCCCCTGGTTTGAGATTAAGTACCTGGAGGATCTTGCGCTGCAAGTCGTCTTGAATCTTCAGCAGCTCTGTCGATGCACTGCTGGTTGGCTTGGAGATGAAGTCCAGCGCACCGAGTTCGAGCGCTTTGAATACCTTGTCCGCACCGCTCAAGGCGCTGATGACGATTACCGGAATCGAAAAACGGGACGTAAGGATGCGCAACAATGTGAACCCGTTCATTTTGGGCATCTCCAGATCTACTGTAACCAGATCCGGCTTGAGGGTGATCACCTTCTGTATCCCCTCCTCACCATTGCAGGCATAGCCAACAATCTCGATCTGCTGCATTTCCTCCAGCATTTTGGAAATGGTGCGCCTGCTGTAGGCGGAATCATCGACTATCAGCACCTTGATTCTTTTCATGGTAACCCTCCCGGCGCGACCCGTTCAGGCTTTTGATAGATCATATCGTTTTTGAAATGACGCAGGGTAAACAGGGTGGTGATGTTCATCAGCGACTCGGAATGCCCCAGCAGCAGGAAACCGCCGTCGAGGAGGGCGTTATGGAACGATTCCACCACTCGTTTTTTGGCTGCGAGATCAAAATAGATGATCACATTACGGCAGAAGATCAGGTCCATCTTGCCGAGCATCACCATGCGGTGGGTGTCAAACAGGTTAAGATGGCTGATGGTAACCAGTTCGCGGATTTCATCACTTACCTTGAGACCGCCATCCTGCTCGTGAAAATAGCGTTTGAGGTAATATTCATCGGTAGCCCGGAACGAAGACTTGCCATAGATACCCCGTCGCGCATGCTGAAGAACTCGCTGGCTGATGTCGGTGCCGATAATTTCGATCTTCCAGCCCCGCAACTCCTTGATGTCGCGAAGCAGCATGGCGATGGTAAAAGGTTCCTCTCCGGTGGAACAGCCGGCGCTCCAGATACGGAGAGAAAGATCGCCGCGAGCGGACTTAATTTTGATCAACTCGGGTATGATCTCATCGGTGAAGGCTTTCAGCTGGTAGGATTCACGAAAAAAATAGGTTTCATTGGTCGTGAGGATATCCATGATATCCATCAGTTCCTGTTCCTTGTTCCTGTTGTACTTGAGAAAGTGGTGGTAATCGCGGTAAGTGGGCAGGTTCAGGACCGCCAGGCGCTTGGCGAGCCTTTTTTCCAGCAGGTATTTCGATTCGTCGTCGAAATAGATTCCGCAATGGCTGTAGATATTGTCACGGAGGAGATGGAATTCATCATCGGACATCGGATGTTCGGCGGCGGATAGAAATATCATGCAACATCATCCAGCAAGTTTTGTATCTCTGTCTTGCGCGGGTAGTCCTTTTCCTGCTCCAAGGCTTCTGAAATGAGAAGTCTCACGCGTTGAGAGTGGATGTCGGCCAATAGCCCGGCCCAGTAGTCGTAACACTGCCCGCCCATCATTTCCCCGGCCCGCAGCAGAATTGTAACCGCAAGCCTGGCAACCTCGTCATCCGGATGCTGAAGCGCATCTTTCACCAACAGCAGGGCCTCGGAAGTGCCAAGGGTTTTGAGCAGTTCCAGACAGGTCAGCATCAGTAGTCCATCTGCCTGCTGAAACACGTACTGAACCGCAGCCAGGGTCCTTTCCGGGGCAATTTTGGCAATACTTTTGAGTGCTGCGCACTGCACCCAGTTGTCGTTGTCACTCAAGGCGTGGGTCAGGGGGTCGAGCACTTCAGGCCCACCAATCTCGGCCAGGGCAACCGCTGCGGCAATGCGCACCTCGGGGCTTTCGTCCACCAGCGCAATCAATAGCGTACTGCGAGCCATGGAAAGATGCAGTTTGCCGATAGAGGCAACCGCGGCCTGGCGCACCTCGGCATTTTCATCCTTCACCATGAGAGCCAGACGTTCACCGTCGCCCAAAGTCGCATGCAGGATGGCAGCGTCGCGACGCTGTTCCGGCCGCACTGAACCTTCCAGCTGATACGCCACCTCCTGGATGACGTTGCGATCTATCAGTGCCAGCATCTGGAGACAGACGATCACGCCGTTCCTGATTTCAAAATCCCCATCCTCAAGCAACTGGACTATGTCGCGAACGCAGCCGGTAAGCCCGAGTTTGCCGGCTGCTGTCACCGCGGCCAATCGCACCTGGGGCGAGGGGTCATGCAGTGCT
>Ga0172380_10003695_pt1 | contig 20637 bp, 19 predicted proteins | sample Leawe162metaG_FD_119747 | JGI IMG/M metagenome (GOLD analysis project Ga0172380, IMG submission 119747) | Leachate microbial communities from a municipal landfill in Southern Ontario, Canada - Leachate well 162 metaG | ecosystem: Engineered > Solid waste > Landfill > Unclassified | place... | reverse complement strand
ATCTGCAACCTCACAGCGCTTTCCATTGTGAAATACCACTGTTCCAGGGTACAAATAGCCAGCCCAATGCCATCGTCGCTTCATTGGCATGGTCTCCTCCTTTCGCAAAAAATTGTCAATGAACTGAAAAAAATAACCGATCCCAGGATCGGTTGAGGTTTCATTGACAATTTATCTTCCAACAAAAGCTCAGCCGATCCCGTGATCGGATGTTCTTTTGACCTTCAATGATAATAAATTTATATTTTGCATATCCTTATTATGAAGACGTAATTTTTATTATTTTGTTACAACGTCGTAGTCGGGAGGGATTTTCCAGTAGTTTATTATGTACTGTGCCAATTCCTTAAAAACAGGTACTGCTGAGAGGGCTGACATGGAAACTTTTGGATTGTCCAATTTTACTAAAATTAAAAATTGGGGATTATATGCTGGGCCGAAACCCACAAAGCTCTGAATTGTCTTGTCTGGCTCGTATCCTCTTCCGTTTTTAAGCGGTATTTGAGCTGTACCGGTTTTTCCGGCAATATAATACCCAGGTATTTTTGCAACATGGTTAAAGCCACTATCCACAACATTAACTAACATTTTAGTCAGCTGGGAGATCGTAAGCTGTGAAACAACAGGATTTGAAAGCTCTGGCTTTGTGACTATTTCATCATTCCCATTCACAATTTTTTCTGCAATAAAAGGCCTTGCTAACTTCCCGTTGTTTGCGATAGCCGTATACCCCCTGATAATCTGCATTGGGGTGAGTTCTATTCCCTGCCCGAAAGAGGCAGTGGCAAACTCAATATCGCGTCCGTTCTTCAGGTTATCATTTTTAGAATAAACTTCGCCCTGCAAATCGACCCCTGTTTTTTCTGTAAAGCCAAACCGATCAATATAATCTAAAAATGTTCTCTGAGAAACCTGCTGCTCTGCAAACACCGCGCCCGTATTAATAGAATTTTCCAAAACCTGAGTCATCGTCTGTTGCCCATAAACCTCATAAGCAAAATTATGTATTGACTGTGATCCAAACTTTAAAACCCCCGTATCAATATAAGTTGTATCTGGCGTTATTTTTCCTTCGTTTAATGCTGCGGCCATAGTGAAGGGTTTCATTATGGAGCCCGGCTCAAAAAGTTTTTGTGCCACGCTGTTTTGAAAAACCTCTAAATCTTTTTCTTTGGAATACTGGTTCGGATTAAAAACTGGATAATCCGCCAAGGCTAAAATCTTTCCAGAATCGGGCCTTACTACAATTATTTGGCCAGAATCTATATCTAAATTTGCTTTAACTTTTTTTAAAAGGGCCTCGGCCTGGAATTGTATATTGTAATCTATTGTGAGATAAACATCAGAACCGTCCAAAGAAACTTGGCTATCGTTGCCGAAAATAGAAGCCAGCCCGCTCCTTTGCTCATGAATGCCGGACTTTCCTTGTAAAATATCTTCATAATAACCTTCAACACCGTATTGTCCTTGACCCTCCCCTCCCAAAAAACCAAGTGCCTGAGATAAAAAACTTTCCTGAGGATAAAAACGGCTTGGGTTGTTTTGCCAAGCTATGCCCTCCAGATTAAGTTCTTTAACACTTTCCTGCTCGCCCGGAGACAAATCTTTTTTTATGACAACATAAGAACTACTACTGTCTAAATATGACAATATGTCTTCCTTTGGCATACCCAGCGCTCCGCTTAATTTTTCTGCAAACCCTTCTTTATCGGAAATCTCGGACGGGTTAGCTGTTAGCGCCCAGCTGTCTTTATTTATAGCCAGGCTTTTTACATCTCCTGATCCATATCTTCCTTTTGTTTCCTGGCTGTTTTCACAAAAAATTTCTCCTCGTGAGCCGGTAATATTATAAAACCCGACCTGCTGGCCAAGCGCTTGGGCTCGGTAGTGTTTATTCTCCAAAATTTGAAGAAAAAACAGGCGGCTGATTATAGCTGCCCCAAATAATAAAACGATTAATAAAACAATATTTATTCTCCAGTTTCGATATTTCTTCATTTCGCTTTTGCCAAAGAGTTGTCCGGAATTTGTATATATCTTACTGAAACTATTTTTTGAAAATTAAGCAGTTGCACTTTTTGCTGTACTTGCCCCAAAAAACTGCTTTCTGCAAAACTCACCTCCAATCCTTTTTTCTCATTCAGAAGCTGCGCAACCTGATTCTGATACCTCTCAACCAAGTATGACCCGCTTGTAAGGTATCTAACCTGCCACACATAATATACAAGCAACACCAAACACATAAAAAGCATTCCAAAACAAATCGCTTTCCAGTTTATGCCTGGCAGGCTAATACTGCTAGCTTTGCTTTTCACTTTTTTCTGAATTTTTAAATAATTTAGTACTGCTGTTGTCATGGCTTTATATCTTTACTATTGCTCGTAACTTTGCAGATCTGGATCGTGGATTTATTCTAATCTCGTCTCCTGATGCAGTTACCGGCTTTTTAGTTAATAATTTTAATGTTTGTTTTTTTACTTCGCCCGCTAAGAAATTTTTAACTATCCTGTCCTCTAAAGAATGAAAAGATATCACTACCAACCTTCCTCTGAAAGCCAGCAGAGACAATGCTTCTGGCAAAACCGTTCTAATATTTTCTAACTCGTCATTTACGGCAATCCTTAATGCCTGAAACGTCCTTGTCGCATAATGGATTTTGGCTTTATGGTAAGCACTCGGAGTTGCCCTTTTTATAACCTCTATAAGCTGAAAAGTTGTCCTTATTCTTCCCAGCCTTCTTTTTTCAATAATACTTTTTGAAATTTTCTTTGAAAATTTTTCTTCTCCGTATTCTTTTAATATGTTTTCTATTTTGTCCTCGGGCCATTCGTTCACAATTTTTTCTGCTGTCAGATAACCCATCTGGTCGTTGTACCTCATATCCAGGCTCTGATCTATTTTAAATGAAAACCCTTTTTCCTGCCTACCGGCAGGCAGGCCGTTGCCCTCCAGCTGGACTGAAGACATTCCCAAATCCAATAGTATGCCATTAACTGGGCCAAAATTCTTTCTTCCAATAATGTCTCTTATGTGAATATAAGAATCATTAGCCAGCACAATCCTTTCTTTAAATTGAGCTTTCAGCCATTCAGCCGAAGATATTTGAACTGGGTCCAAATCAATCCCCAAAACTTTTCCATCAGGGCCGTTTCTTTTTAGTATTTCCTCTGAATGCCCTCCCTCGCCCACTGTACAGTCGACAAAGTTTTCATTTTGTCCGGGGTTTAGAAATTCTAAAACCTCCTTTAAAAGAACTGGCTTATGGATTGCTGCTGCCATGTTATATCCCCAATCCGCCTAATTTTGAAACAATTTCATCCACTCCCTTTTCGGCTTCGCTCTTATATGTTTCCCATTTTACCGAATCCCAAATTTCCAGCCTATTTGATAATCCGCAAATAACCACGTTTTTTTTTAATCCTGCGTAATCTTTCAAATAATCAGGCACCAGTATTCTGCCCAATTTGTCCAAAGAAACCTCCATGGCACCCGCCAGCATCATTCTGGCAAAAGACCTGGCCTCTGTTTGGCTTATGGTCAAAGCGCTCCATTTTTCTGATTCTACCTGCCATTTGTCTTGTGTATACACGAAAAGGCACCCATCCACTCCCCTGGTGATTATTACTTTGTCTCCCAGCTCCCCCCTGAACTTTGCAGGCAAAGCCAGGCGCTTTTTTGCATCAATTGTGTGTTCGTATTGGCCTATCAGCATAGCCTTTTATTAAAAAGTTATTCACCTGTTTTGTTACTTTTCCCACTTTTATCCACATCTATCCACTTCTCTTTATTTATAGCCCACTTTATAGCACCTAGTCAACACTTTGCTTAAAAACCCCAAAATAGTCGTAAATTAATGTATTTTTACCCCACTTATCCACACCCCTATTATTAAAAAACGCCTCACACTACCAGTATGAGGCGTTTTCCACAAAAAAAGCCCCGTCCGTAGACAGAGCCGTTGCAGAGGTTGTCCCCCCCCCTACAACTTTAGCAAAAGCAAGAAATCAGGTCTTGCACAAGCTCGTTAACTTGGTGCCAATTGGACACAGTGCTATGACATCCAGCATTGTCAAACCGCCGAGCAATTTCAGGGCGCACACAGTATGCATGCATCAGCACTGGAGACCCGCGACGGATTTCCACCACCAACTCAAGCGTATCCATTTCTTGTTCCACACAATCGCTCAAGAAAATGGCAAAAAGGTCTGGCGTGTCGGTAAAGTGTCTGCGCGCCTCTGCAACGGTAACGGCTCGCAATACCTCCGCCGAGCCTGTCTGGGCCAAGACGCAAAAGGCATCACAGAAAACCATGTTGCCAACACACAAAATTTTAGCCTTGCTACTCATAGCACATCCTCCTTTTTGTGAAAGAGCCACTAACGAAAAAGTCCTCCGCCTGGAGGACTTTGATAAATTCTTGTTTTTTTATTTCCTAATCTTTAAACTTATCAAAAACCTCCGGGCTTTGGCCCAACAACAATGCTAACAACAAAGCTGTGAAGTTTTGATAATTCATAATATGCTCTATATTTTTATAATACTCGCTCAAATATACTTGTCAAGCTGTGGCCTCAGAGCCAAGTATAACTTCAAAAGTTTCTGGGTTTATGGAAATAACGTCGCCTTTTTTGATTTTGTCAGACAGCAAGGCTTGTGCCACGCTGTTTTCCACTGTGTCCTGTATAACCCTGCGCATTTCCCTGGCGCCAAATTCAGGCTTATAAGACATTTCCACAATTTTTTCCTTAAGATCTTCTGTGATTTCAAAATGAATTTCTTTTTCTTCCAAATTCTTTTTTAAGGCTCCCAGCATGAGCGCTGAGATATCCAGCAGATTGCCTTTTGTCAAAGGATGAAAAATAACAGTAGCGTCAAAACGGTTTATAAACTCAGGCCTAAACAAACCCTTTTCTATTAAAGAGCCTACCAGTTTTTGTTTGTCTATGGCCTGTCCGGACTCCACCTCTTTGAAAATCATATCAGCCCCGGCGTTAGAGGTGCAAATAATGATTGTATTGGTAAAAACAACCTTTCTGCCTTGGCCGTCTGTTATATGCCCCTCATCTAAAACCTGTAAAAGCAAATTTAAAATATCCGGGTGGGCTTTTTCTATCTCATCAAGCAACAGCAAAGAAAAAGGAGTTTCCCTTACGGGCGTAGTTAAAAGCCCCTGCATTTCCACCGGGCTTACAGACCCAATCAGCCTGGGAATATCTGCGATTGCCTGGAATTCAGACATATCCAGCCTAATGGTTTTTTCTTCAGAACCAAAATAAATTTGAGACAATGCTTTTGAGGTTTCTGTTTTGCCCACGCCGGTTGGCCCCAAAAACAAAAATGTTCCCATGGGCCTCTTGCCAGATCCGATACCCGCCCTTGCTCTTCTCATCGCAATGGATATTTCTTTTACGGCTTCAGCCTGGTTTACGATTCTTTGATGAATCAAATTTTCCAGGTTGAGCAATGTTTCTTTTTCCTTCACATCCATCTTCCCGACAGGTATTTCGGTTTTTTGAGATATGATTTCAGCAATGTGATGGGGTAAAAGAACTTTCTCCTTAAGGGTTTGCAGATAAACAACAGCCTCATCTAAAATGTCCGTGGCTTTTTTAGGAAAAGGCAAACTGGGCATATACTTGGCGGTTAGATTCACAATTTCCCTTATTGCTGGATACAATATCAAAATTTTATTACGATATTCAAAGCCTAAGGCATAATTCTGCAATACTCGTATTGTTTCTGCTTCTGAGATTTCAGAGACTTCAACCTTTCTAAAAAAATCTGCAAAAGACCTGTTCCTTTCTATGCATCTGTGCAATCCGTCGTAACTGGTAATACCCACAAACTGGAAACTTGGTATGGCTAAGTATTTTGATAATATTCCCGAAATATCAATTGCTCCCGGCCTCTGAGACTTTTGCTCAACAAAATTATGCAACTCATCAACTGCTAAAATTACATTCCCCGACGCTAAAGCCTCTGAAAATATTTCGTCCAAAGTGCTTTCCAGTTTTTCAAAATCCTGTACACGGGCTGCCAGCCGAACCAAATCTAGCTCTACGACTCTTTTGTCATTTAGCTCCGGCAATGACTTCTCTAAATAACATTTTTGAGCGATGGCCTCTACTATGCTTTTTCTGCCGGTACCCGGCTCGCCCACAATCAAAGCATTTGCCTTATCAGATCTGGCCAATATCATTTCTGTCTGCTCTATCTCTTTCTCATGTCCTACAATTTCCTTAAAACTAGAGCGCGAAACTTCGCGGCGCCAATCTATTGAAAACTGATCCAATGTTATTGTATATCCTGAAGCCCAATCCTTGCCCAAAGAACCGGCTCGAGATAAATTTTCGTACGACCAAAATTTCCTACGATTCTCCAAAAAGGTTTCTGCAGAATCCAGCCACACCGCTAAATTTTCTACATCTTCGGATTTCAAATCAAAATCCATCAAGGCTTTTCTAAAAATATCATTACATTTTGCTAAACCGATTAAAATATCTTTTTCTTCTATTGAAATGTGCCCCATGGTGCTTGCCGCCCCTAAGGCTTCTGCAATAGCGTATTTGAAATCTTCCGAATACACTTCTCCCCCATCCTGTTTTTGGGATTTTTCAGAGGCATTTTTTAGGCTCTCTTGTAAACTCTTTACGTCAAGACCCAGCCTAAAGCATATGATTTTCACCTGACCCGCGCTTTTTAGGGCAGAATAAAAAAGCGCTGTTGAGTCTACCATAAGATTTCTACTCGCAGCAAACTTTATTGCGCCCTCTATAATTTTAGCAGAATTAAAATCTAAAAGCTTTGCCAGGTCTAGATCTTCAGTATTTGAGACAGCCTCTTTGAGATCCAAATCATTGGAGGGGTTTTTTATCCTTAACTCAGTGAATAACGACAAGTTCAAAAAAAACAGATAAAGCGATAAAAACAAGATAGCGAATTTCACCGCCGAGTAAAGAGAGACTAGTTCCATAAGCGCCAAGACAACCGCGCATAAGGATAAAATAAACAAAAACAAAAAAGCGTCCCTAAAGAATCCAGAGGCCCTAAAAAGAGGAAACGCCTCCATTTTGATGGCCTTGTAAGCTGGTGTGTTTTTAAAATTAAAATTCATTAAAAAAATATTACAAAACAGAATCCCGCAATTATCAGGGCAGGCATAATAATCCATCCAATAAACAATACCAGGCCAATTACAGCTACCGAAACCTGTAATATAGCCCCCATTACAATTAACACCGTTCTCATCATTGCTCCCAATACTCTTGAAAAAACATTTGATATTAATGTGTTGAAAAACTCCGTTATATCAAAACCCCGCGGATAAGACCATTTATATCTTCTCCACGGAGAAAAAAAAGTTCTAAGCAAAAGGTTGAAGGACAAAAAGTTTGACGCAAACATCATATAATTGTTCCATACGCCAAATAAAAACCTTGGCATTTCATAAAACTGCCACAAAAGCCAAGAAGTCAATATGTTTTCTGGTTTAGCTTTTTCCATTGTCAGGCCCATTAACCAATTTTACACCAATTCTTGATAGGGCGCCACCAGCTGTAATCAAAATAAATGCTAACATAGACCACGCGATTAAATTTAGAATCTTTGTTATAGTTGCTATGGGCAAAATTTGGCTAAGCTGTTTTTGCACTGCCTGGTTAATTTGTTCCTGGACGCTTATACTATTAGTACTAAAATTAATTTCTGACGGTGTTTGGAAAACCAAGGGAGCAGACGTTTTTCCCATAAAAATATTATAAGACTGCCAAAGTGCCCCGAAAATTAAGACTAAGCCGATGACGAGCAAAACATAACCTATTGTCTTATTTAAAATCATCTTTTTCTAGCTCTCGGCGGATATCCGCTGGGATTGGAATTTCCTCTCCTGGTTTTGAAATCCCAGGATACCGCCAAGCGCTGATTATTTTTTTAATCGCTTGCACTGAACCCGTCGAAGGGTTTGTATCTTTATACATCAGCCAAATTTCTCCCGGTGCACGCCTTGGTTTTTGCCATGCCTTAGATATTGTTATTTGTTTTTTCCCTGCCTGCCGGCAGGCAGGTTTAAAAAATACCTTGTTGGTTTTCATCACAGCAATTGTTCCGGGTACAATTCCCTTTTCTTTTCTTTCCGGCCTATGCAGAATTCCCAGAAGCTTTTGCTTTGACAATCCATATTGCCTCATTTTTATTTGAGAGTGCTGCGTCCAGTAAAATTTTTTATATGATTTAATCATTATACAATTTTACAACAACTAACACAAAATAAAAGCCCGCTAATGCAGGCCTGAGAATATTTCATGTTGAGCAAAGGTAATCATTTCCTCTGCGTGAACAATGGCGAGCTCTCGCTCGGGGAAGAAGACTCCCCGACGTTTTGGGCTCTTGGGCTTTTGAACAGAACGGTCAAAAGCAATCCATCCGGCAAACTGTTCCATATCCCAAACCAAGCCAGGAACAATGCCAGCCACCCAAAGTGGCTTTGCTTCCACACAAAGTAGAAAAAATAAACTGCCGTTATTGAGCTCTGTACGATCAATGACAGGCCTTGATAGACTCGAAATGATTATTTGGCTTTCCATGGCACAACCTCCTATGTTGATGACAAGGATCAAAAATCCAGTGGACGGTACAGGATTCGAACCTGTGACCCCTGCAATGTGAATGCAATGCTCTGCCGCTGAGCTAACCGTCCTGTTTAAATTATACTATCACTTTTTATTAATACGGCAAGCAATAAAACAGCCCCGTAATGCGGGGCTGTTTTAAGAAGTTTTTATTTTATCTCGACTTTGGCGCCGGCTGTTTCAAACTTTTTCTTCATTTCTTCGGCATCCTCCTTCTTTACGCCTTCAGCAACAACCTGAGCTGTTCCTCCTGCTGCTGCGTCCACTAAATCCTTAGACTCCTTAAGGCCTTTTCCGGTGATGTCTCGGACAACCTTAATAACCTCAATTTTTTGTGCTCCCACCTCTTTTAATTCAACATTAAAAGATGTCTTTTCTTCAGCTGGAGCTGCGGCTGCGCCGGTAGCCATTACTGGAGCTGCGGCTGAAACGCCGAATTTTTCTTCCAAAACTTTTACAAGTTCTGCCAATTCCACAATTGGAAGCGCTTCAATTTCAGAAACCATTTTTTTGAATTTTTCTGGTACCTGCTTTGTCCCGCCATCGGCGGAAACTTCTGGTTTTGTGTCTTCTGTCATGTTTTTATTTTAGCGAGCCAAATGAATTTTTTCGAGGAGAGGGTGCCCCGTAGAGAGGCTCTCCCCGCAGAAAAAGTTTATTTGGCGAGCGGGAAATTAATTACTTGTTGTTTCTTTTGATTCTCTTATTTTATCTAAAACCCTTACAAGACTTGAAACCGGGCTGTAAATAGAGCCGACCAGTCTGCCCAACAATTCGTTTCTTGGCGGTATTGATGCCAGCGCCAATACTTTTTCTCTGTCTATAAATCTGTTTTCAAATATGCCTCCCAAAATTTTAAAATCTTCGTGGTCTTTGGCAAATTTATTGGAAAGCCTGGCCGGAGCTACCTCATCGTCAATCCCAAACACTATGGCCAGTTGCCCGGGTATTACAGCCTTTATTTTATTCCAGAATGAAATTCCCGACTGTCCAAAGGCAATCCTCACCAAGGTTTTTTTGGCAATTTTCATATTGCAACCGGCTTCTTTCAAGGATTTTCTCAAAGAAAACATATCCTTGGAGGGGACTTTGTTAAAATCCACAAAAACCATGGACTTTTGGTTGCCAATCCTTTCCTTTATGTTCTCTAACTGCTTTACTTTTTGTTCTTTTGTTAGTGCCATAATTTTGTTATTAAATTAAAAAAACTGTCTCCATAGACAGCAATTTCTCAGCTAAAAGCTGGTAATTTGCCTTTGGGCAGGATTTTTACTTTCTTTTGAAGAATCCCTGCTGTCTACGGCTATATTTATAATGTATTTATATCTTAATCTATAACCTCCTTTATGTCAAGCCCTAATCCTTAATGTAAATATTTGGCTTTGGCAATGTTGTGCTGGGCCAAGGTTTCACTATAATGGGTTATGCCGTCTGAGAGATAAAACCAATATTCACTTTCTGTGGGATAAACGGCTGCCATAATAGACTCTATGCCCGGGTTTGATATGGGACCTTTGGGCAAACCTTTATACTTATAAGTGTTATAAGGGGAATCCAGCTTTGTATCGCTAATTTTAACAGAGGCATCGCTTTTCCCTGTGACATAGTTAACCGTCGCATCCAGCTGCAAAGGCATTCCCGCGTCAATCCTTTTCCACAAAATTCCTGAAACAATTTGTTTGTCCTTTAAGGATCTAACTTCTTTCTCAAGCATAGAAGCCATAGTAACTATATCAAAAATGCTTTTACCTTGGCCGGCAATCTCCTCTCTCAAGTCTGGCGTAAATTTTTTATCAAAATTAGACAGCATCATATTTATAACATCTCCGCACGTTTCGGTCTCAGAAATTTCATAAGTGTCCGGAAAAAGATACCCCTCCAAGCCTACGTCAACTGGCTTGTCTTTTAAAAATCCAAAAGAATCCGAATAGTCTTTTTCTGTTAAAGCCGTAAATTCATCGCGGCTGCAAATACCCTTTCTTTCTATATAATCAGCTATACTGCCCTCATTCCAGCCCTCTAAAATAACAAGATTATTTTTAACAACATCTCCTCCTGCCATTTTCTTGGCTATCTGGTAAGCAGACATTTTGGAAGATAGGTTGTATTTTCCCGCCTGCAGGGTCGAATGCTTCAGCGACATAAAAATATAAAATTTGAAAAAAAAGCTGCTTCTTATCAGGTCCAGCTCTGTAAGATCGCTTGCGATCCTATCGCTCCCCCATCCTTTTTCAACCGTATAGGAAACCGTTTCATGAGAGCCCGGATTGACAGGAATATAAACCTCAAAGAAAATAAAAAGAAAAATAGCCAACAAAAAAACTCCGACACCAATCGAAATCTTTCTTAGAAACTTTGGCGAAACCTTTGAAAAATCTTTTTTTTTAACAGGGATGCGGAAGGCTAAGCCACCGATATTTTTTCGTTTATACGCCATTTTTTATTAGGGGTTTATACTGATATTCTAGCATATTTTTAAAAAACTACAAAAGTTTTCCTTGCCTTAATATTTTTGAAAGCGCGGCAGCTTTATTCTCGCCGTCCTTAGTAAGTATAAAGTAAGTCTTTGTATCCCCAATTACAAGTTTTTCGTTTCTTAAAAATCTCAACGGCCTATCCAACTTGCGCGAATCGGGCCAAATAGGATAGCGCTCAAATTTCAAAGTATCAGGAAATAAAGTAAAACATTCCTTCACCAACCTCTCAAAGCTACACTTTTCATTATTTAGAACCACGGAATGTATGCAAAACAAAATCAGGTCATTGACCGAGAAATTTAAATTTTTGCTATTTTTTTGCATAGCTGCAAATTTTAGGGCGGGGGTGCAAGGAGTCGAACCCTGATCAAAGGTTTTGGAGACCTCTATTCTACCATTGAACTACACCCCCTATTATATAGAAAATACCACAAAATGCGCCAATTTTCAACTTATTTGATGTTCAAGCAAAACAATAAAAAAAGCCCGGTTTTTCTGCCGAGCCCTACTTAACACGTTCACAACCCGCGGATTCGCCATGGCGGACCGCGCAGTATATGGCGCGAACCTGCCTGTGAATGATATAAAGAGAACAAGAAGCACTCTCTTTTGCTCCAAGCCCCTTCATTAGGGTGCTGCCTGAAAACAGCACTGTCCTGTTTGGAAGCGGATCTATAAACGCCTTCCACCAGTCCACCGCTACATCGGCCATGCCAATATAGCTTTTCTTCCTCGCGATAGTGCCGTCGCCCAAGACAATCCAAGTGCCTGTTCTTCTGTCCTGCCTTGATGTCTCGGTTCCGCAGAACATAGAAAACTTTACCGGTACTCCCTCCAGCATCCCCATGCCCAAAAATAACCTGTAAGTTTCAAGGAACCTTCTGCCCTCTCCTACTACCACCAACGGTGGCTTCTGGGAACTTATGACATGTACCATTCCGGCCATATTCCCGACAAACTGCAACAATCCTTCTGTCGTGTGTCTTGGGTTCCCCTTTCCAACTTTTCTCCTGCCATAGCCGTGCGTAATGAGGTAAAGCATTCTTTTATCCCCCCCTGATTACAATGAGCTGTCGCCAAGATGCTTTTAAAACGTTAAGCTATTCTACACCCCGATATTGCAAACATCAATAGTCATTACAAAATCTAAAAATTATTAATATTTTATTAATTTTTTTTAGATAAGCTAAAGATATCCTGCAAAAAGGAAGGCGGACACGGGGGCCTTCCTTTAAAATGATGAAAAACGAAAAGCCCCCCTGCCCGCCATCCTTAACTCGGTTTAAGTTTACTGAATTTTGTTAAAAATTATATTAATTAAAAAGTGCTTGATATATAAAAAGAAAGGATATAAACTGACTATGCAAATAAAAATGGCCGATCTTACGCAAACCAACAATAATGAATGGGAGGATACTTTTGACCACGCTTCTGACTCTGTCTTTATACAAGACAAAGATTTCACAATAGTCAAAGCCAATAAGGCAACTTTTGATTTGCTAAAAATCACAAAAGAGGAAGTCATTGGCAAGAAATGCTTTCAGATTTTCCACAAATCAGGCAAGCCCTGGAAAAATTGCCCTTTTGAGAAAACAAGGCTGGATAAACAGCCTCACACTGAGGAAATTTTCGACCCAGGCCTAAATGCCCATTTAATGGTTACCACTTCGCCCATTTTCAATGAAGCCGGGGAATTTCAGGGGAGCATACATATAGCAAAAAATATCACAAGGCAAAAAGAACTTGAACTTCTGGCAAAAAAAAGAGCCGAGGAAAGCCAGACAATAATAGACGCCGTTCCTGCAATGGTTTTTTACAAAGATAAAGAAAACCGCTTTATTCGGGTAAATGCTTTTTTTGAGAAAGTGATGGGCACACAGAAAAGCCTACTGGAAGGAAAATCCATGTTTGACATCTACCCAAAAGAACAGGCTGATGCTTTTTTTAAAGATGACCTGGAGGTAATGAACTCTGGTAAAGCAAAACGCAACATAATTGAAAGCATGAAAACTCCGGACGGAACAATGATTGTAAAAACAGACAAAATCCCGTATTTTAATGAAAACGGAGAAATTATAGGAATAATCGGATTTGCCATTGATATCACGGAGCAAAAAAAAGGTGAAGAGGCGCTGCTCGCGAGCGAAACAAAATACAAAGAATTGGCCGACAGCATAACCGACAATTTTACCGCGTATGATTCTGATTTAAAATGTGTCTTCCGTAACAAATCGGCGCAAAATAATATTTCAATTTCCAACGAACAGGCGATAGGAAAGTCCTTTGAAGAGCTTCATCCTGATATGATCGGCTCTGAAATCCACAAAGCATACTTAAGCGCCTTGCAAAACAGAAAAACTTTTTCAGTGGAAACAGAATGGTTCCATCCTGATACAAAAAAAACAACCTATCACGAAATGGCCATATATCCCAAAAAAGAAGGGGGTATCGCCATAATTTCCAAAGATATAACCGAACGGAAAAAAATGCAGAAAGAGTTCAGCCGCCTTGCGTCTTTCCCTGAGCTCAATATCAATCCCATCCTTGAAGCCGACGAAAAAGGAAACATACTTTACCAAAACCCAACCATAAAAAATTTATTTCCAAACCTTACCGATATGAGCCCGTCCCATCCCTGGATGCAGGAATGGGACTCTCTGGTAAAAAAATTTGCGGATGGAAAAACGCGCGTAATAAGCCGGGAAGTTGTTATAGGAGAATCCGCATATTTACAAAAAATTCATCACCTGCCCGAACAGGGCCGGGTGCGCATTTACGGCACAGATATTACAGAGCAGAAAAATAAGGAGAAAGAACTGGGAAAATTAAACCGCACGCTTATGGCCATATCAAACAGCAACCAGCTTTTGATGCGGGCAACAGACGAAACTACCTATTTATCCGATGTATGCAAAATCGTTACTGACTACTGCGGACACAAACTGGTTTGGATAGGATACACAGAACACAATGAGGAAAAATCCATCAAACCGGTTGCCTCAGCCGGATTTGAAGCGGGATACTTGGATACCTTAAAATTAACTTGGGCTGACAAAGAAAGAGGCCACGGACCTACAGGCACGGCAATACGCGAGAACAAAATAACGCGATGCCACAATATGCTTGAAGATCCCAAATTCCTCCCGTGGAAAGAAGAGGCCATAAAACGCGGGTATGCGTCCTCTATAGCGCTTCCCTTGAACAATGGACAAGAAACATTCGGCGCCATAACCATTTATTCTTCCCAGCCCGATGCTTTTTTTGAAGAAGAAATACTACTGCTCAAGGAGCTTGCCAATGACATTGCCTACGGAGTAATTTCCATAAGGAACAAAAAGGCGCGGGACGAAGCTGAAGAAAAGCTGAAAACAAACGAGACCCAACTTCAGACTGAAAAAAATACTTTCAGGATCATCATGCAAAACACCAAAACCAGCCTGGCATATTTGGACCGCGATTTTAATTTTATCGCTGTAAACACGGTTTATTGCAGAAATAACGGCAGAACAGAGGAAGAGCTGATCGCTAAAAATTATTTTGACTTTTTCCCAAATGAGGAAACGCGGCTCCTATTTGAAAAAGTCAGAGACACAGGAAACCAGATGGAGCTCATACAAAAACCATCAATCAAAAAAAATCAGCCGTGGCAGGACATTACATACTGGGACTGGACCATAACCCCTATTAAAAATGATGAAAATTATGCCCAAGGCCTGGTAATTGCTATTACCGATGTCACAGAACGCGTAAAATCCATTGAAAATCTTAAAGTGCACAGCCAAAAATTGGAACAGGCCACCATAGAACTGAAAAAAGTGCAGACAGCCGTAGAAAATGCGTCGGACATAATTTTCATTGCCGACCCAAGAGGTAGAATTATATATATAAACAGGGCCGTAAAAAACATCCTGGGATATAGGCAAAAGGAGTTGGTCGGGAGAAAACCCAACTTTTGGATGGAGGATATGCCAAACAAATTTTTTGGGCAAATGTGGAATGCCATTTACTTCAATAAAAAACCTTTTATCGGAGAAATTCAAGATCGGAAAAAAAACGGAGACATATTTACCGCAGAGATACGTATCGCGCCAGTAATGGATAAAAACAGCCAGATACTTTCCTTTGTCGGTATTGAAAGGGACATCACAGAATCCAAAAGGCTGGACCAGGCAAAAACAGAATTTATTTCTCTTGCCGCCCACCAGTTACGTACGCCCATAACCGGTGTCAGCTTGGCAGCTGAAATGCTCTTAAGGGGGGCCGTGGGGAAAATAGGTAAAGAATCAGAGGAATATCTGGAAAACATAACAGATGGGGTTCAAAAAATGAGCGAGATGATAGAATTGTTCTTAAATGTTTCCAGAATAGAAATGAAAACTTTTCCTTTGTCCCCGCGTCCCATAAATATATCGCAGGTAATTGACGAAAACATAAAAGCTATCCTCCCACAATTAAAAAGAAAAGAGCTAGAATTCCGAAAAAGCGTTGCGGACGATTTGCCAGTTGTCAATTTTGACAAAAAAGTATTGGATATTGTTTTAGAAAATCTTTTCACCAATGCCATAAAATATACGCAAAGCAGGGGCGTAATAGGCATAGAGGCTGAAAGGTATCGAGACAATATAACAATTAAAGTTTTTGATACCGGGTGTGGCATTCCCGAAGAACAACAAAAAAAAGTTTTCGACAAATTATTTAGAGCAGATAACTCCAGCCAAAAAGTTGAGGGAGTCGGTCTGGGGCTTTATTTATCAAAATCTTTAATAGAACAGTCTGGCGGTAAAATATGGCTGAAATCAGAAAAAAACGCCGGCAGCGCATTTTATGTATCTATCCCGATAAAAAACAATAAAACAAAGCCGTAATGCAAAAACACCCGCGATTTGTGTCGGAGTGTTTTGCCTAGCATGCTTTCCTAATGTGCTTTTTCGGCTGATTTTTTAGAGGCTCTCTATGACTCGCTTATTTTATAACCTACTCCCCTAATCGTTTTTAAGAGCCTATTTTTTCTTCCCGAATCTATTTTCTTTCTTAATCTGTTGATATAAACATCAACAATATTGCTGAACGAATCAAAATCAAAATCCCAAATATTTGTGGTTATGGCTTCCCTTTCTAAAACCTGGTTTGGGTTTCGCATCAAATATTCCAAAAGCCTAAATTCTGTAAGTGTGAGTTTTAATTCCTTGTCTCTCAAAAAAACCGTCTTACGCGCCGGCTGTAAAACCAAGTCTCCTATTTTCAACTCTGTGGGCAGGGCTGTTTCTGGTCTTCTGGTCAAAGCTCTTACTCGAGCTAAAAGCTCCCTGAAACTGAAGGGCTTTACAATATAGTCATCTGCCCCTATGTCCAAAAGTTTGACTTTGTCTTCCTCAGAATCCTTTGCAGTCAATATAATAATCGGAGTTGTCACTCCAAATGCCCTTACGGCTCTGCAAACTTCGTCTCCGCCCTTTTTAGGCATCATCAAATCCAATACAATCACATCATAATCGCCATTATGAAGTTCTATTCGTTTTTGACCCGCCTCACCATCTAAAACATAATCAGCGGCGTACCCTTCTTTTTCAAAACCTTTTTTTAGCAATTTTGCCAAGCTTTCTTGGTCTTCAACAATTAGAACTCTCATATTTTAATTATTTTTTTAATTCTAAATTTATTATATTCTGAGAATTATTAACATTAGATTAAAATTATTAATAATTCAAGTTTTTAATCTTCACCTTATTATCCTTGGCCCGCCAATGCATAATTTTGGAGGCGCTAAAGGCCTTCCGGAACCTAACCAGGGCAAAAATTGCCAAAATAGCCAATAGAATTCCAACGGTCCACTGCCATGGGAAAAGTATAAACCATCTGCCGTCAATAAGTTTTAATGCCGCATCGGAAGAGGAAGAATCAGAAAGCCATACCTCAGCCTTGTATAGCCCGAAGGGCGGGGTATTTGTCCAGCGCCACTGAAAAAGGCGCGTAGTTCCGGGGTAGACAATCAAGTTGCCCACATTATAATTTCCCGTTTCCTTGCCAAGCCAATCCTTTAAAATAATCCTGCCGGTAGAGTTAAAATGAGCATTCCCCGTGTTCTGCATTGTAAAATTAAAATCTACCGGATTCCCAGCCTGAAAAAATCCTGTTGAAAAATCAATTGTTTTAGCAGTTGCTGCTACTTTCAAATCGTTTCCGGTCACTGTAAGCAAAACTAGCTCGCCAAAATTACTTGTGCCAAGGTCGTGAGTCCCGGGTACAGACTGGAATAATATTGCTCCGTAATGCCCTCCTCCCGTAAAATCTTTAGGAACGTCTATAACAAAGCCTATTTGCTTAGTTTCTAGGGGCTGAACACCTATTTGGAGATATTGCGGGACAATCCATGAAGAAGCCGGTTCTATTTCTGCATCGTAAAATTCAATTTTTCCATCCTCTAAAACCTGCCTGTAATCTTTTACAATTATTTTTAGGGTAAGAGGGAAATTACTTCTATTTATAATAGAAAAACTTCTTGATACCTTTTGTCCTGGACTAGCCGTAATCATGGTTTGAGCAGGTTGTAAAATAACCGAGGTATCGTTTGCTGTGGCGGCCCGAGCAATACCGGGCGCCAAAAGACTCAAGTTAAGCGGAAGAAATATGAACAATAATGACGTCGTTGATAAAAATTTTCTGAACATATCATTTTAAAATTAATATTATTTTTTATTTTTTTATCCTTTTAAAAACTCCTGAAACATCCTTCCTCGTTCTATACAAAAGCATGCCCATGGCAATAATAATTAATATAATCAAAGCGACAGATCCCAGCCTTATCGCTGTTCCCAAAGAAATAGCTCCAACCATTGCGGCAACAAAGCTCTGGGGAGAAGGTTTTGTTATAATTTGGCTCTCCACCTGGTTTCCCCCGGCAGTACTCTCAGAAGATTGCTGTACGATCTGCTGAGTATTCTCTGCGAGTACGGGTGTAGTGTTTTTTGCCGTGGCCTTTGGCGGAGCGCTGGCTACAGCTGCTGCCAGTAAACTAAATTCCGCTGAGACTCCCTGCCCGTTAAATTTATTTTCTCCAGCTGACAATGCTAATGAGTCATTTGAAATGGAAACCACTCCCGTACCTTCGTTTTTAACTAAAAATGTAATTATTCCAAAGGTTGTGGAAACCGTAGTGCCCCCCGGGGTCCCGGCGCCCCAAGAAAATGTGCCCTCATTATTATCAAAAGAATTAGCTCCTGCCTGATAACTGAAGGTAGAACCCACTGAAAAATTCTTTATTTCAAGGACATCGGGTGAAAAAGTTAGCTTTGCCCTAACCGTATCAATTCTTTCAGAGCCCGGATCCGCTAAAATATTTACATTAAATGTTTGCCCCGCCCTGTAACTGCCGCTGCTTGGGGAAAGGTTCAAAGATGCCGATCCTGAGGCCAATGCAGAAACCGGGAGCAAAACCGCCAGCGATAACGACGATAAGATTGTTAAATATGTTTTTTTCATCATTTTTTTTATTTATTAATTACTAATATTTTTATTGTCCAATTAGACATAACAATAGAGAAATCTTTATCGCCAACAATTCCTTCTCCGCCATCCTGAGCTACAAAACCCGTCCTTTGCCTATCCCAATTAGCCATTAGGATAGAAAAATCCAAATCATCTACTTTCCCGTCATTATTATAATCACCTTTAACATGGCTAAGGACTGACGAAATGCCTCCCCCGCCGCCGCCTGAGCCACCACCGCCTCCGCCGCCTGAGCCTGTATTATTTATGGCAGGGTTGCTTTCAATAGGAGAATCAGCAGGAGGATCTATTATAATTGTTGCCGTGCCCTGGTTTCCATAAGAAGCAGTTGCTGTTACGGCGAATGTCCCGTCTGCATCTCCTGCTGTATAAAGCCCGTTATCATCAATAGTTCCTCCCGTAGCAGTCCAGGTAAATACAGGCTGAACAGTAACAGGATTGCCATCGGGCCCCTTAGCCACGGCTGTAAACTGCTGAGTGGCACCCTTGGCAAGAGTAACGTCTGCAGGAGTTACTTCAATTGTTACTCCTGGACAAACTTCATCTGGAGAATTTATAAGAGGTATTTGTGCGTCTTGCCCGGCCGGGACTTGCGGAGCCTGGTCAATTTGGTTGGTTAAGTCGCCCACGCTGATTTGGTTGTCATTGACCTGGTTCATCAAATTCACAAATGCGCTCGCCCACCCCGTGTCAACACTTCCGTCTCCAGTATTGTAATTAGATGCATTTTGCCCAGTGTTATTAGTGCCCGAAATGTCGTTGCCTCCGCTATAATCGTTGTTGTTTATTGTGTTTGTATCGCTGTTATTTGTTGTAGTTGAAGTGTTTGTTGAATCAGACCCGGTGTTATTGTTATTTGATGTAGAATCCGCGGGCGGACTGCCTTGGCCGGTTTGCACATTATTGGTATTGGCCTGGTTGCCCACCGAGGACCCTGCGTCAGCTTGGCCAGTTGTAACGTTGCCAGAACCAGTATTATAATTTGCTTCATTCTGCCCTGTTGTTGAAGAAATACTTGTTGTGTTATTTAGGTCAGCTGAATTATTGTTGCCTATTGTATTATTTGTGTTTGTCTGTGTTGCAGAATCATTTTGAGAGCCAAATCCTGTTGCATTATTTGCTGAAGTTATATTTCCTGCCCCATCGGTATTAAATACCGGGCATGCCAAGCTTCCTCCCACATTAAGATTTTGCCCGCCCCCTGAAGTGTTAAACACCAAGTTTCCATCCCAGTTTCCGAAAACATTCACAACAACTACAACCCAATCGCCCACTGTTATGTTTGCATTGGCAAAGTTTATAATATTGTTTGTTCCTTTTATGTTTCCTGTTTGTATGTATCCATGTCCGGTATTAAGTTTCGCGGTATTTTCTCCGCTAACAGCGTCTATGTTCAATGTGTTGGTTATGTTGGCCTGGTTGTTGTTTGAAATATCTGTTTTATGGTTAATGTTAACTCCGGCCGAATTGTTTGAATCAGCTCCCGTAGGATTGTTGGTCACATTTACTCCGCTTTGCTCTGGAGTTATAACAGTGGAAATTCCGGTTGTGTTGATTACCGTAGCTTCCGGAGCATTTACCGCGGTCCCATTCCAATTTCCAAATCTGTTTACAACCACCAAATACCACGCGCCTCCGGTGACATTTAAGTTTGCCACATTCATCTCATTTGTTTCAGCGTTAGCTGACCCCACTGCCACAACGCCCGATCCCCCATTATTTGAGGCGGTGTTATCTCCGCTGCTTGTTTTTACAGTTACATTGTTTTCAATGGTAGCTGCATTATTATTATTTAAATCAAACGAGTTGTTTATGTCGGAATTTGTTGAATTGTCCGAGCCCGATCCCGTGCTTGAATTTTGTGAAGAAGAGCTGTCGGGTAAAGCTGTGGCTGTTAAAGCCGGCGAAGACATTGCGGGCAAAGTTAAATCTCCCTGCCAATCTCCAAACACGTTCAATGTTTTTAGCAGCCAGTTCCCGGATGTCACATTGCTATTTAAAAAGTTAATTAGGTTTACAGAAGAATT
>Ga0172380_10003694_pt1 | contig 20640 bp, 14 predicted proteins | sample Leawe162metaG_FD_119747 | JGI IMG/M metagenome (GOLD analysis project Ga0172380, IMG submission 119747) | Leachate microbial communities from a municipal landfill in Southern Ontario, Canada - Leachate well 162 metaG | ecosystem: Engineered > Solid waste > Landfill > Unclassified | place... | reverse complement strand
GCCGCGCTCAGCCACGTGGTTGCGCCCCAGAGAAGGGCCGCCAGCGCCAGCAGCCTGGTACGGGCGAAGCGGTCATACAGATAGCCCCACACAGGGTAAAGTATGGCGCCCACCAGCAGTGCGCCGGAGAAGACCAGTCCCATCTGCGCCTGATTTATCTGGAACTCCTCCATAATAGGTGTGGTCAGCGGGCCGATAACCAGCCGTTCGGCCTGTTGGAACAACATGAAGGCAAAGAACGTCCCGAATACGAACCATGGATATTTAGACTTGGTCATGCAGGCGGTCCTCCTATTCCCACTGTATTTTTATCACGGCGCGTCCCCGGAAATCCAGGTCAAGCCTGTATATATCATCGTTTGCCTTTTCGAAGTTCGCGGCAGTGTTCCCGCAGCTTGCAGAAACGAGCCTGCCCGGCGTACTCAGCCAGAGAGAGCCGTGCGCTCTGCGCCCCATGTCGATCGTGCTTATCTCCAGGGCCTTGCCCGCAACTTGCCAGGACTCGATCTCGCAGCCCTGCGTGATATGAAGTGTATCTCCCACCAGCGTGGGAGCTTCCCCCTCGCGACAGATGCGCAGCATCCGGCAGCCGTGTGAGGGAATTGCCCCCAGCCCGATCCTGCCGGTCTGTTCCAGGCTGTGCTTCTTCCGCCAGAAATCAAAGACGTGCAGCCTCTGTCCGGTCTCGTATCCCAGACGGGTCAGGTCCAGGCTGCGCTCTGCCGCGCTCTTGCTCCAGTTGAAGACCGCAACGTCCTGCCATCTCATGCCGTTCTTGTTAAGAGGCAACCAGTACAGCTCTGCCATCTCCCTCTCAAGCAGGTCAAGCGGACGGCCGCTCACTCCCATCAGCGGTGTGAGCAGAGCCACCAGCTTCTGTCTCTCCACGGGCAGGCGGGTCAGGTCGTCGCTGCTTATCAGCAATCCGCCTGACAGCCCCACCAGGCTGAGGTTGCTGATAACCTCATCGTCGCTCAGTGTCGTATCGTAGTTGCGTACCATAAGGCAGTCGGGATCGTTCCACCACCATTGCTGGTGCAACGTGCTTAAATTGAGCGTGTGCCGGATATTATTGCACAGCGAACCGATGGATTTCTCGCTTTTTATGATGGGTGTTGCCCATTTGACGCTCCACAGGTAGGGAGTCCAGTTGGGAGCGGTATCGGGACCGATGCGCATGGCATCGACAATGCCCACCGCCGGCCCGAAGGGGCACCCGCAGCCCAGCAGAAAGGTATCTTCCCCAATGCCGGCCCTTACGGCCTCCATCCCTTTGCGGAAGGCCTGCGCGCGCGTAATCTTGGGATTTTGCCGAACACCCGGCAATGCGCCGGAGTAAACGAAATCGGTCTTGACGAAGCCGTAGCCCCACTTTCGGGCGATGGTCTCCAGCAGCGAACGCACGTGCTCCAGCACATCAGGCTGCGTCAGGTCCAGGGCATGCCCGTAAAAATCATAGAAATATCCGCTTACGATCGGCTTGCCTTTCTTATCCTTGACCAGCCATTCAGGATGCTCCTGCGCCGTCTTTGAGCGCGGATCAACCACGAACGGCGCCAGCCATAATCCTGAAGTGAACCCTTTCTTCTTGATATTGTCGGACAGATGCGCCAGTCCACGCGGGAATTTGACGTTGCAGGTGGTCCAGTCGCCCCAGGCCGATTGATAGCCGTCATCGAGTTGCACAATTTTAAAGGGGATGGTCTCCCTGATGCTGTCGATAGTGTTCAGGTTAGCGATAAAAAGGTCGGCAGTGATGGACTGGAAGAAATGGTACCAGTGCGTCCACTGCGCCGGCGGGGGAACGGCCGGGACGCGCGCCTTCATCTGCCTCGCCACAGCCTGAACGTAATCGGCCGCCGGGTCCGCACAGGGCAGATCGATGAATTGCAGATATCCCCATTCGGACTTGAATGTCTCGCCCGGCTCCAATAAAACGCCATCCGCCTGCGCCGTTAATGTCAGCTCCGCTGCGCCACTCCTGCAATTAACGTGCAGAACACCGAACTGATCGGCTGTTGAGGCGAACCCCGCCAGCAAGGCCGACCTCTGATCGGTCAGCAGACCCCAGCCGTCACCCCAGAATTCACCCTTCCTCCTGCCTATGGGCAGGGCCGGATTATACAGCTGCTTGCTGATAAACGGCCGCATAATCAGCAGCGAATTCACATCCCGTTCCTTACTCTGTCGTAAACCCGAGTACACCCAGTCATGCCATCCCACTTTAAAGAAATTCAATGTCCCGCCGCCTGCGAAATCCACTCTCCCACCGCAGGCTGTTTCAGCCTGCAGCAGATGCATATCGTGCAGGCAGATATCTGACCGGCTGCTGTTGGTTACCTCCAGTCGCATTAAAAGAAAAGGCCTGTCATCGTACAGATTGATCAGGTAACCCAGCTCCAGCCCATCCATGCGGCCGGAGCTGGTGAAACGGTATTGCCTGCCCCTGCCGTGGACGTCTTCCAGCGGCTGACCGGCGCTTTCGGTTTTCCCCCCGGCAAAGCCGGCAGTACGTTTATTTCCGTCCGGAGTGGCATAGCTGAGTCCGATGAGGGCGCCGGCAACCGAGAGGGCGGTATTATCACGACGGTCTGCGCTGATCCTGCCGCTTCTCATGTCGAAAGAGATACGCCAGAGCTGATTTTCGACTACTTGTCCTTTATCTTCCATCGCTGTCAACCTTAAGTCTTATTTTTATCACCATATATCATCGCCGCGGGATTATCCTCATGGTATGTATCTCGCGCTCTGCGCTATGTGTATATATAAGCAACTGGTTGTCGGCGTCTCTCACGATTGAGCCGTCCGACAGTTTGACATCGTAACCACCGGGATATTGATAATCGGGGACAAAGACCTCCGTCGGCTTAACAACTGTCGGATCGTGGCGGAACTCGAACTCGAAAATTCGCTTCTTTATATCGAAGGATATTCGCAGCGGCCGGCCGGTGGTAGCCCGTGGATAAGGCCTGACCACTGCCTGCAGCGCACGGCCTCCCGAATTGATATCGGAGGGATCCTTGCGCTGGTCCAGCCCGTAAATGGAAAAGTTTTCCAGGTTCCAGTGGTCGCCGTATTTGTTGTCGTTGAAAGCGTCATAGGTCCAGAGATTGTAGCTGAGCAGGTTGGCATCCAGCGCCTTAAACAGCCGGTCCCACTCCTTGATGTGCGCACTGTAATCCCCGGTCCCAAAGGCTTCCCTCTTATTCATGTCGTAACAGATGCCTATCTCTCCGATGACCGTCGGCACGCCCCCGCACAATCCGTTCCCCAACTCCTTGATACGCCGCATCTGATCGTTGAATGACCTTTGCACCATTCCGGGCGTCCCTATCACGGCTCTGCCGGTCAGCTTATCGTGGCCCACCAGCGCATTAGGGAAGAAGTGATATGCCTTTGTAATCCAGTGCACGTCGTCATACCAGTGCGGTTTATACACGATATGCCGGCTGTTGTCGGCGCCCATATTCGGCGGACGATAATCCACGTTGGGTGGAGTTATAAGTATCATAGCCCGGGGATCAACCGTGTGAATCGTGTCGGCAAAGCGTTCAAAATAAGGCTTCTGGTAGTCATCGGTAAAGTTCACTTTCCTGCCGTTTTTGATGGAGAAATAATCAGGTTGCAGCAGGACCGGTTTGCCTGATTTATCGATGTCCCAGACCCCGTTGGCTTTCCAGATGCAATCCCTGCCCTCTTTCCATGCCCTTACACCACGGGGATTAAGCATTCTAGTGCCGAGCAGCTTGGGCAAGAAAGACTTCCAGATTTCTACCTCCATCGAGATTCCGTCGGCCAGTAACATGCCCTGATACGCAGTGGGTGTATCGCCTTTCTTATATTGATACCAGTCTGTAGAATTCAGGTCACTGCAGGCGATATAGCCGCGATAGGGTTCGTTCATCGTATCATAGCCCAGCACAGCAGGCAGACCTTTCAACCTTTCAGCTACTTTTTTATAGGCGTTCAGCAGATGACCCTGCAGGTATTCCTGCACAGGCTGGCCGTCCACCTTTGTTGACGGCGCAAAATCGTCCCCGCCGAAGAAAAGTGTGAACATGGTGGCCGCCGCCATTTTGAATCCGTTGGTGGCCCAGATCTGGGGCGAGTAATCCGAGCCGTATTCCTGGTGTGTGATGGCAGCGCCGGTCTCCTTAAATTTGGTTATATCGAGGCCGACGACATCGAATGTCCATCCCGGCGCCCCGCAGCCCCCTGTAAAGCGGCTCCAGATGTCCTGGCGCGTCTCTATATACAGCAGCAGACCATGTTCACCCGCCTTTTCAACTATTTTATACAGGTAATCGAGATACTCCTCATCGTAAATGCCCGGACCGGCGTGCTCAAGGGCTTCCCAGGGCACCAGAAAACGATAGAAGGTCAGTCCCCAGCGCTTCAGTCTACTGAAATGCTCGTCTGCTTCAGCCAGAGGGAAGGGGCGTCCCACGAATGATACGTTGCGATGGTCGAAGAAACCTTCCCTGATATGTGTGGAGCCGTCCGGCTTAAACGGAACCTTGGCATCCAGGTTAACGCCGCGCAGTATGACCGTCCGGTCGAACTCATCCTTGAAGTTGACGCCTTCTATCCTGATCATTATTGCTTCTTGCCTCCCTGCATATCAGGTTGTACGTCCTGATCACATAATCAGGGTTCCTTATTTGTAAGGGATTTTTTCTCGATAGCCAGGAGCTTGTTAAGCCGGCGCTGATGTTTATCCTCACCGCCGAACTTAGCATTAAGAAAGGCTGTAACTATCTCTGCGGCCAGCTCGATGCCTATTATCCGGGCGCCCAGGCAGAGCACATTCATATCGACATGCTCCACGCCCTGGTGTGCCGAAAAAGTGTCATGGCATACGCAGGCTCGCACGCCCGCCACCTTATTGGCGGTGATACACACCCCTACGCCGCTGCCGCATATAAGAACGCCGCGCCAAACCTTTCCCGACGCTACAGCCTTTGCCGTCGCGCCGGCGTAATCAGGATAATCGTCGGCAGCATCATAGGCCAGCGGACCGACATCCATAATATCGTACCTGCCCCGCAGACGCCTGATAAGTTCACCCTTCATCTCAAAGCCGACATGGTCTGAACCAAAGGCAACAACCTGTTTCATCTTTGTTTTTCCTCCGCCGGCGTAAATTTATTTTGATTTCTCCAGTATCAGGGCCTCATAGGGAAATACTTCAAAACTCCCGCTGCCGATTGAAGTGCCGCCGCTGCGGTACGTACCCAGCAGCACGCTCCACTGGCCGGCCGGTGTACAGGTATGCGAGAGCCTGTTTGCCGAGAAATTCAGCATAACATAAACCTTATTGTTCCGGTAGGTCCTGCAATAGGACATTATATCTTTATGCGAGGGCGATTTCTCGAAGCTGCCCATTTGCAATACAGCCTTTTCCCGTCTGAGCGCCGTCAATCGCCTGTAAAAATTCAGCACCGAGGTGGGCTCCTGCAACTGAATATCTACGTTGATCTCCGCATAGTCGTCATTGAGGGGCAACCAGGGCTTGACTTCCGAGAACCCGGCGTGAGGACCCCCGTTCCACTGCATGGGATTTCGTTCGCCGTCTCTGCCTTTGACGATAGGCCAGTACATCTTGCCTATGGTGTCCATTACATCCTTTCTGGTGATCCGGCTGTTGGGCATGCCGATCTCCTCACCGTAATATAGAAAAGGCGTGCCCCATATGGTGAGCAGCATAGCCGCCAGCACTTTCGCTCGTTTAACAGTATCCTCGCCGGCGGCGTAGCGTGTCACCGCTCGCGGCCGGTCATGATTGGAGAGCACGTTGCAGGGCCAGCCCTTTGGCGGGATGAGTGAATACCAGTTCGTCAGGGCGTCCGAGAATCTGTGCGCGCCCCATTTCGAGAATACCATAGAGAACTCGAACGACAGGTGGGCGAGCTCACCTTCATCACCCAGGTAGGCGGCGGCCATGGACGGGCCTTCCTCGGCAACGAAGACCTCTCCCACCATCATGCGGTCCTGGTACTCATCCAGTACGGCACGCATCTCCTTGAGTATGTCATACATGCCGGGCTGGTTCCTGGTGTAAAGGTGCTTCTGAAAGCCGTTGAAGGGCCCTGCTGCCAGTGAGATCGGATTGTTACGCAACTCGTCGTCCTTGAGGAAATAATTGAGAATGTCGTAGCGGAAGCCGTCCACCCCTTTATCCAGCCAGAACCTCATAGTATCGTATATCTCTTTTTTAACCACCGGGTTACGCCAGTTAAGGTCGGGCTGCGTCTTGAGAAACGAATGCAGGTAATATTGCCCGGTGGTTTTATCCCACTCCCAGGTGCTGCCGCCCACCAGCGCCTTCCAGTTAGTTGGGGGCCCGCCCCCTTTTTTATCATGCCAGATATACCAGTCCCGCCTGGGGTTGTCCCTTGACGAGCGGGACTCTTTGAACCAGGCGTGCTGATCGGAAGTGTGGTTTACCACCAGGTCCATGATGATGCGTATACGGTGGTTATGAGCCTCACACAGCAGTTCCTCGAAATCCTTCATGCTTCCATAGAGAGGATTTATCGTGCGGTAATCGGCTACATCGTAGCCCGAATCGACCATGGGGGAGGCATTGATGGGACCCAGCCAGATGCCGTCGATGCCCAGATCGGCCAGGTAATCCAGCTTTGCAGTTATACCTTTTAAATCCCCTGAGCCATCTTTGTTGGTATCGTAATAGCTGCGCGGCCAGATTTCACACATGACGCCATGCTTCCACCAGACATAGCCGCCTTCACCCTGCATGCTTGCACCCCCTTAATAAAAATCATTTGATGTAAATATTGAATGTGGATCTTATATAAATTCACAGATAACGGCGCCGCGGAGGCTATTATTACACTGCGGGCCTTGGATACGCAACCCACAGCGGCGGCGGCAATTCAGACCGGAGAAGCAATAGGCCGATCGAAGGCTCCGCACCGCATGATTAATATAGAACATGATAGAATGTCCCATGCTCTCCGGAGGAGGCCATTACCAGACAGGGGGCTGGAAGGCACACTGGATACTAATAGTATGCCTGCTTCTATATACGCTCAGCTACATGGACCGCGTGGTGCTGACGGTGGTGCTGCAGCCTATGAAGCTCGAGATGGGGTGGAGCGATACGCAACTCGGCGCCATACAGACCGTCTATATGTTGAGCTACGGCGCACTGGCTATACCCACCGCTTACCTGGTCGACCGCTGGAGCAGAAAGAAGTCCATAGGTGTGCTGGCGCTCATGCTGAACGCCTTCAGCGGTCTGACCGGCCTGGCCTGGAATTTTTTGTCCGTGATAATACCCAGGATCTTTTGCGGCGCAGGCGCCAGCGGTGTGGTAACCGGCAGCATCGCCATGGTCACCGCAGCCTATCCCAAGATCAGGCACGGCAGGGCTATGGGCATTTTCAACATGGGAATACCCCTGGGCATTGCGCTCGGCGCCATCGTGGGGGGAGTAATGGCGCACCATTTCGGCTGGCGCTCCCCTTTCCTGTTGCTGGGCGGGATCGGCCTTTTATTATCGCTGGCCGCATTCTTCCTCAGGGACTATAAAACAGTTAAAGAAGGGGTAACGGTCAGCCTGGGAGGACTGTGGCAATCCATTGTAGCGTTGCTCAAGATCCCCACGCTGCGCTGGTATTATCTGGGGTATGCAATGATGCTGGTCACCAGCCTGGCCCAGATCAACTGGATGCCCACCTACCTGATCCGCCAGTTCAACATGGGCACCGATACCGCAGGTTACCTGACCTGCATCATCAGCCTGGTAGCCATCATCGGCGCTCCCCTGGGCGGTGTACTCTCCGACTTCTGGTATAAAAGAAACAGGAAGGGCAGGCTCTGGCTGCCTGCCTTATCTTCCTCAGTATCTGCTCTCATCATGGCGGCCTCGTTCCTGGCCTTCAGCATCAATTTTGCGCTCGGCCTGATCTTGATCTTCATTTTCGGCATCATAAACATGACCGCCATACCGGCATTAAGCGTTATATCACAGGACGTTGTGCCGGTGGCGCACAAGGGACTTTCCCACGGAGTCGCCGCGTTATGCATGTACGCCCTGGGCGGCGCCTGGGCGCCGGTGCTGGTCGGAAGCATCTCGGATGCCCTGGGGGGTGGCGCCGCCGGCCTGATGTGGGCTGTGGTCATCGCCTGCTCGGGGGGACTGCTGGCCTGCATTTGCTTCGTAATAGGAGCAAGACACTATATTGCGGATGAGGACAGGGTTAGAGGTTCTCTGCTCAGTTCGGACTAATAATCGACCTCCTGCGCGGCAGACCGTGCTCCGTTACAGTACTAAAGTCGTATAGCATTTATCACCTGACCATGTATAATGGTTTTAATACTATTGGGAAGCCCTGCCCCGGTTAAGTATCGTAACGGAGACTTTGATGTCTGCCAGAGATAAAGGCGAGAGTGCCAAAAAGAGCAAGAAGGCGACTGTCAAGAAAACCACTCGCAAAAAGGCCGGCGCCGGCAGTGCCGCACATCAGCTCGTATTTGTCTCGGCAGACGAGACACGCTACAGCGAACTCTTCAACCACATGAGCAGCGGGGTGGCCGTTTACGAGGCGGTGGATGACGGGGAAGACTTTATCATCAAAGACTTCAACCCTGCCGCCGAGAGAATCGAGCGCATAAGCCGCGATGAAGTGCTTGGCCAGCGCGTTACCGAGGTCTTCCCGGGCGTTAAAGACCTCGGTCTGCTGGAAGTATTACAGAAGGTCTGGCGCAAGGGCGAATCCCAGTATCTACCCGATAGTATATACCGCGATAGTCGCGATCCCGGCTCATGGCGCGAGCACTGGGTATACCGCATGCAAAGCGGCGAAATCGTTTCGATCTATAACGACATTACCGAGCGCAGGCTGGCCGAACACGCTCTGCGCCAGTCCGAGGTCAGGATGAACAGCATCCTCTCAGCCATGACTGAGCTGGTATTTGTCCTTGATGACGAGGGCAGGTTTGTGAGCTACCACGGCGCATCTCAGGAGCTTTACGCCGATCCCGACGCCTTCATGGGCAAAAAATACAGCGACATTATGCCTCCTCATTTCAATGAGCTAGCCGCTGATGCCATCGCCCGAAACAGGGCGGGAGAAACCTTACGTATGGAATACAGCCTCCAGATGCCGGTCGGCTTACAGCATTACGCCGCGACCATGTCTCCTATTATGATCGACGGCAGGTATAACGGATCCGTGCTGGTGGCGCGCAATGTAACGGAGAGCCGACTATCTTTAGAGGCGCTGAGCGCCAGCGAGGAGAAATTCCGCACGCTGGTTGAGAATATCAATGATTTAATGTACACGCTGGACGCTGAGGGTCATGTCACCTACGCCAGCCCAGCCGTTGAGCGCTTCACCAAGTATAAGGTCGCCGAGCTGATCGGGCAGCCGTTCATGCCCTTGATTCACCCGGATGATTTGCCGGGCCTGCTTGGAAGCTTCGACCGTTTGCTCTCGGGCCAGCTTGAGCCCTGGGAATTTCGTGTCCTGGATAAAGACGGCCGTATTATCTGGGTCCGCTCCTCCAGCCGTCCTGTCTATAACGAGGGCAAAATAGTTGAGATCAATGCTCTGATGACCGACATAACGGAACATAAGCAGACCGAATTTGCGTTGCGGGAGAGCGATGAGCGCCTCAAACTAACGCTGGAGGCGGTCAACGAAGGCGTGTTTGACTGGACCATCCCGGAAAACAAAGCAGTCTACAGCCCCAGCAACTATACCATGCTCGGCTACGAGCCGTACGAGTTCCCCCAGGATCCCCAGGCATGGAAGGACCTGGTCCACCCTGACGACGTCGATGAAGGGGAGAGGGAGGTCCGCGATCATATAGAGATCGGAGAGGGTTATTCGGTTGAGGTTCGCATGCGTGCCAAATCGGGTGAGTGGCACTGGATACTGATACGCGGCAGGGTGGTGGAAAAGGATGCGGGAGGAAAGGCCATCAGGATAGTAGGGACGCATTCAGACATAACCAGTCGCAAACAGGCGGAGCAACTGCTGAGCAGGCAGCGGGAGGAATACCGCACTATCCTGGACTCGGTGCCGCTGATAATAACCTATATTGACAGGAACGGACGCATTATCCGTATTAACAAAGCGGGCGCGGATGCTCTGGGAATGCCACCCAGAGAGGTGGTGGGCAAAACGTTTAAGGACTTCTTCCCCCCAGATCAGGCGGAGCGCTTCCTGACGCTCAGTCGCCAGGTAATGGAAACCAAAATACACTTGGTTGGCAGGGTGGGCAGCACCATACTGCCTTCACAGAAGGTTATCTGGACTCATACTGATATCGTGCCCTATCTTGACAGTAACGACAATGCGATAGGCAGTATCAATGTCGTGATGGATATCACCGGGCGTAAGCTGGCGGAAGATGCGCTTCAGGAGAGCGGGGAACGCTTCAGGAACATGGCCAACCTGCTGCCCCAGACGATTTTCGAGACCGACGAGAAAGGCAATTTCACCTTCGTCAGCAGCCAGGGATACCAGACATTCGGCTATACCGAGGCGGACGTCGCCGCAGGTATGCACGTGCTTCAGACCATTATTCCCGAGGACCACGCAAGGGCAGTAGAAAGTATAGCGAGGAGGATCGGCGGGGAAAAGTTCCCTCCCAACGAGTACACGGCCATAACAAAAGATGGAAGAACATTCCCGGTCCTTGTTTATGCGGACCCCATTCTTAAAGCAGGCGTCTATGCCGGCATGCGCGGTATGCTGATCGACATTACCGAGCGCAAGCAAATGGAGCAAAACCTCAAGGAGAGCATCGAAAGGCTGCACAAGACACTGGGTGACGCAGTAGTAACCATGGGCGCCATAGTCGAGATGAAAGACCCCTATACGGCCGGCCATCAGCTGCAAGTAGCCCGGCTGGCGGCAGCCATCGCGCAGGAGATGGGGCTGCAAGAGGAGCAGGTGAATATTATCCGGACCGCTGCAGCCATACACGACATCGGCAAAATCTATGTCCCCTCGGATATACTGGCCAAGCCCGGCAAGCTGGGCGCACTCGAGGTTTCCATCATCAGGACCCATGCCCAGGGCAGCTATGACATCTTGAAGAACATCGACTTCGGTGGTCCGGTTGCCCAGATAGCCCTGCAGCATCACGAGAGGCTGGACGGCTCGGGCTATCCGCACGGGCTGAAGGAGAGCGGGATCATGCTTGAGGCCAGAATCCTGGCCGTTGCCGACGTGGTGGAGGCCATTTCATCGCACCGCCCCTACCGGCCCTCTCTGGGCATCGAAAACGCCCTCGCGGAGATACAACAGAACAGGGGCAAGCTCTACGATCCCGGCGCAGTCGATGCCTGCCTCAGAATATTCAACGAGCACCGCTTTCAATTTGAGTGATACACACAAGTCATTGCCTTTATCCGATGCAACTGATATCCTGTTCCGCGAGGGGGTGGAACCGAAGAAATGAGATGGCCTGATCTTAACCGCCTGGATGGCTATCTTCCTCCGGAGCTTGAAAAGGCATATCGCCAGCAATATCTCAAAAGCGATGTCAAGGTGGCCGCTTTATCCATGCTGCTACTGGCGATCTTTCTCATTGGCTTTGCCTACAACGACTATGTGCTCTTCGGATTTACTTCCACATTTTATTTCCTCATCGCGTTGCGGGGCATCTATTTAATCTATTTCGGCATCCTGGTGTCTTACCTTTGGAGGAACCAGGATGCCGTGAAATACGACTGGAATATATTCCTGTGGCTGATGCTGAGCATGATACTGGTGATCATCATCAACCTGAGCCGTCCGGCCGGATACTCCGGGAATATTCCGGTCGATGTCATACTTATCCTCGTGGTCTATCTGGCCATGCCCATGCGGCTGCTGTTCAGGACGTTGGGCGCATTGATCTTTACCTTAAGCGATATATTTATATTTTTCATCCTTCGGCATGCGACATCGTCGGTGGGCGAATATGCCGCCATTTTTTCACTGGTGATGGCGAATGTGATCGGTATTTACGCATCGGCCCGCCTGTACTCCTTCAGGAGGAGTTCGTTTAAAGCCAGCCATGAAGAGCGAATCGCCCGCAATGAGATTAAAAAGGATGCCGAGATCTGGCAGGCGACCTTCGATTCAATCAGAGACCTGGTATCAATACAGGATTCTCAGTACCGCCTGGTGCGGGTCAATAAGGCCTACAGGGAAGCCTTCGGGCAAACACCGGGCGTGCCGATAGGAAGCCATTGCTACGAGGTGGTGCACGGCACTTCCGAACCTATCGCTACCTGCCCCCACCGGCAGGTGTTGCAGACAGGTAAGTCGGCAACTACCGAGATTTTCGAGCCGCGACTGGGCGTCTACCTCGAGATCTCATGTTCGCCTATCATCCGTGAGGACGGTACACTCGAAGGCACAGTGCACATTGCCAAAGACATCACCGCGCGTAAAAGGCTGGAGGAGAAGCTGACTCAGATGGCGACCATGGATAACCTGACCGGCCTGCCCAACAGGGCATTACTCAACGACCGCTTCGACATCGCCCTGGCCAATGCCCGGCGTAAGAATGAGTCTATGGCCTTTATGATACTGGACCTCGACCGCTTTAAAAATATCAACGACTCATTCGGGCATGCCGTCGGCGATATGCTGCTGGTGGCGGTCGCCGGCAGGCTGACCGCGCTGCTGCGTAAAGGCGATACGGTGGCCCGAATAGGCGGGGACGAGTTCGCCGTGCTGCTGCCCGAGATAAAAAGAGCAGAGGACGCCACCCAGCTCGCGCAGAAGATCATTGAAGCTTTCCATGAGCCCTTCAGCCTCGACGGCAGACAACTGTCGGTAACCACCAGTATAGGTATCGCCGGATATCCCGCCGACGGCGAGGACCTGGAGACCCTGGCAAAAAATGCCGATACCGCCATGTATCAGGCCAAGGAAAAAGGCCGCAATATCTATAAAATGTACGAAGGCTATTAGAAAGGGACGCGCCAAACGTTTCGTCTCTTTACCTGCTGACGAGCTCTAAATAGCAGCAGGGCGACCGCCAGCTTCACTTCATCAGGCCGTACCGGGCATAGGATAGTTCCCGTATTTACGGGCCGCCCTGACCAGGGCTACGTAGTTCTCCCCCTTGCAGCCCGGATGGATGGTGTTGGATGAGCTGATGATGTAACCTCCGCCGGGCGCGGCGACTGCAATAGTCTTTTTCACAGCCTCGTCCACCTCTTCTTCAGTTCCGAAAGGCAACAGTATCTCGCAATCGATATTGCCCAGCAGGCAGAAGCGATTGCCGTAGCGGGCTTTGGCCTCGGCTATATCCATGCACTGCGGCTGTATGGGGTGCATGCCATTGAAGCCGGCTTCAGCCATCCTGTCCATGATGCGCCACAGCTTGCCGTCCGAATGCTTGATCACCTTCAGGCCGCGCTTGTGCACGAAATCATTGATCTCTTTATGGTATGGATAGAGATACTCCTCATAATGCGCGGGGGACATCATGGTGGCATAATTATGCGCCAGGTCGCTCACCAGTGCTATGGCATCCGCCCCCAAACCAATGGCGCGATCTATTGCCTCCAAAATATAATCCGTGCAGATACGCGCCAGGTCCTTAACGAACGAAGGGTCCTCAACATAAAAATACAACAGCTTCTGCATACCACCCATCATCGCCCAGCTCTCGCGGAATGGCCCCGTCATGTGAAAAACATGGGCGATATCCGGTCCCAGCTTCTCCCGCGACAGCATCAGCATGAGAAATTCGGTGTCCTGCGGGTGGGCGATTTTCAGCTTTTTAAGGTCTCCGGGGCCGGCTACCGGTCCTTCGACGGGTATACCGTCACCCTCCCTGTCCACATAAAGTACCCTTCCCCAGGCGTCTTTGATATGCTTCTCGTCGATCGGCTCCCGCGTGTACAGGTGGATGGATGTCAGCGCGTCCAACTCCAGCCTGCGGGCAACCAGGTAAAGCAGGTTGAGCAGCCTTAGCTTCTCTTCCAGCGTCATCTGGTGCACCAGTTTCACAGGAGGAACGTCGTCGGTAAAGAGCCGCCCGATCTTGATGATGGACTCCTCATTGAAGGCCAGTTCCCATACGGGAACCCTGTCAGGTTGACCTCCCGATAGAGCCGTTAGAAAACGTTCTTTACCGTTCATAATCCGATAATAGACATTAAAGCGGATGTGTTATCTGCCTCGCTATTGCGAGGCCGCATGAAATATATACGGCAGGTAAGGCTTTGTCAAGGAATGCACTCGCTTCAGTTCCACGGGCATAAACTCATATCGGTTTCACTTTAATCCCCGGGCAGGCCGGAAATTGACCGGATATCAACCCACAACTATAATTCCTTAAGGCAGGGAGGTATTTGAGAATGCTTAAGCATACTGCCGGGCCGGTCTGCCTGGCGATCTTTTTATTGCTCACGGGATGTATCCAACCTGCAGGCACGGTAGAAACGGTGCTACTACAGCCGGGCGCGCCGCAGAAGGTTATTGCAGTGGTGGACCTGGAACAGGAGACCAACGCATTTTCGCCCGTCAAAACTACGCTTAAAGATTTTCAGGCGCGCGACCTTTATTACGGCGATGCCATGATAGCTCCCAGCCTGGAGCAGAGAGACCAGGTGGCGGGGTTCCTGCAGGCGGTCGAAGACTTTGGCAAAGGCAATATCAGAATTGTACCTATCATGGAAGCCAAGGCGGCGTCCGGCGGGCCCGTAGAAAAAGAGGTATATGCCGGCTTTAAAAACGAGATAATGTCGCGGCTGCGCGATGCTGGAAAGCTGGACGGCATCTATCTCTCTCTGCACGGCTCAATGGAGGTGGAGGGGCTGGTCGATCCCGAAGGCGATCTTCTGCAGGCCATCAGAGACGAGTTCGGCGATCAAATCCCCGTAGGTACCTCATATGACCAGCATGCCAATATGACAGAGAAAAAAGCCACGCTGGCCACGTTCATTGTGGGATACAAGACCAACCCGCACAGGGATTTCTTTAACACCGGATACACCAGCGGCAAAATCCTTGTGCAGACCGTTCTGGGGGAGGTAAGCCCCACCATGGTTGTGAACAAACTACGGCTGCTGCGAGGCGGCGGCACCATGATGGATTTCCTGGCCCCCATGGACCGCATCTTCGGCCGTATGAAGCAAATGGAGCAGTCTCCAAACGTGCTCTGCGTATCCAATTTCCTGGTTCACCCCTTCCTGGATGAGCCGGAACTGGGATGGAGCACGGTGGCGGTCACAAACAACAACCCGGAGCTGGCAAACAGGCTGGCGGATGAGAGCGCCGACCTCGACTGGTCCGTACGCGGTTATAAAGTCACGCAGAAGATATTATCGCCATCTGAGGCGGTCAGGGCCGCGCGCGACAGCTGGCTGGAGCGGCTGCTGGGGACTACCATGTTCTGCGATCTTTCCGACACGGTGGGCACCGGAAGCCCGGGCGAGAATACCTGGATACTCAAAGCGCTGGCGGAAGAGGGCCCTGATCTGGTCTCCTATGTTACCGTACGGGACGCCGAAGTAGTGCAACAGCTCCGGGACACACCACTCAATCAAGAAGTCACGGTCTCGGTCGGGGGCAAGCTGGAAAAGGTGTACAACAGGCCTTACACATTTAGCGGACAGCTTATCTTCAGGGGAGAAAGCAGGGACGGCACCAAATCCAGCGGCAGGGCTGTCGTAATCAGGAACCGGGGCACGCACCTGATTGTAACCGAGGAGGCCCCCAATACTTACTTCCCCAGCTTCTTCACCAGCCTGGGCCTGGATTTGATGAAAGCGGACGTTGTCGTGGCCAAGAACCTTTTCCCCTTCCGCATCAGGTTCCTGCAATACAATCGCAAGACCTTCAACGTGGTCAGCGCCGGTACGACCAATATCGACGTTTTCCAGATCGACTATACAAAGATCACCCGTCCCATTTATCCGCTTGATGAAGTTGATTCCTGGCAGTGGAAGAAATGGGAAAATCCGCCGGCCAAATAAATAACAGTGAATTAAGAGGATATCATCATGACAGATATGAAAGTCGATGCAAAGGGGACCGCAGCGCCGGTCGCAACCGGGAGGTGGAACTGGGGCGCCTTCCTCATGACCTGGATCTGGGGCCTGTGCAACGGCACTTACATCGCCCTGCTGGCATTGCTACCCGTAGTGAACATTGTTATGGCCGTCATCCTGGGCATTAAAGGCGGAAGGTGGGCCTGGAAGAACAGGCGGTGGGAGAATGTCGAGCAATTCACCAGGGTGCAGGGGCTGTGGGCGGCATTCGGATTCGGGCTGCTGGCGGGATGTGTGCTCGTACTGGCTATCGTAGTTGTCCTGCTCATGGTAACCTTCAATAACGTTTTCATGTAGTAAAATAATGGTCGGGAAATGAACGATCGTGAAATGCCCGGTATGTAAGATAACCACGACTGCGGTCGAGTTCGATAAAATCGAGCTCGATTACTGTGCGGCCTGCCGCGGCATATGGTTCGATAGAGGTGAACTGGAGCTGTTGCTGGATACGCTGACCAGGGAAACTGCGCGGGACCTGGTAGACAGCCTGATGCAGAGGCCTGCGCTGAATGCATCGGAAAAAAGCAGGAGATGCCCTATCTGCCGGAGAACGATGAGAAAGATCGATATCGGATCAGGCCGGGAGATACTCATAGATGTATGTAATTACGGCCACGGGCTGTGGTTCGACGGCGGGGAATCGGGCGCCCTGATCGAGCAATTGAAAATTGATCAACCTGATACGGCGGATCCGCTGTATATGGCTCTTTTCTATATCAGGGATACTCTTCAGGGCAAATCATAAGATCGGAGGTAAAAATAATGCTGATTGCTATCTTCGTAATAATCGCCGTTGCCATTATCATAGTCCTGGTAATCGCAGGTATTTACAACGGGCTGGTGGGCGCGCGGAACCAGGTTAAAAACGCCTGGGCGCAGATCGATGTACAGCTCAAAAGGCGGCATGATCTCATACCCAACCTGACCGAGACGGTAAAGGGCTATATGCAGCACGAAAGAGGCACGCTTGAGGCAGTGACCAATGCCAGGAACATGGCCATCAAGGCAGTGGACAGCGGCGTGGCCGCGCAGGCCAGGGCGGAAGGCGTGCTGAGCCAGGCTCTGGGCAGGCTGTTTGCCGTGGCCGAGAATTATCCCGACCTCAAAGCCAGCCAGAATTTCCTGGCCCTGCAGGAGGAGCTGACCTCCACTGAGAACAAGATCAGCTTCTCGCGGCAGTTCTACAACGACTCCGTGATGCAATATAACAACAAGATAGAGATGTTCCCCTCCAATATCATAGCTTCCATGGGAAACTTCAAAGCAAGCGAGTCCTTTGAAGTCACCGATGCGGTCGAACGCGAGGCTCCCAAAGTAAGCTTCAGTTAAACGGTGCCGGCCATATCATGTGGGAACAGATCAGGGATAACCAGGTAAGGTCGGTTATTCTCGTTACAGCAATGGGCATCATGTTGCTGCTGCTGGGCAGCTTCCTGGGGCAGACTCTGCTCGGCGATTGGTCCTTCGGTCTCATTCTCGCCCTCCTGATCTGGATTGTTATGACGCTGGTGGGCTATTTCCAGGGGGACAGCATACTGCTTTCTTTAACCAAGGCCAGGAAAATCGGTCCCGATGACATGCCGCGCATTTATAACGTGGTGGAGGAGATGAAGATAGCCTCCGGCCTGGAGAAGATGCCCGATATCTATATTGTCGATGATCCGGCGATGAATGCCTTCGCCACCGGGAGGGATAAAAACCATGCTACGCTGGCCGTGACCTCCGGCCTGCTGCAAAAGCTGACCCGTGATGAGTTGCAGGGAGTCGTCGGCCATGAGATGGCCCATATCAGGAACCGGGACGTCCTGCTGATGGCGATGTGCAGCGTATTGCTGGGCACCATCGTCATAATTGCATGGTACGGCTCACGCGTGCTATTTTTCACGGGAGGCACCAGGCGGAGCTCTTCCGGCGGGGGAGGCGCGCAGATAATAATCCTGCTGGCAGCCATCGCCTTTATGATTCTGGCCCCGATCATGGCGCAGTTTATCTACCTGGCAATCTCTCGTAAAAGGGAATACCTGGCTGACGCGTCGTCAGCACTGTATACCAGGTATCCGGAAGGACTGGCCTCGGCACTGGAGAAGATCGCCCTTTCAACAGAGCAGCTTAAATCCGTTAATAGTGCCACTGCCCCCATGTTCATAATCAATCCTTTTCGGAAGAGAGGACGGGTGGCGGAAGATCTCTCAAGCACACATCCTCCCATCTCCGAGAGGATACGCATACTGCGTGCCATGGCCGGCAATGTATCACTGGCCGGTTACGAAGCCGCTTACAACCAGGCGCACAAAGGCGGAGGAAGTATCATCCCGAATTCGTCGCTGGTCTCAGGCGATGTTACAGCCCAACGCGACGAGGTCGGCGCAGCCGTTACTCCAGCAGAAAAAGAGAGGGCGCGCGAGGCCTCGGACGTATTATGGAAACTGCATAAATATCGCGAGCTCACCTGTAACTGCGGCTTGAAATTCAAGATACCACCCGATTTTCACGGCAACAGCTTCACCTGCCCCCGCTGTGACACCACGCATAGACTGTAGGCCGATTGCAGCCTGCCGGCTTATTGAACGGGTGCGCTAAATAATGGAACTATACACACGGTCTATTGCTGCAAGCCCGTTATCTCCCTGGCGATAAGGGCCGCAATCGAGTTATCTTCGCAGAATTTGGCAGCTGATTTAAAATCGGCGAATGCTCTATATTATTAATATGTCATTGCGGACCTGAAGGACCTGTCGATCTCAGCGACCGGCGTGATATTGTGAGACCGTATTATCGCTTCAGAGTCCGCAAAAACATCTCAAGGATTCGCCCGTCAGGGCATCTTCAGGAGCAGCTAATCGTTAATCTGAATTAGCCTTGCCTGATTCCAGATAGTAAAGTCGTTAACAGGGGAATTGCCAGCTTCCACACGGAGCAGGATAAAGGCCTTCTGCCCTTCATAATCACTCAGGTTGATGTCCCAGTTCTCAAGCGCTCCCGGTGTAGTAATTTTCTTGCTGGCTATCCAGGTCATGTTATCGTTGAGGTCCTTAAGCCCAAACTTGATAGTCACACCGTCGCTTCCCGTTGCGTTGCTCGTCAGGCCGACCCTGGCCACAAAATGCAACTTGGCAGGAATTTGAATGGCTGCCGTTTTGGCAGAGCTATTTATCCCGTCGGAATAAAAATAGCCATAGGTTCCCTGCATCCAACTCTGCGGCACCTGCGGTGGTATTATCTCCAGCTGTGGTGTCATCTCCATGTCAGCATTGGGCACCTGGAAATGAGCACCCGTCGTGCTCCTCTCGCTTCCCGGATCTGTGATGTCGCCATCATTGTTTCTCCACGTAGCCAGATTGGACACGCGAAGCAAGTCGTAATCCCACAGCATGCCAAACAGCATGACCCTGCAGTTGTTGGTCTCAATCGCTTCCCCGGCTTCATTATTGGCATCGGCGCATACTTTGACCTTGCTATTCTGAAGACGTAAATCGATATAGCCTGAGGGATTAACGTTGATCGCAAATTCAGGTGTTTTTAGACCTTGATCGTAAGGCCACTGATAGTTGGAGAATTCAAGCGCCTTCTCCTCTCCCGGCTTCAAAACATCGACAAAGCCGGAGCCGCCCATAGTCGGCATGAGGTCATTCACATATAGATACGTGTACGTTTGCGGCGTGTCCGCAGTTCCAATGTTTTTAATAGAATACTTGACCATCAATCCGTCGAGCCAGATTTTGGTGATAACCAGGTCAGAGGTACCGGTGACGGGCGCCGTCAGGGGAGCCGTGGTAACCGGCGTCGTGGACGGAACTGCAGGCTCGGCAGGTGTAGCAGGAGTTGTAGGTGCCGTGCTGCAGGCTGATGTAACCGCCAATGACATGACAACGAGTACTGCCAGAAATGAATACAAACGGAAATGTTGCATATTTAATACATCCTCCTTTTATTCGTTTGTAAGATTTAAAACGCATGGGCTGGTAAAAAGTTTAGGTGCTGATTGTCGGTATCAAGGGTCAGCTTCACAATCAGGTGAGGAGGCTTGCCCTATTAACGTCTCTTAAAATAAAACAACTAATTTGACGCGCGTTTATTGGCCGCCTTAAAAAATCTGGCCAGCTTCTGATCTTCCGAGGCCAGTATGAGGGCATCCCCTTTCTTGATGATTTCTTTCTCGCCCGGATGCAAAATAATCTCCTTGCCGCGCTGTATCAGCAGGACCGCTATTCCATTTTCTCCTTTTCTGCCGAATCCCAGTTCACCCAGGGACTTATTGTTAAATTGCGGCAGGGGATCGATTTTTGAGATCCCGTAGTCCGATGTAATAGACATATAATCCAGTACCTCTGTAAGCATCAGGCCATGGGCTATTCTTCTCCCCATATCACGTTGGGGAAACACAACCTGATCGGCACCGATCTTTTGCAGTATACTTCCATGAAGTTCGTTTATGGCTCTGGATATCACGTACTTAACTCCCAGCCGTTTGAGTAAAATAGTAGTTAAGACGCTGTTTTCAATGCTGGGCCCCACCGCCACAACGACTATTTCGAATTCGCTGATGTCCAGGTCCCTGAGCACGGACTCGTCTGTGGAATCGCCCTGCACGGCATGAGTGACGT
>Ga0172380_10003693_pt1 | contig 20641 bp, 14 predicted proteins | sample Leawe162metaG_FD_119747 | JGI IMG/M metagenome (GOLD analysis project Ga0172380, IMG submission 119747) | Leachate microbial communities from a municipal landfill in Southern Ontario, Canada - Leachate well 162 metaG | ecosystem: Engineered > Solid waste > Landfill > Unclassified | place... | reverse complement strand
TCAGCGATATTTAGATAAGGGACTTTTTTATGTGATTCTTTTTGTACTGTTTGATTATTTGGTTTTATCATCGATTCTTGGGACGTCATTGATTCAATTAACGGTGTTTCGAATTTTTATTGTTGTGAAAGGTGTGTTTTTCTTGGGGGGATAGATGTAAATGGCTTCGCATAGAGCTAACGTCTTGTTGACGAATGTTCTATTGTTTTTATCGCTGCGTTTTTTCTGAGCGTGGCTACGAAATGTAGTATGTATAGGCGAATGAAAACCACTGATAGTAGTGTGTGATTTTGCTCTTACGATCGGGCTTTACGTGGTGCGTAGTTTTGTTACTATAGGGATGCCTCTCGAATGTTCGTTGAAGTCTTTAATACTCTCTCCATCACTAATTTAAGGGAAGTTTTATATTCGAGATCACTGTGGTGAACTCGTGCGATCCCCCACCTTGCCATTGCGGGGTGTTAGTATTGGGCGGAGACGACATTGCCGGAGAAATAAAAAGCCCACCCCTCACTTGGTGAGCTTTTTTTATTGTTGTATACTTTATTCATGATCGACCCTACGACACCTCTCGCTTTTTATGCTCGCTTAGAAACTGCAACGATATTCAAAGAGCTTGTTTCTGATGAGCAGGGTTTGCATGATGATGAAGTTCATAAACGTTTGCGTACGTATGGACCGAATGTTCTTTCGGAAGAGCAGAGATCACATGTTCTTTTGGAGTTTCTTTCGAACTTCAAGGATCCACTTGTTTTGATTTTGCTTTTTGCGGCGGGTGTTTCTTTTGCGCTTGGGGAAGTCATTAATGCCACGCTCATTGTGGTGATTGTGTTGTTCAGTACGGTCTTGAACTTCTTTCAGGAGTATCAGGCGGGGAAGGCGGCAGAGGAGTTGAAGGAAAAAGTTTCTACCCGCGCAACGGTGATTCGTGGCGGAGTTGAGAAAGAAGTTTTTGTTCACGATCTGGTTCCTGGCGATATTATTTCTTTGGTTTCCGGAAAGCTTATTCCTGCGGATGCGAGAATTATTTCTGCGCATGATTTTTTCGTGAATCAGTCGTCACTTACCGGTGAGTCATTTCCTTCGGAGAAGACGGCTGAGTCACTGAAAGGCGAGAAGTTATCGCTTGGGGATCTGACAAATGTGGTCTTCTTTGGGACGAGTGTTGTGACGGGTTCGGCGAAAGCGGTCATTGTAAAAACGGGTATTCATACGGAGTTTGGAAAGATTGCAAAAACGCTTGTTGGGCCAACATTTGATAGTGAGTTCACGCTTGGTGTGAAAAATTTCAGTACGATGATTATGAAAATTACGATGTTTTTCGTCGTGTTTATTTTCTTTTTCAATGTGTTTGTAAAACATGATCTCTTTGAGGCGTTTACTTTTTCTGTTGCTGTTGCGGTTGGTTTGACCCCGGAACTTCTTCCAATGATTATGTCGGTAACGATGGGGAGGGGATCGATGCAGATGGCTTCAAGAGGCGTTATCGTGAAAAAGCTTGTTGCGATCCCGAATTTTGGAAGTATGAATATTCTTTGTACTGACAAAACAGGAACGCTGACTCAAGATAAAATTACGCTCGTGGAGTATACGGATGTTTTTGGACAGAACTCAGAAGGTGTTTTGCTACACGCGTATTTGAATAGTTTGTATCAGACGGGAGTTCGAAATCCGATGGATGATGCGGTGCTGGAGTATGAGAATAAAGGTGATCACCTGAGCGCCAATGAATATGTAAAAGTTGATGAAATTCCTTTTGATTTTGTACGAAGGAAGATGAGTATCGTGGTTGAGAAGGTGAGTGAGAATGGCCAACGTGAACGATTTATTATTACAAAGGGTGCGCCAGAAGACGTCATGAGCTCTTCTATGTCATATGAGAAAGAGGGGGATTTGATCGAGTTGGATAAGGAATCTCGCGGTGTGATTTTGAATCAGTATGATGCGTTTAGTCGCGATGGATATCGTGTACTTGCGGTGGCAATTCGTAAGATAGAGAAGCGAGAAGCGCACATTCCTTATACTAAAGAAGATGAGAAAGATTTGGAACTTATTGGGTTCGTAGCCTTTCTTGATCCGGCGAAGAAGGATGTGAAAGAAGTTCTCGTTGATCTGGAAAAAATGGGAATCGAAATTAAAGTTATTACGGGTGATAGCGAGTTGGTGACAGAGAAAATTGCGAGGGATGTTGGATTGCCAGTAAAGGGGATTATGCTTGGGTATGATCTTGATGCGATGACGGATGATGCGCTACGTGTTGCGGTTCAGAAGACGACGATCTTTGCGAGATTCTCTCCTGATCAGAAAAATCGCGTGATTCTTGCGCTCAAGGCGAATGGCAATGTGGTTGGGTATATGGGTGATGGAATTAATGATGCACCTTCTTTGAAGACGGCTGATGTTGGAATTTCCGTGAACAATGCGACGGACATCGCGAAGGATTCTGCGGAAATTATTTTGACTCACAAGAGTTTGCGAGAACTTCTTGATGGTGTCCTGGAGGGCCGAAAAACGTTTGGTAATACGATGAAATACATCATGATGGGCGTGAGTTCTAACTTCGGAAATATGTTCAGTGTGCTCGGTGCGGTCTTGTTCCTTCCGTATCTTCCGATGCTTCCGATCCAGATTTTGTTTAATAACTTCTTGTATGATTTTTCGCAGATTACGATTCCGTCGGATAGTGTGGATGATGAGTTTATTCGTGAGCCGAAGAGGTGGAATATGACGTTTATCAAGCACTTCATGTATGTCTTTGGACCGATCAGTTCGGTTTTTGATTTTATCACTTTTTATGTGCTCTATGTGGTGTATGACGCTGCCGCAGGTACGTTTCAGACGGGTTGGTTCCTCGAGTCCCTTGCGACGCAGACCATGGTGATTTATATGATTCGTACTCGAAAAATTCCGTTTCTTCAGAGTTCACCAAGTCGATATTTATTCTTCACGACGCTCTCGGTTGTGATTATTGGTTGGGTTATTCCGTTTACGGCTGCTGGTTCGTTCTTCGGGTTTACCCCGCTTCCAGCTTTGTTACTCGCGTCTTTGGCTGGCATTGTGCTTGCGTATCTCTGCGTTATTGAAGCTGCAAAGAGGGTGTTTTATAGATATTATGAGATGTAGGAGAGGGTTTAAAAGACCTTTTCAAATGCCGAAAATCTGTTACCATGAGCTCTCGGGATGAAAAATCACCCCTTTATATTAGAAGAATCCTTACTCCTATGTCAGCTGATAGCAACGACCATTCACGGGATTTAGCGCTTGAGACGATGCAGGCTGTTGCTGGGCCTGAACGTACTCCGCGCATTGTGAGTCCGCATGCGATGCAGGGTGGTATTTCTATTGCTGAATTACAGGTCCTTGCTTCGATGGCGAATACACCGATTGCTCGTCGTAGACTTTTGCAAATGGCCCTTATTGGGACGGGAGTGGTCACGGGGTTGACGCTTACGCCGCGCGCTGCGCGCGCGGAAGACGCCAGCAGTGCTGACGCAGGAAGCTCTGATGGCGGTAGTTCTCAGGATGGTATGAGCTCGGCTGATACGTCTTCTGATCAGGGACGAGATATGTCTCCACCTGTTATCAAGACTCTTCCTGTCTTTGTGAACTGGAGAGGCGGAGCGAATACACAATTTTTCTCACGACATCGTGGAACAAGTGCACCGGAAAGTTCCAATGGACCTATTATTGCCCCTCCACAGACTCAACAGGGTGTTCCTCCGGGATACCTCATGGTTACCTCAGCTAACGGAACTGGGACAGAACACTTCTTTCATAAGCGACCGGATATTTTAGCCATGGATGTTGATCATAAGACAAACAGTCATCAAGATGGATATAATCTTGCGACTACTGGAGATCTCGATGCGAGCATTCCTTCTCCGGCTGTTCTGTATGCTTATCGTTATCGTCCATTGTCGCCATTTGCTCATGCAGTTGGTCCAAACGTCGGTCTTCCAGCCACTGGTGGTCTTCCTGTCGGTGCGAATAGTCTCGATACTGGCAAACTCAAAAAAATTGCTCAGCGAAATGTTACTGGTAATAATGAGCTCATTTTTCCAAATCAGGTTGTTGATTATTTGACGACTCTCAATAACGCCGAGATTCAAAAAGTTCTGAATGGAAACTTTTTACCAAGGATGAAACGATTTGCGAATGGTCTCGCACAGACTCAAAATGCTTCTACGGAAATTCAAAAACTTCTCGATCTTATCGGTAAAATTAATCAGGCAAAAAATAATCCATACTTGGCTGCTACCATGATCGCTATTGCTCTCTTCAAAGAGGGTTATTTGGCGAGCTTGTCTTTGGCGCGAAGTGGTTGGGATAATCACAGAGAGTCGATGGGTACCCAGTCGATGCCGATGTTTGATACTGAGGCGAAGGCGTTTGATGCGATGATGTCCTATGCCGAAAGTCAAAAAGATCCTGAGTTTGATGATATTGGTATTTTTGTAACAACTGACTTTTCACGAAAAAAGATTGGTAATGATGAGGCGGCGCACTGGCCGATCGGTTCGTGGTATGTCATGGGAGGTCCCGTAAAGGGCAAAGGTCCACGGCGTATCGGTCTTACTGATGATGAACAGGAACTCGTCGGTGAAAAGGCTACTGGTGCTGATGCGATGCAGCATGTACGTAATTTAATCGGTGTTGGGGATACAGACTTTCCTGTAAAAACATTAATTCCAGATCTTACGAGTCCGCATAGAGTTCAAGATATTTTAGATGGTCAGTAATAGTAGGTAGCGGTTAAAAAAGTAACTTTTTTATGACAAAAATTCATCAGCCACATAACGATGCAGTAGTTGAAACCGACACAATCGGTTCTGCTGTACGAGCTGTTCCAGAGATGGTTCCTGACCAAGGCCGTCGAGGTTTTCTTCGGTTTATTGGAACGGGAATAGCGCTTGCTACTGCGGCTGCGTGCAAATCTGCTGATTATGATAAAAATGCCTTAGTGGATTTTGGTGCTGATGGATTTTCAGGTGGCGGTACGATTGATCCAAATGCTACCTGTCTTGATCAGCCAGATCTTATTGATCAATTCCGTAAGTTACCGGTTAATAGCTGTACGTCCTGTCATGCGACAGGAAAAATTGGTGAGTCTGGTTGGGTTGCCGATGATGGAACTCATGGTCCGGTTGCGCTACAACATCACTTTGATACTTTTTTATCAAAGGGTGCGAAGGATGCTCCAGGAGGTGGATCTTGGGTTGCTGAATACGCTCAGGGTCATGTAAAAAAGCCAGACGGAAGTGTTCATGGTGGAGGACCACAGGAACTTACTCAGGAACAGGTTAAGGCTCTTACTAAATTTCATGATAGCGCTTCCCAAGTCGCTCCTGGTAGCCAGGTTTCATTGACGGTTAATCAGGCTTGTAATGCGGGCGCTTTCGCCCTTGATGATAAGACATTTTTTGAGAAGGTGAAGTTTCATTCGCCTGATGGTGTATATGCTAAATTTTTGAGAAATGTGACCGGTGGAGTAATGCCCGCAACGGCTCCAGGTTTCAAGGATAAGAGTGCTCTCAAAAATGCTCTTATGGATGCTACAGGATATGTCGGTTTTTATAACTGGCTTGCCACGAAGGTAAATGACTTCACTCAGACGAAGTTTTACGAAGGAAATAATGATGCTATCGATTTTCTCGGTACCGTTTTTGGAATCAATTGGGCGCAGTTTGATAATGATGAACTTGCTCGTGGTCCTGGAAATCTCATGGCATATATCGTTTTGAATAATCGTTCTGTTCAGGAATTTATCACTGCTCATTATCTGGTAGCCCCTGGACATAAAGATCCTGCTCAAGCTGGTAATCCGGATGAGTTTTGGCCGGGGCGTTTAGTGGCTTTTGATCCGAATAAAGATGCACAAGGCAATTCTCATCCCGTGGCTCCAGTGAGTGGTCTTGCAACAGATCCTCTTTGGCAGGGACGTGTTGGCACGAGCGAGACGAATATTGGTCGACATCGTGCATGGGAGATTCTTCGAAGATTCTTCAATTTCGATGTTTTAGATATTGGTTCACGCAATGTCGTGGCTCCGAAAACGGCTACAATTCCAACACTGACGTATCCTGCGTGCGTAGCCTGTCATGGAACTCCGATGGATCATGTGGCTGCATCATTCTGGGATTATCAGAAAAATGATGGTACCTACAAACATAATCCGAAATTGCCAGCTGATTTTCCATTCATTGCCTTGAATGGTCATAAAATTTCCAATGATGATCCAGATCGACTTGGAAAGATGATGTCGATTATTGCGGCTGATGAAAATCCTGATATTCCATTTGCGAAGTCGATGGCGAGAATGGCCTTCGCAATGCTTATGGAGCGTGATCCGGTTAAACCACCACGACTTGGAGCTGAAGATTATGATCCGAAAATGAAACGCTTCACCGTCGAAGATCGGTTTTTGACTGACATGGCACAGTTTTTGAAGGCAAATAATTACAACTTCCGTGCGCTCATTGTTGAAATGGCGATGAGTCCTTGGTTTGCCGCGAATGGTGAGACGACGGGACCGCTTACGTCTGATGAAGAAGTTCAGCTAGAGTCCGTAGGTCCGGGTATGATTGGCCCAGAGCAGCTTCTCATGCGCTTACGACAGATATTTGGAAATGCCGTGTATGACGTTGGAATGGTGAAGTTAATTATGAAGGATTATGTTTTAGATTTGGGAGGTATTGATTCGAAGACGGTCACTATTCGTAACCCTGATCCGAATGCTGCGAATAGGTTGATGAGACTCTTTGTGAGTGAAGAAGCAGATAAGATGGTTCAGGAAGATCTCGCCAAGGCTCCACAAAATCGATGGTTGTTCAAGGATTTGAACTTTGGAAATGGTCCAGTTGAGGCTCCTACGAAACCTCTTACCAATGAGCCAAATCCAGGAGTTGAATTGATGTATCGAACTACACTTGCGAGAATTCATGCGTACACTTTTGGGAAATTTTACGATCCAAATAGTGCTGAAATTACGGCTGAGCTCAAAAAATGGAATGAATTTTGGATGCTTACGCTCAACAATCTTCCTGGTCCAAAAATGGCTAGTACGCATGTTCCAAAGGGAGCGGACGGCTCTGATGTAACTGGTGTAAAGAGAGCCTGGGGTGCATATATGGCAGGCTTGATTGCAAGTATTGATTTCAATACATAGTTCTTGGGTACCTATGGCTGGTTTGTGAGTCGTGCTATGATGAGCTCAACTCATTATTTTTATCCGTATGGAACATTCACAGGATTCTCGTTTGAAGGTTTTGGAAGATCGCGTTGTGGCACTTGAAAAGGCTGTTTTTGAAGGAGAGCAGAGGAGTTCTGCGGCTATGCATTCTGGAAGACCGTCCGAATATGCAACCGTTAATAATGGTCCACGTGAGCCGGATTCGATTACATTGGCACTTCAGTGGCTTGCGAAAGATTGGTTGATGAAGTTGGGAGCATTTTTGTTGTTGCTCGCGGTTAGTTGGTTTGTGCGATATGCGTTTATTCAAAACTGGATTGGTCCAAGTATGCGAATTCTTTCGGGAATGGTTGCTGGACTTATATTATTTGCGCTTGGAAATTTTGTGATCTTGTCGCGGCGAGTTCCGGGCCAAGTTTTGGTGGCCACGGGTGTCACCATGCAGTTCATCACGATGTTCGCCGCTCGCAATATCTATGATTTTTTCACGCCAATCAGTGCTCTCATTATTATGAGTGTGATTGTTATTTGTATGGCTGCATCTGCGGTTATTCACGATTCTCGTCCTCTTGCTGTTTCGGCGTATTTCGGGGGACTCATTGCTCCATTTCTCGTGAATGCTCCGACAACAGATCACATCGGACTTCTTCGATATGTTTTCGTTCTTGATCTTGGTGTTCTCGCGCTTGTCGCGTTGCGTAGTTGGAGAATTCTGCTCCTTCTTTCTATTCTTGGTACGGCGTTTTATTCTATGACGTTTGGTGGCATTTCTCAATCAGCTGCTTGGATTTTTATGGGACTTTTTTATGCATTTTTCCTCTTTTCTCAGGTGTATGTTTCGATCAAAACTGCTGCGGTGCAGATTGTTGATGTTGTCATGATTGGGCTCAGTTCCCTCATCTTTTTGGGATGGGTTGGAGGATATGTTCCTGACGAATGGCAGGGGGCAATCATGGCTGCAACGGGTCTTGTTTCGCTTCTTGTAGCACTCATGTTTTCATATCAACAGACGAGTCGTTCTTCGATGTATCTGTATCTTTCTGCTGCAGTGTTTGCATTTGTTTCCGGAACGATGTTCCAGCTCGATGGTCAGACACTTGTCGTCGCCCTTTCTCTTGAGTCGGTTGCGCTTGTGGCTCTTGCCGCCTTTGCCGTGAAGAGTCCTCGGGCTACCGAAATGATCTCTGCATTTTATCTTTTGCCTTTTGTTATGTCTCTTTCTGAGGATAGTTTTTCTCGAGAAGTTTGGATGAATCGTGCGCTCTTTGGAGATCACTTCTTTGTAGTTCTTTCTCTCGCGGTTGCGGCTATAGTCGCAGCGCTTACGCTTAAACGCATTGCCTCTGACAAGTACGAACTCATGATATCTCATACGATTGTCGGTTCGATTTTTTCTTTGAGTTTTGTCTGGCTCGTTTTGCATAATCTTGTTCAGCCAGAAAGCACGGCTCGTGGTATTGCTCTCGTCATCTTTGCTCTCGTTGGAGTCGGGCTGTTTTTCTACGGAGTGAAACGTGAGGCGAAGACGTATAGGCTGTTTGGAAACTTCCTCTTGGGTGGTGTTGTTTTGCGACTCCTCGCTGTTGAAGTTTGGCAGATGCCACTCATCGGACGCGTGATCACATTCTTACTTATCGGACTTCTCCTTCTCGCTACGGCGTTTTTTGAGAAAAATTCGAAGAGTGAAAAGTAGATTACTATCCATCGTCGTCAAGGCTTAAACCCCCTTGGTTTATTGACTCTCATTTCGGATCAGCCTATGTTTTTTACAAAAGTAAATTCTATAGTATGGCTGGTCCTTCTGAGAGTGGAGAGCGATCCGAACTTCTCCTCAATCCACACATAGCAGCAATTCAGGAGTTGGTTGAAAGGAATGTTGCCCTTGCCTCTATTCTTGGCGAGCAACATACAACACAGCCTTTTTCTACGGCTCACCAACTCATGGAGGCCTTCCAGGGGAAGTTAGCTGCTGCTGGACAGACTGGTTCAGATGCTATGAAGGCGGCGAAAGTTCAGTATGCAAATTTAATTCAATTGGCAGGTATTACCGATGAGGATTTGGTGAATCTTTTTCAGCGAGTTTGGATTTATAGTCGACTGACAAATCCTACAAATGAACTTCTTGAAGAGGCTATTTCGGCTATCGATGGAACAGAGAAGACGGCTGTTTTTGCCTCAGGACTTGCGGCTATCGATGCGGCAGTTCGGCAGTTTGTTCCACCTGCTTCTCGTGATGGTGAGCTCTACAAGAAAGGCGGAAAGATTATGGTTGTCGGGAGTATTTATGGCGGAACGTATGCGCAGCTGATGAATATGTGCGCTGAAACTGGCCGAGAATTTGCTCACTTATCGATCAGTGATTTTGCTGAACAGGGTCTTCCAGATGATGTTTCTATGGTTCTCTGTGAGTCGAGCAATAATCCAACATTGAAGGTTGTTCCATTGCAACATATTGCGCAAGAGGCGAAATGAGTTGGCGCTGTTTCTGTTTGTGATAACACCTTTACTCCACTGACCGTGCGTCCTGCCGAGAATGGTATCGACCTTACGATTGCGTCTATGACGAAGTATTTTAACGGACAGAGTGAGGATTTGGGAGGAAGTGTTTCTGGGAAAGCAGAACTTATTAATAGGTTTTTGGATCTTCATTCAGGAAGAAGAATGCTTGGTGGCGCGATCATGGCACCACGCGTGGCGAAGGAATTTTTGCAACATTTAACTGATCTTCCAGAGCGACTTTTACGAGCAACTCAGAATGCGAAAGGTGTTCGAGAGGTGGCTACGCGTCACGGTTTCCAGGCAAGAACGCTTGAGGATTCTTCAACATATACTACGATACGAAATCAAGCGATACCGTCGAGTCTCGACAATGGCATGGTCGCTTTGTTTCTCGATGATGCCGCTCAGGCAAGTGCCTTCGTTGATGAAATGATTCGCAAGGGCGTTGGTTCAGGTGCGGTTAGTTTGGGCGCAAGTACGACGTATTATTGTATTCCTGGCCAAACCACTCACTCCGAAATGCCACAAGAGGAGCTGGATCGTATTGGCATTACTCCAGGCCTCGTTCGTATTTCTTGCGGACTGGAACCCGATCTTGTTGAGAGGTTTGAAGAGGTTCTTGCGAGCTTTTCGAAATAATATAAAGTATACAATATGGATACACAGCAACACAAAGACCCGCTTCACGGCGTAACTTTGAAGAAAATACTTGAAGATTTGGTCGCTCAATACGGGTGGAAATACTTAGCGGATAAAATTCAGATACGATGTTTTATGTTTGATCCAACGATGGTTTCAAGCCTTAAATTTCTAAGACGGACACCGTGGGCACGAGAAAAAATCGAAAAAATGTGGTTAGCTAGGTGATGAAGTCGTGAAGCGAATTTGATTTTGTTTTTCCTAACTGGAGCCGTCAAGGGGAGTCAAACCCCCGACCTCCCCCTTACCAAGGGGGTGCTCTATCACTGAGCTATGACGGCGTGTGGTGAGTCGGGAGGTATCCTTTTGGTAAGGGAGTGCTCGCTGACTGAAACTGCGGGGAGTTTAGCAAAAATGTGCTTTTGGTGGAAGCCTCATTTGCCACAAGGCTTGGTGATAGCCTTTGATTTTTGAGTTTAGCTTTGGAAAACTCTGCTTTTCGAGGTAGCGTGCCTATGCTATCCTGTGTTGGCTTTCGGTTCGTTTTAGCTTTGTTCGCCGTAGGGGCGTGGTGAAGTGGTATCATACCGGTCTCCAAAACCGTTGTTGCGGGTTCGATTCCCTCCGCCCCTGCCAGATTAATTTGTTTTAGATTCTTCTTCCTGTTTTTTCAGGAAGTTTTTTCCGATTTGTTTTCCGATGATTGTGCCGATGAGAGCACCTGCCACGAAGTCAGAGAACCAGTGAATGTTTGTGGAGATACCGATGCCGACGTAGGCTGCTATGATAATGGCGGCATATTTGATGATGGTGTTTTTTTGGTAGATGGCCCAGATGGTGAAGGCGACTGAGAAGGCGACGGTGGTGTGACCTGAAGGCCAGCCCCAGAAGATGCCACCTTTGAGAAATCCGAAGTGAAACTCTCGACTGAGCGTGTCGATACTGATAGTTGGATCGATACTAAGATCGGAAAAGATGCCGCTTCGATGAATGGCAGGATGGGCTCTTCCAGTGAAAGCCTTGTATACTGACGAGATGAGCCAACCCATGAATGCGGCCTGTACTACAGCGTAGGCAGTGATGATGTGGTGACGATTTTTTTTGATACTTCCGACACAATAGAGAAAGAGGGGAATCAGTATCGGTAGTGTTCCTCCGACGAAGGTTGCAGGGAAGAGGAAGGATTGAAGTGTTGCATTTCTTGTTGAAGAAAAGTACCAGCCATCGAAACCGCTTGTGACGAACACTGTCGTGAGTGTGATTGCGAAGAGGTGAATATACAGGTTGTTTCCAGAGAGAATTTTTACGAGATTTTCCCTGAATTTATAGAGAATGGTTTGCGTCATTGGGTATATTCTACTCTGTATATTTATGTGCTTCAATTCAGCTTCCACCTTATATTTGGATTTTTGCTGTGTAGGTGGAGTTTTTCCCATGTGGTAGCAGTTCTTGTTGCTAATTGTTTATGATGCTCCTATGATAATTGCTAGTGTCTCGTCAGGTCTGCATTATTCCTTTCCTCTGGTTATGAATAGCGTTCCCGGTCCCTCGGCAGCACAACATTTCAAACTCGATACAGATTCTGCTCCCTATTCAGTCATTAGTCAGCACCATGCTAACCTTGTTGATCGTTTTGCTCGTGATACAGAGATTTGCCATATCGTAACAGAGCTTCTCAATCATCTCGATACTCGGCACATTGAAGAGCAGCTTATGTGTCAGCGAGCGGGTGAACAATTCAGCCATACTGTCGTTGAGCATTTTCAACGATTATCCATAGACCTTTTCAGTCAACTTGCTGTTTTGGGTGTTCATCTTTTTCATATTCCAGAAGGACGACAGAGTTATAGCGATTGCTCTCCTGAAGATCTTGTTGGAATGTATAAGCAGCTCGCAGTGTATCGTCCTCAATTCGAGCTTGGGACCTTTCCTTTGGCCGGAGTTGATCCACTTTCTACACGTTTACGTCCCGATGATGGCTTGAAAAATCAACGACATTTTCGATCGATCATTGAAGCAGAGTTGCCGCATTATTCGGTTGTGAATCAGACATATGCTGCATCAAGTAGGCCTTTTCGCAGTAGGCTTGGGAGATTTTTACCTGATAAGCAGGAGAAGTATCATCCAAATCAAAAAGATGCTCAACAATTTTTGTATTATCTTGAGCGAGAAATTTTACCGAATCTTCGTCGGGCTGTTGCGAACTATACCGCGATTTTGCACGCAAATCTTCTTAAGCCCCTTGCGTCAGGCGACTGTAGTGCACACACCATGAATCTTCTTGAGCATATGTATTATATTCATGATCGTGCTGTGACCATCTTGGGAAGTCTCGGTTTTTTGGCTATCCAGGGTAATGACGAGCTGGCTTCGAAATCTCCAAATATTCAACTTACGATGGATGATATTCATACTCAACTTATTCAATTTGGTTTTTTGGAGGTAGAGTGGGCGCAGCGTCAAAGTAATTACGCTCACGATCATTATGAAAATTAAGCATTATATTGTTTTTGCACTTACTGTTTTTCTCCTTTCCGGATGCGCTTTTTTGGCTTCTCCTGCGAAGAATAATGTCTCGACTGGTAGCGGTTCTTTTCGTATGTATCGACCATCGGGCGTTTTTGAGCACGGTTCTCGTGAGAAAAAAGTTGTGGCTCTGACGTTTGATGCCGATATGACACCGAAGATGAAAAAAGAGCTAGAGAAGGGGGCGGTGAAAAGCTGGTTTGATGAAAAAATTCCAGAGATTCTCGAGAGGAATCATGTGCCCGCAACCATTTTTATTACTGGTATGTGGGCAGAAATGTATCCCGATGAGGTGAAAAAGTTAGCGGCGAACCCTCTCTATGAAATTGGAAATCATAGCTATGATCATGCGGCATTTCATACGCCATGCTATGGCTTGCTGGAGACGAAAGATAAGGAAGAAGAAATTATAAAAACACAGAAAATTTTACAATCACTTACGGGAGTTTTTCCGAAATATTTTCGATTTCCAGGTGGATGTGGGATAAAAACAGATGTCGATTTGGTGAGTGATTTGGGAATGCAAGTTGTTGGTTGGGATGATATTTCTGGTGATGCGTATATTCGCGATCATGCTGAACCAATTATCTCTCGCACTATTTCTCAGGCAAAAAATGGATCAATTGTTGTGATGCACTTTCATGGTGGAACAACAGCACCGCAAACTTCGCGTGCGCTTCAAGGTATCATTGATGGCTTACGGAAGCGGGGATTTGAGTTTGTGAAAGTTTCTGATCTGGACGTGAGTCAGAAATAATTTTTTACGTTTGAGCTTTTGGATTTGATTAAAAAAGCTCTACCTTTTGAGAGTAGAGCTCGAGTGAGGACGGAGTGAGGGACGCCGAACACTCACGGAAACGTTTCTACAAATATCTTAGTCGTGATGTTTCATTGCTACAAGTGAAAATGTTTTTGTCATATGTGTGACGTTGTGGCAATTGCAGAAAATATTATTCCGTGTATCCTTCAGGGTACGTATTATGATTTAATTTTTTCTTATGGCTTACAATGCAAAACCACTTCCATTTACTCTTCGTCGTATCGGGAATATTTCCGAAAAGGCGCTAGAAATTCATCATGATAAGCTCTATCAGGGCTATGTGAACAAGAAAAATGAGATTGAGGAAAAACTCAAAACGGTGGATCGTGCGACTGGAAATAATGTGACCTATAGTGATTTCCGTTCACTGAAATTAGAAGAAACATTTGCTGCAAATGGAGTGTATCTTCATGAGGACTATTTCAGTGTTCTTGGTGGTGAGGGACAGACAGCCCTCGATGCTGCTGAACTTTCTGAGGCGATTACCGCTGAGTTTGGATCGGTTGATGCGTGGGTTACCGATTTCAAGGCGTGCGGTATGTCTGCGCGTGGTTGGGCAGTTCTTGCATATGATACGAACGATGGGCGACTTCATAACTACATTGGTGACATGCACAACCAGGGTGGCGTGTGGGGTGCCATTCCAGTCATTGTGTTGGATATCTATGAACATGCTTATTTCATCGACTATGGAAGTGATCGAAAGACCTATATCGAAGATTTCATGAAGAATCTTGATTGGAAGATGGCTAATGAAGTGTATGTGAAAGTAAGAAATTTGAGCTTCTAGGCTCTCGATTTCAGCTTTAAGGTGCGTTTGACAAATAAGGTTTTTTGAGTTAGAATCACTCCTTATTTTTGTGCCTTTGGCTTCATGGCCTTCAATTCCCAGAAACCTCCACAGACTGGCTTTAGTGTCTTTGACCCTCGACGTCAGCGAGAGACATTCGACAGCCCTGCTGCCGCTGCGCGTCGTTTGTATCTTGCAAATAAGGCCGCTTCTTTCCCGAATTCTCTTCGAAAAACTATTGGTGAAGACAATGTAAGATTTATACAAAAGCTTGTTGAAAGTCCTGACATGCTTGAGTTGGATATGTTGTATATGTCAGGCGTTATTTCTGAACATGAATTTACTGACTATATCAAATCGCTTCCACAGTATGCGATTATTCGACGACAAATTATGGTTGTTGCTCAGAATATTGGTAATCATATGGTTGAGCAATTTCCAGAAGCTGTTCATGATATGCGTTCATACCATGCATTTGTTCGTAAGGTTCATGAGTTTTTAAATAAATTTGAACTTCAGAATACACCGACATTTCGTAATGCGTGTTTTAATAGCCTCTCTCATGTGGTTGCGCAGTATCTTTTTGTCCAGGTGACGGCCTTTTTTCAACGTACGGGTAGGCCGGAAGTGATGAAAGATATCGTTTCCCATCATCAGCAATTTCATAATCATAATACGGATTCCCAAGAGTTTACTATTGATGCAGCTACTCTTTATGATGATATGGCTAAGGTTTCAGAATTTTTTGATGCACTTATCGATCCTGATCCTATCTCCCATGTTGATAATGACGATATTGATATTTTTGATCTCATCATGGATGAGGTGATCGAGTTAAGTTGTACTAACCTTGTAGAAGAAGATATTTTTGAATATCAAGGTTTTCGTATGACGATTATCCCTTCTGATGCAAAAGATGATTCGTTTTCGACGCTTTGCCAGGTTGGCATTTCTCCTCCCGGACAGGATGGTTGGTGCATGGCTTCTTTTGATCGTTCAACAGGAGATATTTTCTTTAAAAATACATTTATTCCGATGAATGTTGTGATTCCTCATGATCTTTATTTCGCTTTACAGAGCGCTTTTGCCGATCGACTTTTGCAGCAGCTGAGGTCTACTGAAGCGATGCGTGTTTCCTCCTTGCCACAACTTTCTCATCAAGAAATGGTAGATGCTGATCAGCGAATTGATGCCGCTTTTGCCCAGGTCCAAGTTGAAGATATGTGCGAGGCTACTCATGGCGCTGTTGAGAAATTTGTCTGGCGTCGACCAGAAGCTGAGGTTTCTCCTGCGGCTCAGGTTTCTACAACCCCTAGCTCTTCCTCGAAGCCTCTTGATCAAAATGCAAAATCAATTCATCGAGTTCTTTTGATCGCGAGACTTCCTTCAAAGAAAGCCATCGATATTATCGCAGCGTTTACTCGACTCATTGGTAAGCCATCAAGAATAAATGGAAGTCACCATATGTTTGTACGTGATGGTGTGTCGTATCCGATTCCTTTTCATCCAGGTGAGCCGATTTCAACAGGAATTATTCTTCGGGGAATGAGAGTCTTTGGGATCAGCGAAGAGCAGATGCTTGCAGTGTTGTAGGTTTTCGCGTTTGTGGCTTTTATTATGCGGCCCCCACGTCTTTTGGACGGGTGTCTATTTTTTTATCTGGAGGGATGTTGTAGTAGTCGAAGAGGAACTGGGCCATTTGTGAAAATACAGGTGCCGCTGTTGCATCTGCCCACTCGCTTGTGCGCGGTTTGGAAAGTTTAATAAGAATAACAAATCTTGGTTTATCCACTGGTCCAAATCCGATAACACTTGCGTTTGTTGTTCCTGTGCCGAAGAGTGGCTTTCCTTTGTAATATGTTTGAGCTGTTCCCGTTTTGCCTGCTACGTAGTGATTAGGAACCCCTGCATGGACCGCTACACCTTTTTCTACCGCACTTACCATCATCTGAGCGACTTCGGCTGCAGTTTGCTCTCCTACGACCTGTCTGGCTACGTGTGGATCGTTTTTGATAACCTTTCCGCTCGCCTGCTGAATCTCATCGATGATGTATGGTTGCATCATCGTTCCTTTGTTTGCGAGTGCGCCGTAGGCTACTGCCATTTGAAGTGGTGTCACCGTAATACCTTGTCCGAAAGCGTGTGTAATAAGTTCGGATTCTGCCCACTTCGAGAAGTGTTCGATTTTTCCTGGTGCCTCGTTGTCAAACTCAATGTCGGTTCTCTGCCCAAAACCAAATCTCATAATATAGTCATACAAGAGGTTTCTACCCATTTTACGGGCGATAAATGCCATACCTGTGTTGAGTGATTTTTCCAAAACTTGCGTCATCGTGATGACACCATAATATTTGAGCAAAGCGTTTTTAATGACGTACTCATCGGTTTTAATTGGTCCGATATCGTTGTACTGAGTGTTCGGTGTGACGTCTTTGTCGTCGATAGCTGCCGACATGACGAGTGGTTTGAAAACTGATCCCGGTTCGTATGGCCATCCAACGGCTTTGTTCTGATACACTTCGCCTCCTACGGTATTTTTGTATTTTGCGTACTTGATTGTTCCGTCTCGATATATTTCTTTGAAGATGTCGATTTTTTGTCCTGTCTGAGCATCGATCATAAGCGTGTAATGTCCTGTTTTTTCATCAATAGGAATGAGTCGTTGAACTTCTTCTGGCTTGAGATTCATGGTTTCTCTTTCGAATACCTTGCTGTACACGTTTGGATCGAAGGTAGGGTAGTGAGACATTGCCAAAACTTTTCCTGTTTGTGGGTCGTACACAATTCCAATTCCGTCATCTGCACGAGTGTCTTGAACACCTTTTGCAATGAGTTTATCGAGTTTCATTTGGATGGATCTGTCGACAGTGAGTACGATATTATCACCATCAACCGCTGGCTGAATAACGCTATCTCCTACGGTAATTTGTCGTCCGATAGAATCTTTTTCTGTCTGAAAAATACCTTTTTTTCCTTGGAGCTGTACGTTGAATTTGCTTTCGATTCCGTAAAGACCGGCGCCGACACTATTTACATATCCGATGACATTTGCGGCCAATGTTTTTTCTGGATAGTAGCGATAATATTCTGGTTGTAGACCGAGCCCTGCAAACTTTCCCTCTTTGTCACTCTTGAGAAATTGTTTGATTTTTTCAGATGCCTCTGGGCGGATTTTTCGCTTCAGGATCACATATCTGTTCTTGCTATTTACGAGTTTCAGAATCTGATCTTCGGGAATACTGAGAAGGGTTGCGAGTGTCGAGAAGGCGTAACTTCGACTTTCAATTTCAAGCGGATAGATCGTTACTGTTTTGTCGGCTGCATAAATACCATGAATATTTTTTCCCTTAATTTGGTCGATAATTGCCTCATCTATATCTGTACCTAATATGATTTGAGTCCTTGTCTTTGAGCTAATTTTCCCATACATATCTTGGCGGAATTTTTGTTTTAATTCGTCATCCGTGAGTGGTTTAATCGATTGAAGTTGTGCGTCTGTGAGCTGAGGTATTGGCGCAGGTGGTGCTCCTGGTGTTGATGCATTTGTCGGCGTAGATGGCGTTTTGGTTGTCGGTGTCGCAGGAGGTGTTTCTGTTTTTTCCTTTTCTGCTTTTGCTTTTTCTGCAGCCTTTTTTTCTGCTTCCTTTTGTTCGGCTATTCTTTGTTCTTCTGCGGCTTTTTGTTGTTCTTCTATTTGCGTAAGAACCGGTTCGATTTTTTTACGCTCTTCTTCTATGCGCATTACATCGTTATCACGTGCTTCTTGAAGATCGAATAAGATAGGGGAGAGGGTGTCCACGATCGCATCCGGATTTTTTACGAGTGTTGGATCTGCATAAATAAGATCGAGAGTTGTGTTTGTGGCAAGCCGATAAAGATCCTTTGAATTATTGTCTCGAATGAGGATTTCTCCGCGTCGAGCGGGGAGTTCGGTGTATCCATAATGTTCTTTTGCTGCAACAGTTCGATAATAGTTTCCTTGAATAACTTGTACCCAAAAGAGACGCAAGATGATGATTCCAATAATGGAGTATTGGATAATCAAAATAATCTTGAGTCGATCTGGGGCCGTTTTTGGTCTGCGAGCTTCAACCATGGAAGTGTATTATAGGTGAGTTCTTCGGGCTTTTGAAGCTGTATCTTGTGACCTTTCTTGACATATTTCCTGGAAACATTGGAAATCTTTTTGTGGCTTTGAGTTGAGGCTGCTTGCTTGACTTTCCGGGTCTGCGTCCCTAAAATTTACAGGTTTTATGGCTTAATATTCGACATTTTATGATTAATCTAACGACGCTTCCAAACGGCCTTCGGGTTGTAACGAAGCGACTTGAGAATACCCAGGCGGCAACCGTTCTTGTTTTGGTTCGTGCTGGTTCTCGTTTCGAGGAAAAACGTATTAATGGTATTTCACACTTTTTGGAACATATGTTCTTCAAGGGTGCGAAGAAGTACAAGACGGCTCGGGAAGTTTCTGAGACGATTGATAATATCGGTGGTGATTTCAACGCGTTCACAGGAAAGGAGTACGTTGGGTATTATGTGAAGGCGGCCGCCGCGCATCTCGACACGTCGATCGATGTTATTTCGGATATGCTCATTCACGCGACGTTCGATGCTGCTGAAATTGATAAAGAGCGCGGCGTTATCATGGAAGAGTACAACATGTATCAGGACACTCCAACCTATCAGATCGGTTGGGATTTTGAACAGCTCGTCTTCGGTGATCAGCCAATGGGTTGGGATCAGGTTGGAACGAAAGATGTGATCAATGGCGTGACTCGTGATGAGTTTGTCGCCTTCAAAAAATCGCTCTACGTACCGAAAAACACGGTTGTCTCTGTCTCTGGGAATATCCAACATGATGAGGTGGTGAAGATGGTTGAGAAGTATTTTGCTGAGATGGATCTTGCCGATCCGACTCGTGAGCACGCACTTCTTCAGCCACTTAATACTGGTAAGCGCGTCTTTCTTCGTGAACGAAAAACAGAGCAGTCACATATTTGTATCGGATTTCCTCAGGTCTCTGAGGTAGATAAAGACTTTTGGGTCAGCAAAGTTTTGAGCGTTGCTCTTGGTGCTGGTATGAGCTCCCGAATGTTCCTCTCCGTTCGCGAGGAGAAGGGTCTCGCGTACTACATCGGATCTTCTGCGGAAGGATTTACCGATTGTGGAATTTTCTCTACGAATGCTGGTGTCGACCTCAAGCGTATCGACATGGCAATCGAAGCCGTCATTGGAGAGTATAAGTTGATTACCAATGAGACGATTTCTGAAAAGGAACTTCGAAAGACGAAAGAGTTTATCAAAGGAAAGATGATTTTGAAGCTCGAAGATTCAGAAGAATACGCCCACCTTCTTGCGAAATACCAGGTTCTCTATGGAACAACCAAGGAGCCAGATGCTATCAGTGCTGCTGTTGATGCCGTCACCGCTGACGACGTTCGCCGCCTCGCCGAGGACACTTTTAAGCTGGACAAGATGTATTTGGCCGTTATCGGTCCTTACGACGACCCAGCTCGATTCGAAAAGCTTATGGGGTAGAGCGATAAAGAGCAATTTTTTTTGCGTTTAATCTTTTAAAGTGTGCAATGGTGGATACAGCTGGAAAGTTGTGTTCACCAGTTTTCGCATACTCTTCATGCGCCTTGTAGAATACTTCTCGTACATCAATAAATTTTTGAATTCCGCCTAGTTCATCTACTGTTTCTCTAAACGTTTCAGCAAAAACTTTTTTGAAATCATCCAATGTTGATGGCCATTTGTTATTTATTTTTACTTTTATTATCCTTTTCATGATTTTATCGAATTGTTTCTCATATGCGAGGAATGCTTCCTGTGCTCGATATAGCGTCCAGAGATTTGTTTCATCATCTTGCTCAGAATTGCCGATAATTGCATTCTTAATGCCTGCATGGATTCCGCTACCTATAGCGTCACTAGCTCTTATCAAAGGAAAGCCACCGTCTGATCGGTATTCTGATGTTTTTAATGTGAACCCATATACTATACTTTTGCCATCATTCATTAGACCGCTCAGTTCTCGTAATGGGTATGTCAGCGCAAGAAATTGAGGAGGCTTGTCTTCCTGCATGTTCATTACCTTTTTTACTCCTCCGCTTTCGATAGCGTCTGTAGATGTTTCCATTGCGGCTTTTCCTGTAATGCTTCCTATACTTTC
>Ga0172380_10003692_pt1 | contig 20641 bp, 19 predicted proteins | sample Leawe162metaG_FD_119747 | JGI IMG/M metagenome (GOLD analysis project Ga0172380, IMG submission 119747) | Leachate microbial communities from a municipal landfill in Southern Ontario, Canada - Leachate well 162 metaG | ecosystem: Engineered > Solid waste > Landfill > Unclassified | place... | reverse complement strand
CGGTTGTTGAGTCCTGTCAGGTCATCGGTCAGTGAGAGATCGCTGAGTTTCCGGTTCGCTTCGGCGAGAGCAACGGTTCGTTCGAGGACCTTCGCCTCCAGGCCGTCGATCAACTCGATGTTCTCCAGCGCAACGGAAGTCGTATCAGCGAGAGCCTGAGCAAGCGCGACCTCTTCAGGGGTCGCCTCGTACTCATGATCCCAGTAGATCCCGACAGCGCCGATGGGCGAGGACTGCCGAATCGGAACCATCACGAGGCTCTTGACGAACGTGACGCGGTAGGCATCAATCGGAATGCGATCATCGAGGAAGATGTCAGGAATGACGACTGATTCGCGGTGGTTCATTGCCCAACCAGAGATGCAATTCTCCAGCGGGAAGCGAAGGCCTTTCCACAGAGGTGCAATTGCATCCTCATCGACGTAGTAGCAATTTCCGCCGTCTTTGAGGACGAAGGTTGCTCCATCCGCGTCGAGTAGACGTCGCGCAGCGTGACGCACGATGTCTCGCACCTCTTGGTTCGTGCGGGCATGCGAGAGATCCTGAACTGCCTTGATGAGCCGCGCCGAGCGCTCATCAGTCGTCGTTTTGGCGCTCATGGCCATCCCCAATCGCTGCCAAGGACACTAGCTACCGAGATCGTAAAGGCGGTCACTGCCAATCACGGGCTTAGGCCAACTGGGTGATGAAATCCGCAGGGCTGCGGGCAGGACGGTCTTTGGCGGGATTGAGGGGGTATCCGATTGCGATTCCGCCAAGGGGCTGCCAGTCTGCGGGCAGGTTGAGTTCGTCGCGCACTACCTCGGGGCAGAAGATACTTGAACTAATCCACGCTGACCCCACACCGTCAGCCGCGAGCGCGACTAGGAGGTTCTCCACCGCAGCGCCCCCGGCGACCATGAAGAGGTCGCGTTCGAATCCACGGCGTCGGGCGTCGGGATAGTCGTGGGCAGCATCTCCGAGTTGCAGGAAAGGGAAGATCACCGTTGGCGCGTCGCGCAGCACGTCGCCGCGCTTGACCCGCTTCGCGATTGATTCCGGGGAGTAGCTGTCGAGCTCTTGCAGGTCGCGCATCCATTGGTCGCGCATTGCATCCAACAAGGCTGTCCTTCGCTGTCGGCCGCCTTCGGTGGCGTCCGACAGCACCACAAACCGCCATGGCGTTGTGTGATGAGGTGCGGGAGCGCTGACCGCTGCCGCAATTGCGTTCTCGATCAGCGCCATTGGGACGGGAGAGTCGGTGAAGGAACGGATCGTCCTGCGGTGAAAGGGGGCGTCTTTGCGCCCCTGGGTCAACGCCTCAGCGGTGCCGAGGTGAAAGAGGTCGTCATCAATGGGGCGGACCAGATCAGCGGCGGTTGCGGTTGAGGCTGGTGAGACAAGTCTGTGGAGACCGCGGATGATGGCCACCGGAACGGCGGCCATCTTTGCGCCCGCGAGTTCGGCTGCACCTGCGAGTTCATCGGCGACTGCCGAGATCGTTGCGCTCAGTTGGTTGCCGTATCGATCCGATTGACCGCGATAGTCAGTCAACACTTCGAGTCCAGCGGCACCGATGGCAACATCGGTCTGCCCTTGACGCCAGGGTCTCCCAAACGTGTCAGTGATCAGGATGCCGAGCTCGTTGACGGCCAGGGTTGAACTGAGTCCGTCACGCAACTGCCTGGCTGACTCGTCTGGGTTCTCTGGCAGCAGGAGGACGGTGCCGGGCTCGACTTCGGATGCATCAACCCCCGCGGCAGCCATGACGAAGCCGTGATGCGTTGCGACGATCCGTAGCTGACCGGTAGGTGTTTCACGCGTGGCGACCACACGCGCGGTTTGGGAGTCGATGGCAGCCTCGCGGTCGTCGGCGTTCAGCGTCCGTGACTCTGCCTTGCTCACGATTTTGCTGGTCACGGCGATGATGTCTCCTGGTTGCACACCAACAGTTCCATCTGGCCACGTCACGGCGCGCACGGCAGCAGCAATTTCGGCCACCAAGTCTGAAGACGGTCCAATCTCGCCGATGCCTTCGACACCAACAATCTGAATAGCGTGAGCGCTCATGTGGTGAGTTCTCCGGCAAGTTCGAGCGCTCGAATTGCGACCTCCTGGGCGACTCCAGCATTGGCAAAGATGGTGTCAAGATGTTCGACTCGCAGGCCTAACGCTCTGATGGCCGCGACGTGGTCGGCATCTTCGTCGTCGATGATCCACGCGTCGAGTAACCCGCCACTTGCGCGTGACCCATAGTGCGCGGCGACAGCCACCGCGCTGACGTCGACGCCGATCGCGGTCAGGCACGCATCGGCCATCCCGCGGACCGGTCGCGATCCGACGATGGGTGAGATGCCGACAACCGGTGCCGCAGTGTGGGTAAGCGCATTGCGGATGCCTGGCACCGCCAGGATCGGCGCCAGCGAGACCACCGGGTTAGACGGGGGCAAGATCACGACATCTGCGGCGGTAATCGCCTCAATAACCCCCGGCGCGGGCTTGGCCGTGTCACTTCCGACGTATACAAACTCCCGGGCAGCTAGCGCGGCGCGATGTCGCACCCACCACTCTTGGAAGTGGATTGCAGCAGGCGCGTCTGTATCGGGATCATCAATGACGACGTGAGTTTCAACTCGATCGTCGGTCATCGGCGTCAAGGTGATGGGTAATTGCCACCGGGCAGCCAGGCCTGCGGTGACGCTGGAAAGTGGGTAGCCGGCATCGAGAGCCTGGGTCCTGACCAGATGTGTGGCGATGTCTCGATCGCCGAGCCCAAACCATTCGGGTTTTGCGCCATAGTTCCGGAGCTCTTCAAGCACCGTAAATGACTCATTCGCCCTGCCCCAGCCACGCTCAGTGTCAGCCCCGCCGCCGAGGGTGTACATCACGCTGTCGAGGTCAGGGCAGATCTGCAATCCGAACAGGCGGATGTCGTCTCCCGTGTTCCCGACCACGGTGACCGTGGGTTGTTCGTGAGTGCTACCGGTGGCGCTGATCAAGCCTTGGAGGAATCGTGCGGCGCCAATGCCGCCTGCGAGAACCGTTACCTGCATGGCGACGATCCTTCCAGTTGTCACCTACGCTCTAGTCCGTGGGCAGCATGAGGACGGGCGAGACCGAGGAACAGGTGCCGACGCCCGCTCAGATCACGCGGGCGATCAGCAGAGCTAGGCGAGGACTTTCCCTCGACGACGGGGAAGCACGTTCGCTGTTGTTCGCACGCGACACCCAGCTTGATGAACTGCTGGCGGTTGCTGCAGAACTGCGGCGCCAAGGCATGGAATCGCGTGGTCTCGGGCCGATCATCACGTACTCACCCAAGGTGTTCATCCCCCTCACCCGGTTGTGCCGGGACAGTTGCCACTACTGCACGTTTGTGGCATCACCGGCCGCGCTGCGCAGCCGAGGCGAGTCGATGTTCCTCGAACCTGACGAGGTGCTCGCAATTGCACGTGCAGGAGCCGACGCCGGGTGCTTCGAAGCGCTATTCACCCTTGGCGACCGGCCCGAAACCCGTTGGCCCGCGGCTCAGGAGTGGCTCGATCAACGTGGATACGACTCCACACTGGCGTACGTGCGCGCGATGTCGATATTGGTCCTCGAAGAGACCGGCCTGCTGCCACATGTGAACCCTGGGGTGATGTCGTGGGACGAACTTGCGCAGATGCGTCCGGTGGCACCGTCCATGGGGATGATGTTGGAGACGACGTCAACCAGGCTGTTTCAGACACCAGGTGAAGCGCACTACGGCTCGCCAGACAAAGACCCGGCAGTCCGCTTGCGAGTGCTCGAGGACGCAGGTCGCCTAGCGATCCCGTTTACTACCGGCCTGCTGGTCGGCATTGGCGAGACCCCGTCGGAGCTGATCGAATCGATGCGCGCGATACGCCGCATCGCGCGCGATTACGGGCACATCCAGGAAGTCATTGTCCAGAACTTCCGGTCCAAGCCGGAAACTGCGATGGCTCGCGACGACGACCTCGACGGGGCCGCATATTTGGCCGCAATCGCGACCACCCGAATAGTGCTAGGCCCGCGAATCAGGATCCAAGCGCCGCCGAACCTCACGGACGTCGAAGAATTGGGACGGCTTCTCGACGCAGGTGTTGACGATTGGGGCGGGGTTAGCCCGGTCACAGCCGACCACGTCAACCCAGAACGCCCGTGGCCGCATCTCGACGTGCTTGAGGAGGTCACCGCCGCCGCCGGATTCAATCTTGTCCCTCGCCTTACCGCGCACCCGGAGTACGTGACGCGTCCAGGCTGGTCCGACCCGCACGTGCAGCCGCACATCGCTGCGCTCGCCGACCTTGTTGGTTTGGCCAACCCGGATGCAGCGCCGCGGGGGATGAGGTGGCAGGTTCGTGATGCTGACTACCAGAGTTTCGCTGCTGTCCAAGCGGGCGGACGCACCAACCTCAACGCCGAAATTGACGAGCTCGGGCGAACCGAAGACCGTCGCGGCGACTTCGACAACGTGTACGGCGACTGGCAACAGGTGAACGCTGCTGCCAAGCGGTCGCGGCAGGCGCGTTTCACCGGTGATGTTGGGGCGGGCCTCCGGCTAGCGGCCGACAACCCGGCCGCATTGGCAGATCCGGGCAATGAGGCGCTCGCCGTGGCGTTGATGTCCGCCGAGGGCGAAGCGCTCGGACAACTGGCGCGAATTGCCGATGCTGTCCGGGTCGATGTGGTCGGCGAGGACGTCACCTATGTGGTCAACCGAAACCTCAACTTCACCAACGTTTGTTATACCGGGTGTCGGTTCTGTGCGTTTGCGCAACGGAAAACCGATGCCGATGCCTTCACGCTGAGCCCCGCGGAGATTGGCGCGCGGGTGGATCAGGCGTGGGTCGCGGGGGCGACAGAGATTTGCATGCAGGGCGGGATCCACCCGGACCTTCCTGGGACTGCCTACTTTGACCTCGCGCGGGTTGTCAAGGAGCGCCAACCCGATATCCATTTGCACGCGTTCAGTCCGATGGAGGTCGTCAACGGTGCGACCCGCTCCGGGATGTCAATCCGCGAGTGGCTCGTAGAAGCGAAGGCCTCCGGGCTGGACTCCATCCCTGGCACGGCGGCCGAAATTCTGGACGACGAGATCCGGTGGATTCTGACGAAGGGCAAACTGCCGACGCAGGCGTGGATTGACGTGGTCACGACCGCACACGACGTGGGACTGCCTAGTAGCTCCACGATGATGTACGGGCACGTGGATGCCCCGATCCACTGGGTCAGGCACTTGCGCCTCCTGCGTGAACTGCAGGCGCGCACAGGGGGTTTCACAGAGTTTGTTGGGCTGCCGTTTGTTCACCACAACGCACCGCTCTATCTCGCTGGTGTGGCGCGACCGGGTTCAACTCACCGCGAGGATGTGGCGGTGACGGCGATGTCGCGCCTGATGCTGCACGAAGCCATCGACAACATTCAGGTGTCGTGGGTCAAGCTTGGACCGCAGGGCTGCGCCGAACTCTTGGCTGCTGGCGCGAACGACCTCGGCGGCACCCTCATGGAGGAAACGATCTCTCGAATGGCTGGATCAGAGTTCGGATCGTCAGTTCAACCAGCCGAACTTGTCGGTATCGCTGAACTTGCTGGTCGCCCCGCTCGGCAGCGTACGACAACGTATGGCGTCGTCAGCGACGAATCAATGGACAAAAGCGATCAAAATGGGGCGAAAGCACCCCGGCCTGGTCACGCTGCGGTGATGCTGCCTACTCCTAGCGTGTTCGGCGCACAACACAAATAGCCACAGATCGTCCGTTCGGGCCATCTGTAGTGGTGAAAAGGCTCATTCATCACCAGATATGGCATTCCGCTTGACGCGAAGTACCTTCCACACGTGTACTTACACCGTTGTTGTTCGGACTACGGGGAAGTGGACCCGAGCGATGACACTCCAGTAAACCCCCCAGGAGGGAATTCGCGGTGGAAGACTTTGATCGACTCCCATTAGAAGAAGCTGAAGAACTCGGCTGGCAAGAAAAGGCACTCTGTGCCGAGACCGATCCGGAGGCGTTCTTCCCGGAAAAGGGCGGATCAACTCGTGAAGCCAAGAAGGTCTGTATGGCCTGCGAAGTTCGGGTCGAATGCCTCGACTACGCACTTGAGAACGACGAACGTTTTGGTATCTGGGGCGGACTCTCCGAGCGTGAGCGCCGCCGCCTGAAGAAGCTCACTGCCTAGACCCCCACATCCGACGGGTTGCCTTCCCCCTCCTACCTGCGCAACCCGGCGGATACCGAAACACCTGCTCGCATCACGCACTTCCTTCCCCCGCGTGAAGGCCCGCACCAGATCCTTGGTGCGGGCCTTTCGCAAGCTACGGTTGGCCCGTGACACAGCGTTCTTCGTCGGGCCCCATCCCGCGGCCGACCCGTAAGCGCCGCGACTTACACGGTCGCGGCCTGCGCGGCACACTGACGCCAGCAACGATGCCGATCTCCCGTAGTCGCGCCGCCCGCTTTGACGAGTTGGTCCTCAGTTCGGTCGAGCGCATTGAGCGGGCATACCCCGAACTTGCCGATGTCGAGATTCGCGTCGAGGAAGTTCCGCTTCGTGAGCGTCGGGATGGCTCGCCGGATCCCATTCCGCTCGGTCGACTGCGCCCGGCGGTGAATGGGGAATCGGCGGCATTGATTCTGCATCGGCGCCCACTTGAGTTGCGCGCCCGGGCGGGAACCGAACGTGAGGATCTTGTGAACGATACGGTCACTGAGCTTGTTGCCGAACTGTTCGGACTCTCGCCCGCACAGATTGATCCCGACTATGACCCACGCCGCGATTGACACAAATGTGTGAATTGCGGGGGCAATGCTCGATTGTTGAGCAATAGCGCAGTACCGTTCGCAACGTGAGTCGACAGAGGGTGTGTTCGAAGCCGTCCTGCGCAGGGCAGGCAGTTGCCACCTTGACCTACATCTACTCCGACTGCACCGCAGTCGTCGGCCCACTGGCCACATACGCAGAACCCCATTGCTACGACCTTTGCCAAAAGCACAGCGAGCGCCTCACTGCTCCGGTGGGCTGGGAAATCGTTCGACTTGAACCCGATCCGGACGCTCTGAAGCCGTCCAGTGATGACATTGAGGCACTTGCGAACGCCGTTCGCGAAGCCGCCCGCCCGCGCGAGGAAGCAGTAGCCGCACCAGAACCAGTGAGCGCTCCGAACACGGTGGAAGTCTCGCGCAAGGGACACCTGCGCGTGCTGCGCAACGTCGAATAATCAGTTGTTGCGGGCAGTGCGGCGTGCGCCCACCGATCTATCCAGGCCGCCTAGCGATTAAGGTGGAGCAATGCGCTCCCTCGACGATGTAATCAAGGCCTACGACGTTCGTGGCGTCGTCCCAGACCAGTTCGATGCCGCTCTCGCGCACGATATTGGTGCAGCTTTTGTTCGAGTGATCGGGGCCGCTGCCCGCGATGGCGGCTCCGGGGCCGTTGTTATCGGTCACGATATGCGTCCGTCTGGTCCAGATCTGGTTGCGGCATTCGCCGATGGAGTCACTGAACAGGGATGTGATGTTGTTCGGATCGGGTTGTGCTCCACCGACGGCATGTACTTTGCTTCTGGATCAACTGGTCTGCCGGGAGCAATGTTCACTGCTAGCCACAATCCCGCGCAGTACAACGGAATCAAGCTGTGCCGTGCTGGTGCCTCACCAGTCGGGCAAGACACAGGCCTCGCTGCAATCAAGCAGATGGTCATCGATGGCGTGCCTCAGTTTGATGGACCTGCCGGCTACGTCCGAGACGAAGACATGCTGGTGCCGTACGCGCAGTACCTTCGCCATCTTGTCGGGATCGAACAGATTCGCCCGCTGAAGGTAGTCATCGATGCCGGCAACGGCATGGCGGGGTACACCGCACCAGCAGTGCTCAACGACCTGCCCCTCGACATCATCCCGTTGTTCTTCGAACTCGACGGGAACTTTCCGAACCACGAGGCAAATCCGATCGACCCAGAGAATCTTCGCGACACTCAGCGTGCGGTGATCGAACATGGCGCTGATCTTGGGCTGGCGTTTGACGGCGATGCAGACAGGTGTTTCGTTGTTGATGAACGCGGTGAAATCGTTGATCCGTCCACGTTGACCGCACTTATCGCGTCGCTGGAGCTAGCAAAGGCGCCCGGTGCACCTGTCATTCACAATCTGATTACTAGCCGCGCGGTTCCCGAGGTCATCGTGGAGAACGGCGGGGTACCCGTTCGCACTCGAGTTGGACACTCTTTCATCAAAGCGACCATGGCGGAAACAGGTGCAGTCTTTGGTGGTGAGCACTCTGGGCACTTCTACTTCCGTGACTTCTGGCGTGCAGACTCTGGCATGCTCGCGGCACTGCACGTGCTGAGCTACCTAGGTCACCAGCCTGCCGGGGCGAAACTGTCCGCGCTCCTCAAACCGTTTGACCGGTACGTGCTCAGCGGTGAAATTAATACGACTGTCGCTGACGCCGCAACGAGCATTGCGAAGGTGCGCGCCGTCTACGAAGGTCAAGATGGCATCTCCATCGACACCCTCGACGGCATGACGGTTGCGGCCGATCACTGGTGGTTCAATCTGCGTCCATCGAACACCGAGCCACTCTTGCGCCTCAACGTCGAGGCTAACGACCAACTTCAGATGGCCAAGGTCCGTGACGATGTTCTTGCGCTCATCAACGGGGACACTGCCTGATCGTGAGCGGGCTGGCGCGTAGGGTGACGCCATGGCTCAACTAGACCCCAAACTGCTCGAGATTCTTGCGTGCCCCGCTGACCACCACGCGCCTGTTACTCAGGAGGGCGATGTACTCGTCTGCACGGAGTGCGGGTTGCGATTCCCGATCCGTGACGGCATACCTGTGATGCTGCTAGACGATGCACTTCCGGCCGTCAATGGATCTTGACGACGCGCTGCTCGACGATGTCGACGCGCTCATTGCAGCGGACTCACGGCAACTGTTGCCGATGACCGCCAGCGCTGGCGCCAGCATGCGGGCAGCGGCCGCGCTCACCACGCCTGAGGTGATCGAACGAATTGCCGACGATGGTCGGCCGCACGCGGTCGTTGTGGTTGGCGGCGGTGGGTCACGTGCCGCCGGCGACATCCTGGCCGCAGTTGCTGGTTCGGGTTCACCGGTCCCCGTTATGACGTTTGGCGGGCCATCGCTGCCGGGCTGGGTTGGGCCGACCGACCTCGTGGTTGCCGTATCCGGATCAGGTAGAACCCCAGAGACTCTTGCTGTCGCGGCCGAAGCAGCGCGCCGTGGATGTCGCCTCGTTGTTGTGTCGCCGGACCGCACGCCCTTGGCCTACCTCGCAGAGCAAACCCGCGGCGCCGCGAGCGTTCCCGTAGGCGTCCCAACAGTTTCCGGGACGTGGCGTGCACGAACGCTCATGTGGAGCCTCGCTACGCCGCTGGTCCTCATGTCCGGTGGGCTCGGTCTCGTAGACGATGCCGACGCCGCCGTGGACGCCGCGGCCCGAGTGCTTGACGAGATCGCAGATACTTGTTCGCCAATGCGCGACTCGGTGGTCAACGATGCAAAACGGCTCGCCGTTGATGTTGCGTTGTCGCTGCCGATGCTGTGGGGCACAGGCGATGTCGGCTCAGTCGCCGCGAAGCGATTCGCTCGCCAACTCGCAGAAAACGCCGGACTACCGTCGGTCGTCGGAACGCTGCCCGAAGCAGCACGCACTCAGTCAGTGCTGCTGGCAGGACCGCGGGCTGGTCAAGCGGACCTTGATGACATCTTTCGTGATCGAGTGGAACAACCTGAGGCGCAGACCAAATTGCGCCTCATGTTGCTTCGCGACTCCGGTGAACATCCAGAGACGGCGGCGTTGGCATCCGCGGCGGTCGAGTTGGCCGAAGGGCGACGCGTACCCACCAATGTGCTGATGGCGAGTGGGTCACACGCTCTCACTCGGCTTGCCTCCCTCGTTGGGGTCTGCGACTTTGCCAGTATCTATGCAGGTTTGGCACTCGGTGTTGATCCGATGTCGGCCGCTAACGAACTTGATGGGCGCGTTCGCTAGCGCTGGCGCGCACTGACCTGTCAATCGGAACCATGAGGAGTGGTCGTGTACCGAATTTCCGGGTATTTGCAGAACTACGCGTGGGGGATTCCTGCCGGGCTATCGGCATGGCGCGGGGGCACCGATGAAGCTGTCGCTGCTGGTGACGCGCCCGATCCCGAAGCGGAACTCTGGTACGGCGCACACGTGAATGGTCCCTCGGCACTCGTTGACCAACCAGGAACCCTCGCGGACGTCGTTACCTCGGCAGATGCGCCAGTATTAGTGAAATTGCTTGCTGCCGCTCGGCCTCTGTCGATTCAGATCCACCCGCCAGCAGATCAGGCCGAACGCAATTTCGCAGCTCAGGAAGCCGACCCGGGCCTGCCGAAGCTCCTTGCCGACGGGCTTGCGAAAACTGAAATGCTGATTGCCGTACGTCCGTTCTCGGTCCTGCAGGGTATGCGCGACCCCGCACTAGCCGGCGCAATTTTGCGTGCGGTGGGCGGGAGTGCGGTCGGTGCTGCTGACCTCGTTGACACCGGGGACCTCAAGCCTGCAATCCGGCACCTGCTCGCCATTGACCCCGTTGAGCTCGCAGAGTTGACCAAACGAGTGCCATCCGCCGCCGCAGCGGCTGGCTTGGCGCCGGGCGGCGTTGAGGCGCTCGCCACCGTGACGCGCAACTATCCAGGTGACCCAGGGGTGTTGGTTGCGGTTCTCATGGATCAGCGGGTGCTGGCGGAAGGCGAGGCGGTGTTCGTTCCGGCGGGGGTCGTTCACGCCTACATCAGTGGGACTGGGGTCGAGGTAATGACAACCAGCGATAACGTGCTTCGGATGGGGTTGACGCCTAAGACAATTGCGGTGGATGAAGCACTTGAAGCGCTCGATCCGGCCTTGAGCCCGCAACCGATGACCGGCGATCCAGTGACGTTGCCCAGTGGTGGACAGCACCGGCATTACGCGCCGCAGGGTGCGCCGTTCGTGGTGGACTGGATCGGTGACGGCTCGTTTACCGCGCCGTCAGGCGACTATCGACTTGTCCTCGCCGTGAGTAGTTCCGTGTCGGTCACCGTGGATGGTGCCGAGCTCAACCTCGAGCAGGGACAAGCGGTGGCGGTGCTGGCAAGCGAAGGTGATCTGACGTTGTTCACTACCGGGGCAGCAGTAATTGCCCGGCCGGCCGCTCAGTGAGTACCGAGGGCGGAGTGAAAGCTGTTGTAGCAGCGCTGTGTGCAAATGTCGGAATTGCTATCGCCAAATTCGTCGCGTTCTTCGTCACTGGGTCGAGTTCAATGCTCTCCGAGGCGATCCACTCTGTCGCTGACTCGTTCAATCAGGTACTGCTGCTCGTCGGTGGTCACCGCGCCAAACGCAAGGCCGACGATCAGCATCAGTTTGGCTATGGCCGAACGCGATTTGTATACGGCTTCGTGGTCTCGATCATCTTGTTCCTGGTCGGTGGACTCTTCGCGGTCTACGAGGGCATTCACAAGATTCAACACCCGGAACCGCTACACGATCCGCAGTGGGCAATCGGTGTCCTCCTGGTGGCGATGGTGTTGGAGGGCTTCTCTTTCCGCACCGCTGTCAAGGAAGCGAACAAGGCGCGCGGTCGCAAGTCAATGTTCCGATTCGTCCGGCAGTCACGCCAGCCCGAGCTTCCGGTGGTCCTTCTCGAGGACTTCGGCGCGCTCATCGGTTTGGTCTTTGCCCTGACTGGCGTCACTATGTCGATCGTCACAGGCTCAGGTGTGTGGGACGGCATCGGTTCCACGATGATCGGAATGTTGTTGCTCGTCATCGCGGTGTTCCTCTCCCTGGAGATGTCGAGCATGTTGATCGGGGAAGGCGCGATGCCCGAGGAGCAGGAACAGATCCGGGTTGCACTAGAAGCAGGTGACGACGTGGAGCGAATCATCCACTTGCGCACCCTGCATGTGGGCCCAGATGACATCTTGGTGGCGGCAAAGATCGCGGTAAACGGTGATGATTCGGCCGCCGCGATAGCAAACGCAATCGACGCGGCCGAGAGGCGGGTGCGTGAAGTTGTCCCCACCGCAACGTACATTTACCTAGAACCAGACCTCGATCGCTACAAGGATCAGGGCGCGTCGGCCCACAGCGAGGCGTCCACTGTGCTCACAACCAACGACGATCTCACCGAAACAGAGGAAAAGAATGGCTGACTTCAAGGTCGCTGACCTGTCGCTCGCAGAATTTGGTCGCAAGGAGATCAAGTTGGCGGAGCACGAAATGCCAGGGTTGATGGCGATGCGCGAGGAGTTCGGTGAGTCGAAGCCGCTGTCTGGTGCTCGTATCACTGGATCGCTGCACATGACGGTGCAGACGGCTGTGCTGATCGAGACGCTCACCGCACTTGGAGCCGATGTCCGATGGGCAAGCTGCAACATTTTCTCGACCCAGGATCACGCAGCAGCAGCGATCGCAGTTGGCCCCAACGGCACGCCCGACGATCCACAGGGTGTCCCGGTGTATGCCTGGAAGGGCGAGACGCTCGAGGAGTACTGGTGGTGCACCGAGCAGGTGCTCATCTGGCCGGCGGACGCAGACGGGAACACCGGGCCGAACCTCATTCTTGATGACGGCGGCGACGCCACTTTGCTCGTACACAAGGGCAAGGAATACGAACTCGCAGGCGCCGTTCCAGATCCGGCCGGTGCCGATTCCGAAGAGTTTGCGGTCGTGTTGTCAGTGCTCGCGCGCTCGCTGACCGAAGACCCCACCCGTTGGACGAAGATTGCTGATGGCATCAAGGGAGTAACCGAGGAGACCACGACGGGTGTTCACCGCCTCTACGAAATGATGCGGGACGGCAAGCTGCTATTCCCAGCGATCAACGTCAATGACTCGGTGACGAAGAGTAAGTTCGACAACAAGTACGGCTGCCGCCACTCGTTGATCGACGGCATCAACCGAGCAACCGACACTCTGATCGGCGGCAAGGTCGCCGTCGTTTGTGGCTACGGCGACGTCGGCAAGGGTTCTGCGGAATCACTGCGCGGTCAAGGTGCGCGCGTGATCGTGACCGAGGTTGACCCGATCTGTGCACTGCAAGCGGCGATGGATGGCTACCAGGTCACCACTCTCGAGGATGTTGTGGAGACAGCGGATATCTTCGTGACCACGACTGGCTGCTTCGACGTCATCAACGTCTCGGACATGCGCAAGATGAAGCACCAGGCGATTGTCGGCAATATCGGCCATTTCGACAATGAGATCGATATCGCTGGGCTGCAAGGCGAGCCGGGGATTACCCGCAACAACATCAAGCCGCAGGTTGATGAGTGGATCTTTGCAGATGGTCACTCGATCATCATGCTGAGTGAAGGACGCCTGTTGAACCTCGGAAACGCCACCGGCCACCCGTCGTTCGTAATGTCGAATTCCTTCACCAATCAGGTGCTTGCGCAGATCGAATTGCATGAGCGCCTCGATCAGTACCCGCTCGGCGTCTATACGCTGCCAAAGCACCTCGATGAAAAGGTGGCTCGGCTACATCTTGATGCGCTTGGGGTGAAGCTCACCGAACTCACCAAAGCACAAGCCGAATATCTCGGGGTTCCGGTTGAAGGTCCGTACAAGCCAGAGCATTACCGCTACTAGGCGCCGCTGCAGTCATGAGTAACGAAGCGGGACCACCGCCGCCACCGCCGCCACAGTCAGGGGATGGCGGCGGCAGCTACCCGCCACCGCACCATGGAGCCGCGCAACCAGGGTCGTACCCGCCACCTCCGGTACCTCCGCCGCCGCCACCAACTGGGGCCTACCCGCCGCCCCCACCGCCTGCTCCACCAGGATGGGGTGGCCCAGCAAATCCGCCACCGGGATTCCCGATGACGGCACAACTGGCCCCAGTTGAGTCACCGCTGCTCTACCCGGCAGCGCCGATCACCTTGGTCGACGCGGTCAGGTCAGAGCAGGCCGGCACGTGGACGGGTAAACCGCTGAGGAGCTTCAACTGGTGGTTTGGCGACTCAGTCATTTTGATCGTGCTGTACTTCGTGTTCGGCATCGCTGCGTTCTTGGCGGTTGGCGGGACTGAAAGCCCCGTTGGCTGGGGAATCATCTTCGTGCAGGTGGCCCCGTGGCTTGCGTTCATCGGTTGGCCTGCGCTGCTGTCCAAGGTCCAAGGCAACGGGATCAGGATTGACTTGGGTCTTCGGTGGTCGTGGCGCGACATCGCGTGGGGGCTGCTCTACGGCGTAGGCGCACTCTTCGCAGCGATCGTCGTCGGCTTGATTACGCAGATGATTCAAGGTGACTTCAACTCGTCCGCGGGTGAGGTCGGCGAGAGCCTCAAGGCCGAGCCCGCAGTTTTGATCGCGTTCGTGATTTGTGTGGTGATCGGCGCCCCGATCGCCGAAGAGATCGCCTTCCGCGGAATGATCTTCACGAGCCTCGCGAAGTTCAAGATGTGGCCGATTCTGACGGTGATCTTGTCAGCGGCCGTCTTTGCGTTATTTCACGGCGAACCGGTCCGGTTTCCGTTGCTGTTCGCGATCGGTCTAGTGCTGGGCTTTGCGCGTTGGCATACGGGCAGCGTGACCACCGCGATCGTTGCGCACATGGTGAACAACGCGGTCGGTGGAATCGGCTTACTGCTCCTACTGGGCTCCTGACGGCCCGACACCTGCGCTGTTCAAGTGACAACGGTGGCCACAGGTGTGGAACTCTTCATCGGAGGTCACCGTAGTCAGGTCGAGAGGATCCATACGTGCATTCCGATCAATACAACAAGATTGCTCATGACCCGGGCTTCTTCGCCGCGCTAGACCAGAGTGGCGGCAGTACCCCAAAGGCACTCGCGCTTTATGGCATTGGTGCTGACCGCTACTCAAATGACGAGCAAATGTTCGACCTCGTGCACCAGATGCGAACCAGGATCATTACGAGCCCCGCATTCGGTGGTGATCGGATTCTTGCCGCCATCTTGTTTGAGATGACGATGGATCGTGAAATTGCGGGCCGAGGAACCGCCGACTACCTCTGGAACGTGAAGAACGTCGTCCCGCTTCTCAAGGTGGACAAGGGTTTGGCTGACGAGCACGCTGGCGTCCAACTGATGAAGCCGATTCCAGGCTTGTCGGACTTGGTTGCGCGGGGAGTCGCCAAGGGCATCTTTGGCACCAAGATGCGTTCGGTCATCAAAGACGCTGACCGCGATGGGATCCGAGAAGTGGTCCGTCAGCAGTTTGAATTCGCCGACCAGATCCTTGCTGGTGGGCTCGTCCCCATCATTGAACCGGAGATCGACATTCACTCCACCACCAAGAGTGAGTGTGAGTCGCTACTCAAGGAGAACATCGCGGCGCAACTTGCCAACCTCCCTGATGGAACCCAGGTGATGTTGAAGCTGACCTTGCCTGAGCATGACGACTTCTACCGTGAGGTTGTTGAACATGAGAAGGTCCTGAAAGTTGTCGCACTGTCCGGCGGGTACAGCCGCACGGATGCCGATGCGCGGCTGTCCCGCCAACGTGGGGTGATTGCGAGCTTCTCTCGCGCGCTGACTGAAGGGCTGAGTGTGGATCAAACGTCTGCAGAGTTTGACGCGCAGCTCGACGAGTCAATTTCGGAGATCTTTGCGGCTTCGTTGACGTAGTTTCTTGTCCACACGAAGGTGATCGCCGTGGCTTTCCACAACGTGTGCGCGCGATCGGCCGCGGGCACCTTCATTCTTGGCAGTCTCGGTGCATGGGGATTCTTGAGCTTGCACTTCCGCACGCATGTGTGGGCTGTGGCGCCATGGGCATGCGGGTTTGTCCTGCCTGCCGCCGACTGCTGACCGCGCCAGCCTCAGCCCAACTTGTTGCGGATGTACCGATCGCTGCGTGGTCGGGGGCGTCGTACGAGGGGATTGTCCAACGCACTGTGCTTGCGGCCAAACGCACTGGTCACCGAGAGTTTCTTGAACTCCTCGGGGTGATGCACGCGCGTGCCGTGGCAGCGGCGTTGGCGGACGGCCGCGCAGGTGAACGTCTCGGCGTGGCATTGATTCATTCCGGCCCGCGAACGCGGCGGGTGGCTGGGACCGATGTCGTCGGCTCGATGGTGCGAGCGTCGTTGGCGCATTTGCACAGTGAGCCGACTAGGGCATTCGTGGTTGATGCACTACACCTGCGGGCACCGCCGACGAACCAGAAAGTGTTGGCGCGCGAGCAGCGCTTGCACAACGTCGAGGGGCGGTTCTACGTACGCCAACAGCGGGCGCTGTACGAGGTGCCAATTCTTGTTGTTGACGATGTGCTAACAACGGGCGCGACGATCTTGGCCGCGACTGCTGCACTGCGACGAGCGGGGGTGTTTGTGGTGGGTGCTGCGGTCGCAGCCAACAGGACATAGCAGTTTCCTCGGCGACACGAGGGCAGGTGGGTGAGTGGGGTAAACCTGCGGGGCTCGGCAGCGGTAGCGTTGGGGTGTGGCACCCGCCCGGGTCCGTGGTTGCGTCACTCAGCACCGTTTGGTGTTGAGTGGCAAGCCGATGCCAGTCGCAGGCAAAACGGTCCACGTAAGGTCGTACGTTTGGACTTCGGTCCGCAGCGTGCGGCTGATCACGGTGCGGCTTAGAAGTAAGTCCTGCCCCGCCGCCGGTCACGATGGCCAGCGTCAACGGGAGTTGGGTGAACGTCGCAGCGATGCGCGGCACCTGCAGCAGGCAAGTGTGGGGTCGAAGACCAGGTCGGCCGGGTGGGTGCCGACTCAAGACTTCGTACACCGAATCCGCCAAGGCGGAACAGAGAAGGGACGCAGGTTATGAGTGAGGTTGAGATTGTCGTTCGGGGTCGCCACGTCGATGTTTCGTCGAGGTTCCGGGAACAGGCGAGTGAAAAGCTTGCACGCGTTGAGCGCTTTGGGCAGCCGATCCAGCAAGTTGATGTCGAACTGTCAAAGGAATCGAATCCGCGCCTGGCTGATCGAGCCTTCGAAGTAGAACTCACCTGCCGCGGCAAAGGCCCAGTGATTCGGGCAGAGGCCAGCGCAGCCGACAAGTACAGCGCGTTGGACCTGGCCGCTGGTCGCCTCGAAGAGCGCCTGCGCCGGGCACACGACAAAGCCAAGATCGTCAAGGGTGGCGCGAACCATCGCAAGCCATCAGAAATCAAGGCTGAAGCGGCAGTGGAGGCCAAAGAGGTCGACGATGATCGCCACACCGACACCTACCAGGCTGATGCCGACGAGGTCTACGCATCCGGTCCGGTCGTCGTTCGCGACAAGACTCACCCGGCCGTGCCCATGACCATCGAACAGGCCGTGACGGAGATGGAACTAGTCGGGCACGACTTCTTCCTCTTCCAGGAGGTGGAATCGGGTGCGCCTGCAGTGGTTTACCACCGCCGCGGTTACGACTATGGGCTGATTCGGATCAAGGCACCAGAAGTCAACAGCTGAGGCGAGCAGCAGTCACCGTAGGCTTGCCAGATGGCACCGTCGGTTCGCGCGAATGTGCTGATTGTTGATCCACAGCCACTGGTAGCGCGTGGGTTGGCCTCCTTGCTGCGAGACGAAATTGGCGTCAACGCCTTTATGTCGTCGTCTCGCAAGGAGGTACTCCCCGCGGAGATGGCCGACTACCGGCCAGAGGTGGTGGTGCTAGGTGTCGGTGCCAGCATGGATGCCGCGCTCGGGCTCGCGCGTGTTGTCCTGGAGTCAGATGAGGCGTCTCGCCTCGTTGTGCTGCTCGATCCACAGTCAGACCTGTCTGCGGCCGACTTCGTTCGGCTGGGCATGTCGAGTGTGATCTCGCGCGACGCCTCACTAGATGAGGTGGTCTTGGCAATTCGCCAGGTTCTCGCCGGGCAGAAGGCCCTCGATGGCCAGATGGCGTCGCGGTTGATTGCCGAATTGTCCGTGGCCGTTCGCCGTGCCGATCAGGGGCAGCGCGACGGTGGATTGACGAAGCGTGAACTACAGGTCCTCACGCTCGTTGCCGATGGACTGCCGAACCGTGATGTGGCACATCGCCTCCACATCAGCGAGAACACGGTCAAGAACCACATGCGCAGCGTCCACGAGAAGCTTGGCGTGCGTACTAGAACTGAAGCGGTCGTCAAAGCCGCCAGGGAAGGCTTGCTGGGGCTGAACTAGCTGGCCGCGAGGCCGAGTTCGGCCGTGGCGTAGCGCCGGACCACATCGGCGGCGACGCGTGCGTCTTCGGCGTCGCCCACGATCCCTGGAGCAGAAGTAATACGCGCGGACGTGCCATTTGCGATCAACGCGACGTACGCGCGTGGCCTTGCTGAGATCGCATCGCGGGCGACCCAGGTGGCTTGTGCCTTGCGTGCTGCGCTGCCAAGGGCTGCAATAGCGCCGCATTCAGAACTGTCATCGATCGGCTGAAGCTGCATCGTGCCGGCAAAGATCTCAGGGACGTCCGAGCTTTGGTGATCATGCATTCGGACAGCATGCACTAACAGTGACCGCGCGGTTACCGATTTGTCGAAATTCCGCTCGATTGACTCGGTCCAGTGGTCATTCCGGGCTAGGAGCATGGACAGCCTGCCGCTTCACAGTGGGTACGCGTACGATGGCCGAGTGCGACTATTCGACAAAATGATGCGGGCCGGCGAAGGCAAGACTCTCAAGAAGCTTGTGGCGCTGACAAAACAGGTCAATGCGCTAGAAGAAGACTTCAAAGAGATGTCAGATGCGCAACTGCGGGAGTGCACCGACCTATACAAGGAGCGCCTCGCCGAGGGCGAGACCCTCGACGATCTGTTGCCGGAAGCCTTTGCGACAGTGCGCGAAGCGGCCCGGCGCACACTTGGCCAGCGGCACTACGACGTTCAGCTCATGGGTGGTGCCGGACTGCACCTCGGCAACATCGCTGAGATGAAGACTGGTGAAGGTAAGACGCTCGTGTCGACCCTTCCCGCGTACCTCAATGCGCTCGCTGGCAAGGGCGTCCACGTCGTCACAGTCAACGATTACCTCGCCGAACGTGACTCCGAATGGATGGGCCGGGTTCACCGCTTCCTCGGCCTGAAGGTTGGCTGCATCTTGTCGTCGATGACGCCGGCCCAGCGCAAGGTCGCCTACGACGCGGACATCACCTACGGCACGAACAACGAATTTGGTTTCGACTACCTACGCGACAACATGGCATGGTCGAAGGACGAAATGGTCCAACGTGGGCACTTCTTCGCGATCGTCGATGAAGTTGACTCGATCCTCATCGACGAAGCCCGTACCCCGCTGATCATCTCCGGGCCGAGCGATCAGTCGCCGAAGTGGTACGCAGACTTCGCGAAATTGGTCAGGCGCCTCGACCGTGAGACTGACTATGAGGTCGACGAGAAGAAGAAGACTGTCGGCATCCTCGAACCTGGTGTCGAGAAGACTGAAGACTGGCTAGGAATGGAGAACCTCTACGAAGCGGTTAACACCCCGCTAGTTGGGTTCCTGAACAATGCGCTGAAGGCCAAGGAGCTCTTCAAGAAGGACAAGGATTACGTCATCATCGATGGCGAGATCCTGATCGTCGACGAACACACTGGCCGTATCCTCGCCGGGCGCCGCTACAACGAGGGCCTGCACCAGGCGATTGAAGCCAAGGAAGGTGTCGAGATCAAGGCCGAGAACCAGACTCTGGCCACGATTACGCTGCAGAACTTCTTCCGCCTCTACGACAAGCTCGGCGGAATGACGGGTACGGCAATGACAGAAGCCGCCGAATTCGGCCAAATCTACGAACTTGGCGTGGTCCCGATTCCCACCAACAAGCCGAACATCCGCCTCGATGAGCCGGACTTGGTCTACCGCACTGAGCAGGCAAAATTCAACGCCGTCGTTGACGACATCAAGGAACGCCACGAGCATGGCCAGCCGGTTCTGGTCGGAACCGTCAGCGTTGAGAAGTCCGAGTTGCTGTCGAAAGCGCTAACCAAAGCGGGTGTCAAGCACGAGGTCTTGAACGCGAAGTTCCACGATCGTGAAGCCCAGATTGTGGCCGAGGCCGGCCGCAAGGGTGCGGTTGTCGTCGCGACCAACATGGCCGGTCGTGGTACCGACATCATGCTTGGTGGCAACTCCGAGTTCCGTGCTGCTGCTGAGCTAGAAAAGAAGGGCTTGTCGCCCGTCGAAACCCCTGAAGAGTACGAGGCTGCGTGGCCGGAGGCGCTCAACCGAGCCGAAGCATCTGTTGCCGCCGAGCATGAGGAAGTTACTGAGTTGGGCGGCCTGTACGTACTCGGCACCGAACGCCACGAATCGCGCCGGATCGACAACCAGTTGCGTGGTCGGTCTGGTCGCCAGGGTGACCCGGGCGAGACCCGTTTCTACTTGTCGCTCGAGGACGAGCTGATGCGCCGCTTCAACGCCGCGATGGTGGAAGCGTTCCTGAGCAGGTTCAATGTCCCTGACGACGTCCCGATCGAAGCGAAGATGGTGTCGCGGGCAATCGCGAGTGCCCAGGGCCAGGTCGAGAGCCAGAACTTTGAGATTCGCAAAAACGTCTTGAAGTATGACGAAGTAATGAACCGGCAGCGGTTGGTGATCTATGACGAGCGTCACCGGGTGCTCGCCGGCGAGAGCCTTGAAGACCAGATCCGCACGTTCCTTGACGAAGCAGTCTCCGGGCACATCATTGCCACTACTGCCGAAGGTTTCCCGGAGGAGTGGGACCTCGAACAACTCTGG
>Ga0172380_10003691_pt1 | contig 20652 bp, 34 predicted proteins | sample Leawe162metaG_FD_119747 | JGI IMG/M metagenome (GOLD analysis project Ga0172380, IMG submission 119747) | Leachate microbial communities from a municipal landfill in Southern Ontario, Canada - Leachate well 162 metaG | ecosystem: Engineered > Solid waste > Landfill > Unclassified | place... | reverse complement strand
CCGGTACTGGTGATGTAATACTTCTCTGGCTCAGATTCACCGGCGCTGACATATGCCACCCGGTCCTCATATCTACACGGGGTAAGGAATGAATCCGATATCCACATTCCGGTCGTGTCGATCTTCGACCCCTGATACATTGCAATGAAATCGGTTACAGGCGTTTCCATGCCAGAGAATGCATACGCCTCTGTGCCGTCAACGGTGTGAAAGTGGGTTGTCTTGGTTGCCGTGACATCTCCCCGGTTAATGAGGATCTGCTGAATGTAGTCAACCGCCTTCTGGACTATCGTGAGCAATTCGGTATCAGCCCATGTGGTCTTGTCGGGGTCCATGTACCGAACCATCGTCGCATCAAGCACGTTCTGTACTGTCGCCACCTAGTCCTCCTGGTCCTTGTCTATGCACTTGCTGCACAGTTCGAGATTATCCACTGTCGTTAATTTGGTCTTTGGATAGGCAAACCCGCACCTGTCGCATACCCACGTTGACGAGGTGCAGGCATTCGTAGCGCCGCCGAGATCGTCGGTCTCGGTAATTGTGGATGAGTACGTTTCAATCACTTATAAACTTCACCAATGGCTATCAGTATGTCATCAGCCCTCACATTAAATGGCCACGACTTGATGTCCTTCGACCTTGCCATAGCTGCATCTTTCACAAGATTAAAAACCTGATTATCCTCATCTGTCGGGGATGTCATGAGTGCCACAAGTGTTAATGCCTTTGCCTGTACATCATTCATATTTTCACCTTAAAAGAAGGGGGCCGAAGCCCCCATCCAGTTTAGTCAGTACCAGCCGCAGGGGTGAGGATTGCAGAAGCCGCAGCATCGTCAATCCAGTAGTTCTCGGCAACGTATGCAGCATCAGCGACAATCGCAGTAGCCGTAGCCACTGAAGTGCCGCTTGCCAACCTATTATCGCAGATAATCCCGGTTGCGCCGGAAGAGAGGGTGATTACCCCGGTGATAGTAGCACCAAGGAACAATACCCTGTTACCAACAACCTCGATGTTGGTAGGAATGCCGGAACTGCCAAGCCAGTGAGAACTCGTGGAAGCATTGGCCGTAAGGAACATGGAGTTGTTCAGAATCTTGTGCCCATCTGCCGCAGCGGTAGTAATCCAGACCTGTGCCGAGTTTGCGGCAGTGTACTGCCTGTGGGTGCAGTTCTGAATGGTACACCTTGCCCCGGTAATGGCCGCAAACTGAATGGCCTGTCCGGTTGCGCCAATAGCACCATACGGCCTGAAGTCAACACCATCAAGGGTTACATCAGCTCCGGTAATACTGAACATGGAAACCACCTCGTCAATCGAGATGGTTGTTATGATGTTCTTTACGGTGACATTGGCCGCTGAAATAACGAAGGTCGATGCCGTCGCGCTGAAGGTGATGATCGGCCTGAGCCCACCGTTGCCAAGACCAACAATGGTGATCCCCGCCACATCAGCGGTGATTCCGCTGGCAGCAGATATTGTCTCTGTATGGCCCGGGGCGACAATGATAACATCGCCGTTGGATGCCGTGCATTTACCGATTGCATAGTCTATGGTTGCAAACGGCCTTGACGGTTTCTTGCCGTGATTCGCTGCGTCGGCAGTATTCCCGTGGCCTGAATCGACCCACCAATAATTACCGGTTGTAAACGGAACTAATGAACTGCCACCACCACCTATTACCGGAACACCAAAACTTGTTGCGCCGTTTGGAAAATCTGAATATCCCATATTAGTCTCCCTAAAGGACGATTTCTTTATCTCAAGAAAACGCCTGCCGGATTCTCACCAGCATTTACCACTTTGTATCAGGGAGTGGCCCTCATCAGGCCGCCCCCGAGTTGTTATGCGCCAGCGTTCAGAGCGATGTTCATGGGGTCCACGGCACCAGCACCAGAGAACCTGGCGGTTACCTTGAACTTCACATCGCCTGTCTCGAAATCGCCTTCCCGTGCGAAGGTCGGAGCCTTGCGGGAGAACCACACCATGCCCCTTGCCTCGTCCTTCTCGCCGATGTAGTACCGGGCAGTCGTGGAGGTGATGTACGGAGTGGTGAAGAACTTGAGGCCCGGACGGGCTTTCTTGAGCGCGTTGATCGCGTTGTTGGCAGTCTCCGGGTTCATGATGGAATTGAAGATCTCTGCCAGCTTCCACTCAAGGGCCGGGTTAGCAAGCACCCACTGGACGCCACCCACACGGTTGATATACTTGCCACGATGGTCGGTAAGCGCCTCGTATGCAGCAACGTCATCCTGAAGGGCGTCGAGTGAAAGGGACGATGCGGTGTAATCGTTGCTGTAGGTGTTGCCGTCGAGCTTCACATGGTCGGTGTCAAAGACGTACTGAGCATCAGCGGAGGTAAGTGTTGCCGCACCACTATTGAAGCCGTCATATGCCTGGCAGTTGATTGTCTCGGCAGCGGATACTCCGAGTTCCTTCATGCCGCCTGCCATCTTGCCGTACAGGTCATCCTCAATTGCCTCGTCGGTGATGCGGAGACCGAGTGACCATGTATCAACAACGAACTTCTTGGTGCCGCCCTGAATACGGGCATCGTAGCTTACCGCCGTACCCTCGGGCTTCTTCGCCATCTTCCCGAGGCCGCTCATGTAGGCGATTTCCTCGTAAGCCTTCTGTGTTGACTGCGCCAAAATAAACTGTTTCCAATCCTCGCTATACCGCTTGAAAGAATCGGTAGCGATAAGAAACAGGCCGGGTACATACAGTTTGTTAAATCTCGATCTGGATTCAGTAGCCATCTCTCATCTCCTCCTTACACGCCGTCATGCTGTGTTGCGGCATGGAACACGTTTTCATGCAGCTTCACGGTGACTTCACAGTCAGAACCCCATGCATTGCCCTGGATAGGGGTAAGGCCGAGAATCATGACTGTAGCCGTTCCGGTGCCTACTGCGGTGATGTAGGAGCCTGAGAGGCCGGTGGTGGTGTTTCCTGTACCAACAACAACATCAGCACAACTGAGAACATCGGTTGCGGCCAGTGACGTTGTTGCGTGATACCAGTGCATCATGTAGGTCTGATGGGGATCGGTATTGACCAGGGCCTTGTAGCCAGCCTTGGATGCCGCAGCCGCAGGAGCGTAATTCGCGTGAAGTCCGTTCGCGTCGATCAGGCCGACCACCACGCCTACATTGTTGGTTGCGGTAGCGGTGTGCTGTGCGACGCCCTCTGATGCCACACTGATTGCGATATCCCCGATGTAGAGAGCCGATGTGTTATCAGGGTCCACGATGAACTCCTGAATGGCATCGGGATTCTGAGGCCCAATGGGAAACAAGCCATATTTTGCAGTTGCCATTTAAAATCTCCTTAGTTTAAACTGTTGCTTCGTCGGTGCGGTTGCCCTGCCAATCAGTCTCGATGGGGGGTGCATCCGGGGTAACTCCGTACCCGCCAGATGTGGTGACTTCTTCAAGCCTCACCGGACCGCTTGCATTCTCCAACTTGCTCTTATTGCTCTCCAGCCTGTCCTGCGCCTGCTTGACCGCTGCCATTTTCATGGCCTCGTTGAACTTCTTTGGCTGATAGAACAGAAGGTGACGGCTGTAGCCATTGCGCTCAATACCGCCGTGGATGGAGAAATAAGAGTTTGGGAGCCACGCATGGTTCGTGCGGTTCACCGGAACCCACCCATCTTTCTGATAGAGCCGTGCAACTCGCTGATCCGATACCTCGACCCAACAGTATGATTTATCCTTTGCCTGTGAATCCTGCCTTGGCCCTTTTGCAAGTTCTGTCGGGAGCGCGAACATGGACTTGTACTTCTCGTCCACCACGATCTCTTCAGCCCACTGATTAGGTTCGGCCTTGGATTCTTCCATGATCTGCCGTAAAAACAACTCGTCCTTGCTCTGAGCCAGGAATATCTGCTCGGGTTTGTTCTCAGAAGCGACTGCTTCCGGTTTCGGTGTCTCAGGAATAACCTTCCCGGCCTTATTTTCTGCACCCCTTGGTGCGCTTATGATGTCCTCTAATTTAGTAGCCATGACTTATCCTTTCCTGTTCCCGACAAAACGGGCATATGACTTGACGTAGCTATCAAGAGTTGGGTACTGCTCACTCTTGGTCCATGTGCGCCTACAGAAGTCCATCCGATCCTTGTCTAGCGTCACGGTGCCTGTAGCCTTCTTCTGCGCCGTTACTGCACCCTGACCATTCACCCGCTGCTCCCGGTTTGCATTGGCCCTCTCAGACTCAAGCTGCTTAATCTTCAACCGGGCGCTGTTGGCCTCCACGATGTCGTACATAACCTCCGGGGCATTGGTTAAGATGTACGCAGCCTGCTCCGGGGAATATCTCGACTCGATGGATGACCGGACCTCCATGAAAAGAACGCTCGTCTGGTCTTTCAGTTCAGGAAAGTCACGCTCTATCTTCTCTTCAACTCTCTGCCGTCTTGCGCTCGACTCTTCAGTGACAACCTTGGTTCTGATCGCCTCTCTCTCCTGCTCTACCTCTTTCCGGTAACGGGATTCTATAAGGCGCTCCCGTTCTTTGATGTAGGCATCAGAATCAATGTCTTTCAGGTGCTCGATCTTTGATAGTTCGTTGTCATGCTCCGTCTTGAGGGCAGCACGACTCAGGCGTTCCCGCTCCTGCCGCAACTGGTCCTCGACAAACTTGCGCTGCCTCTCAGCTTCCCGCAGATTGTAGGCAATCGAAGCCTTGTCCTTGCGCTCCCGCTCCAACTCTTCCTTGAGTTTGTCGTAATCGACTGTAGGCGCTGTCTCCTTCGGCCTTTCCTCTTCCTTCGGATGTTCAGCCGCCTTCTCTTCCGGTTCTGCGGCCCCTTCGACTACAGGCGCAGACTCTTCCTCAATCGCTACTTCGTTGAAGTCCCGGTCGGGTGTTACATCAACTGCTACTTCTGTTTCAGGTTCCATAAAGTCTCCCTATGGGTTTTCTCGTACAAAAACTGTACGGAACATCTCCATGAATCCAGCGCCGCCCTTCTGCTTCTCTGCGGCTATTTTCTGATCGTCCTTCAAATAACTGACGGGTATACCTATGATGGTTTCAATCTCCGCTATAATGGCCGTGGTCGCCTCCATCCTTGTCAGCTTGGTTTGTGACTCCTCTGCGGTTCCGATGGGCTGCACGAGGATCTTATGCAAATCCCTAATCCGCTTATCCAACAGTTTGCGGAGATCGGCCTGATACTCCTGAAAATCCTCATTCTGTAGGAGATCGGCCTTACTCAACTGACCCCTCCACTATGTCCTTGGCAATCTGGCGGGCCTTGGATGCCTTGGCATCCTCGATGTCCTTCGGGCTGACCATATCCATGTGCTTCAGGGCTGCAGTCATCTGCATCCCATTCTTGATGGAATCCTTTACGAGACCCTTCTGCACCTGCTTCATGAGATCCGGTATCATGGTCTGCTCTTTCATCTGGTCCTTCATCTGTGTAACAATCGTGCCGTCTTGCGCCGCCTGCTGAAGTTCACCCATATGCTGCTGTTGGGCCTTCTGCTGTAGGTACTGTTGCACAACCTGAATTATCTCAGGATTCTGAGTCGATACCTGCAAGAGCATCATGAAATTCTGGTCGATATACTGGTTTGCATTCTTCTTGTCGTAGGCCGTAAGGAGATCCTGAAAGAGCACCACCTGATTGGCAAACGGCAACTGTGCGGCAAGAGCGAGAAGTTCCTGCGCCTCGTACCGGGCCATCATCTGATTGTATGCAGAGTCGGAAATCCTGAGCGTAAAATCGTAATCCTGCTGGAGAGCATCCACGTTGATCTTGCGGATAACCCCGCCGCCGGGGAGAACCATGTCAACATCGGTCGGCATGTACCAGGCGTAGAGAAGAATATCGAGCTTGATGATCTCGCCCAACTGCTCCTTGATCGGCTTTGCCTGATAGGTGTGCTTGATCTGCGCCTCCTGAAGAATCATCCTCATGCCAGCCGCAGTCCCGGCCCCCTGCCCCATCACCTGATCTTCCGCGCCGGACTGATAGGATGAGAGCGCAACAAGCCTTTCAAGGTACGCGGTTATCAGGTTGATGAACTCGATATACAGATTCGCCTTAACACCCAACTGCGGGAACACAATCGAATTGGCATTCCCAACAACAGGGTTTGCGCCACCAGGAGAGATGTCCAACTCGTCCTGAATCCCGGCATCTGACCCATAAAAGAACCACGGGTTGATCTGCACGGTGCCGCTGTCAATCATCTGGTTCAGGCAGTCATTTATCGCTCCCGTGAAGTGACGAATCTTCTGAACGATGGATGTCCCAAACTGCTTCCCGTAATCTGGGAATATAATCAGTCGCTTGCAGGGCTTCTTTTCAAGCCCATAGTATACGTCCCTGACGTACTGCTTGCGTATAATTGTTTCCGAATCACGGGCCATTGTGATGATGCACCAATCACGCCCATCACCGAGGTCGTATTTATCGTAGAGGGTCAGGATCTCTATGTCCTGGCGCTCTTCAAGTTCTTCTGACTTGGCATCGTCACGGTCACTGCCGGTTGGAAGTGTGCGGGTGGATTTACGCTCCGTCTTGAGGGCTGGTGTGATATTGATGTAGACGCCGCCGTTTTCCTTGCTCTGGTCAACGAGGTCATCGTACTTCACGAACTGCTGTCGAATGGTCGGGCTGTCATCCCAATCGGGACATAGGTCGGGACCATACACCTCGTTAATCGAGGCGTATTCATTTACCACTTTGAATATCTTGACTTCTTTCTGCTGGATCTCATCGACGTACATCTTTCCGATGGGGAGCTGCGCCTGTAGATAAAGCGGGAGGGTTTCCGGGTCTAGGCGTTCCCTGGTCACTGCGTCAATTGGAACATTACCTACGAACCTTTGGCCACGCTTGAGTGTCTTTTCCTCATACCTTGGAAAAATAAATCCTGTCCCATCCAGAAGAACATCATGAACCCATGCCGGAACAAACGACTGCCATTTGATATTATGAGACAGCGCCCATTCAGCGAATATCTCAACATCGCGGGTAAACTGCGTTCCCTTCTCACTGTTCGGGATCACCTCGATTATGTCACGGTCCTTACCGGCCACGGATGCTACGAGGCGGGGTTCAAGGTTGTCCACCACGATTGCAGGGATCATCATTGAGTAGTTGGAGCACCCCGGCCACGGGAAGGTCTTTGTTTCCCTGTAGCCGTCATACTGCTTCCTGCTCTCGTCCGACTCGTCGATCTTCTGCTTGCGATACCCGGAAGTCTCGTACTCGGCCATGAGGTTGCGGAAGTAGATTACAAGCGTTTCCTCGGACTTCTTGGTATTGGTGTCTGCCTCGAAATCGACAACGTACTCCTCAAATTCCGGCTGTTCGGTATTGTCTTTAATCACCTGCCTATCCTCCATATCCTGTCATTGAGCGAGTACGGTGAGTCGGTTTCTTATGCATGGGCTTGCGATTGTGCTTCACGATGCCGACGAGCTTGACGCCTACGTACTGGAGGGCGTCATGAACATGACTGAACCTGTTTTTATGGGGTTTGTCTGCGAACACGCCGTTCTGTACTTCTCGATACCCATACCCTCCAGCGAACCCCTGAATAACCCGATTACATGACGGGTCAATGAGCATATTGGGCTGTCCACGGGTATTCCCACTGAGAAGCGTTGCAATGGCCTGTATGCGGGGCTCTATATTATTGGTGGACGATGGGCGCACATCTATACCGATATCTCGCATCATCTGGGCGTTACAGGTAAGACCACCCCCTGCCTGAGAAAATTTGAACTCACCGGCAGGATCACCCCAATCTATGAAGTTGGCATCAGGAAAAACAGCGTTACACTCTTTCTTGACGCGCTCAGCAAAATCTATAATGCCAGAATGGTCATCCCAAAACTCTTTTAAGACATGCACACACCCTGAAGTTGGCATGTAAACGGCCACACATGCAGGAGTATTCCCCGTATTGTCCCATCCGCGATAGATGGTGAAGGATTTACCAGGCCAAACAAGCCGCTCCTTGGCGACATGAAAATTGAACGAGAATCCGCTGTATATATCCTTGCCAACCTTTGTAACGCCAGGTTTTCCCTCGATGTACCGCTCTATCCACTCGGGGTCGTGGGCCATGTCTTTCCGTAGATCATCGTAATATCCGACCCTTAAATGGTCCGAGTTTTCACCGGGCTTCTGCCAGAAACCAACATGGTTTTCAAGCGGGTCAGGCCCATAAAAATCAATATAATCACGTGATTCAATATCTGGCGGGTTCGTTGTCTCTATTCCAAAGCGCCTAACTATTGAATTTCCATTCTCATCGCGCGGCCAATCCTTTGCGGGTGGATATCTCCCACAACTGCTTTTAAGCATATTCTTAATATCTTGGTGTATCTCGCATGATTCGTCTGCCCAATAGCCAGTTATTTCAGCCCCCCGAAACTTATCAACATCTTCTGGCCTATCACAAGCCCTGAATAATATCTCAATTTCAAGTGGTTTGAAGGCATTTATCACATAGCGTTTTTCCTGTTTGTAGAACTTCCCGAAATTTGGAGGTCCAAACCACTCAAAGAGGGTGATAAGGGTAGAGTCCATGAGGCGTGAATAAGTATTTCTGGTTACAATCCAGCGTGTTTTCTTGATGCCATATTTGGTATAAAGCATCTGTGGAAGGAAAAAACACACTTCCCACACGGCTGCGGTAGATTTCCCACTACCCCTTGGACCAACAACGCTTCTCCAATCAGCCTCGCAAGCATGGAACCGCTCTATGGTTTCACAGGCCGAATACTCCATATTGACTTGGCATTCACCCTTATGCTCATACTCGAAATCGTATGCGGCCTCACCCATTACCTACCCCTTCTTGGCATCTTCCATGCGCTTGTTGATAATGGGCTGTGTCTGCTTATAGTCCTTTGTTTTAATTGATACATTTGTAGAGACATCAATCTGCTGAGTCTGTCTCCAGTTGGAAATGTTCGGCAACGTGAACACGGCAAACCTGGAATCATAATCCTTGGTCAGTGCAAGCATGGCGATTTTGTCGCGCTGTATCATTCGGGCAAATTCAAGAAGTGGCCCACACGAATCAGGGAATTTTTTGGCAAGTTCCTGGTATAGATTGGGCCTCCTATAGCCCATGAATGACAAGCATTGTCCGGGGAATATTTTTGTTCGGTCCATATTGTCAAGAAAGCGGATTAGGAACTCCAGTTCGGCCACAGCGTCCGGTTCCTTCCAATCTGTCTTGTATTTGTGCTGCGGAGGCGGGTCCAAGGTAGCCGCATCAACGCCCAAATCCTTCTGAATCGTCTTTTTGCCGAGTGATCCGAACGGCCTACCACCTTTCTTCTTCTCTTCTGCCATTACAACTTGTCCCCCACGTTTTTCTTATGAAAACATAAGTAAGACCCAACACATACAGCAGAGTACATGGGATAGCGCACGTACCAGGGCTTGCCACGGCACTCCATTGCCTCAAGAAACAGGTTGTTTGCCTCCATGAACGTAAACGGCTTACCCGTGGCTGGGTTGATTGCGTCTTTTCTGAACGCCCAATCGTGCAAAGCACCCTCCCGATGAGCCCTGTTGCCGTACAACTCATAGATGATGGGGAGCCTAGGTACTGACGCGAAATCGGTATAGAACCCACCAGGGACAACACACAGACCGTATGTCGGACTCTGATAAATCAGTGGTTCCCGTATGATCCATACCGAATCATTATCAGTTAAGCGCGGATCGAACTCCGTCAGGAATGCGGACTGGTTGTTGTCAATCGCAGTCATATATTTAGCCGTCAGCCTAGCCCCGATGGTGTCATGCCTAGAGCCCCAGGAGGGACAGGATCTTGAAAATCAACTGCCTTGCCACGCCCGAGAAGACCATGATCCGGTCCTCTTTTGTGAACGTGGCAGCCGCAATGACCAACTGGAGTTCAGGTGACATCTCGGCTCCTGTCTCCTGGAGGAACTTGGCAAGCAGGAGGCCCCTCATGTTTTTGTCCGAGCCCATGATTGTCTCAAACAGCTCTTTCTCTTCTGCCGTTGGAATCGACTGGTAGAACTGACGGATTAACTGACGATCTGTATCTTTCATTTGAATGTCTCCTTTATGAGCCAGCCAATAATACCCACAACGCCCGTGCCAGCACTTGATATCGCTGCCCATATGAGCCCCTGCCGCTGCTTAATTAGGGCAACTTCGGTTATGAGCCCCGGTTTTCCATTACCCTTGAGCGTGTTGAAAAATTCCCGCATATCTTCCCTGGTAGCCTTCATTTCCTCGCAGGCATGTTTTAGATCCGACCTTATTTCTGCAATTTCGCCCTCATGCCTACAGGGATGATCTTCCATTCTGCTCTCCATTCCGTTTTATGATTTAGCGCCTAGCCTCGCCACTCGCCTGTTCTCATCTGCGTAATAAGCTCATCTGCTCGATCACCAACTTGCTCATGCCACCTACTCTTGCCCATCTGGAGCGAAGCTCCGAGAAAGTCACTTTTGTTCAGTTTCTCATTGAACTTGGGCCAGTAGTGCTTTTTAGAGGTCGGGGTGATGAATCCTTCCCCAAGGTTGAAGATCATGTTGATAATCGTTGCCTTCCGAACATCATCAAGAGAATCATACACAGGACACAGCCGGAACGCCTGCCATTCGGCATCCTCAATGTCTTTGAGTAACTGCCTATCCGCCATGATGGAGGTGATCTCTCCGTTGTGCTTCAGGTAATCAGCGATATCAGGCAGAAGGGGTTTGTCTTGGTAATTATGCCCCCAACCTATAGTCAACTTTCCCGCAGGACAGTGGTAGGGGCGAAGGGACACCACGTTTCCCTGCTCTTGTCGCTTAAGTTGGGACTCAAGGCGCAAAATGGTATCTCTCTCCATGAAGGTACTGTTGCACGGGATAAACCGTCAAATATTCCCCAATCTGAACTTTGTTCATTTTATTGTTGACAAGATAATGACGCTTGTGTCATATTATTGACATGGTGACGGACGAGCAGATAGCAACCTACTATAAAAAATTCAAGAACTTCATGCAATGGTTCCTTCATGCCTCATCCTATAAGATCGACAGGACCGACATAACGGACGAATTACTACACGACATATTTTTGGCGGTACTACAGAACAAAAACACGATAGAAGACCTACCACGATACACATGGGGAATAATGAGAAACAGGCTTAAAATGCTTTATAGATCGGCGGATTATAACGCAGAGAAACAACCCTTCTTGGACAATGGCGAGTTTATAAAAACCCATTATGATGAAGACATGATGTGCGCCATTATCGACGGAGGCGCTTATGAAAATACCGAAGAAAATAAAGATCGGGCTGCATAGGAAATAATATGCCAACCTACACGTTTAAATGCCCATCATGCGGATTCATCCAAGATGCGACCCTACCCATCAAGGACATCGACTCCTGGGTCCACTGCCCCCACTGCGGCCATCTCATGAAACGCCTAATCTCACCAGTTTCTGGGTTCGTTCATTAATCCGATTGGATTGAAAAAATTTATAGGGGAAGGAAAACCAGAACTGAAACTGGTTTGTGCGTGAACAGAGATGGGGAGTACTGTACCAGTACGTACGACGACCACCTTCTCCAGCGGGTGCCGGGTGGGGTCGATCCAATAGACAGGCAGGAGTACGACGAGCCAGGAAGTCAAGGGCATGAGATCCAACGCATACACTACCCATGCACTAGTGTATGATGTATACATGCATATCACAGCCAACCTACTGATATCACAATATGGTGCCGATAATACATCTTATGTTAAGCTTGCATTGTGTTAAATAGTATGATACTGTGTTAACAGGAGGACATACTATGACTACCCCGATACTGGACAAGAACATTGATGAGATAGTGGACAGATACCATGTGAATGCAGAGCCAATGATATCAATAGCTCAGTCCTTTGGAGTAACAAGACAGGCTGTATACCATGCGCTGAAGAGGGCAGGCATTGAGACAAGCAAGGCCATTGCTGGTAATGTGGTGGTGTCGTGCTCCATGTGTGGCAAGATGCACAAGAGGACCAGGCAGCGAAACAGGGACAGTCTCCATGTCTTTTGCTCCAAGGATTGCTACAATAAATGGCTAGATCGTGGCAGTAAGGCCGGTAATAAGTACATAGAATACGCTCATGGACGCGCTGCCGCAAGGGCTCTGGTATCCCAATACATTGAACTATTACCCGGTTATATCGTGCATCACGAAGACAGGAACCAAAGAAACAACGATCTATCAAACCTCAAGGTATTTGCATGTCAGGGGGATCATAACAGGTATCACCGGGGCTTCCGGGTTGCGCCGATATGGGAGGGATCAAAGATATAAACTTATACTACTTTGCCCTTGTCAGTATAAATCAATATGAAGATCATTGTACGACAATGTCGTACACTATTCTACAATGTCGTACATCCTCTTTCTTCTTTCCTCTTCTCCTGGTTGTACGATAATGTCGTACAGTCTACTTCTCAACGATCCGCGTATTGGGTAATGCTGCATTTATATCATCATCTCCTCATGGTGGTATTACGATGATGTCCCTGCCATTGGGGGATCGGCTATGGATTGCAAGTGGTGAGTATGTGACAACGGCTCTTGTCAGATAGCTGATTATGGCTATCCATTAATCATAGAGGGCTTTAGACCAGCCCTCAAACTCCCGGTCTTGTCGGGTCTCGCTGTTGGGCTCGACGCCGACCGTATGTGTTTTTTTTAAGACTGAAAGACAAAGACCTGAGAGACTATTGATGCCCACAAGGGGCATAACAACCGAGGAGCCGCAAGCGGCATCTTTTATATTGATATAATTCATTATTTTCTTTGTCAAGCTGAAAATTAACGATGTTCATATTATTCTTGCATCCATGCCTCTTTATGGGCTGGCGCTTACACTATATATTAATACAATGCCCTATTTATACCAATGCCCTGTTCAATTATAACTTTCTTCTGGCTCCTGGCCTATGTTTGCGGGTGGAGTGAAAATAAATTTAATTTCCCTATTGACAATACCGATACAATCATTATAATTATAACTATCAAGGCAAATAAAAGGGAGGTAATGAAGATGGACAATAAGCAAATTATGAGGGACGCGTTCTACGACGGGAGAATCATGAGCGATATCGAGCCGGACGAAAAAAATTATACCTACGTATACGCATACCGCCTCGGGCAAAAATATGCCAGGGGGGAAATAACTATCCAACAGATCAATGACAAATTGCGTGTATTTTTAAAAGGACTATAGGTCATGCCTTGGGGTCAGGCCATAAAGCCCCACCAAACAAAATAACAGGAGGGTGAAGAGATGAAATTAACAAGAGATCAGATAATAGATGCATTGGGCTCTGGTAATTATGAGATAAACACGGACAGCGCATGCGATTGTGTTGTAAGCCGCATTGACGAGCATGGGCAGATTGATCTTGATAGTAATGAGTGTTGGTATGCCCGGGCGCTGTATATTGACGATGAGTTAATTGCGGAATACATCCAGTTTGACGGGCTCAAGATGCACACAGACGAGATCACCGATGCCGACCTCTATAATATGGATGAGATCATGGATGAGCTACAGATCAACGATACAGATGATAACCCCTCGCACGATATGACCCGCATCCTAGAGGATTATTTTGATGGGTATCCTGAGGCTAAGTTTTACCGCGATAACGCCCGGGGATTTGCAAATGAATATGAAATCATAGCAGACCTGGAGGGTAATGCAGACCCCGAGGATATCAATGATGAGTGGGACATCATCGACGCAGCGGAGGCAGCACGAGAGATAGCATATGATGGAGACGCAGCAACACAGGCGTTTAACTCTTTCAGGCTGCTTTAATCTCCCCTGCTCGTTCCCCTTGGTTTCCAGGGGGAATCATGGAAGAGAGATTAAACGGAAGGAGAATTGACATGATGAACGCAACATACTCACCGGAAGATAACAAGTTAAGGCTGTACTCAGTGGAGCGGCTAGACGCTGAGACATACGCAAGGGTCAGGGCTGCCGGTTTCATTTGGGCACCAAAACAGGGTCTTTTTGTGGCGCCCATGTGGACGCCCGAGCGCGAGGATCTGCTCATGGAATTGTGCGGGGAGATAGGAGACGAGGATACTAGCCTTGTGGACCGCGCGGAAGAAAGGGCGGAACGCTTTGAAGACTACAGCGACAAGAGGGCGGATGACGCAGAGAGAGCGAAGAATGCTGTTGCTGCCATTGCCGACAATATCCCCTTTGGTCAGCCGATCCTTGTCGGGCACCACAGCGAGAAGAGGGCAAGAAAGGACGCCGAGCGCATTGAAAACGGTATGCGTAAAGCTGTGAAGATGTGGGAGACCTCGAAATACTGGGAACAGAGGGCAGCCGGGGCCATTCACCATGCAAAATATAAGGAGCGCCCGGACGTGAGAGCCCGGAGAATCAAGGGGATTGAGGCCGATATCCGCAGGTGCAAGGCTGCATACACACCGGACCCGAGAACACGCCCCATCATGCAGCAGAAATGGAATGCAGAGCGCGACTCCGAGCCGGTCCCCCATGTATGGTGTGGTCAGTCTCGTGGTGGGCATTGGGTAGCCGTTGAGTCCCTGCCAGCCCTGGAAAAACATTACTCCCGCTGGATCTCCCACTATGAAAACAGGCTCATCTATGAAAAGGCCATGCTTAATGAACAGGGAGCGAGTGATCTCCTGTAGCCCAAAGCAAAACCGAAACAGCTCCCTATCTGCAATTATCGCGCACCGGAAGGAATCACCATTCCCCGGATGTACCACCGGGGCGAATTTGAAACCCTCCAGCAGTACGACATGACGAAAGACCAGTATTCGGACATCCCCAATGATTACAGGGGGTGCAAGGTCGTTGGCAATTCTCACCGGGTCAGGATTTGCCTCGGCTCCTATATTCCCGGCATAACCGATGGACTGACTGGGCTCGACAGGGACAACAAGAGGCATCATTATTACGCCGTTTTTCTCACCGACAGTAAGACACACGAGAAGCCCGCACCCGTAGAGGTACAGGACAACCGGAGCATGATAAAGGCACTTGAGAGAACATACACACCGATGCCCGAGCCCTCACCGCAGGAGCTGGAAATGCAGGCCATGAAAGACCAGCTTAAAACCGGCATACAGATTGCCGTTGCTCCTCAGTTATTCCCCACACCGCACGAGATAGCCGAAAAAATGGTTGAGCTGGCTGATATCAGGCCCGGTCAGTCAGTTCTTGAGCCGAGCGCGGGAACGGGGAACCTATTGAAAGCCCTTCCATGCATCAGGCCAAACGGATCTATAACGGCCATTGAAATAAATCAGGGACTCTGTAAATTATTAGAGCCGTGGGCTGATAACATCATATGTAACGATTTTTTGGGCTGCAACGGGGGAATAGGCACATTTGACCGGGTAATCATGAATCCACCGTTCATCAACGGGGCAGACATCAAGCATATAAATCATGCACTCGACCACCTGAGAGAAAGCGGTAAGCTCGTCGCCCTGTGTGCCAATGGCCCGAGACAGCGCGAGGCGTTCATGGATAAGGCTGATTATTGGGAAGACCTCCCGGCAGGATCTTTCAAGGACCAGGGAACGGGTGTAAATGTTGCCCTGATGGTCATCACTAAGGAGGCCCACTAATGCCGGTAAAGCAGGGTGACATCCAGGGGTATTTCAATCTTAGATATCCCGATAAAAAGATATGGCGCAAGATCAAGGGGAAGGCTGATGAAGCGGGTATTAGCCTTACCGACCTAATATGGGTACTGCTAACGGCATGGGCAGAGGACCGGATTGAGATAAAAAAGGAGGGGTGAGATATGAAACAGCATTTGTACAGGGTCTTATTTAATACGGGATTATTTGACGAGGTTTGGGCGTTTGGGGAAGAAGAAGCCAGAATCATTGCACAGGCCCGTCAAATCGAGAAGGGCAATCGCTATACGGTTGAGGGTGTGACGTTTATTCGATAACCACAAGCCCCCTGCCTGTTGCTGGCAGGAGAATGCCACCTGGTACACTGGCTAGAGCGTAGCAGGTCAGGCAGGGGATACAGAGATTAACACAAAATGGAGGGAACGGAAATGAAAAATACAAGTGAATCGTGGGGAGCAAAAGAGGAGAGGGCATATCGGCTATTTTTACATTATGCTAGCATGGCAGGAATTAAGCAAAGACCAGAGGAAGATAGCATAGCATCACTCCTTACAGATATCATGCACCTGTGTGCCAGCTATGGAGAGGATTTTCAACGGTGTGCAGAATTAGCAAAAGAGCAGTATGTTAATGACTTAAGGGATTAATACTCATCGGCTCGGCTAGGAGATGCAAACAAACGAAAGGAGAGGATCATGGGGATTAGTGGATTTAGAGGCCAACGTAAGAAAATAAAAGCATATAGAGCATCGGGGCATATGTTCGCGCAAACATTTGGAACTGGTCGTAATATGGGAAAAGGGTATAGGCCAGATGGAATTGAATGCAAGGGCTGTGGATACATCCTTGAATGGTACACGGAAGGCCCCTGCCCATGCGGGAATACATTCGATTCACTTAATAAAGATTAGTAACAATCGGTGCGGCTAGGCACCTTGCCAAACAAAACCGAAAGGAGACCATATGTTCGACAATCAGAAAGCTGAGGAACTCGCACGGCTCCACAATTGCCGGTACGTTGGCCCGCAGGAAGACCTCGACGGTCATATCGCATTCCACCTATTCAACGACCGTGGAAACCCAAGTCCCAGCACGTTCGCAGCTAAAACGGAGGCCGAGTTTTTCTTCAAGCTCGATAAACAGAGGCGCATGTCATGAGGTGGGCATGGATAGTCTTGATAATCGGTCTGTGCCTTGGTATGGTGAGTTTCAACGACGAACCGGAACAGTACGAGTTTGAATATGCCTGTGATGTGGCAGAAGGGATGCAGGAGTAAAACGATGGACAACTTAAAATTTCAAGCGGCCATTGCTAATCTTGAGGCGTGGTTGGGGGACAATGATGCAAGGCGAAAAAGGGTTGAATGCATGGTCTCCGCACTAAAAGGATTGGTGATCATGAACAATGATAACACACCCCTATCACTTCCGGGTAATTTTTGTGAGGGCATAGCGACCATAACGCCCAGTGATAGAGTAAATGCTGCTCTTAGGGGGATGAGTGGGCGCTTTAGGCGCAAAGACCTCTATTTCATAGCCGAAAATGATGGGAGGGGTAAAATCGCAAAAGGAACCTTCGCCTGTATCTTCAGTAAGTTGCAGCAACGAGGGATCATTACCGTTGTTGAGGGTGAGTTTGGGAGTCGTAAGGCTGTCTACATGAAGACGGACGAGCACAAGGCCTTACAGCAAAACACGGCATTGCGGATTTCAGAATTGCAGGAGTAAAAAGGAGGGGCATTGAGCCCCTCTTCTTATTTCTTCTTCTCCGCCTTCTTCCTCTTCTCCGCTACCGCCTTCATTGCTGCAAACTGGCTTGTAATCTGGCCTCTTTCCGCTTCTGTTTTGCCAATTTCTTTGATGATTTCGGCCTGACGGGTGTTGATGTAGTTAAGTCTGTCGTTCCAGGCCGTGATCTGTCTTTGCTCGTCTGCTGTGTAGATTGATTCCACACCCTGTTTTCCTTCGGCTTTCTCATCTCCCGCCGCCATGCCCTGTACTGGCACCAGAAACATAGCTCCGATCATGAGCCCTGTGAGTAGGTATTTCAGTGTCCATGCTGTCATTGATTGGCCTCCCAGATTATGTATCTCATTCGTCATCTCCTACTGGCTCGTATGTGGCCTCAAAGATATCGGGCTTACAGGGGTAGAACTCACCCTTCACGCCCCTGATTATCCAGTCACCTGGGCACACAATATGCCCACCCTCAAGGGTGTCAATCCATCCATGATTATGCATTGTTTCTAGGCACATTCCACAGTAAGATTCGCCCGATACATCTGGCCGTCGATAGTACCTCACGATACGCCCTTCCCAATATCCCCCATTAGGGGTTGTACCACCTCGTGTTGGGTCATCGTCTGGATGATCTCCATTTTTGAACCACCTATGGGCATCAATAATCACTGGTTTTTTCCTGTATCTCATTTTTCATTCTCCTTTATCGTTTATGTTTCCCCGATACCCCGCCAGTACATCCATTCTCTCAATTCTCCCCGCGTCGCAGATCTCGTAAAGCCGGTGGTCGTCCATGATCCATGATGAGGTCTCAGTATCCAGGTTCTCGGCTCGGTACTGGAGATACTTCGCACCAGCCATGAGAAGCAGGAGCCAGGTGATGAGGACGATAAGCACGGGGAGGCGGATCATTTTAAATCCTTATAAACTGTATTTTCCAGGGTTCTAATGATTGCATGACGCGCGGCCTCAAGCTCTTCGGGCTGTGCATACCGACATGAGCCAATGTGTTCAAGGGGATGCAATAATAACTCGCAAACCTCGTGAAATGCCGTGCTACATATGTCAAGACCATCCCTGTAATTCAGATTCAGAGTCATGGTAACGTTTCGATTTTCCAGGTCACTCAGCCATGCGATAGCAAAGCTGTCTTCGTCAATTTTCTTATGCTCGTAGAATACCCTCCAATCCAAGAGCCCGAAATACTGTATCCACTTCTGGCACTCCGCCTTAAACTGTTCAAACTCTTCCGGTGTGGTCTGTCTTGTGTCGGTCATATTGGCCTCTCCTCAACGTCCCTGATTATTCCTCCCTCGGTGTGGGCAACGGCAAAACCAAGATCCACCGGGGCATATGCAGCTATCTCGCTATACGTATCAAGCCCCACAACCTGGGTTCTGAGAAACGAACCCGTGTTGACATAAAACCTATTTTCGGGATCGATGTATTTTCCGGCCTGAACGTGCTGAATACGATGTTGTTTAATATCCCGCCCATCATCAGTGATATAGAGACGGCGTACCGGCTTGGACACCAGGAGCCGATGAGTATGACCACATGCCATAATCACGCAATCACCGGCAAGTGGGGCAAGCATACGTTGCAGGCTGGCCTCTTGGTTCGCCCTTTTCTGTTTTTCGCTCCCCGCCCTACTCTGCGCCATTGTACGCCCATGAAAGAGAAAAACCTTGTACATCAACTTTCCCTCAAGATCCTTAACGGATAGTTTACAGGTGTATCCACCGTATGCATCAAGGAGGTTCATGCGCTCAAGGATAGCATGGGAAAGGTGTAGATACTTCATAGCTCGTCGGTCATGATTTCCGTCGAGCCACGCCACACACTTTGAAGCTATCGGGCTGAATTGTTCAGCTACGGTCCTGGCCTGAACATACGGCACAGTCGGGAGCATTCCGGTTTCAGGATCTTTCTTGAGATTGGACGGATCATAATACTTTGAGTCAATTGTGGTAGTCTCGCAGGCATCCCCAAGATAAGTAAAAAAGGCCCGGTCATTTCCGAGGATCTCGGCTATGGTGTTTCTTAAGCCCCGTTCGTATTGCGCGGAGTTTCCCTCATGGGAATCACCCAATAAATATAAATCATGATTCCTTGGTATCCGGCATTCCAATAGCCTCATATGCGATTCCTCCGGCTCGTCTGCTCCCTGCAATTCAGGCATGTGATATGAGCACCGTCCGTCATGGGATCAAGTTTAGATCCACACCTGGTGCACAAACCGTTTTTCCTTAATATCGCCCTCTTTTCCCTGATTCTTCTCCGGTCTACGGACCTGACGTACTCAAGGTGATGTTGGCAATAGCGGGAATAGGGCGCGGCTGGACGATGACACAAAATACATAACCCGGAAATCCGGTGTTCGGCTCTATATTTTGTGTGCAATCCCATATCCGCTCCTATAAGCCTATTTTTTAATCAACCGTTTCTAGTATCTTCCGGTAGTTCTCGATGGTTTCTTTCGCTATTTCCGAACCACGAATTGCATACCCCCCGATGTCATCATAGGGGTTTTCCCCGAACGCCCACGGGTCCGATGAAGACCGGCAGAGTTTGTCAATGATACGGAGATTGAGAAGTGCGAAGATATAATCCGTTCGCCCTATTCCGTGAGGGTACAGGATCTCCATTATCTTTGCTGATCGCCTTACTGAGTCGCCGTATGCGGCATCCTTCTCTTTCACGATAAGACCGATCCTTCTCCCCATTTCCTCAAAGTCGGGCTTGATGATTGTCTGCGCTTTCTCGTCCGGCATCTGTGGCATATCGTTTACCGGGGTTATCATCGCATCCCCCTTGTATCCGTAGTATTCCTGCATCCCTGGCCCGTAGGCCTTGCCGTCTGCATCACTCATGTCCTTTTCTCCATTATCCGTGTGTTCCGGTTTGCTATTGCGTTGAATAGTTTAAACATCCTACTATCCACATCCATTGCCCACCTGTCAGCCGACTCAATTCTCCAGAAATACCCGCCCCCGCCATCATGGAACGTGATGTGTATTCTCTGGTCCATATCGTTCCCGTCACAGCAGTCCCTTTCCTGTATAAAGGATATTTTCTCGATGATGATGTTTTTCATGGCTTCATCCCGAACATGCCCATCAACTGCGTCACGATGTCTGGCTCTGTGGTCGTGTCGGGTATCTGTGGTTCCGGCTTTGGCCTGCGCTTTATACCTATCGTGTCGTGACTGCATATCGTTCTGTCCATGTCTACCTCCACCTTGTCGTTT
>Ga0172380_10003690_pt1 | contig 20661 bp, 18 predicted proteins | sample Leawe162metaG_FD_119747 | JGI IMG/M metagenome (GOLD analysis project Ga0172380, IMG submission 119747) | Leachate microbial communities from a municipal landfill in Southern Ontario, Canada - Leachate well 162 metaG | ecosystem: Engineered > Solid waste > Landfill > Unclassified | place... | reverse complement strand
TGCCGTGGTCGCTACTCGCCCACTGCCAGACGCTCACGCCACGCGTGCAGTGCTCGACAGCTTCCTCCATGGTGAGCCATTGGGGGCTGTCGTGTTTGCCGACGATGGTGAGATTGATGTAGTTGCGACTGCGCAGACAGTGGTCCATAACCGAGAGTAAGGTATTAGCATCGGGCGGCAAGTAAATACGAGCAACCTGAGCTTTTTTATTAACCAGGTGGTCGATAAAGCCCGGGTCTTGGTGCGTAAAGCCGTTGTGGTCTTGGCGCCAGACGTGTGAGGTGAGCAAGTAATTGAGCGAGGCGATTTCTTTGCGCCATGGCAGCTCGGAGGACATTTTTATCCATTTGGCATGCTGGTTGACCATGGAGTCGACGATCCGGATAAAAGCTTCGTAGCTATTGAGCACCCCGTGACGGCCGGTCAGTAAATACCCTTCCAGCCAACCCTGCGATTGATGTTCGCTGAGCATCGAATCAAGCACGGCGCCGTCGGTGGCCAGGAACTCGTCGCTGTCTTTGGTGCGAGCGGTCCACTGGCGGTTGGTGACTTCAAAGACGGCTTCCAGGCGATTCGAGACCGTTTCATCAGGTCCAAAAAGGCGAAAGTTGCGAGCGGCTTGGTTAAGCTTAATGGCGTCGCGCAAAAACGGACCGAGAGCGTGCACGTTGCCGACGCTCGCGATACTGCGCCGCGGTACATCGACGGCGTAATCTCGAAAGTCCGGCAGGTGCAGGTCGCGCAACAAATTGCCGCCATTGGCATGATCATTGGCGCCCATGCGTCGTTCACCCGCTGGTGCAACTTCGGCTATCTCGGTATGCAGCTTGCCTGTTTCATCAAAGAACTCCTCTGGCTTGTAGCTGCGTAGCCACTGCTCGAGAATAGCAAGATTATCCGGGTGGGCTTCGTCGACAGCTAGCGGCACTTGGTGCGAGCGGAAATTATCTTCAATTTTCTTGCCCTCGATATAATCTGGGCCGGTCCAGCCTTTAGGTGAGCGCAGAATAATCATCGGCCAACGAGGACGGTCGATCATCTCGTGGCTGCGAGCGTAGGCCTGAATATCTTTAATAATCTGGGTGGCTTCGTCGAGCGCCGCCGCCATGAGCTGGTGCATAGTCTTCGGATCGTCGCCCTCGACAAAGAGCGGTGTCCAGCCGTAGCCGCGGAAAAGCTGCTCGAGCTCTTCGGGCTCAATGCGCGCCAGCAAGGTCGGGTTACTGATCTTGTAACCGTTTAAGTGCAAGATTGGCAGCACTGCCCCATCGGTCTTCGGATTTAAGAACTTATTAGAATGCCAGGCGGTAGCCAGCGGTCCGGTCTCCGCTTCCCCATCTCCTACCACGCAGGCAGCGATCAAATCGGGATTGTCAAACACGGCCCCAAAGGCGTGGCTGAGGGAGTAGCCGAGTTCCCCACCCTCGTGGATAGAGCCTGGTACTTGGGGTGACACGTGGCTGGACAGGCCGCCCGGGAATGAGGACATCTGAAAGAGCTTCTTCAGACCGGCTTCGTTCTGTCCAACCTCGGGGTAGTATTCGCTAAATGTACCCTCGAGGTACACATTGCTCACCACGGCCGGACCACCATGCCCTGGTCCTGAAATGTAGATCATGTTAAGTGCCTGGTCTTTAATGACGCGGTTGAGGTGGGCGTAAATAAAGTTTTGGCCTGGTGCGGTGCCCCAGTGGCCAAGTAGGAGCTTCTTGACGTGATCTTGCCGGAGTGGTTCTTTGAGAAGTGGATTGTCACAGAGATAGATCTGGCCGACCGATAAGTAATTAGCAGCGCGCCAGTAGGCGTCAAGCGCGTGAAGTTGCTGGTCGCTCAGGGGTGCTGTGTTCATGAATGTTCTCCTCGTGGTTTGATATAGCCGAGCGTCTGGCGGCCAATGGTCTGGGCTTCGTCGGTGGCAAAGACGTGGACGCCCACACGGCTACCCGGTGATGAAATGCATTCCTCGTGGCGGTTGTTGCGCTGCTCGTCCAGCTCAATACCAAGGAATTCAAGACCCTCGCAAATACGGGCGCGGATCGGTGCCGATTGTTCGCCGATACCGCCCGAAAAAACCAGTGAGTTGAGGCCGCCAAGGCTGGCTGATAGTGCACCAATCGTCTTCTGGGCTTGGTAACAAAACAGCGCGACCGCATCGGCTGCCTGTGGGTTGGTCGCTTCGTTATTAAGCAGTGTTAGCATGTCAGGTGATAACTCCGACACTCCCAGCAGCCCTGATTCAAAATTGACCATATGGTCATACTCCTCAAAACTTAGCCCCGACTGCTCATGTAGGTAGCGCGCAATACCCGGGTCGATATCACCGGAACGGCTACTCATCATCAGGCCCGAAGCGGGCGTGAAGCCCATGGTAGTATCGATGGGCTTACCGTCTCGCACGGCTGCCATACTGGCTCCACTACCCAGATGGGCAAAAATGACTTTGCCATGGGCTGCGGTTTCACCGGCAACGCGCCCGAATGTCGAGAGTAAATAGTCGTACGACAATCCATGAAATCCGTAGCGTCGGAGGCCCTGAGCCAGGTAGGTGCGCGGTAAGGTTGTTAGTTGAGCCACCATGGGGAGCTCATGGAAAAAACTCGTGTCAAAGCATGCGACGTGCGTCGCACTAGGAAAATGCTGCCTCATAGTGCGGATAAGCTCGAGTTCCATGGGGACGTGTTCCGGGTCAAATGCAGCGAGCTTTTCTAGTTCCTGCTCGAGATCATCAGTAACTTCTTCAGGGTGACTATAGTGTGGTCCGCCATGAACGACCCGGTGCCCAACCGCAGTAAGACGTGCACCCTGCAGTTGGTCCGTCACCGCATCTATCAGAGTCTGGATGACTTGTGAGGCATCAGAAGCGTCAATGACGCGAGTCTGTGTATTGTCTTGAAGCTTTGTCGTCGAAAGATGAGCCGAGGCTTGGCCAAGGTTCGTCACAGATAATTTCAAAAGAGACTCCAATGAGTCTGTCGCGCCAGTTGCCTGTAACAGATCAAACTTGATGCTTGATGAGCCGGCGTTGATTGTCAAAATGGTTGCGTTTATACCCACCCCTTTATGATAACAGAAATAATCAGAGTGCAGCCAGGCTCCAAGGAGGGAATTTACTGGCTCTACTCCTCAGACGGTATGGTACCCTACCCGCTTGGTGCAGATATGTGATCAATATCACATACACCAGCCCTATGGGTCGATTACTATGGACCTACACTATATGTACGTTTTAAGGTATCTGGGCAAGCGGGGTGAAATTCCCCCACTGTCGCGCAACTGTATAAAGTCAGAAAACCAGACCTTAGAATAACTATTCTGTGCTCTTCGCCGTAAAGAGTGACAGAAGGCTTAAGCGCCCTCTTCCCTCACTCTTTCTGCGATCGTACAGAAGTCAGTAAGGAGAGGGATGGAATACACGACAGACTGGGAACGATCAAGCAGTGACGGCGCGGGCGATACCGTCAGTCTGCTAATTGATGAAATGCCGGTGGAAGCGTACGCCCTGCAACCGGAATTACGAGAGCTCATGGATGACGCTCCGATTACCCAGGTGTATATTGAGCGAGCGGATGGCATGTATCCTCTGAGGTCGCGCGAAGATGATGGGACCTCGAATGAAACGAGCCTTGTGCTGAACAGCGAACAACAAGAGGCCGTTCAGATTGCCCTGCTCGGCGGCTCGGCGACGGTCGAACTCTTGACGCCATTTGGAACCGACACGACTGAGATTTGGTCAATCCAAACCTATAGCTTCAGCCATATCACGCCTGAGGGTGAGCGCTGTTTTACACTTTCTTCAATCATCGAAGAGCGCGAGATCCGTCACGAGGAGAACGATGGTGATATAGAGATACCGTTTGTTATTGAGGAAGATGTGAGTGATGAGGGTGATTACGGAGACGGTGATTCGGGCTATCTGGAAGTGATTATCGAGACCTCTACTGCTGATCCACGTGCTGAAATGCTTCAGGCTGAATCAGTAATAGAAAATGTGAATACGGTTTCAGTCGAGCCCTTTGCTGTACCAGAGCCTACAGTCTCTTCTGACAGTCGGACGGCACTCGAGACGACATCTCAATTAGAGATTGCAGCTCCGGCCATTACGATAACCCGCGAAGACTCCTCAGAGCTAACGAGTCCGGCTGCAGCAGAAGCTGAGCTTGAAGCAGTTGAAGTAGATAGCGTTGGTTTTCATCCTATCAGTACCGAGGAAGTGGTTTTCGTAGACCACGAAATCTCTTTCTTGCGGCAAGATATCGTAATCGAGGAAATAGCCGAGGTTGAAGCGGTTACTGCTCGAGAGTCGGCTCCAATAACTGAGTCGGTAGTAAGCATGATCGAGGACATAACTCCTCTGCAAGAGTTCGCTCAGGCGGAGACGATACTTACTATTGATAAAGCTGAAAAGGCTGAGATTGCACCGGCCGCCACGATATACGAGGAGCAACCTGCTCTGACGATAGAAAAGCTTAAACCTCAGATTGATGAGATTAAAATCACCGAGGATCATGTAATTGCCCGAGCAGTCTCCGCGGATTATCACGATGCACAATCCGTCAGCACTGAACCATTACAAGCTTCAAGACCAGATGTGCTACTGGCCGAGAAGAAAGATGAGAACAGTATGGTTACTGAGAGCTCACCCCGGATCGAGGTACTCGCTGCTGCGCCTAAGCAAAAAGCTGTTTATAGAGCTACTCACGACCAATCCATAAATCATAATCCGCAGGAGTTAGAAGACCGCCCTACCTGGCGGACGACTACACCTGAGCGTGAGACTGTCGTGCATGAACGTTTCGATCAGGAGCTCCGGGATATATCGACGTGGGAAAAAGAAATGCTTCAGTCTTACCCTCACCTGCAACCAAGTCTCAATCTACTCAGCCAGTTTGATGAGGATATCATCATTCCATTTGAAGTTTCTCACGGTACTCGCATTCGGTCACGCCGCATAGCTCGGAGCCGCACGGTATGAGCCGGGCTTTGTCACTGCGTTTACGTGATCTCACTATTCGAGCGAATGGATCTAGTACTATGGTTGGTCGCAATAAGGAGATTCAGCGGTTGGTACGGATTTTGCTAAAGCCCGCTCATCACCACGTGGCACTGGTGGGAGATCCTGGGGCTGGCAAAAGCAGTTTGGTTGAGATGTTGGCTCAGGCTATGGCCGCGCGCGTAATCCCCCAGTTACCTTCGAAAATATACCTCCTCGATACTGCTCCTATTCAAAGCCTGTTTGTAGCCGGCGATAGTGCGCGCAGCTGCTTTGAGGCGCTGAGCGCCAACCTGGCCCGGCTGGGCGACATTATCATTGTCGTGGAAGATATTCAGTTGCTCGCAGCAGATGACCCTGCCCGGCTGGAGCTGACGCTTGAGCTACTGCAAACCATTACGCATCACCCGGGTGTCCGACTGATCGTAACCTCCACCTCAACAGCTTTTGAGCGGACGTTCCGTGATGATTATGTCTTTGGCCGCTTATTTGCACCACTTGAACTGGCGGAGTTGGAGGGTCCCTCTATTACAACTATCCTGACTAGTGCTGTCGCAGAGCAAGGCTTGGCTATGAATAGTACAGCTCTTGAACTTATGGTTGATCTCAGCCGCCGGTACGGGCATGGTCGAGCCTTGCCTGATGCGGCGCTGCGCCTACTCGAAGAAGTGAGCGCCCAAGTAACATTTGACGGCAGTCATGAGATCCGCACTGCAGATATTCGAGCGATTGTGTCGGAGCGCGAGGGCGTACCGCTCGCCAGTTTAGATATAAAGAAACAGACTCACCTACCCCAGCTGGAGGCGCGGCTCAACCAAGCGGTTATCGGCCAAAAAGCGGCGATTCGCACTATCGCCCGTACTATCACCAAAGCTCAGCTCGGTTTGAGTGATAGTTCACGCCCGCGTGGCAGTTTCTTGGTGCTTGGCCCATCGGGCGTGGGTAAAACCGAAACTGCCAAGAGCCTGGCGGAACATGTCTATGCTAACCCAAAAGCCTTGGTGCGCTTGGATATGAGCGAGTACAGCGAGGCGCATAGTGCTGTTCGCCTCATCGGTTCACCGCCAGGCTACATCGGTTACGAAGAAGGCGGCCAATTGACCGGTGCCGTGATGCGCCAGCCCTACTCGCTTATTTTGCTCGATGAAATCGAAAAAGCTCATTCCAAATTATTCGACGTCTTTTTACAACTGCTCGACGATGGTCGCTTGACTGATTCGGGCGGTAAGACAGCTGATTTTACCCAGACACTACTACTCGCTACTTCCAATATTGGCAGCCAAGAAATCGCGACGGCGTTTCAAAATGGTATCGACGTCACGGCGCCAGCTTTTCTACAGTCCGAGCTCATACCCTTACTACTCCAACATTTTCGACCGGAGTTTATTAACCGCTTCGATGCAATATTAGTGTACTCGCCGCTTAGTGAAGCACAGCTGGTCGCCCTCGCCCAGCGCGAGCTGGCGAAGCTGGAAGCCCGACTGTCGTCGCTCGGGGTCACATTCAACGTGCCAGATGAACTCCTCGCCGCTCTCATTCACCCGCAGCACAATCCGCTATTCGGTGCCCGTCCGGTCAAACGCCTCATCGCAACGCACTTTGAGATGCCACTGGCCGAACGAATTATGAACGGTCAGCTGACTGGTCCTATGTCGATTACCGGAAAGGAATCATGGCTGGTGCAGTAACTATGCTGTAGTGTGAGGTCTTGGCAAATAAAAAAGACCACCTGGGGTCTATAGCTTTATACGTGCTAAGTGAGTTGCTCGGCGGGTGTATGTTCTACACCCGCCGAGGTCACTCAACTTGTCCCGAGAAATGAGGGCTAGTTCGTCACGTTCCACCGTGAGGCGAAGTCGTGGTTGTGAACCTTGATCTCGCCGGTGGTGGGGCTGTACCACAGGTTGTCCATGGTGACGGCTCCCGTGAGGGTGTTGATCGTCCCTGCGGAGTTCAGCGAGGAGGTGGTTGCCTTCCCGCTTCCGATGAGGATGTACTGGACGAAGGCCGGGTTGAGCCGCTTGGTCCTGATGACGACCGTGCCGTTCGGAGCCACAGTACGAGTGGCATCGGGTGCGGGCAAGTTGCTGTCCCCCACCATGTCACTAATCCGGTACTCCGTGGTGGGGTTGGTGAAGCTGATCAGGGCGGCCTTGACGACCTTGCCCTGCTTGTTCACCGTCGCCTTGCGGATGACGGTCGGTACCGACAGCTGCACGGCGAACACGTTCACCGGCACGCTGACGGTGTAGTAGTTACCGTCTTTGACCGCGCCGACGATGAAGAAGTCCTGCCCTGTGGTCCCGAGGTCGAACAGACCCGATGCGTAAGACACGGTTCCGTCGTCGTTGATGAACGTGATGCCGGTGGAGAGTGAGGTGCAGACCACGTCGGCGTCGACACCGTCCTTGAGGACGGTGATGCTGTCGATGGTCGTGTTCACCATCATGGTGATGGGCTTCACGCTCTGAAGCACGTCTCCGGGCCCATACGGGCTCGTCGGGCAGGGGTTGTTGGCGGTTGCTGCAGCGGCCATGGTTGTGATGCTGGTGAGCGCCACCATCATGCTCACGACGACGGCCAAGCAGATTCGCTTCATAGCAGGTTCCTGTTTCTCGAGTAGTTGAGTGTGAGCGCGCGGTATGACCCGCGGACGTGCGCCTCCTCTTTGTTTCAGAGAAGAGCATTGACACATTATAGCATAAAATATAAAAATAAGCAAGTATATACGATATGGAAACCGCCAGACGGCTAGGGCTATTATCTCGCGACAATAACCTTATCCGTCTGGCTGCAGTTTCCTCCTCACTGACCATCAACCGGTGGGTTGGCAGCACGGTCGAGGGCTGTGATCTGGACTCGAAAGGCTTCAGCGAGTCCGACCAGTCTTGTGACTTCAGTCACGACGCGGTCGAGATCGCTACTCGCGCCTAGCGACTGGTAGAGCGTGGTGCGAAGCGGCGAGATGCTGGGTGAGCCGACGAGGCGGGCGTGCCGGCGCAGAAACTCCCTGACCAACTCAATCCATTCGTCCGCGTCCATCTCGCTACGTTGTACGGCCAGCAATCGCCACTGCTCCAGGAGTGACTCGGCTCCCAGGAGCGCATAGATCTTTGACAGGTTCTGCTCGTTGATGTCCATCCGAGACCTTTCATGAAGAGGAGAACTGCGTTGCGCAAGCATGGATGCCAGGCAATAGCATTATTATAAAATAGTATTATTGAACAGTAAATATTTGCGGGAGCTAGGAAGTCTGCTCGTCTCCATGTGGGTTGAATTCTACGGTCCACTCAATACCGTACTTGTCTCTAAACATCCCAAAATACGTACCCCATGGGCTATCGCTCATCGGCATTTCAATCGTTCCGCCCTCACTGAGCCCGCGGAATATCTTGTCTGCCTCATCGCGACTGTCTGTGTCGACGGATATTTTAGACCTGCTTTCGTCTTCATTTACTGGCCCCATACTTTCAGGCACATCGTTGGCTATTAGAGTATTCGCACCAATCGGCAATGCAATACGCATGATTTTATCTGCTTCGTTTTCTGGCACCGGGAAGTCTGCGCTTGCAAGATCTTTGAAGCGCACAATACTGGCAAACTCTCCGCCAAATACAGATTTATAAAAATTGAAGGCTTCTTCGGCGTTGCCGTTGAAGTTGATATACGGATTGATAGTTGTCATTTAGATTATCCCCCACTGTATAGATTAGTTTCATGTTTATCTTAGCAAATTATAGCTTCGACAGCACAGCACCAGGTTGGGGCTAGTGGATGTGTGTCATACTCTCGGGGGTTAGAACTGTCGCCGCTCAAGCACAGCGATAGCTGCGGCCATACTGCGTACATCGTGCAGTGCATTGTGTACATGACCCTCCATTTTCAGCCCGGCAGCCTTGTAAAGTGTACCACTCGAGTAGGCATCAGGGTCTATACCAAGGTTCGGCAGCAATGCTTTTACGCGCACAAAGTCTTGCGTGAAAGGAGATCGTATCCCCACGTAGCCGTAGTTTTGTTCAAATACCTCTTGGTCTTTATCAAAAGTCCAAATTGGTGTGTCCTGACAAAACTGTCTAAACTGCTCCGCGGCTTCTATAAAAGGTATGCCATACTGATTAATCTCGGCTTGAGTAATGCCAGTTAGCGTCTCAAAGAATGGTGCGACCCTTGGTTCAAATACCGGAATAACAAGCTGGTCAAACGACGCGACTTCAGTTGAGTCATTAACTAAAAATCGGATCGCAGCTATTTGCACTATCTGTCGCTTATCTGCACTTGTTGGGCGGCCAGACAATTCACTCATGCCTGGGTAACAGTACTCGGTATCAAGGTATATTCTAGCTTCAGGCTTGCTCATAGTTCTAGTATATCTCAAACGTTAATCTAAGGTTTTTCCACGCCACAAATAATATTATACAAAAAGACTTCTGAATGAAGTCCTTTTCAGCATAGGCATCTTGGCTGGGGCTAGTGGATGTGTTTCAGGAAGAAATTACTTTGCTGCCCGAAGAATCGCAGCGTCTCGCTTGGACATAAATACGACTTCGAGATCTTCATGAGTCACTTTCGACTCAATCAATTTGATCGCCTCATCTAAATTATCGATCCATCGCACTTCAAAACCTTCATCGATTTCACTTTGAGTAAAATCCGGCTCACCAGGCTCTCCCTCTAACAATGCCTTATATGCATACGAGATTTGCTTCATTTTTTTAAAGTCGCGCCATTCTAGGACTTGTCCAAGTTCTTCAGTAACCTGAGCTTTTGAACCCGTCTCTTCTAATAGCTCTCTAGCTAGCGCAGTAGTTAGATCCTCGCCTTCATCAACGCCACCACCAGGCAGTTTGTAATAATCTCTTTGTTTGGCATACATTAATGCAATATGTTCACTATTATCGCTAAGTACTGCTCTTACCGCCTTACGTGCGTAGTAGCTATCTCTTTCGTCTATTTTTACAGACGAGTCCATCTCATGTTGATCAAGTAGTAAAATTGTTTTGTCCATATTCTAATCATAGCAAATAAAAAGACTTCAAATGAAGTCTTTTAAACATAAGCATCTTGGCTGGGGCTAGTGGATGTGTTTCAGGAAGAAACTGTCAGTCAATCAAATCATTTTGCTTTAGGTATGGGATAACATTATGTTCAAAAATTGAACCAACTTCCATTCCTTCGGGCAATTCAGAACCAACTTCTGCAACTTCATCGATCTCATTTTGAGGGCTCATATCGCCTGCGTATTTCTTAACCATCCACGCACCCATTTTTAGCGGCTTACCAGAACCACCTGCAGCTTCTGCAAAGTAATTATCGATAAATTCAAGGTCTTGCTCCGTAACATCAATACCGAGCTCTTCTTTTAGCTCACGAATTAATGCCGCGACTTGTGATTCAGATCCTTCAAGTTTTCCCCCAGGTGGGACGAAAACATTCTTTCCAAATGAACGCGTCAAGATTACCTTACGATCTTTGATAATAATTCCAGCTGCCTTTTCAATTTCGAATGGTTGTTCGATCATACATATAGTATATCAAACAAAAAAAGATCTTCAGTTCGAAGATCTTTAAACATAAGCATCTTGGCTGGGGTGGAGGGATTCGAACCCCCGAATGTCGGCACCAAAAGCCGATGCCTTACCACTTGGCGACACCCCAGTGCTCGAATATTATAGCATGCGCCAGGGGTGCTTGACCAGGAATGTTTCTACTTCACGAGATTGGGCGACTGGTAAAAGTGGCGACCGAAAAGTTTGTGGACCTCGACGACAAAAATCGGAATAATAAAGGCGATGACACCGGTAATAATCAGATCCCCGATTGCCACAGGATGAATATGGAGTACTTGCTGGAGTGGACCGAACAGCGCCAGGAGCTGCATACTGACGGCTACTGTGATGCCGATCACGAAGTGGATATTGAGCACCCTAAGTCGCCCCAGCAGCGACTGGTAATCGCTCCGTGCATTGAGGGCATTGGCCCACTGCATGACGACAAGAGCTGAAAATGCAATCGTTCGACCGTAGTCGGTACCGTACGTATTGGTGAACATCACGTAGAGCGTCAGCGTCACGGCTGCCATAGTAAGTGCCATCAGTATCATGCGACCTATCATATGCCTACTGAGAATGGGCGCATCGGGGCGTTTGGGTCGGTGGCTCATGACGGTTTTCTCGCCGGGCTCAAGGCCGATAGGAATCACCAGCGAGGTGTCAGTCACAAGGTTGACCCATAGAATTTGGACCGGCACCAGCGGAATCGGTACGCCGATAAGAAGGGCGCCGATGGCCACCATGACTTCCCCGGCGTTGGTGGAGAGCAGGTAGATGAGCATTCGTCGGATATTAGCAAAAATAATCCGGCCTTCGCGCATGGCGTCGATAATACTCTTGAAGTCATTATCCAGCAAAATAATATCGCCAGCATCTTTAGCGATCTGCGCGCCGCTACCCATCGCGACTCCCACATTGGCGTTGACGAGTGCCGGTACGTCGTTCACTCCATCCCCCGTCATGGCGGTAATATTATTTTTCTTAAGCAGACTGAGGATGCGATATTTGTGTTCGGGGATAACACGGGAGAAAATCCGCACATCATCGATGACAGCTTCAAGCTCTTTGTCGCTCATGACATTCATCTTGCGGCTATCAAAGACTTGGTCACGGGTTGTCACCATACCAAGCTCTTTGCCGATATGAAAAGCGGTTTCTAAGTGATCGCCCGTGATCATCCGCACAGTCACGCCAGCAGATTGAGCGGCGGCGATAGCACGTTTGGCCTCTGGCCTGAGCACGTCCGCCACGGCAATATAGCCGACAAACGTGAGTGGATGAGATTTCGGGATGTCACTAAAAGCGACGATCTCGCCTTTTACGTACGTTTCGGCCAGCGCAATCACCCGGTAACCCTGCCCTGTTAGCTGATGAAGGGCGTGAATTGCCTCCTCCTCTTCACCACTGGTCAGGCTGCTGCGAGCCAGCACATGCTCAGGTGCACCTTTGATGAAGAGTTCAAAGCCTTCGCCCTTATGCCAGAGGTTACCGCTCATAGCGGCGGCTTGGTCAAACGGCAGACTGACGATCGGTTTGGTTTTAGGCATGGCGGCGCGTTCATGGTCGACAAATTCGAGCATGGCAATATCGAGCGGATCGTGTGATTTGGACGAGCCGTTATTGATACTGAGTGCCACGTGGCGGGCGATATTGCTACGAAGCGTCGAGGGCTGCCAGACTTCTTGAACCGAGAGTTTATTCTTGGTGAGGGTACCGGTTTTATCGGTTGCGATAGTCGTAATGACGCCAACTGTTTCGATGGCGCGCATGTTGCGTACCAGGGCTTTCTTGCGGGCCATGCGGCGCATGCCAAGCACTAAGATAACCGAGATGGCGATAGGTAAGCTTTCAGGTACGGCCGAGACAGCCAGTGCCATGACGAACCGAATACTCTCACTGAGCTCCATCCCGCGTAGTAGCGCCAGGCCAAAGGCCACGATGGCAATTGCCGTGACTGCACCGATAATGCGCGAGATAAGTGTGTCGATCTTGCGCTGCACAGGACTACTCATCTCGGTACTGCTAGAAAGCGCGGCTAGCTGACCAAACTCGGTGTCATTTCCGGTCGAGACGACGACGGCCATGACCTCCCCGGATATAATGAACGAGCCCTGAAAGAGCATATTGCTGCGCTCGTAGACTTCTTTTTCACCTTCTAAGGCTTCGGGCTGCTTGGAAACGGGAGCTGATTCACCTGTCAGCAGGGCTTCATCAGCCCGGACGGAGCTAGCTGTTAGGACTCGCGCGTCGGCTGGAATCTTTTCGCCCTCGGTGAGTTGGATGATATCGCCAGGCACGAGCAGTGTCGTGTCGAGCGATGTGTACATACCGTCGCGCAGAACCTCAACGCTCTGCGCCGTGTGGGCACGGAGTGACCGTAAAATCCGCTCGGTCGAAAAGCTCTGCACGTAGTAAATAAGCGCACTGACCGCCATGATAACGAGGACGATAATGGCATCGAGAGCATGGTTTTGGAGCAGGCTGATAACGGCAGCAATGAAGAGTACTAGCATGAAAACATTGGCAAACGGCTCGACAATTTTCTTCCAGAGCGGCTCACCGCTCACCCGGATGGTGTTGTAGCCATGCACGAGCAGGCGTTCTTTGGCTTCGGAGTTTGCTAAGCCCTTCTCAGAAACCTGCAGATCATCAAGCGTCTGCCGCGTCGATTTAGTGTAATAAAGCATTAGCTCTATTGTAACAAAAAATCACCTCTTGCGGGAAAGAGGTGATTCGGTGGTCTAGGGATGCATTGTTAGGCGATCCGAACGAGCTGCAGCCGCTGGGTTTGGAGGTGCCTGGTAGTCCACTCAATTGTTTGTTGAGCGGTCTTGCCGAGGAGACTTTGGCCAAGCGGGCTGAGGATCGAAATGCGTCCATCACTCGGGTTAGCTTCGATGCTATCGACAAGCGTGTAGCGCATCAGGCGACCTTGCTGGTCGACCAAGTCGACGACAGAGCCAAGGGCAACTTTGAGTGCATCGCGCTTGCGCGGCAACTGCTTGGCTTCGCTGAGGAGCTGCTTTTTCTCACCGAGCTCACTCTCGATGGCTTCAAGTGCAGCTAATCTCTCGATAAGTGCCATACGCTCTTCCCGCTTATCTGATTTATCGAGTTCGCGTAAGTCATTTAAGGCTTTTGATTGCTGGTGTTCCAGTTGGCTAATGTGCTTACGAAGATCTTTCATTCCCTGCTTACTAAGATAGATGGTGGTGGTTGTATTCATGTGTGTACTCCCCCTTTTTGGTTTGTTTGTGTAGCCGCGGTCGGTGGTGGATGCTACTGATATCAGTATGCTCTGGCTTACTGAGAGTTATCTGAATTTCAGCCCTTTTTCGTTGTAATTTTGCCATCCCTGAGTTTGAAGGTACAATCAGTTTTGCCGGCAATATCCAGGTCGTGGGTCACGGCAATGATCGTGGTATTCTCGGTGCGGCTGAGGTTATGCAGAAGGTCAAATATCTTTCGGCCAGTCTCGCTGTCGAGATTGCCGGTGGGCTCATCGGCTAGAATGACGGCCGGCTTATTGGCCAGTGCCCGGGCGATACTGACACGTTGTTGCTGGCCACCGCTCAGCTTGGCGGGTTTGCGCAGTTGCTCGTCTGGCTCCAGGCCAACCGCAGCCAGTAGATCGCTCGCTCGTTCTTTGCGACTGCTGGCGCGCATACCGCCAAACTCGAGAGCCAGCATGACGTTTTCCAGCGCGGTGAGGTTCGGGATCAGATTGTAATGCTGAAAGACAAAGCCTATTTTTTTCGCCCGGTAGGCGGTTTGATCATGGGCTGATAGCGTGGCAATATTGACGTCATCGACATTAATTTCACCGCTTGAGGGGATATCCAGCGCCCCCAGCAGGCTGAGCAGTGTGCTCTTGCCGCTGCCGCTCTTGCCGATGATGCTGGCAAACTGACCGGTAGCGACCGAAAAACTGACGTTATCGAGTACGGTAACGGCGCCGTGCGAGGCACTGTAGACTTTCGTGAGGTTTTTTACCGTAAGTGACATATGGGTTCTCCTATTCTGACCTTAATACTTCGGCGGGACGGACACGGGCAATGAGATAGGCCGGCATGGCGCTTCCCAGAATAGCGATCAGTAGTGTAATACCGACGGCCCCCGAAAAGATTTGCGGTGTGACGGTACTGGTGACGTCTTGAATACTCTGACCAAGTCGGCTTGCGGGTCCGCCGATCATTCGTCGCATACCTCCAGGGCCAGCCTGTTCGCTCGTTGATGAATTGTTGGCGTTACTCACCAGGCCATCGGTAATCGACCCACTGACCAGGATGCCGAGGCCAATCCCGATAATGCCGCCGATGATGGTCAGCGTGAGGGCTTCGGTGACAAATTGTGTGATGACCTTGGTGGTTGTGCCACCGATGGCTTTGACCACGCCGATTTCGCGTCGTCGTTCCCGGACGATCATCGTCATGGTCAGCAGTACAATGACTGCGCCGGCAATGGTTGCACCAATGACGCCTGTCATGGCAAGTGACGAGATGCTTTTTAAGGATGACACGCTGGTTTCAGCCTGTTCAGCGTCACTGGTGATATCTGCATCATCAGCGAGAGCAGACTTAAGAGCCGTGACGGTGGTCGCGACATTCTCGCTGCTATCGACTGTGGCGACGGCGCTGGTGACCGCACCGGCTTGATCGGTGGCCGTCTGCAAGGTAGCCAGCGGGATCACAATACCGCTATCTTGGAAGGTATTACCTGTTTCGTAAATTCCCTTCACGGTAAAGGTCTTCGTGTAGAGTGTAAAGGTTGAGCCTACCTTGAGGCTATTCTTCTCGGCCAACGTCTTACCGACGAGGGCGACCAAATCACTTGAACTGCCGTCGATCGCTTCACCGCTCGTTAGCTTAAGGCTACTGCCATCAGTCGCAACTGAATTGATGTCGGTTGTACCGGTGACAGTAGTGCGCGGTGTTGGCGCAGGACGTGCGGTGGTAGTCGAGCTGGAGTCGCTACTATCGATGGAAGGAATAGGCATATCGCTGCCGGTCGTACCCTCGAAGCGCTGCATACGCTGCCCGAAACTACCAAGCTCAAGTGACGGCGTGAGATTAGTGTCGTCGGTACCGGCTTGATCGGTGAGCGTACTAGCCACGGCGCTGACGTGTGACGTCTTGGTAATGGTAGCTACTTGCTCGGCGGTTAACGGATCGCCACCCCCCATGCCACCACGGATGCCGACCGGGCTGATGGTAATGCGGTTCGCTGTACCGCCCTTTACTTCGTCAATCTTGGCGTTGACGCTACTATTTGCCACCAGCATAGCGACAATCAGCGTGATACTGATCGCGAGCATGATGACAATTGCTCCCGAGCGGAGCGGACTTCTGAGGGCATTTCTGATCCCTCGACTGACTACATTCATTGGGTCTCCTTACGTATGATTTAAATGAATCTGACGTAAGTATGAAATGTATTACTGATTTTTTGCTTGGCTTTTCTTGAAGATTGGCAGAAGCACCCGAAACGTGGTTTTCTTATCTGGGGCGCTAGTGGCACTCAATTCGCCGTGATGAAGCGAAACGATGGTCTTGGCGAGCGACAGGCCAAGGCCAAAACTGGTCTTTTCATTACCTGTCCTGGCGTTATCCGCGCGATAAAAGCGATCAAAAATATACGGCAAGTCGGTGTCGCTAATGCCCTTACCGAGGTTCGAGATGACGAATTCTGCCCTGTTATTGCGTTTACCGAGTGTAATCGTGATAGGCGTTTCTGGCGGTGAATACTTGAGGGCGTTATCAATAAGGATCGTAAACAGCTCCTCGATACTCGGCTGGTGGGCATCAAGAATCAGCGGCTTGGCGCGCTGTTTCACCCGGATTCGTGTGCGGGGTTTGTCGTAGTGATCGATAACCGCCAGGGCGGTGGCTTGGAATGGCACGGCTTCATGGGTGAGATCGTCGTACTCCATTTTTGAGAGCGTCAGCAGCGTTTGAGACAATTTCGTGAGCTTATTCACCTCTTCGAGGTTGCTCTGAAGCAGATCTTTCATGTCAGTCGGGCTGAGATTGGCATCTTTGAGGGCGACTTCGAGCTCGGTCTTCATGACGGCTAGAGGTGTTCGCAGTTCGTGGCTGGCGTCACTGACAAAGCGTGATTCGATTTCGTGGGCTTCCTGGATCGGCTGCAGGGTGCGCCGCGCCATCAGGTAGCTGGCGACGCCACCAGCCGCTAACACCAAGCAGTTGATATATATGAGATTGATCAGGATATTATGGGCGGCTTCGGTGGCTTGAGCGTCGCGGAGATTGTTAAACTGGTTAGCCGGTGGTATATCAAACCGATCAGGTAGGCGCTGACTAAATTGCTCCAGTCGGGTGTTGATCTCACTGGCGGCAGATTGGTAGACGAGCACACTAAAAATCAGGCTAATGATCATAATAATCAAAAGGTACCAGCCGGTCAGTTTTAGTGTGGCTTTTTCAAACATGATTTAGGCTTGGAGTTTGTATCCAAAGCCTCGCACCGTATGAAGGAGCGGCTTTTTAAACGGCGCGTCGATCTTATTGCGCAGGTATTTCACATACACCTCCACAGTATTAGGCAAAATATCGGCATCATAATCCCACACATGGGCAATAATGGTGTCTTTCGAGATCGGACGACCTTGATTTCTCAGAAGATATTCCAGAAGCCCAAACTCTTTAGACGTCAGCTGGATATCTTTATCGGCTCGCTTGACGCTGAAATCAACGGTATTGAGTGACAGATCCCCCACTTGTAGGGTGGTTCCCTGCACTTCCACCGGTCGGCGCACCAGGGCGCGCACCCGAGCGAGGAGTTCCTCGAGGGCAAATGGCTTCACCAGGTAGTCATCGGCGCCGCTATCGAGCCCCTTGGTTTTATCACTGACACTGCCAAGAGCTGTCAGGAGCAAGACCGGCGTGTGGATCTTGGCTTCGCGCATGGCTTTGACAATATCGATACCAGTATGTTCACCTGGTAGCATGCGGTCAATAATGGCCATGTCGTAGGGTTCGGTGGTAGCCATGGCATAGCCGTCGTCACCGTCGTACGACACGTCCACGGCGTAACTCTCTTGTTCCAAAGCTCGTTTTAGAGCATTGGCTATCTTGTGTTCATCTTCAATAACGAGTACTCTCATACTTCTATAGTATACCCCGTAATTGAAATCTAGCTGAGGATTAGCCGTCGTACTTGAGTGACCAGGATTCCATGCCCTTGAGGATCGGCAGGAGATCTTTGCCCTTGTTGGTCAAAACATACTCGCAGCGGCTGTTGTTTTCGTGCTGGAGCTTGTGAATGATGTCATGCTGTTCGAGATCCACCAGCCGGGCTGAAAGCGTGCGCGGGTTAATCCCACCAACCATGTCTTGCAGCTGGCAAAAACGCACTACTTCGTTGTTGATGAAAAAACGCAGCAGCTGCGGCGTCCATTTATCACCAAGGATTTCTGTTGCGGCTTTGACGCACCCGACTTGTGTTGTCTCTGTTGTCATATGCTTATACTATACATTGTGTAGTGATGTTCGTCAATTGTTGACAGATAGCGGTACCATAGTCGTTTCTAGAATGTGTAGCATGAATACTGGCTCTACCGCTTGCCATTACCTGCTGGTATACTGCTAGCATGGAAGATAATAAAAGTTTTTCGGTTGTAAAGTTTTTCAGACTGTTTCAAGAAGCGGTAAAGAAGATTGATGTATTTCCCCTGACTGCTGAGAATATTATTGTGCAGGAGGATGCGTATAAGCGGTTATTGTCAGATAAAGAAGATCCGGATGAGCCGTTTGCAAGCATTGGGTTTCTAGGGGGTAAATCTGATACTGCCGTGCCGTTTAGGATTGATTTCACCTCGATTGGATTTATCGTTATGTGTGAGTACTATGGTGTTTTTAGCATTGCCTATGAGGATAGCGAGTTATTCGAAGATGAGACTGATGTCGTCGAGCAAATCATTGGATTTTTAACCCGGCTGTCCAATGGTCAGTTGGGCGCAATCGTGACCAGCTATGACGGTGTGCCTGTAGCCTTTGAGACGATAATCTATGATAAAGACAGCAAGACTCCACACATCACTTCCACAGATACGCACTTTCCGAGGCAGACCCATGCCGAACGGTTGGATTTTATTGTGGCAAGGAACAGTTTCCCTATCAGTCGGTTGCCCATTCCTAAAAAAGCCTTTTATTTGGATATACAAAAAAACGGTGAACTATTACCCAAAGGACGAACTATAGAAGGTGCTATCACCCCTCTGACCAAGCAAGTCTTTAAACAGACCTTCGAAGACCTTGTACGTGATGATTTCGGGCAAGGCCATGATGAATCGGACGCGATATTTCTACTACGTTCATGGACGACCTGGTTGTGTCTGCCTGTAGTAATAGGAATTATCTATTGTATCTACTTGCTGGGTTATTTGCCGAGCATTTTTATCGAAACTCCCGGTTTTTTGGCTCCTATCATCTTGGTTGCGGCGACACTTATGGCTATGCCGCTCCAGCTCCTCAAGATTCGTAAAAAAAAGAATAACGAGAGTTCATTATTAGTGAGGGTCGATGAAAAGATCGATACGTATAGTTCCTATGTGAAAGCGAAGCTTGATAAACGAGAAGAGAAATTAGAATCTCAACCGTTGGGGAGATACGGCGTACTGGCCATAGAGGCGGTTCTCTACATTTCATCGTTGGCTATGATTGTGTCCGGATATATCCTTATGCAATCAATCCCTCGCTCCTCGCTTATGTTTGGATCACCATCGATCTTTGGCGGGTTGGTCGCGGCTTCTGGTATTGTCATGCTTCTTGCCGCTGACCGCTACAGACGCCATGCCCTATCAACTACAGCGTATGCATGGCTGGTTGGGGTAATGGTTATTGTAGCCTTCTTGCCATTTGGGGAAGCACTGAAAGAGGGTGCGCCGACGGGTTCGGATACCGCGTGGATATTGTTATTTGCCTCTCCAATAGCAGCGTTGGCGGGATTAGGGGTGCGCTATGTAGGCACGCCAAAAACAGAGAGATGAAGACCTGCTAAGATTGTGACAAGATTCGCACTCCTTCGGAGTTCGGTTTTCTGCGCTAATGACGCAATAGAAAATAGCTCAGACATGGATGCCTGAGCTATTTTCTATGGTGATCTCACGGAGAAGGCGGTCGCTAAAGCTCCCTATTTCCGCTCCCTTTGGTCGCTTCACGAACTCCCTTTTGCCTCCAGCAAAAGACCGGAGTTCAATTCTCGCGCTGTGATAAGCCGAGTAAAAACGCCCACCTAAAGGTGAGTTAACTAACGCAGAAGAACGCTTTGATGACATAACAATCCGCTTCGCTTCTTGTTCTGCCATCAGCTAAATCTTGTCAAATCAAAGATTGTGACAAGATTCGCACTCCTTCGGAGTTCGGTTTTCGATGAAAACCATCCATAGAAAAAACGCCACACGAGGTGACGTTCTTTCTATGGTGATCTCACGGAGAATCGAACTCCGATTGCCAGGATGAAAACCTGGTGTCCTAACCGTTAGACGATGAGACCGAATTTTGAGAGAAGTGAAGCAAAAATGTTTACATTTTTGACCACTTCCGATAAATTTGGAGCTCATACCTTAGTATGGGCCACATTTTTACTCTGTTAACTGTACCAAAAATGGCCAAAAATGTCTAGGCGTGGTCAGTATCGAGATCGGCGATGAGGCTGAGTAGTTTTTTGGGGGTGATTTCAGCCTTTATAAGGTAGGCGTCGGCATTGTGCATCAGGGCGATGCGTGACTCGTCGTCTTGATCGAAGTTGGTCAGGATGACTACCTTGCTGTTCGGGATCAGGTCTTTTTTGCCACCGCGCAGGGCTTCGAGAATCTCGGTGCCCCGGCGTTCGGGCAGCATGACATCGAGCAAGATCACGTCGTAGGATTTGTTGCGGGCGGCGATCAGGCCGTCATTGCCGTCCACCATCCAGTCGACGTCGTAGCCGGCTTTTTTGAGGCTACGGACGTACATTTCGCCGATGAAGCGGTCGTCTTCGATACATAGAATTGTTTTTATTGCCATATTATCCCCTCATTGCCCCGTGGTTTTTGATCCAGCCATCGTGGTGCTGGATGAGGCCTTCAGGGCTATTATCGCTTGCTTTGAGCTTTTCGGCAAC